>ENA-UOOR01000055-UOOR01000055.1-fermentation-metagenome-genome-assembly--contig:-NODE-55-length-157384-cov-96.316839_pt1 | contig 157384 bp, 158 predicted proteins | sample MGYA00245780_ERZ724029 | MGnify/ENA primary metagenome ERZ724029 (study PRJEB28704, sample SAMN03018315) | fermentation metagenome | biome: anthropogenic terrestrial biome; feature: soil...
CGGCCCGGCCCTAGTCGCACCCAGGAGGTGCTCCAATACCGGCCCTTCGGCCCGGCCCTAGTCGCACCCAGGAGGTGCTCCAATACCGGCCCTTCGGCCCGGTATTACTCGAAAACGCTTCGCGTTTTCTCGAGCGCTGGCCCTTCAGCCCAGCGCTGTTCGAAACGCGGAAATACCTGCGGGGTTCAACAAATGAACAATGTTCGAGATCGAGCGCAGGCTGGAGGAGAAGGGTATCACAAGGGGCAATATCGTCGCCTCTGCAATGGAACTCTATGTCCCTCACGGGATCGGGGTGGAAGAGGCCGCGAAGCGGCTGGGCGAGATGATTGGGAAGGCGCTTCAGGACCCCAACATATCGTCGCTGCTCCTCGGCGCCATCCTGCTTGAGGATGAACTCTACCTGAAACGGAAGGACTCCGAGATTGCCGATGACCCGGTCTTTCTGCTCTCCGACGAGATCATCGGGATGGCCATTGCCGAAGTGATCGGGGGGACCTACGCGCGGTTCGAGTTCACCCGTTACGACCAGAAGAAACCGGGAATATTAGGCAGCCTCGGGCCGTTCCTCGACGACGCCGTTGCCGGGCTGATCGCGGGCTGCACGTCGCGCCTTTATAGCGAGTCGATGGGGTCGATGTGAAGTCCGTCGTCGCCCTTCTGCAGTTCTGCACCTCGCTTCCCCTGGGAAAGCCGGTTGATTTCGAGTATTTCGCCCGCCGCTCCTACCTCTACCCGCTTGCCGGTTACGTCATCGGCGGGATAGCGGCCGGTGTCGCCTACTGGATAACATCCCCGACGGTGGGCGCGGCGGTCGCCCTTGCGGCGGTGCTGGTTCTTTCCGGGTGCAACCACTTCGACGGCCTGCTGGACTTCGGCGACGGGCTCATGGCCCACGGGAGCCGGGAGAAAAGGGTCGCGGCCATGACCGACCGGACCACGGGAGCCGGTGCCGTCGCGGCGGGGATCGTCGTCACCCTCCTTGCGTTCGCCGGGCTCCAGAGCACGGCGAACCTCCCGGCAGCCATTCTCACCGCCGAGGTCTGCGCGAAAGTCGCGATGTCCTACCTCACCACGCTCGGCGTTCCGTTCCGGGAGGGTATTCACTCCTACCTCCATGGGTTCGCAAAACCGTGGTTTCTGATTCCGGCAACCCTGCTCGCGCTACCGCTCTTCCTGCTGCCGCTCTCCCGGGCGAGCGTCGCGCTTGCTCTCGTGGTCACAGCCGTCATCGTCGTCCTGACGCTCACGCTCTCCCGGCGCATCTTTGGCGGCGTCAACGGCGACGTCGTCGGTGCCACAAACGAGATCACCCGGGCGGGGATCATCCTCCTCCTTGCCCTCCTGTAAGCACCTTTTTTATCCCGGTGACCGCTACTAATGTAGAATGATGAAAGACTATTCCCTCTACAGCCGGGGAGGGATCATCACCGAGCGGAACGCAGACTACGCAACGATACGGGTGCGGATTCCGGCAGGAGTCCTCTCCGCGGCTCAGGTCAAGCAGCTCGCAAAACTCAGTGAGAAATATGGAGATGGTTCGCTCCATCTTACCATGCGTCAGACGGCGGAGATCCCGCACGTGAGCCCCGAAAATTTCGAGAAGATCGCGAAAGCCCTCGAAAAGAACGGGACGCCCCTCGGGGCAGAGCAGAACGAAGTGGTGAACATCATGGCCTGCCCGGGCACGGAGCGGTGCAAGTACGCCAACTGCGAGACGATCGACCTTGCGCGCAAGGTCGATGAACGGGTTTTTGGAAAAGAACTCCCGATACGGCTCCGCATCGCCATATCCGGATGCACCTACATGTGCAACAGCCCGCTCTTAAACGACATCGGAATCATCGGCAGGATCCGGCCGCTGCGCATACCCGGACTCTGCACGGGGTGCGGCACCTGCGCGAAATACTGCAGACAGTGCGCCATTGCGTTGAAAAATGGCATATCCGTCCTCGATGAGAGCAAATGCGTCCAGTGCGGCATCTGCATTCACTCCTGTCCGTACGAGCTCCTGAAGTCCGAGTATGATCACTACCAGATCACGGTCGGCGGCCGGCGCGGAGCCAATCCCGCTGTGGGCAGGGAACTTATCACCGTCGAGACCGAGGAGGAGGTCGTCGAAGTGATCGACCGTATCGTCTACTGGGTCTACCGCAGCGCCTGGAGCGACCGGCTCCTCGCCGACCAGATGGACGAGATCGGATACGATAAGTTCGCGGAGGAGATCCGCAAAAAGTTTGGGCCGAAAGAAAAGGCGGCTGAAGACTGAAAAACCCGGGAAGGGAGACCCCACCGAGTCTAATACCGATACATCGAAGAGAACCCTGCGCCCGCGTCGTCCTCGCACTCGACGGCAGCGCCGTCCCGGACGAGGGTATTGAACATAAGGGCGGCATTCAGCAGATTCTCATCGAGGCCGGCGCCCTGCCTCACGCCCGAGAGGGCCTGACGCTGGGGCGTCGGAATCGTCCGCCTGCCCACCCGGACACCCGCACAGTGTCGACAATAGCCGCAGTAAGAGTATACCGAGACTTCACGGCCTGCGCAGGCAACCGTTACGCGATCCGGGCAATCATCGCGGTGAAACTCAAGTGTCTTCATGGTATGAAGAACGTAGATTTCCGGAGAATAAGATTCTGTCGATTACCCGGGATTTTCAGGGAATGCACGCTCGTCACGTGGATAGAAATGCTTTATATGGAGAACGTCATACGTATAAGTTACTCGCATAAGCAGGCTGTTTGAGCTGACAGACCTATTTGAGTGGAGGATATATCATGGCAGTTGAAAAGCCCCACATGAATTTAGCAGTAATCGGACACATCGACCACGGGAAGTCTACTACCGTCGGCCGGCTGCTCTTTGAGACGGGAGCCGTACCGCCCCACATCATCGAGACGTACAGAAAGGAGGCTGAAGCCAAGGGTAAGGGCTCATTCGAGTTCGCCTGGGTTATGGACAGCCTCAAGGAAGAGCGTGAGCGTGGTATCACCATCGATATCGCCCACAAGCGGTTCGATACCGACAAGTTCTATTTCACCGTCGTGGACTGCCCCGGACACCGTGACTTCGTCAAGAATATGATCACGGGAGCATCCCAGGCAGACGCCGCACTGTTGATCGTCGCCGCACCCGACGGTGTGATGGAGCAGACCAAGGAGCACGTCTTCCTTTCCCGCACACTCGGCATCAACCAGTTGATCATCGGCATCAACAAGATGGACGCCGTCAAGTACGACGAGAAGCGTTTCAACGAGGTTAAGGAGCAGTTATCCCAGTTGCTCAAGATTGTCGGTTACAAGCCCGACAGCATCAGCTTCATCCCGATCAGTTCGTTCGTCGGCGACAACATCTCGAAGCCCAGTGCAAATACCCCATGGTACAAGGGACCGACGGTGCTCGATGCGCTCAACGCGCTTAAGGAACCCGAGAAGCCCACAACCCTGCCCATGCGTCTCCCGATCCAGGATGTCTACTCCATCTCCGGTATCGGAACGGTGCCCGTCGGCCGTGTCGAGACCGGTATCATGAAGAAGGGGATGAAGGTCAGCTTCATGCCCGCGAACAAGGAGGGTGAAGTCAAGTCCATCGAGATGCACCATGAGGAGATCCCGCAGGCGCTCCCGGGCGACAACGTCGGGTTCAACGTCCGTGGCATCGGCAAAGGGGACATCCGCCGCGGCGATGTCTGCGGTCCCGCCGATGTGCCGCCGACCGTCGCAGACGAGTTCATCGCACAGGTTGTCGTGCTCCACCACCCGAGCGCCCTGACAGTCGGTTACACCCCGGTCTTCCACTGCCACACCGCTCAGGTTGCGTGCACCTTCGTCGAACTCCAGAAAAAACTCGACCCCCGCACGGGTCAGGTCAAGGAAGAGAACCCCACGTTCCTCAAGACCGGCGATGCCGCGATCGTCAAGATCAAGCCGACCCAAGCCATGGTCATCGAGAAGGTCAAGGTTATCCCGCAGCTTGGACGGTTCGCCGTTCGTGATATGGGCTCCACCATTGCCGCAGGCGTGTGCATCGACATCACGCCCAAGCAGATGAGATAAGAAGGTACCCATAATTTTTTGGTGGTAGATATGCAGAAGGCCAGAATACGTCTTTCCGGAACCGATTTTGAAAAGATCGAGATGGTCTGTGATAGGATCAAAGAAATAGCAGAGCGTACCGGCGTCAATCTGGCAGGCCCAATTCCGCTGCCCACGAAGAAACTCGTCGTGCCCACCAGGAAAAGCCCTGACGGCGAAGGTACCGCAACATGGGACCGCTGGCAGATGCGGGTGCACAAGAGGCTCATTGACATTGACGCCGACGAGCGCGCACTGCGCCAGTTAATGCGTATCCAGGTTCCAAAGGACATCGGCATCGAAATTGTGCTGGAGAGTTGAGGTGGGAGCGGCGTGAAGACCGCCGTGGTCACGGCCCGAATCCGTGAACGACTCTCATTCGAGGGGATTTTCCTCCTCATATTTCTGGCCGCAATTATTCTTCGCTTTTACACTCTCGACTTAAAGCTTTTTCATCACGATGAGGCTATTCACGCGTGGTTCTCCTATAAACTCCTGACCGAAGGGACCTATATCTACGATCCCATGTACCACGGGCCGCTGCGCTACTACGTCACGGCCGGGATGTTCGCGCTCTTCGGGGATTCCGACCTTGTAGGAAGGCTCATCCCGGCGCTGCTCGGCACCCTGCTCGTCCCGCTGCTCTACCCGATCTACAGACTCGGCTACCTCGATAAGAAGCAGACCCTGGTAGCGGCGCTTTTCCTCGCCGTATCGCCGAACATGGTCTACTTCTCACGGTTCCTCCGGGACGATCCCTTCATCATCTTCTTCACGATGGTGCTCCTCATCGCCCTTCTCTACTACTTCGAGCGGCAGAAGACGCGGTATGCACTCCTTGCCGGGGCGGCGGTCGGCCTCGGGATGTCCACGATGGAGAACATGCCGATAGTCATCCTGATCTTCGGAGCATACCTCCTTTACCTGGTCTGGACAGGAAAGGTTCGCCTTCCGACCCGCTGGGTCCGGGACCTCGCGCTCGGCGTCCTCCTCGCAGTCGGAATCGCGGCAGTCTTCTATTCGTCGTTCGGCGCCCATCCGGAGATGGTTCTGGACTGGTGGCTCCGGGCCATCGAGCACTGGACCGCCATGCACCAGATGCAGCGCCTCGGAGGACCGCCGTACTTCTACATCCTGCTCTTCATCCTCTACGAGTTGCCGATCCTGCTCCTCGCCATAGTCGGGGTCTTCCAGTTCATCAACATCCCCGCCCTTGTCTCTCAGTGGAGAGAGCGGAAGAGCCGCCATGCAGGAACCCCTGAGGATGGAGAAGGGGCCGAGGAGGCGGAAGAGGGGGTCCCGGAGGTTGCAGCCCCCCCCCCCATCCAGCCACAGGGCTGGAGGGACCGACTCCGCGAGATCCTTTCGGGCGGCGGGGAGATCCGGCTGATAGACCGGCAGAAGGAGTTCGCACGGTTCGCCATCATCTGGATGCTGCTCTCAATGACAGCCTACGCCTACATCGGCGAGAAGGTGCCGTGGCTGATCCTCCACCAGCTCCTGCCCATGATCTTCGTCGCGGTCTATGCGATGACCACGAAGAAGGCGGTCGTCGCCGTCGCGGCAAGCATCTTCCTGGTCGTCATGATGTTCCATGTGGCGTTCACCCCCGCAGACATCAACGAGCCTATCGTGCAGGTGCAGAACTCCGAAGACCTGCGGGAGGTCTTTAGAGAGATCAATGCCGCGGACCGGGTAGCGATCGCGACCGAGAATTATTGGCCGCTGCCCTGGTATTACCGGGGTGAAAACGCCTCGAAACTCAGTTACTACAGTCAGAAGGTAAGCGAATCGACGATCTACAGCGGCGATTACGACGTCGTGATCACCCATGATGCCGACACCTATCCGACCCTCGACGGCTACGTTAAGGAGACCTACCGGCTGAACTACTGGTTCTCGTATGAAGAGAATAAGGATCGGCTGATCGAGTATTACTTCCTGCGGGACGGGAAGTCGGGGAGCAGAAACATCGAGGTCTTCTCGAAGGTTCCCGGAGGGCCGACCGCCTGAGACCCGATGCAGGGCGGCCCCCCTGCCGACGCTCTTTTGAGATCCGATACTTCGCTCAAGCAACGGCTCTGTAGGAAGCCCCCGGAGGTCAAACTACCGCATTCCGGGGTCCGGGTACTGCTGACTCCCGTTACGGCGTCGCGGGAGACCGTATCGTTGCCGGACGCTCACATGACCGAAGCCCGGAAGATCGCGAGATTTCAGGGCTACGGATATCGTCATGACTGCCCCCGGCCCCCCGGGAGGCGAATAGCCGCTACGTTCCACTGCACGGAATATATCTCCAGAAGGACGTACGGATACCCTCCTGCGGGAGGGGGAAAATCCCCCTCGAAATCCTCCAGGTTTCTCAAGCTCGCTACGCTCGCACTCCACTCTCCGGCCTTGTCGACCCCACCCCTCCCGCACCTGCGGCGCTCCTCCCCCGTCCCCCCTTGGTGGGGGGGCGAGGGCAGTCATGGAGATATCCGATGAAAAATCGATTACGTCCTTCGAGGATGCACAATAAGGGACAATGAAATACCTTATTCCGGGACCGCCCCGGTTACTGTTTTTCATCAGGTTTCCCTTTGATCGCGCCTCAAACCTCTCCGGAATTTTCGCGTTTCAAACGTTCCATTTCCCGCATTTCGCACAAGATCACGGTGCTCGAATCTTTGCGTGAGAGTACTTCGCCTCCCCCCCCAGGCGTCGGTTTGGGCGTCCCCGGCCTACAAGCCCCCTTGCCATATGCAGGATGAACATGCATTCGACCCAAGGGATGCCGTTCATCCGTACGGGCTGAGGATCGATTATGGCGGCAAGAAAAACGTCCAGTCAGAGACACTGGTGCCCCGCGAATACTCAAGGTCCGGGAGGGGCAGGATACGGACGAAAAAAGCTGGTGTGGAGAAGAGGGGAGTTAGTTGCCGGGGTCACCCGAGTTCGTCCCAGCCGGTCCTCTTTCGGTAGATCACAACACCCACAACGATCAGGATGATGACGACCCCGATGCCGATGTAGAGGAGGAGGTTGCCGCCGAGGCTGAATCCCTCACCGAGCTTCTCCCGGAGGGCGTTTGCATCGGTCAGGGCCTCGTTCGCCTTATTCAGACCATCGGCTGCCTTCGAACGCGCGAGAGAGTAGTTGTTCGCGTTCAGGGCATCCTTTGCCTGGGAGTAGAACTGGACGGAGCTCTCGCGCTTGGTCATGATGGCGACCACCTGCGGGTCGCTCGCCATCGAGCGGTTCTCGACGAAGTAGGTGATCATCCCGTCGAGAGACTCGATTGTCGCGGCGGCGTTCGAGACCTCCTTCTCGGCCCATGCCCTATCGAGGAGCGACTTCGCCTCGTCTATATTCTTCGTGGCGGTGGTGATGTAACCCGCTGCCTGTGACGGACTTGCCGCCGCGGCGCTCGTGAGCGCCTGGCTCGCGGCGTTGTACTTGGTCTGTGCGGCAGAGACGTCCACGCCCTCTCCGGCCTTTCCATCCATGTCGGCCTTCAGGTCCTTGAGGCGCTGCTGCTGGGCGGAGAGAGAATCCTCGACCTGACCCGCGCTCACAACGTCCCGGGTCACGGAATGAGTGTCCTTCACATCTTTATCCCGCAGGTGCTCGATCTTGGTCACCAGAATCGTTCCGCTCGCACTCGAAGGGACGGTGCCACGCACCTTAATGTCCAGTTCGGTATCACCCTGACCGTAGTCGATCTCGAACTCCAACAGGACCGGGTAATACCCGGCCTTCTTGATTGGGGTCCCAACCCCGTCGTGGTAGACCGTTATGTCCCAGGAGGGATTTTGCAGCCCGGTGCTGAGCTCGAACGTCTCATCGCTCAGGTCGGAGGTGATCATATCGTAGGTGAGCACATAACGCGCGCTCACCTGTTGACCGGGTTCGAGAGCGCCGCTCGACGGGTCAACGGTCTCGGTCTTGACGTCGAATGCCGATACAGCCTGCACGAAACAGAAGAGTGCGAGCAGGAGAACAATCCATTTGCCGCTGTTCGCCTTCATAATGCCCCCCTCACTCGAACAGCGGTTCAATGCCGTCATCGAACATAGTCGAGCGCTTTTCCTTCGATTTGATGACATCTTCCTTTGTAGCCTTTGCAATCTCAAGGAGATCGGTGATCCGGGGAGCGTCCCCGATCGTCGCAAGGACCACGACAGCTGCGACGTAGTCGCTCTGCACCGGGTAATCCCCGCCACGCACCTCGACGCCTGCGATGTTCTCCTCCACCCAGCTCTTCGACTTCTCCACACCCTTCCGGTCCATCTCATCGGGCGGGCCCGCGAGAAGAACCAAACCCCGCTCCGCCGTCGAGTAATCGCACGGCAGGGTGAGACGCCCGAGCATGGCACGCCTGACGAGAGCGATGATCTTCGCCGACTTGTCCTCCCCGGTCAGCACCTCTTCGGTCTTCTCCTTCTTGCGCATCAGGCCGGAGAAGAGCCCCTGATTCTGCTTTGTACGCGGGCTGACCTTCTCGCTGATGGCGTATCCGACGGTGCTGATGCCGCCGCCGCGCAGGGTGTTGATGACCTCGCTTGAGTCCACGACCATCTCCCCGACACCCGCCTTACCGACCTCGCCCGCACGGAAGAGCACGCCGAACCGGCGGACGATCTCGTCGTTCAGCCGGTTATAGGCGTCTTTAACGCTCTCTCCCTCGTTCTTCCAGGCGCTGTTGTCGAAGATGAAGGTATTATCCGCCTCGTTCACCAGGGTGCTCAGGGAACGGGCTGCATTGTATGAGTAGAGCCTGCCTTCCTCCGGAGCGGGAAGGATGCCGATCGCGTAGACCGGTTCCCGGTAGATGCGCTTCAGGTGCCGGGCAAGAACCGGCGAGCCCCCGGAACCGGTCCCGCCGCCGAGACCGGCGATGATGACGAAGGCATCGACATCATGCGTCCCCCTCGAGTCGATCGCGTTGATGATGGCGTCGATCTCATCGGCAGTCACCCGTGCACCGGTTACGTTATCGGTCCCGACGCCGTGGCCTTTGACCACCGTCTGCCCGATCAGGAGCCGATCTTTAAGTTCGATATTTTTAAGCCCCATCAGGTCGGTACGTGCTGTGTTGACTGCAATTCCCCTGAAATTCTGGGTCTGCATCCGCTTGTCCTGTCCAATGAACATATCGACAATTTTGCCCCCAGCCTGACCGAATCCTATAAAGAAGACCCTCATTCAGCTTCACACCCTCATATGGACTGGTTAATAATATCGCCGTTTATGTATAAAGACATTGTATACTTTATATTTCAAAAGTGTTCTTATAATTTTCAGTACATAGTGATGAGCAATGAAGATCTGCGTCGTAGGGGGAGGGTTGTGCGGACTTGTCTCGGCTCTCGAACTTGCCGAAACACACCAGGTAGATCTCTTCGAAAAACGCCCCATTCCGGGAGGATGCCTCAGTTCGTACCGGATTGACGATTACTGGATCGAAGAGTATTACCACCATTGTTTTGCCGGTGATACCAGCCTTCTCAGCCTATTCGATACGCTGCAGTTGACCGACCGGCTGGAATGGCTTCGAGGGTCCACCGGCTACTACGTCGACGGGACCATCCACCCGCTCACCACCCCGACCGAGATCCTGCGCTACCCCCACCTCACACTCGCCGAGAAAGCCCGCCTCGGCCTGCTGACCCTGCGCTCGCGGCGGCTCGACGTCTCAGCGCTCGACGGCGTCACCGCAAAGGAATATATCCTGGAACATCTCGGTCCCGGCCTCTACGCTTCGTTCTTTGAACCGCTCTTAAAGAGCAAATTCGGGGATCGTGCGGGCGAAGTCTCGGCGGCCTGGCTCATATCCCGCATCGCAATCCGATCCGACCGGGGTGTCCGGGGCGAGCGCCTGGGCTACCTGAAAGGGGGATTCCGACACCTCATCGCCCGACTCGAAGAAGCAGCAGCGAAGCGGGGCGCCTCGATCATGCTCGACTCCCCCGTCACGGAGATCCGGCCAAACGGCGACGGCTGGCTTGTCGACAACGAGGCCTACGACGCCGTCGTCTCGACACTCCCGCTGCAGGTGACTTCGGACCTCACCGGACTCGATATCACCCCGATTCCTTACCAGGGCGCCGCCTGCATGACCCTCGCACTCGACCGGGACGTAACCCGCGGCATATACTGGCTGAACATGAAGGACGCGGCCCCCTATGGTGCGGTGGTCTCGCACACCAACTTCGCCCCGCTCGCGTGGTACGGCGAACATCTTATCTACCTCGCGTCCTACTTCACCGACCGGCTCCCGGAAGGCTTCGAGCAGTCGATGCTCACGGATTTCTGCAGGCGATTTTCCGTCAGCGAAGATGAGGTGCACTGGCACCGGCTCGCTGTCGATAGGTATGCAGGCCCGGTCTACACGACCGGGCTCCGAAATCGCCTGCCTGCCTACGAAGAGCACGGCCTTTTCCTCGCCGGGATGTTCAGCCCCCCGAACTACCCGGAGCGGAGCATGAACGGCTCGGTCGTCGCCGGACAGGAAGCGGCAAAGCGGGTTCTCGCGAGGTTCCCGAATGCGTGAGATCGAGGTGAGCGCCGTCCTGCCGGTCTATAACGACCTTACGGCGCTCAAGACCGCCATACCGCGGTCGCTTGAGGCACTGGAGTCGATAGCCCCGGAGAGGTTCGAACTGATCGTCGCCGAGGACGGGAGCACCGACGGGAGCGCCGAGTTCGTCAGAGCGTACGAAACGAACGACCCCCGGGTCCGCCTGCTTCATTCCGACGAGCGGCTCGGGCGGGGTCGGGCCCTCAATCGTGCGTTTTCCGGGGCAAACGGGTCAATCGTCTGCTACTACGACGTCGACCTTGCCACCGACATGCAGCACCTCGCCGAACTCGTCGGCGCCGTCCGCGACGGCTACGATGCCGCAACGGGCTCCCGTCTCCTCCCGGAAAGCGTAATCACCCGGAGCGGGGGCCGGGAGATCGCGAGCCGCGGCTACAACATGCTGGTCAGGACGATCCTCGGAAGCTCGCTCCACGACCACCAGTGCGGGTTCAAAGCGTTCCGGCGCGACCGGCTCCTCGACCTGCTTCCATCGGTGACCGCAGGCCACTGGTTCTGGGACACCGAAGTGCTGATACGGGCCCAGAAGAACGAATATCGCATAAAAGAACTTCCTGTGAGGTGGCGGCAGGGGGAGGGGACGACCGTGCGCAGAAAAGACGTTGTCGAGATGGGATCGGCGATCTTACGCCTCTGGTGGAGACTCCATGTGGAAAAAGGCTAGCGCGATCGTCATTCCCACCCTGATCGCGATCGGGATCGTCGGCTACATGCTCTACCGCGTCTGGGACGACCTCCTGCTGACGCTCGAACACGCCGTGATACCCTTCCTCTTTGCCGCCGTCGGGATCTGCGTCGTCGCCTGGGTCCTCCGGGGGTTCCGGTACCGGTTCATCCTGAACGGCCTTGACATCAGAGAGAGTCTCGGGTTCTCGATCGCCTGCATCTTCGTCTCCCAGACGGCGAACCTCATCATCCCCGCACGCCTCGGCGACCTTGTGCGGATGCTCATCCTCAAGCACGAGGACGACGCCACCTACTCGCAGGGGTTCTCATCCATCGTCGTCGAGCGCGTCTTCGATATCATAATGATCGCGGTGCTCGGCGCCGTCGCGCTCCCGTTCGTCCTCGCGGTGCTCGACGTTCCCGACTGGTTCATCACGGTCATCATCGTCCCCCTCGCCGCAGGCGGCGTCTTCTTTGCCGTGCTCCTCTGGTCCGGCAGACTGAAGTCCGAGAACCGGATCGTCGTTGCCATCCAGAGGATGCTCGACGAGGTGAAGCAGGTCTCCCTCAATCCCCGGGCCCTTCTTACCCTCGGCGGGTCCTCGCTCCTCATATGGCTCGTCGATGTGCTGGTCTGCTACGCGGTCGTCCTGATGTTTCGGGAGTCAGTCCCGTTCGCCATCGTCGTCCTTGCAATCGTCATCGGAAACCTCGTCAAGGCGGTCCCGATCACCCCGGGGGGGGTGGGAACCTATGAACTCGCACTCGCGCTGACCCTCGGGCTCGCGGGAACCCCGGTCGCCACGGCGACACTGATCGCCGTCATCGACCACCTGGTCAAGAATCTGGTCACGCTCGTCGGCGGGGTCGGATCGATCTACTACTTCGGCGATTGGTCGATGGACCTCTTAAGAAAGGCTTTTTCCAGGGAGATCGAGAAGGAGGAGACGTTTGGCAGGTGAACTGATTGTCTCCGTGCTGCTCTGGCTTGCGGTTGTCAAACTGCTCCACCTCGGCACCTGGCCTGCACTCGACCGCACCTTCGGCACTCTCTCGGCCGCCGTCGCATACCCGGTATCGGTCCTCCTCTTCACGCTCGGGTCCTGGTACTGTGGACAACTTGGCCTCCCGGTCTGGCTCCCCCTCCTGCCGTTCCTCGCCATAGTCGCCTATGCAGGGTCGCAGGGATTCTACACACGAGAGCGCTTACGATCTGGCCTCACCTGGGACCTCGCCTTCCTGGTCCCTTTCCTCTTCATGCTTGAGGTGCGCTGGATCAACCCGACCATCTCCTACGCCGAGAAGTTCATGGACCACGCAATCCTCGCGTCGATCATGCGGCAGCCGGCCGTCCCGCCGCTCGACCCCTGGTATGCGGGAGGAACGCTCGACGTTTACTACTATCTCGGTTACTGGATGAGCGGAGCGCTCGGGCTTACGGCCGGCGTGCCTTCGACGATAACATTCAATCTTGTCCTCCCGACGGTGCTCGGTCTTGCCGCTGTCTCGCTCTACGCCCTCGGGCATCTCCTCCTTGAGCGCTATCGCTGGCTTCCGGTGCTTGCGCTCTTCCTCCCCAACCCTTCGGCGATTTACCACATCGCGATCGGAGATTCGTGGTTCGATGTCCTCTGGGGGAGCACCCGGACGATCACGAACACGATCAACGAATATCCCCTCTTCTCGATGCTCTGGGGCGACGTACACCCGCACGTCATGAGTTTCTTCAACCAGGGGCTCCTGCTCTTCCTCCTCGTATTTGCCTACATGCGGTGGGGGACCCTCACGGCGCGGGGGCGCGTAATCCTCTCGGGGCTTGCCGCCCTCTCCCTTGGGTCCATGCCCGGGTTCAACTCCTGGGACGTGCTGGTCTACGCCCCGGTCACGCTGGTCTTCGGCCTCCTCGTATGGCGGCGCTACGGGAACTTTTCACCGGACCGGGAGCGGTCCTGGATGGTGCTCGCTGTGGTGCCGCCGCTTGCCATCGCAACATATCTCCCGTTCTACCTGCAACTCAACAGCCCCGGTATCGAAGGGATCGGGATCGTTCCGGTGCCCTCCGATCCGGTGGAGTTCCTGTTAGTCCATGGACTCTTCCTCGCGATCCTCACCGCCTCCTGCGTCCCGGACATCAAAAAGCGCCCTTACCTGCTGCTCGCCGCGGTGCCGTTCGTGCTCGCCGGCTATCCGGCCGCGGCCATCGCCGCCGTCCCGCTGGCCTACCTCCTCGCCCGCCGCCGGTTCTCGGCCGCCGACACGCTCGCCATCCTCGGGCTCCTGATTATCCTCGCCACCGAACTGGTCTACCTTGTGGACAACATGGGGGAGACCTACTTCCGGATGAATACGGTCTTCAAGTTCTATCTCCCCGCCTGGTTCCTGATGGGAACGGCAAGCCTTGCCGTCGTCGGGGAGTGGCTCCGGAACGCCGGAATAGGTCGGCGTATGCCTGCCGGGACAAAATGGGTACTGCCGGTTCTCGCCGCGGCGCTCCTCCTTGTTGCACCTTTCGCGATCAACGTCGACTTCGGCTACGGGAGCCATACCCTGGACGGGGCGGCGTACCTTGAGGGCTCGCATCCGGAAGATGCGGCGGCGATCACGTTCCTCCGGGATCTTCCCGGCGACAACATCATTGTCGAGGCGGAGGGCGGGGACTACACCTACTACTCACGAGTCTCGTCGTTCACCGGGATACCGGCCGTCATCGGGATGCCGTTCCACGAGTACATGTGGCGCGGGGACGAAGGACGCATAGGCGAGCGGAGCGCCGACGTGCGGGCTATCTATGAACAACCGTCCCGAACTGTCGACCTCGCGCGGGCATACAACGCCACGCTCCTCTACGTGGGTGCAGAAGAGCGCGAACGCTATAATGTCTCGATCCCGACGGATACGCTCGAACTCATCTACGACGCCCGGGGGGTCCAGATCTACCGAATCCCTGCATGATAGCGTAAGCAGCCGCACACACATCTCCGGCCGCCGGAACTGCCGAACGGTATCCTCGTCGCATGAGGGCGAATGACAAACATTTATCAGTCCTCCTATTGACATAATAGAGCGCATTCGATCAGCTACGCTACTGATGAATGATGACGGGGCAGTAGAAATCTGCCCTCGAAAGAGGCGAGTTATGGCAAAGGCATACGTAAAATTCGAGATTCCGGAAGAGATCCAGAATAAGGCCCTTGAAGCCCTTGAGATCGCAAGAGATACCGGCAAGGTGAAGAAAGGGTCCAACGAGGCAACAAAAGCAGTCGAGCGGAGCATCGCCCAGCTGGTTCTCATCGGTTCGGACGTTGAGCCTGAAGAGATTGTAATGCATCTGCCGCCGCTCTGCGAAGAGAAGCAGATCCCGTACGTCTACATCACGAAGCAGAACGATATCGGCTCCGCGAGCGGCCTTGAAGTCGGCTCGGCAGCCGCCGCTATCGTCAAGTCGGGCAAGGCGAAGGACCTCGTCGACGAGATCGCAAAGCAGATTGCAGCACTGAGAGCGTGAGGAGTAAGAGCAATGGCAAACGACGGAACGCCCGCAGAAGTTATCGAGATCATCGGCATGACCGGTATGCATGGCGAAGCCCAGCAGGTGAAGTGCCGGGTCCTCGATGGCCCGAACAAGGGGCGGATCATCACCCGCAATACGGTGGGCCCTATCAGGGAGGGGGACATCCTCTCGCTGCTCGAGACCGAGCGTGAAGCCAAGAAACTCTCGAGGCGGTAAACATGGCTGACAAATACGTCTGCAATTTCTGCGGAGAGACGCTCGAACCCGGCACCGGCAAGATGTTTGTCCGTAAAGACGGGACCATCTATTACTTCTGCAGCACGAAGTGCCAGAACAACTACAAACTCGGTCGGGTGCCGCGTCGCGTCGAGTGGACCGCGGCGGGGCGCAAAGCCCGCGGCAAAGAGTGACCGGTATGGAACGCACCTTTGTGATGGTCAAGCCGGACGGCGTCCAGCGCGGACTCATCGGGGAGATCGTCTCCCGGTTTGAAGCCCGGGGACTCAAACTCGCAGGGGCCAGGTTAGAACTCCTTCCCGAAGAACGGGTTATTGAGCAGTACCGCGAGCACCGGGAGAAGCCTTTCTTCCCGGGTCTCGCGGCCTACATCATGAGCGGCCCCTGCTTCCTGATGGCCTGGGAAGGGAAAGGTGCCGTCGCAGTCGTCCGCAGGATGATCGGCGCCACAAATCCTGCCGAGGCTGCACCGGGCTCCATCCGCGGCGACTTCGCCCTCGACATCGGGCGGAACGTGATCCACGCATCAGACTCTCCCGAGAGCGCCGCCCGCGAACTCGGCATCCATTTCGCACCCGGCGAACTGGTCGACTACAAAAAGATCGACGAGTCCGTAATCTACGAGTGAAGCCGTAGACCGCCCGATGCCGGCGGGACCAAACGCATACTTTTTTTCCGGGTCTCCGACGCAAAAACAGCGTGCCCGGATGTGCCTTCGGGCGTCAACAGGATTTGGGTCCATCCGGCCTGAGAAGACCATTCTTGAGGAGATTTTTGCAAAGCCGGATCGTCCGTTCCACCGGCAAACCACAAGGGCTAATATTGGACCTGTCATATACCTGATCGCGAATGGTGGACTTTCTGAGTTTTGCGCTGCTCTGTTTCTCTTCAGTCATCATCATAGTGAACCCGCTCGCAGCCACCCTGATCTTCGTCTCCCTCACGAACACGATGGACGGGCCGGCAAAACTCAAGGTCGCACATGATGCAAGCCAGTTCGCCCTGATCGTCCTGTTGATATTCACGTTCGTGGGCGGATGGATTCTGCAACTCTTCGGCATCTCCATCGAAGCATTTCGTATCGCAGGCGGTCTTCTTCTCTTCGGGATCGGCATGGACATGGTCTACGCAAAGACCTCGCGGGCCAAGATGACCGCTACCGAGAAGTACGGGGGACAGGACACGGACGACATCGCCATCATGCCGCTTGCGATTCCGATGATTGCGGGGCCCGGCGCAATCGCCTCCGTGATCGTATTGATGAACGAGGCGATGCTGATAGGCATCGCCGCAATCGCCGTCGTACCGCTTGCCGTTGTCACAGCGATCGGGATCACCTACTACATGATGCAACGATCCGATCTCATCGTCCGGCGCATCGGCCAGCGGGAGTTTCGTGCCGTCAACCGGCTGATGGGCATGCTCCTCATCGCGATTGCAGTCCAGTTCATCATCGTAGGGCTTCGGGCCGCATTCCCCATACTCTCCGGAGGCTCCGTATGAAACCCGACCGGACATTTCTCGGGGCGGTCCTCGTCAGCAGTTGCATCATTGCAGGCGGGCTCCTCATTGGAGCACGGATATTCGCAGTTGAGGTCCCGTTCGCCCCGTATATCATGGTGGTACTCGCCGCACTCGTCGTCCTCGGCGCCTTCGTGCTCATCCTCTCCTGCAGGGACCGGGACGAAATTCGGTCGCCCCAGCGATGACAAGGATAGCGCTCGCCCAGGTTGCCGGCGGTCGGGGCGGCCCGGCCAGGGTGCTCGATGCGGCAGGCCGGATGGCCGGGGAGGCCGCGGCGGCCGGAGCATCGCTTATCTGTTTTCCCGAACAGTTTGTAACCGGCTGGTCCCCGACGGTCTCTCCCGCCGCCGGAGAGCCCGTGGACGGCCCGCTCGCGGCGGCCTTTCGGGATGTGGCGCAAAAGAACGATATCGCGGTCGCAGGGTCGATCGTCGAAGCGGTGCCGGGGCGCCTCCCCCGAAATACCGTCGTCGTGCTGGATGCAGGCGGCGAACTCCTCGCTGCCTATGCAAAGATCCACCTCTTCTCTCCCGATGGAGAAGACGACAACTACGCTGCAGGCGACCGGATCGCAACTTTCACCGTCGGCGGAATGACGTTCGGGCTTGCCGTCTGCTACGACCTCCGGTTCCCGGAACTCTTCCGGATCTACGCGCTCGCCGGGGCGGAGTGCATGCTGGTGCCGGCTGCATGGCCCTGCTCGCGGCTCTCCCACTGGGAGACCCTGCTTTCCGCACGCGCCATCGAGAACCGGTACTACGTGGCCGGGATCAACACGGCCGGCGGGCCGGGCGGGATTTACTGTGGGAGATCGCTCGGCGCCGACCCGGACGGCACGGTCATCGCCCGGTGCGGGGCCGGCGAAGAAGTCCTCATTATGGAACTGGACCCGGGGGCGGTTCGTGAGGCCCGGATCAGGCTCCCTTCACTTTCAGACCGCAGAAGCGACCTTTATCACAGATTGCTCTCTAAACTCTAGAGATCGTCCATGCGGGGTGACCAGCACGTATCTCTCAGTCTCGCCACGGCCGGACTCGTAATTGCTCCCTGGGCTCCCGTCCTCGACCCGGTCAGGATTGCCGTTCTTTTCTTCGGCGTATTCGTCGGATCGCTCGCACCGGACGCGGACGCCGTCGATGCAGCGATATTCAACGGCAGGATCGGCGGACTGAAAGGAAAGAGGGGGCAGGTCTTAAACGGCCTTGCCGTGGTGCTTCCAATCTTCGGCTATACCATCAGGTATCTCATCTACTACCCGCTCTCCCTTGTATTCTCGCTGCTCCTCCGGAAGAGCTACCGGCACCGGCACCGGGGGCTGCTCCACTCGTTCGCGGGCATCGGACTGACCTCCCTGATCCTCTCCGGCTACCTGGCCCTCATCCTCACCTGGCTCGGCGGACCTCTGACACTCCTCCCCGCCTTCGGGTGTGCATTCTTTGCGGGGTGCGTCCTCCACCTCGTTGAGGACACCTGCACCCGGGCCGGCATCGCCTGGTTCTACCCCTTCTCCCGGAGGCGGATAGCAGGCAGCATCCGGACACAGGGGGGTCTCGAAGTGCGTCCGGCAGCCTTCGCCGTCGTTCTCGTGCTGGCGGCGGCCGGAATGCTCATTGCACCGTTCGTGACCACTGCATCGTCCGAGGACCTCAGGCTTCTTGCGCTCGCCGGCACTATTGTCCTCTGGCTCCTCTTCATGCTCATCTGCCGCGTCCGGCGCGAGCGGCGCGGTTGAACCGGTCGACGGAACCCGGCGCCGATCCGGGATACCATATCTATACGTATTCGGGCGATCAACGGTTTTCTATGTACCGTCTCGTCTGTGTTCACTGTGGTGCAACTTACACGCCGGACCAGATCATCTATACCTGCAGCCGTTGCGGACACCTGCTGACCGTCGAATACGACCTGGACGGCATTGACGTCTCCCGGGATGAATGGAACCGGCGCCCCCTCTCGGTCTGGCGCTACCGGGAGATTCTTCCGGTCAGGGGCGAGCCGGTCTCTCTCCAGGAAGGAGGCACGCCGCTCTACCACTTAACGAAGATCGGTAAGGAACTTGGTCTCTCCGAACTCTACGCAAAGCATGAGGGGATGAACCCGACCGGCTCGTTTAAGGACCGCGGCATGACCGTGGGCGTCAGCATGGCCCGCGAACTCGGGATGACCAGCGTCGCCTGCGCGAGCACCGGGAACACCTCGGCAAGCCTTGCCGCCTACGCGGCGAAGGCCGACCTCCCCTGCGTCGTCCTCCTGCCGGCGGGGAAGGTCGCCCTCGGCAAGGTCGCTCAGGCACTTATGCACGGCGCGCGGGTCATCTCCATCCGCGGCAACTTTGATCGGGCACTCGAGATGGTACATGAGCTCTGCATCAGCCAGGGCATCTATCTCTTAAATTCGGTCAATCCTTACCGTCTGGAGGGACAGAAGACGATCGGGTTTGAGGCCGTCGACCAACTCGGCGGCGAGGTGCCCGACCGGATGGTCCTCCCCGTCGGAAACGCGGGCAACATCTCCGCGGTCTACAAGGGTCTCCGCGAACTTGAGGCGCTCGGGTTCATCGACCGTCTGCCGATGATGACCGGCATCCAGGCGGCCGGCTCGCAGCCGCTGGTGAAAGCGATAGAGCAAAACCTCGACGTACTGGTCCCGGAAGCCGCCCCCGAGACCGTTGCGACCGCAATCCGGATCGGCGCTCCGGTAAACGCGGAGAAAGCGCTTGTCGCCATCCGCGCAACCGGCGGGACGGCGGCGGCCGTGACGGACGAAGAGATCCTTGCCATGCAGCGGGACCTCGCAAGAAAAGAGGGCATCGGCGTCGAGCCCGCTTCTGCAGCTTCGGTTGCCGGAATACGGAAACTCGCCGAACTCGGTCTGATCGATAAGGATGAGCGGATCGTCTGCGTGGTGACCGGGCATCTCTTAAAAGATCCTGAAACAGTGGTACGACAATGCGAACCTCCCCTCGAGATCGACGCGGACCTGCAGTCATTGCTCTCTGTCTTGCGCTGATCCTGGTCAGCACCCCGGTTGCGGCCGGGGAGGCCGCCTTCCGGGTGGTCTCCGACGGCACCGCCTATGAAGCATCGGTCGAGGTTACGGGGAGCGAGCACGCCTTCTGGACCCCGGGACTGATGGGGGAACGGGTCCCGCTCCAGGTCGAAGATATCGAAGTGCTCGGCCCCTCGGGACCGGTTGAATACAAGGATGCGGGCCGGGGTGTCATCACCTTCCCGGAGGGGAACTACACCGTCACCTACCAGGCTCCCGTGAGAAACAACCACCTCGTGGCGGCATTCGATGACCCGTACGCCGTAACCGTCACCCTGCCCGAGGGGCTCGACGTAAGAAACCCGCTTATCGGCATGATCAGCCCTGGAGGAGTCGTCTCCTCCGGGACGAACGGAACCGCAGAGATCGCCTGGAACCGGACGACGGGCGTGGAGGTCCGCTATTATACCCCCGACCGCGAGATCCTGCTCACCACGTTCGGGACCATATGGCTCGCGGTCGCGCTCACCATGCTCCTCCCTCTCCTCCTCTCGCGGCGGAGGGGCGGGGGATGATCGATATAATCGTTGCGTCGTTCCTGATCGGGCTCTCCGGGGCCGCATCGCCCGGACCCATGACCGCCTCGGTCCTCGGCCTCGGTTCGCAGCGACCGGCGCCGTTCGTTGCAGGGCTTGTCGCAGGGCACGGCATCCCCGAGGCCGTCATGGTCGCGGCCATAGCCTGCGGCGTGCGCGACGTCCCCTACATCGATTTCATCGCTCTCCTCGGATCGGGCGTTCTCATCACACTCGGTATCGGGCAGTTTCTCCACGCGGAAGAAGTCGCCGTCGTGAACGAAGAGGCCCGGATGCCGGTTGCATTCGGGGTGGCCTGCACGCTCGGCAACCCCTACTGGTGGGTCTGGTGGCTCACGTTCGGCGTCGGGTTTCTCGCACTCCACCCGTCGTTTGGCGCGTTCTACGTCGGGCACATCGGTGCGGACATCGCCTGGCTCGGGCTCCTTGCTCTTGCCGTCTCACGGGGAGCGAACGTGCTCGGTCCCCATTACAAACGAGTGGTGCAGGCGAGCGGGATCGCCATGATGCTCTTCGGACTGTACTTTATCTGGACGATCCTTTCGGCCTGATCCCGGGCCTTCTGTCGGTGGTCCCGAACTCCGACGATGCGGGCACAGTACTTCGCTAAAGTAACGTTCTGAAGAAGCTCCCGGAGGTCAAACTACCGAATTCCGGGTGCGGCCGACTCCCGTTAAGGCGTCGCGGGAGACCGTATCGTCGCCGGACGCTAACATGAGCGATAGCACCGATTCTGGAAGATCGCAAGTTTTGGGGGGGAACGACTGGCCGACGGGCAGGAGTTTGAGAAGACCGATGATCTCGTACTCGTTGCCACCTCTTTTGTGCCGGCCGGGGAGTTGAGGGAGTTCTGTGCGGATTCTAAAATGAGCGAATTCCTGAGGTACATTGCGGCCGTCGGGTGCGATCACAAAAACAGCGTCGCAACCGCTATCGGCGGGTCGAAACATCCAGGAGATATACCTGCTTTAAGGTTTGTACACTCATCGATTCGCCAGACACGCGGGACGCCGGAAAAAAAGCGGCCGGCCGGATGGACGGACATTTAACGGAGGAGAACACGGCATTCGACGGAATCTTCATTATTCGAGAGCAGTTCCGGAGTAGATCTTTCATCCGGTCGGCCTTATCGTGATTGACCCCGGAACAAATCCATTACCCTATGGAGATAGGCACCCTCACCAGGACCGGACGGTTCGGACCTCATTTGAGGTCCCGGTTCTGGATGGATCGACCTGCGTCTTGTCATATCACCTCCTGCGGCAGCCTCATGCCTTCATTGTTCAGACAACAATGCCTGCGGACCGGATTGTAGCAACCGGCGGTGCGAAGAACGGAAGAAGGTTTCCCGATCAATCCCACCCGGCTTCGGCCCGGGAGGCCGCTCTCCGATAGTATGATGAATAATATCATACGTAACATCGGATAACAAATAGTTCTAATGAAGTGGAACTATTTATAGGTTACCGTCGATGAAACACCGGCACTACTGGTGGCTCCCGGGAAAAGGGGTCGTCCGATAGACGGCCAGCCTCGTGCGGGCTCGACCAAAAAAAAATGTGAAGGGGTCCCGTCGCCGACCCGGTTTACTCCGAAGGCTCTTTCCGCTTGATGTCTATCCCGAACCGTTCGGCATTCGCATCGGCGATCGCCTGGATCTTTGCGATCTCATCGTCCCGCCGGGCGGGCTTGAAGAGGTGCCGGAACCGCTTCTGTTTTGAGAGGTACTCCTCGACGGGTTTTCGCTTCACTTTCTTTACCTTCTCTACCGCGCCGTCGACCATTTCGTAGTTCACCCAGAGACCGGTCTCGATGGCGAGTTTTCCCATGGCGAGCGTCTCCCCCGACTCAAAGCCCCACCCCGTGCAGCAGGGGGTGTGCACCTGGATGTAACAGGGCCCGGGGGTGTTGATCGCGCGCTCGACTTTCTGGACGAAGTCGTTCGGGTAGGCGATCGAAGCGGTTGCCACGTACGGCGCACCGTGGGCGGCGAGGATCGCGGGCATGTCCTTCTTCTGATGCACGTTACCGGGAGAACACTTCCCCGCGGGGCTCGTCGTGGTGCTCGCGCCGTAGGGCGTCGCACCCGACCGCTGGATGCCCGTGTTCATGTAGGCCTCGTTGTCGTAGCAGACGTAGGTGATGTCGTGACCGCGCTCGAAGGCGCCGCTGATGCAGAGCATGCCGATATCGAGCGTTGCCCCGTCGCCGCCGATGCAGACGACCTTCTCGCTGCGCCCCTGCCTCTTCAGCGACGCCTCGATGCCCGATGCAACCGCTGCAGGGTTCTCGAAGAGCGAATGGATCCAGGGGACTCCCCACGCGGTCTCCGGGTAGGGCGTGGAGAAGACCTCCATGCACCCCGTCGCTGCGGCAATGATGACGTTCTTTCCGGTCGCCTTGAGGAGGAGACGGGCCGCAAGTGCCGGTCCGCACCCTCCGCACGCCCGGTGTCCCGCCGAGAAGAGCGCGCACCCCTGTTCTACTTCAGCCATTCAGAGCACCTCCGTTCGTAATCCATAGAACATGTCTCCTTTCCCCTTCTCTGCGAGGTCGACAACCGCGGCGATGTCCCGCTTCCGGACATCGCGGCCGCCGAGGGCGATGATGTAGTCGTATACAGCCGCACCGGAACCCTGGAGCGCCGCTTTCACTTCGGTACCGACCGCTCCCCCGCAGCCGAGCGAGATGTTCCGGTCAAGCACCGCCACCGTCGAGGCACCCTCGAGCGCATCCGCAATCTCCCGGGCCGGGAACGGCCGGAACATCCGGATCTTCAAGAGTCCCACCTTCCGGCCGTGCTCGCGCATCTCGTCGACGGCGTCTTTGATGGTGCCGCAGATGGAGCCCATGGCGACGAGCACGGTCTCAGCATCCTCGAGGCGGTAGCCCTCCACAGGATCGGAGTAGTCCCTGCCGAACTGCTCGCCGAACGCACGCCCTGCTTTCGCAAACGCCTCTCCGGCACGGTGCATCGCCCGGTCGACCTCGTAGCGGAACTCCATGTAATACTCGGGCGTCGCATACATCCCGAAGCTCAGCGGCGCCTCGGCGTCCAGCCGCTGATACGGGTTAAAAGCGGGCAGGTAGGCGTCCACCTCTTCCTGGGTGGGGAGGGAGACCGGTTCGTAGGTGTGCGAGAGGATGAACCCGTCGAAACAGACGAAGGCAGGGAGGAGGATATCGTGATCTTCGCAGACCCGGTAGGCAATCATATGGAGATCGGCAGCCTCCTGGTTGTCCTCCGCGTAGAACTGCAGCCACCCGGAGTCGCGCAGGGATATCGAGTCCTGCTGGTCGTTCCAGATGGAGAGCGGCGCACCGAGCGAGCGGTTCGCAATCGTCATCACGATCGGCTGGCGCATCCCTGCCACGTTGAAGCAGACCTCAAACATCAGGGCGAGACCCTGGGAGGTCGTGGCCGAGTAGACCCGGGACCCGGCCGCGCTCGCACCGAGGCAGGCGGAGAGGGCGGAGAACTCGCTCTCGACCGTGATGTATTCGGCATCGATCTCACAGTTCGCCACCATCTGCGCAAGGTCTTCGACGATGTGCGTCTGCGGCGTGATTGGATACGCTGCAATCACCTGCGGACGACAGCGTTTCACGATCTCGGCCACCGCGTGCGACCCTTCCATAAACTCAAGCATTATTTCTCCTCCTTCTCCATCCGGATGCATTTCTTCGGGCAGACCTCTGCACAGATGCCGCAACCTTTGCAGTAATCGAGGTCCGGCTCGAACGTGCCCTCCTCCGTCTCGTGGACGCACCCTTCAGGGCATACCATAGCGCACATGCCGCACTTCGTGCACTTCTCAGGTTCAAAGGTAGGTTTGAAGACCCGCCAGGCGCCGGTCTTATTCTCGAGCGCCCTGCCCGGCGGCGCGACGCAGCCGACCCGCAACGCCATTACGCGGCACCTCCGATCAGGTCGTATGCGCGCTCCGCCGCCTTGATGTTTTTATCGGCCAGAGCCCCGGAGAAACGGCTCCGCAGCGCGTGCTCCAGCGGCTCCAGTTGTATCTCACCGGTGGCTGCGGCGAAAGCGCCCATCAAGGTGGTATTGGTGATGGGCACACCCAGTTCTTCGAGCGCGATGGTGGTCGCATCGATGGTGTAGACCTTCACGCCCTCCGGGACCCGGGCACCGAAGTCGGGCTTCTCGGTATTGACGATGGCGATGCCGCCCGCCTTCATGCCCATGAAGACATCTACATCCTTGATCAGGGTCGGGTCCTGCACAATGATGTAGTCGGGCTCGTAGATCTGGCTGCGCAGCCGGATCTTTGCATCACTGAAGCGGACGAAGGCCTGAACCGGGGCGCCCCGTCGCTCTACGCCGAAGGCCGGAAACGCCTGGGCATACACGCCGCCTTCAAATGCTGCGAAAGCAATGAGCTCGGCGGCGGTCACGGAGCCCTGGCCCCCCCTGCCATGTATGCGTAACTCTCTCAAACAAAAACCCCCTTTAATCTTAATGATTAATAATATAAATACACCGGCGCTCAGTCCACGGCCGGGTTCCGGGCATGTCGGAACGTTCATCGCCCGCAGGCGATTTAAAAGCGCTCTTCCGGTTCCGGCAACAAGAGAGAAAAACCCGGGGGGGTGCCGGGACAAGTTCCCGTTTACTGAACGTTGGCGAGGCGGCTCTTGATCTCCTCAATGGTGCAGTGCCTCACTTCCATCAGAGCGGAGACGACTGCATCGGAGAAGACCAGCGCGGCGGTCTCAAAGAGCGTCCCGAGAGGGGCAAAAGAGCCGGACACCGACCGGTACTGACCGGTAAGCTGGCGGATCTCGAAGTCCTGCGGAATATCCGCATCCTTGAACTGGTTATTCCCGATCTCGACGATGCAGTCGGCCATGCGCCCTATGTGCGAGTTCGGTGACGATGTGATGAGGCAGATCCTCCCCCCGATCTCCCGGGCGGTCTCACAGACGTCCACCACGGACCGGGTCTCTCCGGAACCGGAGAAGGCGACGAGCACGTCCCCCGGCCTGAACGCCGGCGTGATGGTCTCGCCGATGACGTAACTCTCAAACCCAAGGTGCATCAGGCGCTGGGCGAACGCTCTCGCGACGAGTCCTGAACGTCCGGCGCCGGCCACATAGACCCGTTTTGCATTGAGGATCTCATCGATAAACCGACCGGCAGTCTCCTGGCTAAGGGCACGCGCCGTCTCTTCGAGACGTGCCGTCATCAGGAGCATGAGGTTGGCGATACTGGGGCACTCCGGCTGCATGTCTCTGGTCCCTCTCTTTTTCAGTGCATTATACAACAACCCGGGGTCACATAAAAGAGTATGGATGGGAAGCACAGCCAAGGTGCGGGTTATCGCTCCACCGCGAGCCCGAGGATCCCGGTTGCTCCCGAGAAGACGTCACGGGCGATCCTGGCAAGCCCCCGGGCCGCGCACCACTCGTCGTAGACGGCAACCTTCCGGGAAAGGAGCGCCTCCACACCCGGTGCAACGGCAGACGCCATGGAGCCGGCGAGGGCGACCTTTGCGCCGGGATTGAGGAGGAGCATCGCGGCGCACTCCATCGCGGCAAACATGGCCATCGTCTCTACCCGGAACTCCGGGTTCATCGTATTGTCCACGCCCGCGTGGAGGAAGGCGTCGTTCGCCGTGGACTCACCCCGGTCTATCCGACGGATGGCATCCACATCGAGAGCACCGTGCCGGGTGCCGGGCGCAAAGATGCAGGCATCGAATGCACCGACAATCCGGCCGCCGGTCACAAGGAGGGTGACGGTGTTCGAACTCGTGTCGCAGACCACGATATCCCCGCCGAGGTCGTGCGAGACCTCATACAGGATCCCGATTTTCTCGGGGCTCGCCTGGTGGGAGTAGGCCTTGAATCGCGGATCGGTCGGGGATGCACGGTGCAGTCCGGGAATCACGACGGCAGAAAGACCGCTCCTCCTGATCTCGTCGTAGACACGGGTGCCGCCGCCGATATGCTTGCCGGCGCCTTCCCGGGAGACGACGCCCCGGCCGGTAACCTTCCTGATATCGGTGATGGCCGAGATACCGTCGCCCATCGAATAACAGACGGCAATTCCCTCGATCTCGTCGAGAGGAGAGAGGCGGGCAAGATCGTCGGCCGTAAAATGCCGGGCTTCTTCGCGGGAGATCTTATAATCCTCCTCGCCGGTGGAGAAACGCATCGCGGTAGTGCCGTGGTCGATGCCGATAAACATGATACCGTACCTCTTTACATCCGGGGTTGAAGTAAGTTTTCGGATCCCCCGCGGGAAGGGGCAGGAATCAGGCTGCACTACCCTGGTGCCACCATTTCGCCTACTCCTCCGCGCCGACGGCGACAGGAACCGGCAAGGAAAAGACCCGGCGCTCTGGATGGAGCCGTCATCCAGTAACCCTATAGCGGGAGAAGGACATTACTCTATCATGTTCTGTATCGTAACAGGTGGTGCCGGGTTTATCGGTTCACACATCGTCGACGCCCTTGTCGCGGCGGGTGACGACGTGCTGGTCGTCGATGACTGCAGTGCGGGTACCGAGCGGAACCTCGCACACCACAGAGCGAGCGGGCAGGTCACCTTCCTCAGGCGGAACCTGCTCGACGACGGCTGGCAGGAGCGCATCAAGGGCGCCGACCGGGTCTATCACATCGCCGCAGACCCGGACGTCCGGCAGAGCGCCATGACCCCGGAGTCCCAGGTGAGAAACAACATCATCGCCACACACAGGGTACTCGAGGCGATGCGGGCGTATGGCGTGCCGGAACTGGTCTTCACCTCGACCTCGACCGTCTACGGCGATGCCACCGTCATCCCGACGCCGGAGACCTATACCCCGCTCGAACCGATATCGGTCTACGGCGCGACGAAACTCGCCTGTGAGGCGCTTATTTCGTCGTACTGCCATTCGTTTGAGATGCGGTCGTGGGTCTATCGGTTCGCAAACATCATAGGTGAGCGGAGCGGCCACGGCGTCATCTCCGACTTCATCTGGAAACTTCGCAAAAACCCGCACGAACTCGAGATCCTCGGCGACGGCAGGCAGACAAAATCCTATCTGGAGGTAGGAGAGTGTGTCCGCGCCGTGCAGTTCGGGATCGAACATTCCCACGACACGATAAACACCTTCAACATCGGATCTGAAGACTGGATCGACGTCGTCGCGATCGCCGATATCGTCGCAGAGGAGATGGGGCTCTCCGGTGTCCGCTACCGGTTTACCGGCGGTGCACGCGGCTGGGTCGGCGACGTGCCGAGGATGCAGCTCTCGGTCGAGAGACTCAAGGGTCTTGGCTGGCAGTGCAGGACCACCTCGGAAGAAAGTGTGCGCACGGCTGTTCGCGCCATGCTCGAATAACGGCGCACGGGTCCCCTCCAGGATGATTACGCCAAAGAGCATAAGCAATACAACGCCAAACGGAAGTACAGCAATTACCCGGCTATACTTGCAGCCGAATTGAAATATAATATCAAAACAGCACGAAGGGCATGCATGAAGTACGTCGTCATTCTCGGGGACGGTATGGCGGACGATCCGCTGGCCGAACTTGGGGGCAGAACACCCCTCGAATATGCAGACACACCGAATATGGACCGCATCGCCCGCGAGGGACGGTGCGGGATGCTCCGGACCGTCCCGGAGGGGTTCGAACCAGGGAGCGACATCGCGAACCTCTGCATCCTGGGCTACGACCCCCGCACCTTCTATACCGGGAGAGGGCCGCTTGAAGCGGCCAATATGGGAGTCGCCCTCCGGGACGGGGAGATGGCCTACCGCTGCAACCTGGTCACGGTTCGGGACGGGAAGATGGAGGACTTCAACGCCGGGCACATCTCGAGCGCCGAGGGTGCCGAACTCCTCCGCGCTCTGGACGCCGCACTCGGGAAGGTCCGGGTCTACCCGGGGGTCAGTTACCGGAACCTGCTGGTCGTCCCGGGGGCGCATGGAGCCGGGACCACCGCACCCCACGACATCGTCGGTCAGCCGGTGGCGGCGTTCCTCCCGCGCGGGGACGATGCTGAGGTCCTCCTCGACAGCATGGAGGTGTCCCGGGAGGTCTTTGCCGACCACCCGGTCAATCTGCGCCGTCGAGAGGAGGGAAAGACCCCGGCAACCGGGATCTGGCCGTGGAGCGGCGGGACAAGACCGTCGCTTACGCCTTTCCTGGAGAAATACGGACTTTCCGGGGGGATGATCTCCGCAGTCGACCTCCTGAACGGCATCGCACGCCTTGCCGGAATGGAGGTGATCCGCGTTCCGGGCGCCACCGGGTTCCTGGACACCGACTACGAGGCGAAAGCAAGGTACGCCGTCGATGCCCTCGACCGCCTCGACTTCGTCTACATGCACGTTGAGGCCCCCGACGAGGCCGGGCACATGGGAAGCGTGGAGGAGAAGGTGCGGGCAATCGAACGGCTCGACGAAGCGGTCGGGATCATCCTCGACCGACCGGACACGACCGTCGCGGTCCTCCCCGACCACCCGACGCCGGTACGGTGCAAGACCCACACCGCGGACCCGATACCGTTTGCGATACTCGGGAAAGGGAGGGACAACGTTTGTGCTTTTTCCGAGCGCGAGGCGGCAGAAGGGTCGTTCGGGCTCATGCAGGCGCCCGATCTCCTCCCTCTGCTCTTCTCAAGATGAACCGGCCCGGAACAGGGTCGGACGACCCGGCACCACCTTTTTGTAGTCGCTGTACACTACACCTATTCAGGTATGGAACCCCTGACGACAGAGAAGATCGGTGAGAGGATCCAGGAGATCGAGCAGCGTGTGGGGAGGCTCTCCCCGATGCAGAAGGTCCTCATCGGGACCGACGGGTCGGTGACAAACCTCCTCGAGATGGCAACCGGTCATCCCGTCACCATCACCACCCGGGTGCAGGATATCATCGCCGCCGACGCCGGGACGGCGGCGGCACTCGAGATCGAACCCGGAGACGAAGTCAATTACCGCATCGTCGAGTTAAAGGACAGCGTAACGGGAAAAGTCCTCATCTACGCGGTCTCCCGCACCCCGCTCCGGCGGCTTGCCCCGGAGTTCAGGCAGGACCTCATGAGGGCGGACATTCCCATCGGCAGGATCCTCCGCCGTCACCGGATAGAGTCGCGCCGGGAGATCACCGATGCCCGCATCGTCCCCGCCGGTACGGACCTGGCCCGGACATTCGGCGTTCATCGGTGCGAATCGATGCTCTCCCGGGAGTACCGGATCATCCACCGTGAAGAGCCGCTGATCGCAATCGAGGAGGTCTTCCCCTTCACGTCGTTTACGGACGAGATCAGAGTTCTGGTCGATGCTCCGTCCCGGATCCACATCACCCTGCTCGATATGAACGGCGCCTCGGGCAGAGTCGACGGCGGGGTCGGGATCACCCTCGACGAGCCCGGATGCGTCCTGGACGCGCGCAAAGGGCCGGACGTCAGCGTGCACGGCGGCGATGAGGAAGTCCGGCGCAGGGTCGCGGAGGCTGCCCGGACGGTGGCGAAAGGGCTTGGACTCCCCGGCGGCGCCGAAATCACGCTACATGCCGCCGCCCGGCAGCATGCAGGGCTCGGGAGCGGGACGCAGGTCGCGCTCGCCACCGCCGCCGCCCTCTGCCGGCTCTACGAACGGGACGCAGTCGTGTCCGACCTTGCGCGGATCGTCGGCCGCGGGGGGACGTCCGGGATCGGCACGGCGGCGTTCGAGCAGGGGGGGTTCATCCTGGACGGCGGGCACCGGTTCGGTTCTCCGGGAGGAAAGCAGGACTTCCGCCCGTCGGCGGCATCGCGGGGGGTGGCGCCGCCGCCGGTCCTCACCCGGCACCGCTTCCCGGAGGACTGGCGCATCCTGCTCGTCACCCCCGATACCGGTGCAGGGGCGCACGGGAGCGGAGAGGCCGATCTTTTCCGCACGTACTGCCCGGTTCCGCTAGATGAGGTGCGGGAACTCTGCCACGAGGTGCTCATGCGGATGATCCCGGGCCTGGTCGAGCACGACCTCGACCTCTTCGGCTCGGCGGTCAACAGGACTCAAACCCTCGGGTTCAAGAAGGTCGAGGTGGCCATGCAGCACCCGGTCGTTTCCTCGCTCATCGAGGCGACGGTTCAGGCCGGTGCCGCCGGTGCGGGCCTGAGCTCGTTCGGGCCGACGGTCTACGCCGTCGGCGATACGGATATGCAGGATGCGGCCCGCGCGGCGAGGGAGGTGCTCGGAGACTATGGGGGAAAGGTACTCCTGACGCGGGCGAGGAACTGCGGGGCGGTCGTGCGGGGGGAATGAAAGGAGATCCGTGATGCGGCGTCTTGAACAGGGATAATCGCCGTGGTGCCGACCGCTCACGTCGGATAGGGTTGCCCCGTGCCTTCCCGAACGACGCCCACGTACCGGTCTATGGATACCTGAAAGAGAAGAGTCGATGCGGCATCAGCCCCCTGCTTCATCACCAATCAGTGGGGGTAACTCTCATCATCTGCCGTTCGAAGGTCCGGATAAATAGTCGATGCGAGAACAGTTAATGGTTCGGCAGTCGGAAATGTGACGCGGCAGGCGTCCTCCATGCCCCGTCCGGAGCGCCGGGGTCACTACATGCTCAAATCCCGGCTGCCAGCGAAACCGTAAGCGGAGCAAACTATATATTGTTGCACGTTCCGTCTGGAACTCAACGCATCAAGGGGGAATACAGTATACCAGGTTATCTGCACGTGAAGCCTTTTTTCGGAGATATCAGCAGAGTTCCGGCGCCAGGAGCGACGAGGCCGGGTTTCAGACCGGGGCCTTCGAAGGGCAGCAAAAGGACTGCCGGGAGAACAGCGGCATGACGGCGATGCGGCTGCAGGCTGTCGGGGACGTGCTGCTCTGGACCAGGAACGGCAAAAAACCGTTTGCCCTGATACAGCACGAACTCCGGCAGAAGGACCTGCTCTTCGGGAACCTGGAGGCGGTCCTCTCCGAGAGCGGCACCGAAAGAAGAAAGCGCTGGATCAATGCAAACCCTCCTGAAGCAGGCGATTACCTCAAAGACGCCGGGTTCGACATCCTCAGCGTGGCGAACAACCACACGCTCGACATGGGCCGGGAAGGGCTCGAAAAAACTCTCGACGGCCTGGAAACCCGTCGTATCGCCTATATCGGAGGGGCACGGGGCGACAGACAGAGAGAACGGGGGCAGGTCCTCGAACGGAATGGGGTCCGGATCGGTTTTCTCGGCTACACGAGCGGGAGGTTTCGGTCACCCCCGGGTGTTACGCTTTCAAAACTGAAGAGAAGAACCGTCATCCAGGATATCAGGGCATTAAAGGACCGTTGCGATCATATCGTTGTCTCCCTGCACTGGGGGATCGAGAACGTCTATTACCCTTCCCCGGATCAGGTCAGACTCGCCCACGACTTCATCGACAACGGGGCGACCCTGGTTCTCGGACACCACTCTCACACAATTCAGGGGCTGGAAGAGTACAACGGCGGCCTGATCGCCTACTCCCTCGGGAACTTCCAGTTCGATACCGAACTCTTCAAGGAGGAGATCAAGAGTTCCATGATCCTCTCGGTAGACCTGGACCGGTACGGTATTCGGGATTACACAGTCACCCCCTGTGTCATCAACAGCAATTTCCAGCCCGCGGTGGCGGAAGGGCGGACCCGGGAACGGGTCAGGCACTGGATCGCGAAATGCTCGGACCGGGTGCAGAAAGGAGAGATCACCCGGAAATGGTGGTTTGAGCAGATCGGTGAGAATTACCTGACGTACAACATGGACAGTTACCGCTACCGGATCCGGCGGCACGGACTCGCGCCCCTGGTCGAATGCGGGGTCTGGCTGGTGACGCCGTTCTGCCTGAACTGCTATGCGGGTCTGATTAGAAAACGGTTGAGACAACGGCATGCGGGGGGGCATGCATGAAGATCTTGCAGGTCACCCCGTTCTTCAAACCGCTCTGGGAGGCGGGAGGGGTGGCACGGGTCGCGTACGACATCTCACACAACCTCCACCAGAACGGGCATGACATCACGGTCTATACGACGAACAGGAGCGTCTACCCAAACGACCTGCCCACGAACCGTCCGACCGGCGTCGACGGGATGAACGTCTACTACTTTGAGAATTTGCGAAAGTACGCCGGGGGCGCGACCCTGCCGGTGATACCCTACCGTATGCCTGAGGTTGCGAGAAAGAATGTGGCGCAGTTCGACCTGATCCACATCCACGACCATCGCACCCTGCTTACCGTCATTGCATCGCACTACGGGAGGAAGTACGGCGTCCCCTATGTCCTCCAGGCGCACGGGGCGCTCCCGCAGGAAACAGGCTCGACCCATATGAAGCGGCTCTTCGACCGGCTCTGGTCGAAGAGGATACTCCTCGACGCCGCAGGAGTGATCGCACTCAACGAGACGGAAGCGGAGCGCTACCGCGCCCTGGGCATCGCTGAGGAGAAGATTGCAATCGTCCCTAACGGTATCGACCTTGCCGAGTACCCCAACCTTCCGCCCCGCGGCAGGTTCCGCGCGGCGTGGGGCATCGACGACGCCACGCGGGTCGTACTCTACCTGGGACGGTTCGATCCGACAAAAGGGATCGACCTCCTGATCCGCTCGTTTGAAAAGGTGGCACAGGAGGAAGACGACGTTGTCCTTATGCTGGTGGGAGGGGGTGTGGGCCACGACGGCAAGTTTCAGCAAAGGGTTCGGTCGCTCGGCCTCGAAGACCGGGTGATCTTCACAGGGTTCGTGAGCAAGGAGGATAAGATGGCTGCATACACCGACGCCGATGTCTTCGTGACGCCGAGTTTCACCGGGTTTCCGGTCACGTTCCTCGAAGCATGCCTTTGCGGAACGCCAATCGTGACGACGGGGCAGGGGGACCTGCTCGGATGGGTCGACAACACGGTCGGGTTCACAACCGCGTACACGCCGGAGGCCCTGGCCGATGCTATCGGGCGCCTGCTTGCCGACGACGCCTTACGGGCCAGGTTCGGCAAGCAGGCGAAGGAACTTGTTCGAACGCGGTACAACTGGCAGGCAATCATGCACGACGTCGAGCGTTTCTATGCGGGTATCGTAAACAACGGCCAGAGCAGGCGCCCGCCGGGAGGGGCCTGAACGAGACACCCCGGCAAATTTTTCTTAAAAAAACCAAAAAAGATTGGGCGGACCCGGGAACGGGTCCGAGAGTATCAACAGGTTTACGCGCTGGCAGGTGCAACCGTCATGCCCTCTGTCCGGACATTCTGGCCGCCTTCAACCAGGAACGCCTTCGGGGAGTCGGAGGTGATCTCACCGGTGTACTGGGCGTTCTGATTGTCCTTTGCCCAGACCAGCGTTTCGACCTGATCGCCGGAGGCGATGATGTCTACCGATGCGTCGCTGAACTGGCCGCCGAGACTTGAACCCTTACCGTCGATCCCGGCCGGGTTCACCATCTGGAAATTCTCGATCTGGACGTTGCTCGCGCGATCGATCTGGATACCGTAACCGTGCGAGTCGATGCTCGTGCAGTTCTCCATCACCAGGGAGGGGTTCGCAGAGCGGCACGGAGCACTGTAGTAGCCGGCCGGCTGTCTTTGGGTGTAGTCGGTCTTCCCGGCACCGGTGTCCTTCTCGACGCAATCATAGAGCTTTCCGCCGTTCGTCGTGTAGAAACCGTAGAGCGAGTTGCTCTCCGCCGTGCAGTTCTTGAACGTCACGTCGGCGTTCGGGGCGTAGTAGCCGGCCCCGAAGTAGTGGGTCGACATGTCGCTCTGCTGGTAGGGCCGGTCCGGGTAGGGCTTCTGCCCGTTGTTCCGGCTCACGCAGTTCTCAAGGACGGCGTCCGTCACCTTCGGGTCGAACTCGAAGTGGAATCCGGACTCGAGGTTACCCTCAGCGAGGCAGTTCGTCACCCGGAGACCCTCGATGTCGTTTAACTCCGCAAAGTCAAACCCGGTGATCCAGGGGTTGAACGCACCTTTGCTCCCGCAGTTGATCGCGGCACAGTTCTCGTAGCGGACGTCCTTGATCACCTTGTTCGACGAACCCCAGGCGTTGTGGAGGAACCCGTAGGTCCCGGTGTCCACGGCCTTGCAGTTGACGAACTCGATGTCCTCGAGGGTCGGAGCGTATACCGCCGGATCGTGAATCAGGAGGAAAACCGCCTGAATGCTTGCATCCGCGGTTCCCGTGAGGTTGTGGACCGCAGCATGGCTTGCCCGGACGGTGATCACGCCGAGCCACTTGACGCCGCTGCTGTAGCCGCTGCCTTCGACGTGGAACCCGTCGAGGGTCACATGCTCACGGTCGACGTCGATGCGCCCGTCGTTGGTGAACACGAGGTTCGTCGCATCCGGGCCCTGGCCGGAAAGCGTCGTCCCCGCCGGCGGTGCGATGACACCGGCACAGTTGAACGTGCCTTCCGAGAGAGCGACCGTACCGCCCTCGGGCAGTGCGGCGAGCGCTGCCTGGATCTCGGCCTGGTCGTTGACTCCATCACAGACATAGTCTGCCTGGTTCTTGGACAGTTCGGTACTATCGCTTGCAGCCACGGTGAGCGTGGCCGGGCTTGCAGACTCGGCTGCACTCACCGGAGCGAGTGCCGGAACAAGGAAACACGCCAGGAGTAGTGCAGTCAGTCTGAGTATGTTTTTCCTGTCTATCATGCCATTCAGCCTCTCTGTGAGGTATCACTACCGTCTTTTGATTGGTGTATAAATATTTTATTCAAAAAATAAAATTGCGGAGAATTATTGGCTTAGAATATAAACCTTCGAGCATCAGCCGGTTCGGAAGAAGGCGGAGCAGGGCGAAGAACAAGCGGTGCAGAAAAATATTATACTATCAGTTTCCGGAAAATCGGAAATTATAAATATTCGCGCCGGACCCCCTCCGATCACCCATAACGACCCATTCTAAATCGCTTTCCGGCGGTGTGGATGAGAGATCGGCTCCGTGCGCCTGGATGACCGCGGGACCCGGACCCTCGCTGCACGGCGATGGTGTGAAACGACGGGAAGATAGCCCCATCGACCGGAAATCAGGCTCACGGGCGCCGGATGCACCCTGAGCACTGGAGCGGGCAAGACCGCACGGGGCTCAAGACCACCCTTTCCGGGGGCACAAATCTATATACAGCCTCCTCACAGAGGGAGGCCTATGCGAGTGGCCTGTCTGACCTTCTGGTTCTACGATTACACCATCCAGATGGCGAACGAACTTGCCCGGCACACCGAGGTGTTGCTGCTGCTGCCGGACTACCGGTCGGAGGAGTACCTGGAGAGCATCGACCCGGGGGTGAAAGTCCATATCTTCGGCTACTCACGACACGCCGGGAAATTCGGTCCGTCATGCTACCCGGTGCTCAGGGAGATCGTCGCCGCAATCAACGACTTCGAGCCAGATATCGTCCACTTCCAGGTGAACAACCCCATGCTCTGCCCGCTCCTCCCCATGCTCCGGAATTATCCGCTGGTGGCGACGTTCCACGACGTTGAACCGCATCCCGGCGAAGACCGGCTCCTGGATATTGGCTCCCACCTCTACCGTCTCACTCTGTTCGTATCAAGATTCTTCCCCGACCGGATCTTCGTCCACGGGAAAGCACTCAGGGATATCCTGGTGAAAAATTACCGCATCCCCGACCGGAAGGTGCATGTCATCCCGATCGGCGAGCACGAAGTGGCGCCGTTTATAAAGTTCGAGCAGCAGGGCCGGGAACCGGAAGGCCGTCGGGTCCTCTTCTTCGGCCGCATCCACCGCTACAAAGGGCTCGACTACCTGATCCAGGCCGAGCCGCTCATCACCCGGGAAGTTCCGGACGCCCGGATCGTCGTCGCCGGGACGGGCGAGGATTTCGCCAGATATGAGATGGCGATGGCGAACAGGGACGCATTCGAGGTCTACAACTATCGAGTCCCCTACGAGGAGGGGGCCCGGCTCTTCCAGCAGGCGAGCGTCGTGGCGCTCCCGTACGTCGAAGCATCCCAGAGCGGCGTCATACCGACCGCCTACGGGTTCCGAAGGCCGGTGGTGGTCACGGATGTAGGGAGCCTGCCCGAGGTCGTCGACGACGGAAAGACCGGATATATCGTGCCCGCACGCGACCCGGCCGCGCTGGCCTCTGCAATCGTGAGCCTGCTCAAAGACCCGGCGGCGTGCCGGCTCATGGGAGAACAGGGCTATATAAAACTGAAGACGGACATGGCCTGGTCCACGATCGTGCAATCTCTCTTCGCGGTCTACGGTGAGCTCGCGGCTCCCCCGGGAAAGCCTGCAGACGGGGCACCCGCCGGGACAGCCTCCGTCGTCGGAAAAGAGCGTTGATCTCCCGTGCCTCCCGGCGGAAACCGTTGCAGCATGAGGAAGGGATGCCGCAAAAGGCCGGGTTGGCGAAATCCATTAATAGATGGACCTAAGAGTAGGTGCAGTGATACGGCACCGAACGCTGCCTGCATGCCACCGAAAAGGGAGAGACGTCTCTCGGACACAGGATCGGCCAGGGATTCACCAGAGGTACGTAGACCATGCACCTGCTCAACCCGTTCCAGATGAACGACTGGGATAACAAAACATTTTTTTGGGCATTCCAGGCATTCCAGATTGCCTTCATCGGTGTAGTCTCTCTGGGTCTCGTCGGGTATCATATCCCGATTGCACGAGAGGCCCTGGCCTTTCTCTACCTCACCTTCCTGCCCGGGGTCCTCGTCCTGAAGGCACTCAGACTCCACAATCTCGGCACGATCGAGACGGCGCTCTACTCCGTCGGGCTGAGTCTTGTCGTTCTCATGCTTACCGGCCTCGCCGCCAACACCGTCTACCCGCTGCTCGGGTATGCACGGCCGTTCTCGTTTGCAATCCTCTTTCTCACGATCATCGCCGTCGTGCAGGTCCTGCTCTACCTCGCGCTCACCAGAGACCGGGAGCATGCCGCCGTGAGCCCCGTGGTAGAGGTTAGTTTTCCACCCTCCCCCGCGGTACCGTTCCTTGCGCTGCTCCCGTTCCTTGCGATCATCGGGACGCACATGCGCGACGAATACCACATGGTCACCCTGCTCTTCCTGCTCCTCGTCCTCGTCGCCGTCACCGGGATCGCTGTCGGGTTCGACCGCCTCGTCCCGGCGTCCGCGTATCCGTTGGCGGTCTACACAATCGCGCTCGCGCTCCTCTACCATACCGCGTTGATATCGGAGTATGTCTGGGGCTACGATATCCATCACGAGCTCCACCTCGTAAACAGCGTGCTGATACCGGGGCTCTGGGACATGAACATCCCGTATAACACGAATGGAATGCTCTCCGTCGTTGCGCTCGTCCCCACCTACTCGCTCATCTGCGATCTCGATCCCATCTGGGTCTTCAAGATCATCTACCCCCTCCTCTTTGCGCTCGTGCCGCTCGGGCTCTACCGGGTGATAGAAAAACAGACGAGTCCGAAGATCGGATTTTTCTCGATCTTCTTCTTCGTCGCGTTCTTCACCTTTTATAACGAGATGATCTCCCTTGCCCGCCAGCAGATCGCCGAACTCTTCCTTGCGCTGACGGCGTTCGTGATGATCGACAAGGTCATGGACAGGGGCAGACGGGCATTCCTCATGGTCACGTTCGGCTTTGCCATGATCGTCTCGCATTACGGCCTCTCGTACATCTACCTCTTCTCGCTCATCCCGGCATGGCTGCTCCTGGTCGTTTTCGAACGCCTGCAGGTCCGGCTGCCGGAAAAAATCACCGAACGGTTTGGTTTCCTGAAGATCGACCCGCTCGCCCCGGCGGGGACCGGCGGGGGAAGATCGGTCCGGACGCTCGCCCTCCCTTACATCCTCATCTTTGCCGCCCTCGCCTACCTCTGGTACTCGACGGTAGCCGGAGGTATGGCATTTGCCACCATTGCCGGCATCGGGGACAGGATAGGGGATACTCTCTTTTCAAACTCCCTCAGCCCGAAAGCCGCTCAGGGGATGCAGATCCTCACCACTCAGTCGATCACGCCCCTGCACAGTCTGGCAAAAGTCGTCCATATCGCCACCCAGGGGCTCATCGCCGCAGGACTGCTTGCAACCCTCACGGCAAAGCGCGGGCGGTGGCGTATCGAGCCCGAGTACCTCGCCATCTCGCTTGTCTTCTTCCTCATCAACGTAGCCGGGATTATCGTCCCGTTCTTTGCAAGCTCGCTCAACACCAGCCGACTCTACCATATCACCCTGATCTTCCTTGCCCCGTTTGCGGTCATCGGCGGTATAGCGCTCTATGAGACGTTGATCGGAAAAATACACGGTTTCAAGGTTGTTCCGTTCATGAGAACGGCCTATCAGGCGCTATCGGTATTTTTTGTCGTGTTCTTCCTCTTCAACAGCGGGCTCATCTACCAGGTCGTGAACGACAGCCCGACATCGATGGCGCTTGAAACCACCGAAGATAAACCGGTCTTCAACGGCAAAGAGGTGCAGGGAGCAAAATGGCTCTTCCAGGAAGGAGGGAGCGAGCGCCCCATCTACGTTGACGGCACGCGCTGGTGGCTCCTGCTGGGGTTCGATCCGGACCATCAGCGATACCTCCCGGCAAACGCTTCACTGATGGAGCCGAGTTCGTATCTCTACTTCGGCACTTACAACCTGGTGCGGGAGAACGTCAGGATCGAGGCGCAGAAGGGCACGGTCACTGTGGCGGGCTATACCGACGCCGTGCAGTACATCCGGGACCGGAACCGGATCTACGACAACGTCGGTGCCGTCGTGTATTACCGGTGAAGAACAGGCGATTAGATCCAGCCCTTCTTCTTCAGGATCACGCCGATCAGGACCGTGCCTGCCGCATACGTGCCGAACCACGCATACCCCATGCCGATGAGGCCGAACCGGTTCATCATGGTATACCCAAGCCCGAGCAGGGCGACACTGATGAACCCGCTGACAATCATGAGGCTCCGGATATCGTTTCTGACCTTTGCGATGGATATGAAGGTCTGGCAGAGGGAGACAAAGAGAGCGGATGCGGCGAGCACCCGGAGCAGGGCCATCCCTTCGACGTAATCCTTGCCGATCAGGTTGAGGATCGGCTCCCCGAAGAGGGAGAGCCCGATGATTGCAGGTATCAGCAGGGCGAACATGCTTGCAAGCGTCCGGAGCACGCTCTTCTTCATCTCCCCTCCGTGACTCCCCTCGACGAAGAGCGAGGTCGTAAACGCGTACGGGATCATGAAGAGGATCGAGACGATTGCGTAGGTGATGTAGTAGTTGGCGGTGCTCTCCGCCCCCAGCACGTGAAGCACCATGATCGGGATGACCATGTTCGGAGCGGACATCAGTATCCCGGCGACGTATGCACCGGCGGAGAATTGCCATGCTTCCCGCAGGAAGGCCCGGTCCACGCCCAATTCCGGCCGGATGGAGCACCGGGAGAGGAGAACAAGGGCAAAGGCGAGGCCGATGATAAACGAGAGACCGAAGGCGCTAAAGATGCCCGTCGCCCCGAGGAAGACCAGGGGAAAGAGGAAGAGAATCCTCGACCCGTAGATCAGGTTCAGGGTGAAGTAGTGTTCGGACTTTCGGAGAGCATTGAACGCACCCTCAAGGACCCAGGTGATGGAGTAGGCTCCTAGGATGGCGAGGTAGAGCGGCGCGATTGTCCGGACAATTGTAAGTTCGGGGGATACGACGTCCACTGCGGCGATGAAGGCGAGCCCCGCACCGAGCGCCGCCGCGGTCGGTACGAGGAGGGCGGTTCCAAGCACCTTGTTCTTGTCACGGGTGGGAAAAAACCGGATAACCGACTGGTCCAGGCCGAGCCGGGAGATGAGGATGAGAAGCCCCATGGACGACATCAGGGCAGTAGCAATGCCCACATCAGCCTGGGAGTAGAGCCGGGCCGCGATCATCCAGAAGAAGAACCCAAATCCCGCAGCGACAAACGACGACGCCATGATGAAGAAGGAATTCCGGATAAGCGGCTCCTGAAACTGCTGTCTGACCTCGCTGAAATTTTTGGGGAGTGCTACTGCCATCGGGCCGCCAGTATTGGGCGGAACCTATATAGATGTATCCGCCGCTTCCGCTTCGATGGAAGAGACGTTCCGGCGTCGTCTGTCCGGCAGGGTTCACAGACCATGAGAAAAGGTTAAGATCATAGCCACGAGATATGGAGCGGCAACTGCGGGCGGAATAATCGGGGAGACAGGTGGATAGCCTGCCTCCCGGAAGACGTTACAGTGATGAAACTCTGCCGAAGAAGAAGTCGGCGAGCAGAGCAACATCCTTCCAGCCCGCGGTGCCGTCTCCATCAAGATCGGCAGCCGCACTGGGGTCCGTCTTTCCCTGCGCCATATCGGCGGCGATTATCACGTCGGCCCAGTCCACGCTGCCATCTCCGTTGAGGTCTCCCTTCACGGGAGCCTGCTGGGCTCCGACGACGATCTTTTTACTCATAACGTTGTTCTTCTCATCGCTCTCTGCAATCCGGTTGACATCGTCCACGGTGGCCTTCACGGTGTGAGTGCCGAGGGCGGCCTTCCAGGTTGCACCGGCCGAACCGCCGTTTGCAGTCAGCGTGACCCATGCGCCCGGAGCAATCGACCGGGTGTAGGTGTCGGACCAGACGCCCGAACCGGCGGCACCGTCGTCGAACGTGAAGAGGACGCCGTGTTTAGCGCCCGCAGGCGTCGCGGCGTCACCCTGGTTCTTGACGGTCGCCTTGAGCGTCACCGCATCCCCGGAGGCCGGGTTTGCCGGCTCCCAGGAGATATCGGTTACCACCAGGTCCGGCTTCCCGGAGGGAGCCGGAGTGGTGGGGACCGGTGTCGGGGTCGATGCAGCCTTCGAGACCGTGATCTGCTTGGCGCGGACGTTGTTTGTCTCGTCGCTCTCGGCGATCCGGTTGACGTCGTCGACGGTGGCCTTCACAGTGTGAGTGCCGAGGGCGGCCTTCCAGGTTGCACCGGCCGAACCGCCGTTTGCAGTCAGCGTGACCCATGCGCCCGGAGCAATCGACCGGGTGTAGGTGTCGGACCAGACGCCCGAACCGGCGGCACCGTCGTCGAACGTGAAGAGGACGCCGTGTTTAGCGCCCGCAGGCGTCGCGGCGTCACCCTGGTTCTTGACGGTCGCCTTGAGCGTCACCGCATCCCCGGAGGCCGGGTTTGCCGGCGTCCAGGAGATATCGGTCACCACCAGGTCCGGCTTCCCGGAGGGGGCCGGGGTGGTGGGGACCGGCGTCACGGGGACGGTCGGGGTCGGAGTGGGTACCGGCGATCCGGTGGGCGTCACCCTGACGTTCTGAAGGGTCGCCTGACCGGCCGGAACCGTGCCGACGACGGTCACGCCGGAGGAACCGGCAGGGAGGGTCTTTGAGATAATCTCCATGTCCTTAACAAGGACGTTCCGCGTGCCGTAGCCTTCGATTACAAAGGGCTTTGCAGCATCGGAGACGATCTGTCCGGAGAAGACGGTGTTCTCGTTCTCCTTCGCCCAGACCAGCGTCTCCACACGGTTGCCCGATGCGTAGATGCTCACCTCGGCGTTGTCGAACTGGCCGTTCGTACCGCCGAGGCTCGAACCCTTACCGTTGTACCCGACCGGATCGATCAGGTAGAAGTTCCGGATTTTCACATTGTTCGCGAGATCTACCTGGAGGCCGTAGCCGTTCGAGGTGATGCTCGTGCAGTTCTCCATCACCAGGGAGGGGTTCGCAGAGCGGGTCGGGACGCTGTAGTAGCCGGCCGGCACCCGGTAAGAGAAGTCGGTCCTTCCGATACCGGTGTTCTTCTCGACACAGTTGTAGAGCTTTCCGCCGTTCGTCGTGTAGAACCCGTTCATGGAGTTGCCCTCCGCCGTGCAGTTGAGGAACGTCACGTCGGCGTTCGGGGCGTAGTAGCCGCATCCGAAGTAGTGGGTCGACATGTCGTTCGGGTTGTAGGCCCGGCTCGGGAAGGGCTTCTGCCCGTTGTTCCGGCTCACGCAGTTCTCAAGGACGGCGTCCGTCACCTTCGGGTCGAACTCGAAGTGGAATCCGGACTCGAGGTTACCCTCAGCGAGGCAGTTCGTCACCCGGAGACCCTCGATGTCGTTTAACTCCGCAAAGTCAAACCCGGTGATCCAGGGGTTGAACGCACCTTTGCTCCCGCAGTTGATCGCGGCACAGTTCTCGTAGCGGACGTCCTTGATCACCTTGTTCGACGAACCCCAGGCGTTGTGGAGGAACCCGTAGGTCCCGGTGTCCACGGCCTTGCAGTTGACGAACTCGATGTCCTCGAGGGTCGGAGCGTATACCGCCGGATCGTGAATCAGGAGGAAAACCGCCTGAATGCTTGCATCCGCGGTTCCCGTGAGGTTGTGGACCGCAGCATGGCTTGCCCGGACGGTGATCACGCCGAGCCACTTGACGCCGCTGCTGTAGCCGCTGCCCGCGACGTGGAACCCGTCGAGGGTCACATGCTCACGGTCGACGTTGATGCGTCCATCGCGGGTGAATTTCAGGAATGTCTCCGATTCACCTTCCCCCATCAGAGTAGAGCCTGCTTTGGGAGCAATGATCCCCGCACAGTTGTATGTGCCGCTGGAAAGGAGGACAACACCGCCGGATGATGGCAGGGCATTCAGTGCTGCCTGAATCTCCACATGATCATTGACCCCGTCGCAGACATAGTCGGCCGCTGCTTTGTCGGCCGCACTACTGTCGCTTGCCGCGACAACCACGTCGGGGGTCGTCTCGAGTGCTCCGACAATCGGGACAAGCCCGACGATCAGGAACACCGCGATTAGAAGCTTCGTTGTCCGTCTATCTCGCACTATCTCACCTCTTAGGAGGCATTGCATTATCTGATGCCTCAAATTTAAAATGTTTTTCAAATTGATTAAACGCATAATATATGCCAGAACTTCAAATAAATCAATATATTTGCTTAAAATTGGTAATTTTTACAATTTTAAGTGGTGAAGTAGAAATAGAAAGGCACATATATAATATAAAATTTTATCATGGAAGCGCCGGAGAATGACCGCCGGAACATGAGATCCCGGGGGACTATCTGGACCGGCCAACGGGACCCGGAGACCCATTATAATTCTTAAAAGAATATAAAATAATGAGAATTTAAGGGCTTGCATCTCCGTCCCCCGGGACGGCAGGCCGACCCCCTGCCGCACCCCGGGAGACATCAACGGCACCACCCCGCGCAAGACACCCCGACCGCACGAGAGCCCCGGAAATGACGCCGGGTACCGGCCTTCCGGTCGAACCCGGCGGCGGACCTCCGGGCGGGTGCAGGGTCCCGAACCGACACGGCGAGCATCATTGCTCTTTCGAGGTGACCGCCACGTTCTCAAACGTCACCGCCCCGGAAGGTACTGTATTTGTGAGGATTACACCGTTAGTGAACGGCGCGAGGTTTGCGGAGACAATCTCCATATTCTTGATCCGAACATTGCGGGTGCGGTCCCCCTCGATCACGAACGGCTTTGCCGTGTCCGAGACTATCCGCCCGGAATATTCGACATTTTCGTTATTTCTCGCCCAGATCAGCGTCTCGGCCCGGTCCCCCGAGGCATAGATGTTTATCACGGAGTTAGACAACGGCCCGCCCTGCGACCCCCCGAGGTCCGTCGCCTTTCCGTCAATCCCGACCGGATTCACCAGGTGAAAGTTCTTAATCCAGACATCGCTTGCAAGGTCGATCTGGAGGCCGTAACCATTGGAATCGATGCTCGAACAATTTTCGAGCACCAGGGACGGGGATATGGACCGGGTAGGGGCAGCGTAGAATGACGCCGGCTGGACTATCCGGTAGTCGTCCTTCCCGGCGCCGACGGATTTATCGATGCAATTGTAGAGTTTGCCGCCATTGGTGGCGTAGAACCCGTACCGGCTGTTCCCCTCGGAGTAACAACTGATGAAGGTGACATCTCCCCGGGGGGCATAGTAGCCGCACCCGAAGTAGTGCGTCGACATATCATCTTCCCGGTAGGTCTTCGTCGGGTAGGCTTTTTGTCCGTTATTCCTGCTGATGCAGTTCTCAAGAATGCAGTCCCGCTTCTCGGGGTCCCACTCGAAGTGGAACCCGGATTCGAGGTTGCCTTCCGCAAGGCAGTTCGTCACCCGGAGACCCTCGATATCGTTTAACTCCGCGAAGTCGAACCCGGTGACCCAGGGATTGAACTGACCATACCTGCCGCAGTTGATCGCGGCGCAGTTCTCGTAGCGGACGTTACGGATCACTGTATTCTCCGTTTCCCAGGCGTTGTGGAGGAACCCGTAAGTCCCGGTGTCCACAGCCCTGCAGTTGATGAACTCGACATCCTCGAGGATGGGCGCGTAGACGTCCGGGTCGTGGAGCAGGAGAAAGACCGCCTGAGTGCTTGCGTCGGCGGTTCCCTCAACGGCGAGGACCTTCGCGTGACTCGCATAGAGGGTGACCACACCGAGCCAGCGGTCGGGTTCGATATCCGGGTAGTCGGTGCCCCGGACATGAAAATTGTAGAGTGTGACGCGTTCCTGTGAGACATTGAGCCGCCCGTTCCTGCTGAACTCGAGAAATGTTGATTCCGGCCCTTCCCCGCGAAGCATGGCATTTACGCCGGGGTAGATGCTCCCCGTGCAGGAGAACGTCCCTTCGGTCAGAGCGACCGTGCCGCCCGATGCCGGCAATGCGTCGAAGGCAGCCTGAATATCAAGGTGATCCCCGGTCCCGTCGCACCGGATATCGGCCCGGGCTTTCGACGCGGAGGTGCTATCGCTTGCCGCAACGACAATCGTCGGCCCGGGCACCTCCGGGGGCGCTACCGGCGTCGTGGGAATCGGGGTGAACGGCGGGGGAGGAGGAGGCGGGAGCGCCGGGCCCGGCGGATAGAAGTGCATGACCAGCACGACGGCGCCGATCACCGAGAGTATAAGAGCGATGGCAATGAGAGTGCGCCTGTCTCCAGGCCCAAGAGGGGGTCTTGCCGACATGGGGTGATTGACCTTGCCCGTTATTTTTCTTCGGCGCCGTGAACGTGAGAGGTTGCCGTCCCGGGTTCACATCGAACCGCAACGTCTTCTGCCCGGCCCATACCCCTATGAGGCAGAAGTACCATTTAAGGGTTTAGCCGACCCGCTCTCGCAGACGGGTTCGGCTCCGAAGCCGGAAAGGCCGACGGGGATTTTTCAGCCATCCTCCGGTTCAACCACCCGTGCGTGAAGCAACGGTGGCCGGGTGCTATGCCGTTTTGTTGACCGCAAGCACCCTGAGGCCGGAGAGGTCCACCCCCACCCGATCTCCCTCGACCAACACCGGCAAAGCGGCATCGGAGATGACCCTGCCCGAGTACGTGACGTTTCTGTTATTCACGATATAGACCAGCGTTTGTGGCCGGTCTCCCGATGCGACAAGATCGACGGTCGAGTTGGAGAGACCCGCATCGATCGTCGAGTTCACCAGGAATTTCCCGGAAGGGCAACCCAATACCGCGCCGATTCCGTCTATGCCTGCCGGATCGGTCATGGTGAAATTCCTGATGAGCGCGTTCTTTGTGCCGCAGACAAACAGGGCCCAGCCGTTTGAATCAAGACTCCGGCAGTGCTCCATCACAAGAGAGGGGTTCTCTGAGACGGGCAGGGACTGGAGAACGCAGTAGGAGATGGGCCCTGGAGAGGAGCCGCCGGACGAGATCCGCCCGGTGCCGTTCTCGGCACAGTTGTAGAGGAGCATACCCTTCGGGTTGACGATAAAGAACCCAAACGCGCTGTTCCCTTCGGCCAGGCAGTTTATCAGCGATACCTGCCCTCCCGGAAGGTAGAAGCCGGACCCGAAGAAGTCCGGATCGCCCACCAGGTAATCTTTGGGATGTGGTTTCTGCCCGTTATTCCGGCTCGTACAGTTAATGAGGACGCAGTCCCGCTTCTCGGGGTCCCACTCGAAGTGGAACCCGGATTCAAGGTTGCCCTCAGCAAGGCAGTTCATCGCCCGGAGACCCTCGATGTCGTTTAACTCCGCAAAGTCGAACCCGGTGACCCAGGGGTTGAACTGACCATACCTACCGCAGTTGATCGCGGCGCAGTTCTCGTAGCGAACGTTACGGATCACCGTGTTCTCCGTTCCCCAGGCATTGTGGAGGAACCCGTAGGTCCCGGTGTCCACGGCCCTGCAGTTGACGAACTCGACGTCCTCGAGGATGGGCGCGTAGACGTTCGGGTTGTGGAGCAGGAGAAAGACCGCCTGGATGCTTGAATCGGCGGTGCCCGTGACGTTGTGGACCCGGGTGCCGCTTGCATAGATGGTGAGCACGCCGAGCCACTGGCTGAGATCGAGGGTCGTGTTCGTACTTGCATTCACGTAGCCGGACCCCATGATATGAAACCCGTCCAGGGTAATGGATTCCCTGGAAATGTTGAGCATCCCGTTCCGGCTGAACGAAAGGTTTGTTTTTTCCGGGCCCTGACCGAGGAGCGTCGTGCCTGACGCCGGAACAATGCTTCCCGAACAGTTGAACGTGCCCTCCGAGAGAACGACCGTCCCGCCGCCCGGCAATGCGGTGAGCGCCGCCTGGATCTCCGCCTGGTCGTCGAGACCGTCGCAGATGTAGTTCGCCTGCATCTTGGATGCCGGGCCGCTATCGCCGGCCGCCACAACGAGCGACGGCGCCGATGCTGCAGCAACGCTCTGGGCAAGCAGAAGGCCAAAGACAATGGCGACCAGAAGTGGGCGGAGCGCGGCCTCCCGATATAAAACACCCCGTATGTACTCCAGGATTACGGAAAGGCGCATACAATACCACCAATTTCTTCAAAGACCCAAAAACGGAGTCTCAATGCTTCGCCGCCATCGCACGGGTTCGCGCAACGTCTGGTAAGCCCGGCCAGATATAATTTCGCAACTATAAAAATCAGAGGTGCGGCAATATCCATATCTCCCCAGAATCCAGATCTTCAACCGTTTCGAGCGGGAGCGGGCGCCGCAAGCAAAGCAGCACCACAATTCATACCCAATCGGGATTCCAGGATTGGGATCACCGCCGAAAACCGGAGTGCCGAGTCCGGGACCGGGCTTGAAGGAAGAGAGGAATGTTGCAGGCCGCCGGTGGGATTGTATATAATGGAATACAAATATTTACAGGAATATATGTCCAGAAAGAAGGAAGTCACCATCGGGATCACCGTCAACCTCGATAACTATGAGAACCTTCGTCTCGAGGTCAAGGGAGATGTAGAGGCCCATGAGGATGTGGACGACCTTATCACGTTCCTCGACGGGATGCTTGCACGATTCGGGCGCGGTGATGCGGCGACCGCAGAGCGGGTGAATGCGTATCGCCGACGCGTTCTCGCGGCCAGACCTGCAGAGCCACAGGCATCGGCGGCCACACGAGCGGCCCCGGAAGAGATGCCAGCAACCACCGCAGCGGAACCGACGCACCGGACAGAAGAGGATGTCTGCCCTTCGACCGATGTCATCGCGGCAGCGATCCCCCCGGCGCCGGAGCACCCGGAGCCTCCCCGAATCCCGGAACCGCCTGCAAAACAGGAGGAGAAAAACCCGGAGCCGGCCCGACCGGTACAGACACCGCAGCAACAGGAACCGGCCATAGCAAAGCCGGCCGCCGCCCCGGGAGAAGACGTCTGCGAGATATGCGGGGCAGCAGTTTCGAAATCGCAGGCAAAACTCTCCCAGCTCTTTATGGGTAAAACGCTCTGTAAAAAGTGCATGGAACAGCCATAAACCCCGTTAATGGGAAATACCAATCTGGAGGTTATATATACTACAATACCCGAGGAATTTATTATGAAGAAGAACCTGCTCATGTGGGACGAGACGCTTTTTCGGGACCCCGACGTCTTCGAGATCGATTATGTCCCCGAGCAGTTCAATCATCGTGATGCCCAGATCAGGGAACTCGCCTTCCAGGTTCAGCCGGGCCTGCGGGGGGGGCGACCCCTCAATACCATCTGCCGGGGTCTTCCCGGGACGGGGAAGACGACAAGCGTCAAGAAAATTCTCGCCGAGATCGAGGAAAACACCAAGAAACTGGTCCCCGTCTACATCAACTGCCAGATCGACAACACCAAGTTCGCCGTCTTTTCGCAGATCTATCGTCGGGTTACCGGGCACTCGTTGCCTGCATCAGGTACGTCGTTCAAAAAGGTCTTCGACGCCATAGCCAGGACTCTGCTGCGAGAGAAGCAGGTGCTCCTGGTGACGCTCGACGATGCGAACTACCTCCTCTATGAAAACGAGATCAACCATGTCCTCTATCCCCTGCTCCGCTCCCACGAGGCCTACCCGGGAGTCCGAATCGGCGTAATCGCCATCGTCAGCGATATGTCCGTCGCCCTGCAAAGCGAGGTGGACACCCGGGTGGCGTCGGTTTTTCGGCCTACCGAGATCTACTTCCCCCCCTATTCGGAGGAGGAAGTTCACGGCATCCTTGAGGAGCGGGTCCTGCAGGGGCTCTACCCGAACATTCTCCGGCCGGATATGCTGGATCTCGTGGTGGAGCAGACGATGAAGAGCGGCGACCTCCGCGTCGGCATCGACCTCCTCAAACGGGCGACCCTCAACGCCGAGAAGGAGGCACGTCGTTCTATCGAGCGTGAGGACGTCTGCAAGGCATACGAGGTTTCCCGGTACCTGCACCTGGCCTACTCGCTCCGGACGCTCAAGGCCGAAGAGAGGACGGTGTTAGGCAGGATTGCAGAGATGGCTGCCCGTGACGACCGGGAGATGAACGCCGGGGAAGTTTACCGTTTTGTCAAGGAGAAGGCGGGGGTCAGTTACACCAGATACTACGCGATTCTTCAGAAGTTTGATTCGATGCGGCTCTTAAACCTCAATTATCGCCAGGGAAAGGGGCGAACCCGTCTGATCAGCCTCCGCTACGATCCCGGGCGCGTGCTGGAACACCTGGGGCAGGGGCAGACGGTCTGACTGACGGCGTTTATTTCGTGCTCGGTGTTGGGCGCCACACTCCCGCGATTCAGCATAGATAGGTCGGCCACTTCACCATCTGTTCCTGGAAGTCGATGGTTTCGCCGTCGACTACAAAGGTACCATCCCCGTTGTGATGGATGACCCGGCGTTCCGCGCGCTCCGGATCGACCCAGGCCTTAACCACCTCCAGGATGAAGAGGTTGTACCTGTCGACCAGACCTGCATCCGCCACCTGGCACTCGAGATTGACGGGGCACTCGGCCACGAGCGGCGGCTTCACCTGTCTAGCAGGCATTGGCGTCAGACCAAAGGCATTGAACTTGTCGATATCCCGGCCAGAACAGTTGCCGATCGCGACCACCCTGGATGCGAGATCGACCGCGGGAACGGCGATCACACACTCCCCCGTCGCACAAAGCGCTGTGAAACTGTGATCCCAGGGCCCGATGATGCAGCCGATCAAAGGACGGCTGTCGTCTATCACCATGTGGTAACTCATCGTCATGATGTTATTGTGCCCGTTATCCACGGTCGTCACCAGCACGACCGGCCCCGGCTCGATGAAGCGATACACCCTGTCCAGCGGAATCTCATTCATGGATCATCATCTCTTCGTGCATCTCGATCACTCATTAGGTCATTGCTCCGCATCGGAGACCGGTACCTCCGGTCGAGAACCGGAGTAAGGTCTATCGGAAGCACCGATCTCAATATTAATCCGAAAACTTCTCGCTCCCCTTCCGGGACCCCGGATCGGGTCGGGGTTATCTTACGGGCCCGCAATCCATTCATAATCCTTATCTATTTCCCCACCGTTTGTACTCTGATGAGGTTTTCCACATGCTCAGCGTAAACGAACTGGCACTGGATATTTTTGAGGAACTCTTCGAATACGCCGAGGAGTTTCATGCCGTCCCGCACGAGCTCGATAACGGCGCACGCATTGTTGACTGCGGCGTCAGCACCAGCGGCGGGTACCTGGCAGGAAGACGGTTCACCGAGATCTGCATGGGCGGACTCGGTGAGGTCGACATCGCGATGGGCCGGGTCAAGGACGTCCCGATCCCGTTCATCGAGGTCAGCACCGACTTCCCGGCCATTGCATGCCTCGGCTCCCAGAAAGCGGGCTGGACGGTCAACGTCAATAAGTATTTCGCCATGGGCAGCGGCCCTGCACGGGCACTCTCCCTGAAGCCCAAGCACACCTACGAGGTCATCGACTACGAGGATGAGTTCGATTACGCGGTCATCTGCCTTGAGAGCGACCACCTCCCGAACGCAGGCGTGATGGAGAATATCGCCGAAGCCTGCAACGTGGACGTTGCAAATACCTGCGCGGTTGTGGCCCCCACGGCGTCGGTCGTCGGCTCAACCCAGGTTGCCGGCCGCTGTGTCGAGACGGCGGTCTACAAACTCAACGAACTTGGTTTCGACACGAAGAAGATCACCGCCGCGATCGGCCACGCCCCGATCGCCCCCGTCAAGAAGGACGGCACGAAGGCGATGGGCAGCACCAACGACGCCACGATCTACCACGGCAGCATCATGCTGACGATGAACGCGCCGGAGATCAAGGATTACCTTGACAGGATTCCGAGCAACAAGTCCCGGGGATACGGCAAACCGTTTTATGAGATCTTCAAGGAAGCCAACTTCGACTTCTATCAAATCGACACCTCGCTCTTCTCGCCGGCCGAGGTCGTCATCAACGAACTCTCCGAGGGCGCGGTCTACCACGTGGGAGCCGTCAACCCCGACGTGACGTTGAAGTCGTTCGGCTTCATCTGAACCTCTTTTTTGCGGCCGGACCCGGCGATCCTTTGTACGTAATCGGGCGGCAGCAGGAGCTGCCGTGAAGAATGGCGGACGACTCATGCATGGCTGTCCGCGGGAGGGCAGGGGACCGGACGATACGGTCTCTTACGCGAAGAATGATTTCCCCGAAGGGGAAGGAGTTCGAGAAAACCCGTCTTCGACCATTCCGGGGATCGGCGACGGGACGCTCCGGAACCCCGAAGAGATGCCGCCCCTCTGCCCCGGGATCTCCGAGAGGCAACACGTTTATCCGTCACGGTGCAAATATTCTAAGGCATCCGCAGGGCTTGTGGTCTAGTCGGTTATGACGTCGCCCTTACACGGCGAAGATCGCCGGTTCGAATCCGGCCAGGCCCATTTTCCTCTTCGCTTTTGCAAATTAGAACCAGTTTTGAAGGTATTTTCGTTCTGAGTTCAGAAACCGTGTTATCGAGCAATTGGCCCACGTTTAGGGCTGTTTCTTTCAGATACTCGTAAGTTTCCGGGGATACTGTAGTATGCACCCTTTTTCTAATCCGATGGATTACGGTTGTTTTATATTTTTCTCCTTTTTCCATTTCTCTTTTCTCCTGTCCGGACATGTCCGGACACGTCCGGACATATTCGTGTATCTGAGACTCTGCACAGAGGGTGATAAAGGGGGGGTTCCCTGACCGGTGGGGGAACCCCCTCCTTAAGAGGCAATACTCACCACGTACAGGCTATGAAGAGAATCAACGCAAAAGGAGAGGTCTTTCAGCAGACTTCCATCTACATCCGTGAGAATGTCTACCTCCTCGCGAAGGAGGCGAGCATCCCCATGTCTGAGGCGGCAGAGCAGGGTGTGATCGCCGCGCTGCGTGCACGGGGCGTCGAGGTCTGAGGGAGGCGCATGACGAAATACGAGGTCATAATCACAGAGAGCGCAAAGAAAGATCTTAAGGCAATTGAGCGTGTTGACAGCGAGTATGTCCAAAAAATCATCCAGAAAATAGAGTTTTGCCTGGGCGAATACCTCTTCGCCCCGATCAAACAATGCAATAAGAAGAAACTGAAAGGGAGGGTGAACACTCACCGGCTACATGTTCAGAGGAAATACACCGTGTTTTACAAGGTGATGGGGGCAAAAGATAACAGGTTTGCTCAGGTTCATCTGATAGTGGGTTTCGAGGCGGCACACCAGATGTACCCGCACATCGATTTATAGCCCAAATTCCTTTTTTATCTCGGCCAGAGTATATTTCCGACCCTTCCCCGCTCTCTCCATGTCTGCATCCAGTCTATCGATACTGGCCTGGATTTCAGCCTGAGTAAGGGTTTTTTTAGTCTTCGGGGTTGCCTTCTTCCGCTCGACTACCGTCTTCGTCGGCATACAAGATGATGTCTGTATCTGGAAAGATATAGTTTTGGGCGAAGTTGAAGTAACCTACCTACACTTTCACGCCGGGACCCGGGAGAAGAGGGAGGCACAACGCACTCTTTCAGGCTGTGGATGTGGATTCGAGGAGTTTGTAGAGAAGGTGATCCCGAAACACCTCAGCCGGGAGGGGGATGCCTTTCGAAGAACTTCGTTCTTCTCATGCACCCGCCGTTTCGCCGGGTGCACCTCCCGACCCCTCACTCGAAACTCTTCGAGTTTCTCGAACGACTGCCGTTTCGGCAGTCGTTCCCCGCGTGGCGATACCCAGAGAGGAGCCGTATCAGAGGTTTGACGCCAGAGAACACTCAATTTTTCGCGGGGAGGCGACAGAATGCTCTGAACTATAGGAATCGTCAGCCGCTGGAAACTTTTAGGATGACTTCGAGAAGATACGCACCGACGATGATCAGTCCCAGCGTCATCACGGTTTCAAACGTGACGTCCTTTGCCTCCGGCTTCTCCGCTACGACATAACGCCATAATTCATTCTGCTCTGTCGGCGTCAGCGAAGTATTCTGAGACTTGCCAAGCAGATACTGCATTCTTTCGAGTTGTGCGGGAGGTAACGGCATTACTATTCTCTCCTCATTTTTGGCAGATAGAGGTATCTGTCTCGTGAGGGACCGCGACACACTTGTAATACAGTTATATGCTATCGAAAAACGCTCAGATCAATGGATAGTGAGCTAATCACAACAGCACTCCTTCTTTTGCCTTATGCCACTCTGTTAACCTTCATATTTGGCCTGTACAAGTTACTCGTGGATCTATCGGAAATAGTTAAATTCCGTATTTTGCGTGAAGTTCCCCGGAGGTGTATGTTTTCTCTCTGTTGGTTCTTCGGACCATTTCATCGACCTTTTTAACGTTCACGGCTGTCTCGCAGGCTACCACTTTTTTGGGCTTTAATTCGCACTCAAGGGTCTTGCTGATCGATTTTCTTCCTTTTCTGCGCGAGATGATTTCTTGATAAATTGCATCGGATACTTCTATCGTCCGCATACACATGGTGTCTGCCATCCAAAGGGATACACTTTGTGTAGGGGTGCAAGACCCCAGTTTCCCGAACAGCATTCGCCCATTTCTGTGGGGATCGGCCGGGAAACGCCCATGAGGATTGCGTGTACCGGCCAATCTTGTCCTGGCCGGAAAACCCATCCTCGGGAAAAAAGAGGACGAGTTATTTTCTCTTCAATTCTCCGATGATCGTTGCCTCCTCAGGCATGACGTTCTGCAGGGCGGCGTATAACCGGGAGAACCGGTTTCCTGTATATATAAGGATTTGCCCAAATACGGAGATTATGCGCTTCCACCTATGGATTAAGTAGAAAACTCGATGTCCAATGATTTAGGGGTCTTCGATCTAACCTAGGCAAGGTATGCGGCGCACGACGCGCTAAGGTGTTGAGCATCAATATCTATATAAATCAGGCTGTGAAATCACCACCCTGATGCAACATGAAACTCAGTGCAAGGAATCAGCTGCCGGGAACGATTAAGGCAATTAATGTGGGTGTGGTCACCGCAGAGGTCGTCATCGCGCTCTCCGGCGGCGGCGAAATTGTCTCGGTCATCACCAAAAAATCCGTGGAGAGCCTCGGGCTTACCGTCGGCAAGAAGGTCTACGCCGTGATCAAGTCGACAGAGGTCATGGTCGCCATCGACTGAGAGAAACTTACTCATTTCAGGGCGGCGACATCTGTGTCGTCGCCCCACAGGTTCCAACCGGAGCGTGTCATTGTACCCCGAGAACTCAAATTCCGCAGTATGCCCAGATCCGGCCAAAAACCCTCATAATGTCTTCTGGACAACAAACATACAGGACGGAAACTGCATTTCCATACAAAAGGGGAACCCGGGAGATTCAGCCCATACCTCCGTGCTCGCCCACCCGCATCCCGGATCCTTCATCGAAATCTCCAAAAATCATCCTTAAACTCCGATAATCTCCCTAAATAAAAGGAAGTTTCTGAGAGGCCCGCACTGCCGCCAGGGCTGTCGGGAGGAGCGGCGGGTGGCAGGAGAACTATAGAGACTTTCGATGAACAGGGGAGATCGTCGTAGACCCCTTCATTTCCACTGGAGATCTGGACTGCCTCTCTGTAGTAATCCGGAGGTGCCGGGGCACTGGCCCGACCAGTCGTTCACGATATCCCTCCCCGTCACGCCTCCGATCAGCGTCCCTAAACTCCAGGACTTTCCCCAAATCAAAGGCGATTTCTGAGAAAAACCCACTGCGCCAGAGCTGTCGGGCGGCAGGAGGACTATAGAGATTTCCGATAATCATGGGTGATCGTCGTAGACCCCTTCGTTTCCACTGGAGATCCAGGCCGTCGCTCTGTAGTAGCCCGGAGGTGCCGGGACGCTGGCCAGGCCGGTCGTTCGCGATACCCATCGCCGTCACGTCTCTTCCGGGCTCAGCTGCGATTGAACGGCGTCAAACGACAGAGACGGGGAGAGAAGTTACCCATCTTCCTCCACAACATCGAACCAGACGGGATCGGGGCAGTCGGGCCGGCCGCCGTAGTTGATGGTAATCTCCTCATCCTTCCGGATGGCGCGGTGAGCAGAGATACGAATCTCGCCCCGGGCAACGTCGCAGACATGATCTGCATTCGCGTGATATGAATGGTTGTAGAGCGAACCGTAGCCCAGTGCCACGGCGGCCAGCTCCGGGTGCTCCCCCCATGCGAAGTAATAGTTGTAAAGGCGTGTCCGGTCAAGGAGTTCCTGCTCGTCCGCTCCCCCGAGTATGATCACCGGACAGACCTCGATCAATTCGCCTGCCGCAATCGCCCTGCGGGCGAATACGCCCCGGCCGCGGCTCTCTGTCGAACCCACATAGACGGCGTCGGAGGGGAAGATTGTCCCCTCCGGCCCCGCACCCAATGCTCCAGCACCATCTGTCGTGGTATCACCGCTCCTCCATGTGCGAATGAGAGTAGTGGGTGTTGCCCGGGCAAAAAAGATGCGGGCGGAGGGAATTCCGGCAAACCTACCCCGGCGGAAGCGAAGACAGGGGGGTAAGCGAAAGAATTTGTATCCGCACGCCCCCACAGACATATCTGGAGGAACAAACAATCGAAGACGTCATCGTAGCGCGCGACCTCGAGAAGCGGTTCGAGGATCTCGTCGCAGTCGACCATATCGCCTTCCGGGTCAGGAAAGGAGAAGTCTTCGGGTTTCTCGGGCCGAACGGGGCGGGAAAGACGACGACCATGAAGATGATCCAGTGCATCTCTCCAAAGACAGGCGGCACGCTCGAGGTCTTCGGCATGGACGTGAACACCCACCAGCGGGAGATCAAGAGCCGCCTCGGGGTGGTGCCGCAGGAGACCAACCTCGACCCGGATTTCTCAACCTATCGGAACCTGCTTGTCTATGCGCGCTACTTTGGCATCCCGAAACAGGAAGCGGAGCAGCGGGCGGAAAACCTCCTCGCGTTCATGCAACTTGAAGAGAAACGGGACGTACGGGTCGACAAACTCTCGGGCGGGATGAAACGTCGGCTGATCATCGCCCGGGCCCTGATCAACGCGCCGGAACTGCTCATCCTCGACGAACCCACGATCGGGCTCGACCCGCAGGCGCGTCACCTGATCTGGGAGAGGCTCAGGAACCTCCAGGCCGAAGGAAACACCCTTGTCCTCACCACGCACTACCTGGACGAAGCGGAACGCCTCTGCGACCGGCTGGTGATCATGGACCACGGGAAGATCCTCGTCGAAGGGCCCCCGGCAGACCTTATCCGGGAACATGCCGGGAGCGATGTCGTTGAGGTCGAACAGACGCCGAAGGTGATCGCCCGACTGACCGAGCTTGGCGTGAACTACGACCTTGTCGGAGATATGCTTCAGGTATTCACGGACCGTCCCCACGACGTAGCACGCGAACTGCTTGAGGTCTGCCGGCACGAAGCAGTGACGGTTCGCCCCGCGACCCTGGAGGATGTCTTTCTGCGGTTGACCGGACGGAGGCTGCGGGAGTGAGCGAGCGACTGATCGATATCACCGGAAGGGTGAAGAGCGTCTGGCAGAGGAACTGGGATGCCTTTCTCAGGACCTACCAGGTAAACTTTATCCCGCCCTTTGTCGAGCCGGTCCTCTATCTCCTGGCCCTGGGGTTCGGGCTCGGGACCTACATCGAGTCCGTCGACGGGATACCGTATCCCGTATTCATTGCACCGGCCCTCGTCTCGATATCGGTGATGAACTCAGCCTTCTTTGAGTGTACCTACTCGTCGTTCGTCCGAATGTACTATCAGAAGACGTTTGACGCCATCATCGCAACGCCGGTCAGCATCGACGAAGTGATCGCCGGAGAGATGCTCTGGGGGGCCACCCGCGGGATGATCTATGCGACCCTGATGCTCCCGGTGCTCCTCCTCTTCGGCGTCGTGGCCATGCCGTCGTCCCTGCTCCTCATCCCCTTTGCTTACCTCGTCGGTCTTCTCTTTGCAGGGATTGCAATGTGTTTTACGGCGATAACGCCAAGCATCGACGCGCTGAACTATCCATCGTTTCTCTTCATCACCCCGATGTTCCTCTTCTCGGGAACGTTCTTCCCCCTCGACCTGCTTCCGCAGCCGATCCAGTACTTCGCCCTCGCCGTTCTCCCGCTGACCCACGTCGTCGGTATCAACCGGGCAATCACGCTCTCGGCCTATTCTCCGATGAACCTCTTCAACCTGGCCTGGATCGCCGTCGCCACCGCCCTCTTCTTCGTCCTCGCCATCAGGCTGATGAGAAGAAGGCTCATTGTGTGACCGCACCCCGTCAATCGGTTCTCCCGGGCATCACGGTCCGGAGAGGAAATTCGCATAACCGATGCTGCCGGTAGCAGTCACGCCGCACGGGGGCCGTGCGCAAAAAAAGAGGTTAGAATCGGGGTTTCCTGTGCTTCGGGAGGCAGTCGCGACAGTAGACGGGCCGGCCCTCCGTCGGCTTGAAAGGTACTTCGCACTCTTTGCCGCAGTCGGAACAGACTGCTTTGTGGAACTCGCGGGGGCGATCCTGGAACGAGCGGGGACCCCTGCTCGGATATCTCTCTTCCATGTACTTCAACCATGCAGATAGACTGCACATATACAACAACACGCCTGCATATAGATATTTCTCATGGATCTCGGAGAGTAAAAATCGCCCGGATGTATCCCCACCGGGTTCGGGTCCCGCACCGGACAACGCAGGACCTCTCACCCGGTGCGTGACGAGGTCTTTTGGCGATAAAAATTCCCCCGTAATGCAGTTGTTTCCCCGGGCAGAAAGAACAACGGCACAATGCTTTTATCGATACCATCCTACCGAATGATCATCCAACTATGACACACGATAACCGTTCTCTTTTACCATCCGGCAGATCGCCGGTTCTATCCTGGAGATGGGACTAAGGTGAGTGGCTCAGCATGACTGACGAGAACCACACAGACGAACCTCCCGATAGCAGACCAAAGGGAAAACACCGGGAAAGGAAGACGATTGGTCCTGTCCCGAACCTTGAAGAGCATGTGAAATCCGACTGGTGGAAGGGCATCTTTAATCGTCTCTACCTGAAAACCGACGGCGACGTCGTCGACGACCGGCAGATCACGGAAAGGGAGATCGATCAGATTGTTCAGATCCTGCACCTGGAACCCGACGCGAAGATCCTCGACCTCTGTTGCGGCCAGGGAAGGCACACCCTCGAACTCGTACGGAGGGGTTATAACGTCGAGGGCCTCGACCAGTCGCATTACCTGATCCACCGTGCCCGATCCACCGCAAAGAAAGAGGGGCTCCCGGTCCGGTTCCGGGAAGGGGATGCACGTCGGCTCCCGTACCGCACCGACACTTATGACGTTGTCCTTGTCCTCGGGAACAGTTTCGGGTACTTTGATTCTGTCGAGGAAGACCTGCGGATCCTCACCGAACTCCGGCGCATCCTCAAACCCTGGGGCCGGGTGCTCCTGGATGTGGCCGACGGCGATTACCTGAAAGAGCACTTCCAGCCGAGGTCGTGGGAGTGGATCGACGACGCTATGTTCGTCTGCCGCGAGCGGTCCCTCTCGCTCGACGAGCAGCGCCTGATATCCCGGGAGGTGATCACCGACGTCGACAAGGGTGTCATAGCCGACCAGTTTTACGCCGAACGTCTCTATACTCCCGAGGCACTCCGGCGGCTCCTGGAGCGGGCCGATTTCTCGGGGATCACCTTCCACAACATCGCCACGGAGTCGCAGCGGAACCAGGATCTCGGCATGATGGAACGCCGCCACATTGTCACGGCGGTCCTCAAGAAAGATTGGTCGACGACAAAGACAAGAGAGCAGGAGCGGACAAAGCACGTCGCGGTGATGCTCGGCGACCCGGCAAAGCCCGACGCTTTAAAGCCCTCCTGCACCTTTGACGACGACGACTTCTACACCATCGGCCAGATGAAGGCGGCCCTCCGGGAACGTGCGGGTTACCGGTTCACCTTCCTGTGCAAACACGACACCATGATCCCGGATCTCTTGAAACTGAAGGGGAAGGTGGACTATGTCTTCAACCTCTGCGACGAGGGGTTCAACAACGACCCGAGGAAAGAGCTCCACATCCCGGCGCTTCTCGAGATGCTCGATATACCGTATACGGGCTCCGGACCGCAGTCGCTTGCATTCTGCTACGATAAGTCGCTTGTGCGCGGCGTCGCGAAGGAGATGGGTATCCCGGTGCCGGATGCCTGCTTCATAACGCCCGGCGACCGTACCTACGCCGTCGGGATGAAATTCCCGGCAATCGTCAAGCCAAACGCGGGCGACTCATCATACGGCATCACACAGAAGAGCATCGCCCATACCATCGAGGAACTCTCCGATATCATCAACACGCTCCGGACGACACTCGGCTATGACCGCTCGCTCCTCGTCGAGGAGTTTCTCACCGGGAAAGATATCAGCGTCGGGATCATCGGAAATCCGTCGGGCTACTGCACGGTGCTTCCCGTCATCGAGGAGGATTACTCTGCGCTGCCCGCGGAATTTCCCCGGATCTGCGGCTACGAAGCGAAGTGGCTCCCGGATTCACCCTACTGGAAGATCGTCTCGAAGCCGGCGGATCTCCCCGAAAAAACAGAAAAGACGATTGTAAGGTGCTGTCTTGTCCTCTTTGAGCGTCTAGAGTGCCGCGACTACTGCCGGTTCGACTGGCGCCTGGATGAAGCCGGCAACCCGAAACTCCTGGAAGTCAACCCGAACCCCGGCTGGTGCTGGGACGGCCACCTCGCAAAGATGGCAAAGTATGCGGGCCTCACGTACTCCGAGATGCTCGGGCGAATCCTGAAGGCGGCAGAGGAAAGGTTCGGGATCGAACAGGCAACCGACGTGCAGGAAACCGAAACGGAGTCCTCTCCGCTCGACCTGCCCCGGCAGGCGGCCTGAACTCCCTTTTTTTTCGCCGGATCGGGAGCGGTTCACCTTCGTTGCGAATGCATTTATCCTAAAAAGACCACTGTCTTCCCGCATATGGCGGGGCCGGAGAAAGACACGCTCTTTACGAGGTGTGCCCGGGAAGCAGAAGCGCTTTCAAGAGACGTGATGGACGAGATCGCATGCGAAGAGCGGCGGCAATCGTCCCTCTTCGCACGCGACGACCGCCTTCACGCCACAGGGCCCTTCATTCTCGCCGCGTTCCTCGCAAACCTCTTCTTCCTGCTCATCCTCCCCCACCACTTCATGCCGTACTGGATTGCATCGAGTTTCATCCTGTATATGGTGAACCCCTTCATCCTGATGATCCCGACCGGAGAGGGGGTGACGGTTTCCCGGGGCGGGGAGACCGTCCGGGAGGTCCTCCGATCGCTCCGGGCTACCAGAGGGGGGCCCCACCCTGCGGTTCACGATCTGCAGGCGCTCGGGAAGGTGCTCTGGGACATTTTCTTCATCAACTCTCAGCCCCTCGCCGCGGGGTTCGGTCTGATATTCGGCGTCAATATACTCTTTGCACTCTTCTGCGGGTATGTAACGGGATCGCTCGAAACGGGGACGGCAGCGCTGATCACTCTTCAGTCCCTTGCAATCGTCCTTTTCTATGCCGGCATCTGGTACTTCAAGCCCTATACGACGAGTTTCTTCCTCTCGCTCGACGTGATGCGGGTAACTATGCAGGAGAAGATCCGGGCGGGATGGAGGGCGGCGATGCAGGTCGTCCTCGTCGTCGCCGTCATTGGAGCCGCAAGCGGAGTCCTCGCCGTATCGGCAATGCTTCTCCCGGGGGTGACCTTTTCGACATTCCTCGCCTCGGTCAACCTTGTCCTCGGGTGGGACCTCCTGCTGCTCGCGGTCATATTCGCTTCGCAGGTCACCATCGTCCGGTACCTGCAGGGGGCATACAGCCGGGAACTCTCCTTGCAGGTGAGCGATTACAAGGTCCATGTCTGGCGGGACGGTATCCTGAACCGGCTTGCCGCATTCCCAAAAACACCGGAGGAACTCCATGGGTCCGGGCATCTTGCGGATCTCATGGCAAATCTCTCGCAGATGCAACGAGACTACCAGCGGATGAAAGTATACGCATCGGAATATCACAGTATCTTCGGTTTTTTCCCGGTCTGCCTCGTTCTTCCCGACATCTGCCGTATCCTTGACCGGAGCCGGGACACACCCCAGAAAGCCGTGCCGGAGCCCGATAGCGGGATGCGCACTGAGAGACCGAGCGAACCGACGGGTATGAATGCCGGTAGCCCCCGGTAACCATCAGTATATAATCCCCCGGGACATAGATCATAATTACATGGCCGATGAATCGTATCGGATCGCGACGGTTCGGGGCAGAGAGGTCCCCTACGATCCGGAACAACTGCGCAAGATCAGCGAGCATCCCTGCTACTCTGATAAAGCGTGCCACGCCTTCGGGCGCTGCCACATCCCCGTCGCTCCGAAGTGCAACATCCAGTGTAACTACTGTGTGCGAGACTTCGACTGCGTGAATGAGAGCCGGCCGGGCGTGACGAGCAGGGTTCTCACCCCGAAGGAGGCGCTCGATCTCGTCAGGAACGTCCTCAAGGAGTACCCGTACGTGAAGGTGATCGGTATCGCGGGACCGGGTGAGCCGCTTGCAAATCCCGAGACGTTTGAGGCTCTGCGACTGATTCACGAGGAGTTCCCGCACCAGATCCTGTGCATCAGCACAAATGGTCTGGTACTCCCCGAGTCGATCGAGGAACTGGCGAAGAACGATGTCGGAAACGTGACGGTCACGCTCAACGCCATCGACCCTGCGATCGGGGAGAAGATCTACTCCTGGGTCGAGTACAACGGGAAGAAGTACCATGGGCGCGAAGGGGCGGAACTGCTTCTTTCCCAGCAGATGAAGGGGATCGAGATGGCGGTTGCAAAGAAGATGCTGGTCAAGATAAACACCGTCTACATCCCCGGGATCAACGACGAGCATATCCCCGAGATCGCAAAGAAGGTCGGGGAGATGGGGGCGTTCACCTTCAACGTCATCCCGCTCATCCCGCAGTATAAGTTCGCCGGGATCACTCCTCCGACGCCGAAGGAGAAGCGGGAGATGCAGGACCGATGCGCACTGTATATCAAGCAGATGCGCCACTGCGCACGCTGCCGGGCGGACGCGATCGGGAAACTCGGTCAGGACGTCCAGTCATGCGTCTACCGGCAGATGAAGGATGAGAAGGCAGAGTAATCAATTCTTTTTTACCCGCCGGACATGACGGCGATCATGCTCCGGGCCGACCAGCCGTTCGACCTCGACCGGACGCTCTCCTGCGGGCAGGCTTTCCGCTGGGAGAAGGCGGACGGGCGGTGGCAGGGCGTCGTCGACGGCCGGGCCGTTCGCATACGGCAGGATGCAGAGGCTCTCACGTTTGCCGGGGCGGACGAGAGGTTCATCCGCGACTACTTCCGGCTCGACCAGGACCTTCCCGCCGTCCTCTCGTCCATCGACCGCGACCCGGCGATCGGCGCTGCGATCCGGGAGTGCCGGGGGCTCCGGCTCGTGAGGCAGCCGCCGTGGGAGTGTCTGATCTCGTACCTCTGCGCCACGAACACGAACATCCCGGCGGTGAAGCGGCGGGTCGCGCTGATGGCGGAGCGCTACGGGAGACGGATAGACGGCCCCTTCGAGACGGCGTATGCGTTCCCCGAACCGGAGGCGCTCGCAAAGGTCTCCTGTGCGGACCTGTGGGACTGCAAACTTGGCTACCGGACGGATTACGTCCGGGACGCCGCGGCCTATGCAAGCGAGCACCCCGATTGGGCGGAACGGGTCGCGGCCCTTCCCTTCGAGGAGGCGCGGCGGGCGCTGATGGAGTTCCGGGGCGTCGGGCCGAAGGCGGCGGACTGCGTGCTGCTCTTTGCGTTCGGGTTTTTCGAGGCGTTCCCGGTCGACGTCTGGATACGCCGGATCGTGGCGGAGACCTACCTCCCGGACCTCACGGGCCGGAGTTGCACCCCGGCGGAGTACGAGCGGATCCGGCGGTTCGCGCGGGACTACTTCGGGGAGTACGCCGGGTACGCGCAGGAGTACCTCTACTGCGCACGGGGCCCTGCACGTCACACGGAGTGAGTTTGCGCCGGACGGTGCTCGCGCTCCGGTTCTTACGAACCAGCGTGCTCCTGAGCGTCGTTCCTGTCGGAGCATCGCATATCGCTTCGCGGGGACGGGAGCGGGCCTTCCTCTCCCGAAGATACCGCGACGGCGTCCGGGAGATCAACCGGAGAGTAAAACCGACTCGAATTAGTAAAACTATTTTGGGTTAAGATGAAGACACTACTATCATGCAGAAGCCTCTTTTTCCCGCGAAAAAGCCCCCTCGTTCGAAGATGCCCGGAAAGATCGTCCCGGCCCGAGAGGTGTATGGGGTTCGGAACGTCGGGGATTTTTTTAGCCTCGAATCACCGAAATACCGTGAAGTTCGGTCCTTCGACCCCGCCGACAGGGAGGTGGCGACCGCCGCTTTCGCAGGGATGATCGGAGGAACTTCATGCAGGAGTTAGGGTGCTCGACGTGGTGTCTCATGGACCGGGAACTTCCCGAGGTTCTGGAGACCCTCTCCGCCCGTACCGATACGGTCGAGATCCTCTCGGAGGCTGCCCACGATATCCTCTATTGTTCGGAAGCCTGTTTCTCCTTCGACCTCCGGTACACGGTTCATTCCCCGACCGCCGATATCAATATCGCCAGTTGCCGCGAACCGATCCGGCAGGCATCGCTCGGTCTCCTCCGTGAAGTCTGTAGGGCGGCCGGGGAGATCGGTGCCGGGTGCGTGGTCGTCCACCCCGGTTTCTCGCCCTGGATCGAGCTTCTCGATCGTTCGTACCTGGCACTTCAACAGTCTCTTGGAGATCTTTCAGCAATCCAGGAGGAGTACGGGGTGCCGGTCGCCGTGGAGAACATGGGGAGCTGGAAGGTGTGCCATTTCCGCGATCCCTCCTTCCTGCCGGTCTTGCAGGAGGCAGGGCTTTCATTCTGCCTGGATCTCGGCCATGCCAACCTCAACGGGGCGCTGGATGAGTTCCTCGCCATAGGAAAACCCCTGCATGTTCATCTTCATAATAACGACGGCTCTGATGATTCCCACCAGGCGCTGGGACACGGGAATATCGATCTCTCCCGGGTACTTCCCCTCCTTCCCCGGAATGCATCGCGGATTGTTGAAGTGCAAACGCTTGAGGCCTACGACGAGAGTATCCGCTTCATGGCAGAGATGGGGAAGGGAGGCCCGGACTGCAGAGAATGTACGGGTGATGGAAACAACGGATAACACAAACGAGGGGGGCCGTTCGGCTTCGATCTGGAACGTTACGGGAAGTGGAATGCAGTAGAGTTGTTTTTCAGCGAGATTGCTTCGGGGAGTCTGGCCGGGTACGCGCAGGAGTACCTCTGCTGCACGAGAGGGGAGGCGGCACGTCGCCCGGCGTGAGGTTTGTGCCCCCAACAAGCAGGTGTGGACGCGAGAACAAGCCTTCCCCTCTCGCCGGAGGTGGTGAGAGCGTAGCGGTTTGCTTTGCCGTATCGTGGCCCCATGGCGGGACCTGCCAACTGTCCGTCCGCCGTGCCTTCGCGCCGTCCCCACACCGCATCGACGGTTTATCGTGAGTACCTGCGCTGCTGAGACGATTTAGAAGATATTGCAGCGATACATCGGTATCGTGTTCTTCTTTTTAGTTTTCAGGGTTCTATGGAACCCAAACCTTTCGTAAAACAGTTCAGCATCGGGTTTGGCATCGACGGTGAGAACGCAACATCCGGAATAGGTTGACACGGCTATTGCTATCGATCGTACCGCAGTTAACATGGCCCGCCCAACGTCTCTTCCTTCGTATTCCCGGTGTGTGGCGAACCGAGCAATCTTGACTGCAGGATAATAGGAGTGGTTATACCAATCTTTGTCGTCCTCGGGATCGATGTCCTTCTTGATGATACTGTCGTTGAGGAGCGAAAAGTATCCTGCACACTCTCCTTCGTAAACAGCGAGATGGGTTACAGCGACATGGGCATCTTTTTCAGTACGTCTATGGTCAGGTAGTCGGTAAGAGCCTGATGCGTGCAGAAAAAAGATAAGGTGTCATGATTGGCGGCGAGATGCTCGAAGGATATATCCGATAGAGGAATCTTTGGTAGCCTGGCGCCCGAGACCGTGGAAAAGTTCTTTGAAGGCATCTTGATCGCGCAAAAATAGATGGAAACGGAGAGAATTTTCACCGGATGGATCTTACAAGTTCCTCTCCGTGGTCGCGTACCCAGCGGGTCATCTCCCTCCCTTCCGGAGTATCATACCGGTCGGGGTCCGCCATGTACTTCTCAAAGCGGCGGGCGTCATCGCCTTCCAGGTAGAGACCTAATTTGATTTTTTGGGCCATATTAACATCATCTCCACACAGTTCTCGACGCGTTATGATATACTATATCCCGCCAGGCTGATATATATTCGGGTTAACGCAGGTCGTATAATCGATCCCGTCAATTGCCTGTTTTACGCTGGCGACATATATCCGGCATACTACCCGGACCTCCCTCTCTTCACTGTCGTCCTTCCTCCATCGAATAGAATAGCAGGAAGTAACCTTTATTCCCCATATCCTCCCATAGTGAATTATGGTAACACCGATCCAGTTTCAGCCGGAGACCACGGCCCGCCTGGATGATGTGAAAATCCATCCACGAGAAACCCTTCATGCCGACGGCGACTCATCGGGTCCCCTGAATAGTTACAAATATCTGTTCTCACACTGCATAAATGATTATTATTCGGGGGAAAAATCGTGCAAGTTTTCTTCAACGTTGAATTTGATGGGGAATGGTGGTGCGCGAGCGCCCGCACACCGGGGAACCTGATCTGCACCCAGGGTGAAAACATAGGGGATCTCATCAACAATATCATCGACGCAACATTACTTCACTATGATGATCTTCTCCAAATGGGAGAACATATCACGATCGTCACTATTTACCGATCAACGTCTTCCAGTCCCGCTCCACAAGCAACCGCCAATTTCGAATACAGGGTCGATCTCGTTGCCGCGTCGTCCGGTTGTTAGTGGAACTGATGTCATCAAAGCATTCAGCAAGATTGGGTTCTACCTATTTCGCAAACCGGCAGTCACGTTCACCTGCACAAAGAATTCACCAAACATGGCCCGTTAACCATCACCATACCTCTTCACCGGACGCTCGCGGTGGGGACGCTTAACGTTATCGTCTCCGAGATAGCGCGATATGAAGAGATCCCCAAACAACAGATATTCGATCTCCTTCGCTGACCGGGCGAGTATCCACGAGGAGTGCGAAATAGTAGGGAGAGGGGATGTTTTCTACCGGATTCACCTGAAGAACTGCTAACACTCCTGCAGAACATGAACCTTGCCATGGATGACGGCATGCTGAATCTGACCGGGGTGCTCCTCTTTGCTGAGAAACCCGAGTGGATCAAACCCCAGTTCATCATCAAAGCCATCCGCTATCCCGGCAACGCCATCCACGCAAGCGAATACCTCGACACCGAGGATTTTTCCGGGACATTCCCCGAGATCTTCGAGGGCGCCATGGCCTTTATCATGCGCAACCCGCGGAAGGTCCAGGCAGGTAAAGGAGTCAATACCCCGGGGGTTCTGGAGATCCCGCCGGTAGTCTTTGAGGAACTCCGGGTCAATGCTCTGGTGCACCGGGATTACCTGGTCAGTGCACCTATCCGGCTGTTCGTCTTCGACAACCGCATCGAGATCATCAGCCCCGGCCACCTCCCGAACAACCTGACGGTGGAAAAGATCCGGACCGGCAACTCAAATATCAGGAACCCTATCCTGGCATCATACGTCGCAAAGGGGCTGCTGCCGTACCGCGGTCTCGGCTCCGGCATCAAGCGGGCACTCGAAGACTGGCCGGATATCGACTTCACCGACGACCGGGACGGTTGCCTCTTCACCGTCACAGTTCACCGAAAGGAGGAGAAAAGTTCGGAGAAAGGTTCGGAGAAAAGTTCGGAGAAAATCCTTGAACTCCTGAAGGCCGAACCCGACCTGGCAGCAAGAGTAGTCGCAGAACGGCTCGAGATCACACAGAGGGCGGTCGAAAAGCAGATCGCCAACCTGCGTAGAGACGGCCGGCTCCGCCGCATCGGCCCCGCCCGCGGCGGGCGCTGGGAGGTGCTGGAATGACCTTCACCGATTCCTCCACCGTCGAGCAGCTGATCCTTGATGCCGTCACCCGAAAGCGGCGGGCCGCCCACCTGACCGTGCAGGAAGCCCCCCGGGCCGCATTGCCCGGCCGGTTGGACCTACGTGCCCCCAGCCCAAATCCCGCGCCGGTCAGGCGACGTGATGTTTGAACCCCGATATCGCTGCCGGGCCCGACCGGGCCGACGAGGTGATCTACAACCTCCGTGCCATCCTCCTTTCCGTTCAGGCCGACGGCCTCGTCCGGGCGAACGAGAATTTCATAGCCTGGCTCCGGGGCGAGAAGACCATGCCCTTCGGGATGAACGGCGAGCACGTCCCGGTGCGGCTCGTCGACGCCGAAAACCCAGGCAGTAACCACCTCGTCGTCACCAACCAGTGGATCTACCAGGCCGGAGCCGTGGAGAAGCGGTCCGACATCGGCTTCGTCGTCAACGGACTGCCGCTCGTGATCGGCGAGGCAAAGAGTCCCGCCCGTAGCGCCGTGACCTGGTTTGACGGCGCATACCAGATCAATGAGATCTACGAGAAGCAGGTGCCGGCCATGTTCGTCCCCAACGTCTTCTCCTTCGCCACCGAGGGCAGGATCTACCGCTACGGCTCCATAAGGATGCCGATCGACCTCTGGGGGCCGTGGCGGACGGAGGAGAACGAACCCCGTGTTCCGGATCTCAATCAATCGGGAACACCCGGATGTGATCTCAGATGACCAGTTGTTTCGTAGGGCACTACCCAATTTTGAGGGGACCTGTTGTAAGGGACCCTGACAGCATCTTTATACCATATAGTAACCTATAGTTTGTTATGGCAACGACGATCCAGCTCCAACCCGAGACCAAGTCCCGTCTGGATGCCCTGAAAATGCACCCCCGGGAGAGTTATGACGAGACGCTCAATCGTATCATGGACGCGTTCTTCGATCCGGAGCCGCTCTCCGAAGAAACGCTGCAGGAGATCGAAGAAAGCATCGCGGACATGCGGGCCGGTCGGGGTCGCCCCTTCGAAGAGTATGCTCGGGAACGGGGCCTTCGATGACCTGGCGGCTCCTCCTCATGCCAGGAGCGGAGCGGAAACTCAATCAAATCCCGGACCCTGATGCCCAACGAATTAAGGACGAACTCTACGCCCTGGCAGACGAGCCGTTCCCTCGTCTGTACGCCAAAAAACTGAAAGGACACCAGAACAGTCCGTTGTATTCTTTTCGTGTGGGACAGTACCGGATCATTCTTGTGTTCGAGAATAATATGATGATTATTACCGTGATCGATATTGGAAATCGGAGTAAAGTCTATCGGAAATATTGATAGCCGTCATTTCCGCTCTGCATACCAGAAGGTCAACTACCCCCACCTCTCGTCGGGGGCATGATACCATGCTCTTTGTAGGCTTCGCGATTCAACTCCCTCCTGTGCGGGAGAGAGACCGCAATAGGCCGATTGACGGCGGCCCTAGCAGCGATACTGCTGCACGGTGGTGGTGTTTGCGCCGGTGTATAGCCGTGATCCACAGGAGACGTTCCTGCTTCGTGTTGAAGAAGCTGAAGAAGGGGAACATGACATACGATGATGTAATCTCTCGGATGGTCGACGATGAGAGTTGGGATGTTGAAAAACTGGATGCCGATCTAGGTAGAATCGAGAAGAGATCTAAGTTTTACTCCTTTGAAGAGGTATTCAAAGATGTATAAACTAATCTTCAGTGAGGAAGCGCTCAAATACCTATCACAAATACCGAAATGTGCACCGTCGCCTCACGTGAGGTGCGACGGACGGAATGTCCGGAGCACGAGCACTGTTCGGTGCAGAGCCGCGAAGGAATGATCAGACTCTGCGTGATGCTCATCCTCACTTCCAATGGGTGCCGGATCTGAATTTTCCCCGGTTCACCCCGGACAGTGGACCGTGGCGGCCTGCGCACCTCGCACCGAGCGGTGCTCAAATTCCGTTCCTACCGGAACGTCGTTCTCCGGTGCTCGAACTCCCGCCGTGCCGCCGGTCGTTTATCGCCTCTGGGGGTGGGGACCGGGGAGGGGAGATTTGTCCCCCTCCCCCAGAGGGTGTCCTTCCGTCCTTCCGGAGGCCCCCACCTCCTCGGAAGAGGCGGGGACAATGCGGTGGCGATAGTCACGAGGAATCCGCGCTCGGGCGTGGCCCCGGAGGAACGACACTCCCGCAAGTTAACCGTCGCGGTTTGAAGCCTGACGGCTTCTCAAGCTCCGCTTGAACTCGCGCTTCGCGTGAGAGAGCAGTCCTCCATACACCAGGACCGACAAAATAAGATGAAACGGTCCATCCACTACCGTCCTGCGGCCGATGACGGCAGGGATATCTTCGCGATGTGGTTACCGATCGTCCGGAGGGGAGAACATCCCGTTCTCTCCGCTGCGTCCCTCGTGGACGGCGGCCGGGATGGGGCACTCCCAGATCGTCCGCGCACCAGTCTTCGGTGGGACTGAACAGCCGTCCATGCGCGCCGGAACGGTGGCAGCCGGTGATGCTGTGAGAACCCGAACTGCAGGGGCCGCTCGGCGGCTGGGAAGCGTGCGGTTGTCCCAGGAGCGAGGTTGCGCCCGACGTTCCTGACCCATCCCTCTCATCGAGAAACGACGTCTGGATCGCAAGGGTCACCGCGTCGCACCCGGCGAAGTCCGCGGTGCAGGAGAACTTCCCCGCACCGACGACCGTTCCCAACAGTTCCTCAAACCCGGGCTCCTCGCCCTTGAGCGGAGACTCGCCCCGGTTGAGCATCACGATCTTGTAGCCCGACGAGGAGGAGTTCCGCTGGAAGTTGTAGACGTGCTCGATCTGTGGCCCATCCACAAAGAGGGGCGCCACATCTCTCAAAGATACCGGGCAAAATCGTCGGGATCTATCTTTGCCAGTTTCAGGACGCTATGAAGCGTACCAATCTTCAGCTCATCGTGCAACGGGACAACCGTACCCACTTTTCCGCTGGGCGTCACCTTTGAAAGGCGCACATGGCTCCCCGATTGCCCGCTTACGGCGAATCCATAATGTTTCGAGAGTATCTTTATCACCGTCTTGCCCGAGACGGGTTTAAGCCCGGACACCTTCGGCCACCTCAAACGTCGTGATGATCGGCCTTCTCCCATCTTTCAGCGGGAACTCTTCAAGGTACAATTCCGTAGCTTCTTTGAGGTTAGCTACCGCCTCCTCTACCGTCCGACCCTGGCTGACGGTGCCGACCTCCGGGCACTCCGCGACGTACATATCCTCTTCCCTGTAAAGCACGGCCGTGAGCGTCTTCATGATCTCACCAATAGAATAGCATCGCTCTTTGTGGTGATAATACTGACCGAAGTATCAGCGTAGCCATCTCGTCAACTTTGAAGACTCCAAGCGCGGGTTCAAGCCCGGACCCACAATTATCCCACGCTTCTTTCGAAGTCATCGTGATCAGACCGAGAGTGGGTCTGCCCCGACTGTGGTACTCACCATGACCGCGACATCAACGCAGCGATTAGTCAGAAATTTGCCTTGCAAGAGCAGAATCTTGTCGGGGAGCAGGTGCGGAACGCACCGTTGAGCCTGCGGACTCGTCTCAATAGGGGGAGAATGAAGCAGGAAGCCCCGTTCTTCATGGCGGGGTGGTTTACTTTAGGAAAAACAAGTTATCCTGATAAGTACAATATCATATATCAGCCGCCCTCCGACCAAAGACGAGACAGGGCGTGCCGGCAAAAGAGAGGGGAAGCCCGATGCCGGGCACCTACACCGGAACGACACGGGAAAATCGGCCGAGCAATCGTTGCAGCGAGGATCTACATATTATGGACACAGAAAACCTTCCAATCAGGATCACCTCGAACGGAGAGGAGATCTTCCGGACAGAAGAGAGCATATACATCCGCCTGCCGCCCGGACGGGCCGTCTTCTCCACGTCCTGGGTGAACGGGGGGTACCGGGAGGACCTGACGGGGGTGTTCAACCACCAGCCGCCCCACCGCGCCCTCAAGTCTCACGACCTCGAAGGAGGGTCCGTAGAAGCGTACATCGCACTCGTAGCCGGAAGGCTCGGCCTCGATCCTGATAAAACGGCAGGACTGCTGACCGCAGCCCGGATGAAGCACGCCGCCGCGGTGACGAAGGCTCATCGGGGCGTCGAAGTCACGGCGGTCGTCACCGCCGGGATCGAGGTGAACGGAGGCCGGGTAGGCGATCCGGCATCCTACTTCCAGGAAAACGGAGAAATCGAGATGATAGCCGGCACGATCAACACCCTCCTCCTCATCGGCGCCGACCTCCCGGCGTATACGATGACCCGGGCGGTCATCACCGCGACGGAAGCGAAAACAGCCGTTCTCCAGGAACTGATGGCCCCGAGCAGGTACTCTTCCGGCATCGCGACCGGTTCGGGAACGGACGGCATCGCCGTCATCGCGGACACCACCCACGAAAAGAACCTGACCGACGCAGGAAAACATTCGAAACTCGGGGAGTTGATCGGCAGGGCCGTCATGGAGGCGACCCGGCTCGCCCTTGAACGTCAATCCCGCCTCTCGCCGGCGTCCCAGCAGGATATCATGGTCAGACTGAGCCGTTTCTCGATCGGGGAAGAGGACCTCTGGACCAGGGCCTCCTCCATGGCAGGCGAGAACCGGAAGCCGCTGTTCATCCAGTCCCTCCGGGAGACCGCAAAAGACCCGGCTCTCCTCTCCGTGGCGACCGCAGTCATCCACATCATGGACGAGATCGGCTGGGGCCTCCTCCCGGAAACGGCCGGGGGGACCGCAGCCAGAAAGATCCTCTGCACGATGCCGGAGGTCTGCGGGACGAAGCCCGACGAGGAGTTTTTCTCCCTCCTCGCCGCCGATGAGCCGGTGGGGGAGCACCTCCAGAGAACGATCGCCTGGATTGCAAAACAGAGGGCCCGGGAAGAATGACGCAGGTCCAGTACCCCTTCACCGCGATCGTCGGCCAGGAGACGATGAAGAGAGCGCTGCTCTACAACGTCGTCGTGCCCTCCATCGGGGGGGTGCTCATCCGGGGGGAGAAGGGCACCGCCAAGTCGACGGCCGTGCGGGCGCTCGCTTCCCTGCTTCCCGCGCGGAGCGTGGTCGAAGGGTGCCCCTTCCGGTGCGGCTTCGGGGAGACGGAGACCTACTGCTCCCTCTGTCGGGAGCGGCTGGACGCGGGGGAAGAACTCAGGCCGGCCTCCGTCCCGATGCGGGTGGTGGAACTGCCCCTCAGCGCCACCGAAGACCGGGTCGCCGGGACCCTCGACATCGAGTACGCTATCAGGACCGGGATGAGAAAGTTCCAGCCCGGCATCCTGGCGGAAGCAAACGGAAATATCCTCTACGTGGACGAGGTCAACCTGCTCGAGGACCACCTCGTGGACCTGCTCCTCGACGCGGCGGCGATGGGGGTCAACTACGTGGAGCGGGAGGGGATCTCCTTCTCGCACCCCGCCCGGTTCCTCCTCGTCGGAACGATGAACCCCGAGGAGGGAGACCTCCGCCCGCAGCTCCTGGACCGGTTCGGCCTTGTGGTCGATGTGACCGGGGAGGAGGACCTCTCGAAGCGCAAGGAGATCATCAGGAGGAGGCTTGCCTTCGAACGCAGCCCGGAGGAGTTCCTCTCCGGGTACCGGGGCTCCGAGGAAGAACTCTCCGGGGCGATTGAATCCGCAAAAGCCCGGGCGGCTGCCATGGAAGTCGCCGAGGAGATCCTGGACAAAGTGGTCTCCATAACCCTCCGCCTCGGCGTCGACGGGCACCGGGCGGACCTCACGCTCGTCCGGGCCGCGATCGCGTCCGCCGCCCTTGCCGGCAGGGACGCGATCGCGAGGGAGGACCTCAGCCGGGCAGCGGACCTCGCCCTCCCGCACCGGGTCTACCGCAGGCCCTTCGAGGAGCAGCACGGGGATATGCAGGCGGTGCAGACCCATATAGCGGAGCTGTATCGGGATGCTCCCTGACGAGCCCGTCTTTGAGGGCATCTTCGGGCTGGAAGAGGCAAAACGGGCCCTTCTCCTCTTTTTAACCGCCCCGGACCTCAAGAGCCTCGTCCTGATAGGAGAGAGCGGGACCGGAAAATCCAGCCTGGCCCGCATGGCGGGGACGATCGCCGGGGAGCGCATCGTCACGCTCCCGCAGAACGCGACATGGGACCGGGTCTTCGGGGCGGCGGATATCCCCGGCTCCCTCCGGGAGGGAAAGCCCGTCTTCCGACCGGGCCTCCTCGGAGACGCCGACGGCGGAATCCTGCTCCTGGACGACATTCATCTGATGGACCGCTCACTGGTCGCGTCCGTCTTTACGGCGGCTGAAGACGGCTGCGTCCCCGTCGAGCGGGACGGCGTATCCTCGGCCTACCGGACCCGGTTTCGGGTCCTCGCAACCCTGAACCCGACGGAGGGGGAACTCTCCCCGCACCTCATGGACCGGTTCGACCTCTCCGCCGTCTGTCCGTCAATCGACGACCCCGCCCTCCGGAAAGAGTTTCTGGCATCGACGCTGCGGCGGGAGCGAGAGACGGGAGCCGGGGGAGAGAGCCGGCGCGAGATGCTGCTCGCCGCCCGGCGGAGGTATACGTTTGTCCTGGTCCCCGAGGGGTTGATGGACCTGATCGCGGACCTCGGCAGGAGCCTCCGGATAGCGGGCCACAGGGGTGAGATCTCCCTCGCCCGGGCTGCCCGCGCGGCGGCCGCCCTCGACGGGCGGGACCAGGTCACGCTCGAGGATGTATCCGGGACCGCACCTCTCGCCCTCCGCCACCGGAGGCGGGACGGCCCGGAGGTCCCTCCCCCCCGAGAGACGGGAGAGAGCGCAAACAGAGAAAACGGAACCCCGGAAGGGCAGGCCGGGGCCGCACCGGCGCCGGAGAGCGGAGAGGGGTCCGGGGACGCCCCCGGAGAAGAGGGGGCGCCCGGCCCGGCAGGGGCCGATCAGGTCTATCCGGTAGGGGAGCCGCCCCTGTGCGGAGATATCTTTCCAGAGCGGGCGAACTCCCCCGGGACGACGGGAAAAAAGGGGGGACGACAGAAGAACGCCGACCGGGGGAGGTATCTCCGGCCGCGGATTCCTTCGGGGACCATTTCGGATATCGCCTTCGACGCGACGATCCGGGCTGCGGCCCCCTACCAGCGGACCCGTCCGAAGGGAGAGATGGCAATCGCCCTCGCCGTCCGGGACCTCCGGGTCAGGGAGAGAGAGCGCAAAACGGGGAGGACGATCCTCTTCGTCGTCGACTCAAGCGGTTCGATGGGCATCGGAAAGAGGATGACCGCGGTGAAGGGAGCGATCCTTTCTCTGCTCAAAGACGCCTACATCAACCGCGACAGGGTCGCCCTGATCTCCTTCCGGGGCACCGATGCGGAGGTGCTCCTCCAGCCGACCAGAAGCGGGGCCGTCGCCTGCCGTCGGCTCGAAGACCTGCCCACCGGCGGCCTGACCCCCCTCTCCCGGGGCATCCGGGAAACGGCCGGCCTTATCAGGAAGATCAGGCAAAAAGACGTCCACGACGAACCCCTGGTCGTATTCGTATCGGACGGCCGGGCGAACTACTCCCCATCGGGGGCGGACCCGATCGTCGAGGCGTTCGACGCCGCCGTTGCGATCCGGAGGGAGAAAGCCCGGTTCCTGGTGATCGACGCCGAATACGGATATCCGCGGTTCGGACTCGCCGGGGACCTGGCGGAGCGCCTCGGCGGAAGGTGCGTCAGGCTTGAATCCCTGAGCGGGGACACAATCGCCGATCTGGTCCGGAAGGAGCGGCGCACATGAGAAACCCTCAACCGCACTCAAGGAAGACAGGGATTTTGGGAGATAAGGGTGAGATCTCAAAGGTCAATTAAAAAAATATTTACTTAATGAAAATAATTCTGATTGTCATGAAACGCACCCGACATCTCCACGGACTGGCGATCCTCTGCCTCATGCTCATCGGATGGATCGCAATATCCCCCGTATCCGGAGAAACGCTGCAGGCCTTTCCCGCCGACACCGTCTCCCCCGAATACGCAGAAGGGTTCAGTGTAGAGTACCACGACACCTACAAGCGGGTCACGGTCCTCAGCCCGTGGCGAGGGTCCAACGAAACGTTCACCTACCTCCTGGTGGAGCCCGGAACGGTCCCTCCCGACCCGGGGCCCGGGGAGACGGTGATCGAGATACCCTCCCGCCGGTTTGTCTCCCTCTCCACGACCTACCTCCCGTATCTCCCGATCCTCGGTGAGACGGAGGCTCTGGTCGGAGTGGAGGATGCGAGCCTGGTCAACACCCCTGAGATCGTCAGCCGCATCAACGAGGGCTATGTCAGGGACGTTGCCGGCGCCGGGTCCGGCATGGCATCCGGGGTGGACATCGAGGTGCTCATCGATCTCGACCCCGACCTGGTCATGACCTACGCCACCGGTACCCCTGAGTATGATATGCACCCAAAACTCAAAGAGGCGGGAATTCCGGTCGTGCTGAACGGAGAGTACATGGAGACGGACCCGCTCGGAAGGGCCGAATGGATCAAATTCGTCTCGGTGTTCTTCAATAAGGAAAAAGAGGCGAACGAGTACTTCGACCGGATCGAAGCGGAGTACCTGGCCCTCAAAGACCTGGCCGCCACGGAAGAGAAGCCGACCGTCTTTCTCAACAACAATTACAGGGGAACCTGGTACATGGCAGGCGGGGAGAGTTACGTCGCGTGTTTCCTCTCCGATGCAGGAGCCGATTATTTCTGGGCAGACGACACCACAACGGGGAGCATCCCGCTCGACTTCGAGGTAGTCTACGATCGAGCGCTCGGCGCGGACTACTGGCTCAACCCGGGCACCGTACGGTCCATGGAAGAACTGCTGGCAGAAGACGCGAGGTACGCCGACTTCGGTGCCGTCGGGTCGGGGCAGGTCTATAACAACAACGCCCGGGTGAACGACGGGGGAGGGAACGACTACTGGGAGTCGGGCGTGGTTCACCCCGAGATCGTCCTCAAAGACCTCCTGAAGATCTTCCACCCCGATCTCGTCCCGGACCACGACCTCGTCTACTACCAGCAACTGAAGTCCGCCGACGATTCCCCGGGCGACGGCGGAAGCGATCTCTGGGAGCCTTTCAAGGCGATCTACAGAGAACTCCTGAAGATCTTCCACCTGGACCTCGTCTCCGTATGCCGGATACCCGGGGCCGGAGCTGGCCGGTGACGAAGACCGCAGAAAGGACCGGGTCTGGCTGGCCGGTGCTGAGGGGCTCCATAAGCATGGTTCTCCTCATCGCAAGCCTCGCCGCCCTCTTTATGCTCAAGCTCGTCCTCGGTTCGGTGGCGATCCCCGTCTCCGACGTCGTCGGCATTCTGCTGGGGAACGGAAGCGATAATGCCGGCTGGGTCGCCATCGTCCTCAACTACCGGCTCCCGACGGCGGTTGTCGGCATCTTTGCCGGGGCATCGCTCGCGGTTGCCGGCCTGCTGATGCAGACCCTCTTCCGAAACCCCCTCGCCGGACCGGATGTCTTCGGCCTCTCGGCCGGGGCAAGCCTCGGAGTCGCCGTGGTGGTCCTCTCCGCCGGAACGGCCGGGGCCTCGTCCACCATTCTCGGAAACCTGGGCCCCTTCGGGAGCATCGGGATCGCGGTTGCGGCATCGATCGGGTCGGGACTGGTCCTCCTGATGATCCTGATTGCATCCCGGCGGATCAGGAGCAGCATGACCATCCTTATCCTGGGCCTGATGTTCGGCTACACCGCCAGCTCGTTCATCTCGATACTGATGCATTTTGCTCTTGCCGAACGGATTCAGGCATACACCGTCTGGAGTTTCGGGTCCTTCGGGGGGGCGACCTGGGACCAGATCCAGGTCCTGGTCCTCTTTGCCTCCGTCGGACTGCTCATAGGGGCGTGCCAGGTAAAAAACCTCAATGCGCTTCTCCTCGGAGAGCAGTACGCAGAGAGCATGGGGCTCGATTTTCGCAGAACCAGAAACGTGATCTTCGTCACGACCGCCGTACTCTCCGGAACGGTTACGGCTTTTTGCGGCCCGATCGCGTTTATCGGGATAGCGGTGCCCCACCTGTGCCGGGCTCTCTTCTCCACTGCAAACCATGCGGTCCTCGTTCCCGCCTGCATCCTGCTCGGCGCCTGTCTCGCGGTTGCCGCCGACATCATCGCCTCCGTCCCGGGAAATGAGATTACCCTCCCCCTGAACGCCATAACCTCTCTCATCGGCGCTCCGGTCGTCATCTGGGTGATCTTCTCAAAAAACAGACAGGGGATGGAGATGAGCGTGTGAGGACCCTGATACGGGCAGAGGGCCTCTCGATCGGGTACAAAACCCGGAGAAAGGTGCGAAAGACGATCGCGGCGGACCTTTCGCTGGACCTGAAAGCAGGGGACCTTGTCTGTCTTGTCGGCCCGAACGGCTGCGGAAAATCGACGCTTCTTTGGACCATCACCGGACTTCTGCCCCCGCTCTCGGGGGAGGTGTATCTCGGCGGACGGGACGTGCGGGCTCTCGCGCCCCTGGAGCGGGCAAAACTGGTATCCGTCGTGCTGACGAACCCCGTCCAGGCAGGTCAACTCTCGGTGTACGACGTCTGCGGCCTCGGAAGATACCCCTATACCGGCTGGCTCGGCTCGCTCACCGACATAGACCGCCGGCAGGTGGAACAGGCGCTCGACGCCGTCGGGGTCGCCTCGTTCGCCGATCGATTTTTAGACGAACTCTCGGACGGCGAACGACAGAAGGTCATGATAGTGCGGGCGCTTGCTCAGAATTCGAGGCTGATGATCCTCGACGAGCCGACCGCCTATCTCGACGTGCCCTACCGCATGGAGATTATGCATATCCTGCGGAGCCTGGCCCGGAACGAGGACCGGGGGATCCTGCTCTCCACGCACGACCTGGACCTGGCGATGCGGACCGCCGACCATCTCTGGGCCATCAGCAGAGAGGGCCGGTTCTACTGCGGGGCGCCCGAGGACCTGGCACTGGACGGCGTGATCTCCGAGGTCTTCGGGATCGGGGGGATCAACTACGACGTCGGGTGCGGTCAGTTCCGGATGCCGGCCCCTCCGAGAGGGACCGTCGCGGTATCGGGAGAGGACGGGAAGATCAGGTTCTGGACGGAGCGTGCGATGCAGCGGATCGGGTTTGTCCCCGGGGCAGGCGACGATCCGGCCGTCAGGGTTGCGATCCGGGAGACCGAAGCCGGCCCGCTGTGGGAGGTGCGTACCCGGGAAGATGCGGGACGCTTCTCCAGTCTGACCGACTGCACCGCCTGGCTGAGAGAACGCGATGTCGGGTGACCGGTGCCGGGCGGCGGCTGCAAGGAGCCTGAAGCCATCTTTATGGGGAATATTTATATACACACTTTTGTTAACTTGTGAAAATACCTCTATAATTGGCCCAATTTGGGAAATATTTATAAGAGGAATTTATCTCACAAATAACTTTATATAAATATATCTCAAACAATCACATATGTCTCACACAACACATCCGGCCCACGGGCACGGCAAAGAGAGAGAATCTCACGGTGCGATCGTCGTGGTCGCGCTGGGTACAACCCAGGCCGAAGGGAGGGCCGTCATATCCCGGGCCGTCGATCAGATCCGGGCATGGTGCCCCGGCACGGTAGTAAAGTACGCGTTCACCTCGGAGGTCGTGCGGAGCGTCCTTTCGGAGGCGGGCGAGAGCGTCCCGAGTCCGCTTGCGGCGGTAGCCTCCCTGATGGATGAGGGGCACCGACGAATTGTCCTGCAGCCGCTCTGCGTCACGCCGGGCCTCTACTACCACGGGCTCTACAGCATTGCATCGGCCCTCAACTCGATCGCCGGCCCGCACTACGACTTCGGCCTCGACGGGGTCCTGATCAGCAGGCCGCTCCTCCTCCTCGAAGAGGACTACCGCGACGCCGCCGCAGCGATCCTGGAGGTCTATGGGAGGCAGGAGCCGGGCTCCGCGCTCGTTCTCATCGCGCCCGCATCGGAAGGGGGAGGAGACCCGGCGCTCTGTCAGCTCCAGATGATCCTCGACGAGACCGCCGGCGGAAGCATCATGATCGGAGCCGCATCCGGGTATCCCGGCATCGATCAGGTCGTCGAACGGCTGCGGCATATGCAGATTAAGACCGTCAAACTCGCCCCGCTCACCCTCGTTCCGGGCATCCATTCCTGGATAGAGATTGCCGGAGAGAACAACGAGGATTCATGCCTGAAGCGGCTTCGGAAGGCGGGCTACCTGGTGACGACCGATACCCGGGCCGTGGGAGAGTATCAGCCGGTTCTGGACCTCTTCGGGAAACGGCTTAAAGAGACCATCCAGAACCATGACTTTTTCTAACCCCTTTTTTCAGGGTAATTTTCATCGCAATCTGCAGCGTCGATCAACATGTTTAACTTGAATAAAGGCAAAAAAAGTTGTATTAACGCCACGTGAGCATCTCCGGCCCGGCGGACCCGGCCGATTTTTCCTTGCAGAAGTGAACATCCATGACGCACCAACCCCGTACGAAGGCAAAGATCGCGATCTACGGAAAGGGAGGGATTGGAAAGTCCACCATCGCCGCAAACATCTCGGCGGCACTGGCGGATGCGGGCTTTTCCGTCCTCCATATCGGATGCGACCCCAAACGTGATTCAACGCGGGCTCTTCTCGGAGACCTCCAGCAGGTGACGGTCACCGAGTACCTCCGCGGCGGGGCCGGGGGGAGGTATGCCCCGGGGGACCTGATCGAGGTAGGCTACAAAGGAGTTGCCTGCATCGAGGCGGGAGGTCCGGAGCCGGGCATTGGCTGCGCCGGAAGGGGCATTCTCAGCACCTTCGAGGTGCTCGACCAGTTTGAGAACGATATGTCGCGCTTTGCCTACGTCCTCTACGATGTCCTCGGGGACGTCGTCTGCGGGGGGTTCGCCGTTCCCCTCAGGCACGGGTATGCAGACACGGTCCTCATCGTGACGTCCGGGGAGTACCTCTCCCTCTACGCCGCAAACAATATCCTCAGGGGCATACGAAACTTCGACGGAGACCGAAAGAGGATCGGCGGGATCATCTACAACTCACGCGGGGGTGCGGAGGAGGACGAGCAGGTCGGGCGGTTCGCAAAGGCCGTTCATCTCCCGGTCCTCGTGAAAATTCCGCGAAGCGAGCTGTTCCACAAAGCGGAGCGGGTGCCGGGGACGCTGATCGGCGAATACCCCGACTCCGAGGAGGCGGCCCTCTTTCGGGGGCTGGCCGCCCATCTCACCGGAGATGGAGGATTCCCCCGGTATCGGGCAAGACCCCTGGAGGCCCCGGAACTCGAGGCCCTGATCTCGGGGCGCAACGTGAAGACCCCGCCTCCCCGGCGCGCTCCCGCCCCGCCGCCGGGGTCCCGGGGATTCATCGAGGAGCCGCTCCGACCGGGGCCCGGATCGGGACATCCCCCGTATCCCGGAAGGGAGCCGCTCTTCGGGTGCGCCTTCTCCGGGGCCGTCGTCGCCCTCTCGCAGATCCGCGACGTCGCCGTCGTCGCACACGGCCCCTCGAACTGTGCTCATATCGTCTCCCAGCTCCTGACCTCCTCGTACAACCGGGATATCCAGAAAAACCCCGGGCGCCGGCCCATGCCGTCCGTTATCCCGACCCGGATGGACGAGCATGCGGTGGTCTTCGGGGGGGAGGAGGCACTGGCGGCATCGGTGCAGAACGCCGCCCTCGCCGGCTATCGAACCGTCTTCATCGTATCCACCTGCGTCCCCGGACTGACCGGGGACGATATCGCCGGCTGCGCACGGGACCTCTCGGCGAAATACTCCATCCGGGCGATCGCGGTGCCGGTGGACGGGGTAGGGGAAGGCGACTTCTCCGCGGGGACCACAGCAGGGTACCGGGCGGCATCGTCCCTGATCGCCCCGGGAGTGCGGGGCAGGCCGCGATCCGTGATCATCGCCGGAGAAAAGACGCTTGCGAACAACACCAGCGCAAACTTCGATGAAATTGCCGCGTACCTCTCGGCTCTGGACATCCGGGTCGTTTGCCGGTTCCTTGCAAACACCTCGGTTGGCGAGGTCGAATCGGCCGGAGAGGCGGACCTCATCCTCCCTGCATCCTCAGACGTCCAGACGAGAGCCCAGGCGGAGATCCTCTCTGCAAAGACCCGGGCGGAGATCTTCCCCCTCCCCTTTCCGCACACCTTCCGGGCATGCGAAGACTGGGTACGCGGCCTTGCAGAGAGATACGGTGCCCGTAAAGAAGCCGAAGCCCTGATCCGGAGGCACAGGGTGATCTACCGGGGGGAGATCGACCGGATAGGAAGAGCGGTCGCCGGAAAGAAGGTCATCATCTCCTCGTCCGGCCCGGACATCTCGTGGGTTCTCGATATCCTCACCGAATGCGGGATGGAGGTGCCCCGCGTCGGGCTCTTCGGCTCCCCCTACCCGCAGGCTCCGCACGACCCCCCGACCGGGGTGTCCGTCACGACCGGCTACTCCCCCGACCGCCTCTACGCGGATATCGCAGATATTCGGCCGGACCTGGTCCTCACCACCATCTGGCCGGACCCGAAGAAAGCAAAGGTACGGTGGGGAGTCATTCCCTTCTGCCCGAATGCAGGCTTTTTCGGGTCGCTCTCGTCCATGCGGCAATGGGCGGGCATCCTCGCCGGGCCGGTCTCCGAAGGATGGAGGGACGACCTGTGAAGTCCGGCGTGATCGAGCCCGACGCCCTGACCGGGATGATCCTCGGCGCCGAAGGAATCCCGGATGTGGCGGTCCTGCTCAACGGCCCGACCGGCTGCAAGTTTTATCATGGGCATGTCGCCCACGTGCAGCGGGGCGGATCGGAGGTCCCGGACCCCTACCTGACGCTTGAGCCGTGGTTCTTCGGCCAGCCCCGCGTCCCGTGCACATACCTCGACGATGAGGACTACATCTTCGGAGCCGGGCAGAAGCTCCATGAGATCCTCCCCTCCCTCGCCGCACGATGGGACGGCCTGATACTGGTGGTAAACGCCCCGGGAGCGGCGTTGATCGGCGACGACCTAGAAAAAGCAATCGCTCTGGCCGGGGTTCAGGACCGGTGCATCCCGGTAGAGACGCCGGGATTCTCCTGCCCCGGACCGGCGGGGACGGACCGGGTCATCGCCCGGGTCCTCCGGCATATCGCCCCGGCCAAAGAGAAGACCCGGCCCGGGACGGTCAACCTGCTCGGCCTCTCCCTCATGCAGCGGCACTGGAAAGGGTCGCTTGCGGAGGTGACGCGTCTCCTCGCCCGGATGGGCGTGCAGGTCCTCTCCTCCCCGGGCGCCGGTTCGGAGACCGGGAGCATCCGCTCCTCACCCGGCGCCGCATACAACCTGCTCGTCTTCCCCGAGTTCGGGGAGGAGACCGCCCGGTGGTACGGACAGAACGCCGGGACGCCCTGCTACATCCCCGCCGAAGGCGCGCCGATCGGATTCGACGCCACGTCCGCATGGGTCCGTGAAGTCTCAGAACTCCTCGGGGCGGACCCGTCGGACATAACGGGAGAGATCGCCGCCGCACGAGCGAACGCCGCAGCCCATATCGCCGGGCAGAACTCGATATCGGGGGTCCCCCGGGGCGCGGGCTACGCTATCAGGGCGGAGAGTTCCGTCGCCCTCCCCCTTGCAAAATGGCTCTACACCTACCTGGGCATGGTCCCGACGGGGGTCGAGGTCGCCGGCGGTGCATACCCGCCGTACCGGGGCGAACTTTTGCGGTTCCTGGAGGAGATCGGCGCTTCGGAGACCTGGAGCGTCTTTCCCGGGGTCCGAAACCCGGATATCGTCTTCGCCGACGGAATGACCGGAAAGATGCTCGCCAACCAGGGGATCTGCAGGGGGTACGTCGAGGTCGGCTACCCCTCCTCCGGGAGGATCGAACTCGTGCCGAGGACCATCCTGGGCGTATCGGGGGCGCTCTACCTCGTCGAGGAGATCCTCAACATCCTTCGATAGTGAATCGTTTCGTCTTATGTTATTGGATGCGTAGAGGATCGCCGCTTCACGCGAAGTGCGAGTTCAAGCGGAGCTTGAAAAGCCATCAGGCTTCGAGCCGCGACGGTTCTAACGAACCGGAGCGTGAGCACCGAAGGTGCGAGCCGCGACGGACGCGAAAGGGAGATTGATATTGCGGTCAATAGAGGTCTGATTCCCGCTATACTAACCTGGGGGAGCGTCGTTCCTGGGTTTTAGGGCCACGCCCGGGCACGGATTCCCCGTGACTATCGACACGCACTGCCCCCTTCCTGCAGGGAACGGGGGCTGGAGACCGGGCGGGGAGGGGGAGACCCCCTCCCCTGTCCCCACCCCAACGGCGATACCTACCACGGTCCACTGCACGGGGTGAACCGGGTTCCGGGGCCACGCGCTGCCCCCGCCCCTTGGGGCGGGGAACGACGTTCCGGTAGGAACGGAGTTGAGCACCGAAGGTGTGAATGAGGAGGCCGAAGGCCGGGCGGGGTGGGGCTCGTGAGGAGTGCCGTGGACGGGGAGGGGGAAAATCCCCCTCAAAGGCCTTCGGCCTTCTCGTGCTCCGTTCCTGCGGAACATCGCATTCCCCGGTCCCCACCCCCAACGGCGATACCCGCCACGGTCCACTGTCCGGAGCGAACCGGGGAAATCCAGATCCAGCACCCACCCCATCGGAAGTGGGGCTGAACATCAAGCAGAGTCCAATAATTCAGGATCGATGCAATAATGTCCGCGGTTTCACACCGAACAGTGCTCATGCTCCGGGCGTTCCGTCCGCCGCACTTCACGCGAGGCTACGGTGCACGTGAAAGATTTGATGAAATGATCCACGAGGGCCGTCACCTGCCGGGACCGGTCATCGACTCGAGGGTGCTCTCCACCGAGAGGTAGAGCGACCGGAGCCGGCCCAGCGTCTCAGCGTCCGGCTCCCACATGCCGCGGTCAACCGCTTCAAGAAGCCTTCCCGCCATGTGCATGAGTGCATGCGGGTTGTCTTCGGCCAGCCAGGCACGGCAGGACTCGTCGAAGAGGAACGTCTCGGCGAGGGACCGGTACTGCCAGTCCTCGAGGATACCCGACGTCGCATCCCACCCGAACGCAAAGTCAACCAGGGCGGAGAGTTCCTGGGCTCCCCTGTAGCGGTGCGGTTTGAGGCCCTCAAGCCATTTCGGGTTTAAGATCCGGCTCCTGAAGAGAAACCGGCTCTCCTCGGCAACCGTGCGAAGGACCGGCGCTTCCGGGTTCGAACTGTCCCCCACGAACGAGACGGGGTCCTTTCCGCCGTATTCCTTCACCGCCGCGATCATCCCCCCGAGATACATGAAATCGTCGTCGTTGTCGAGGATGTCGAGCTCGCGGGAGTCGTGGTTCTTGACGGTGACGTCGAGTTCGGAGAGCCGCCGCTTGAAGAGGTCCCGCATCTCCTCCCCATGATGCTTTCGCCCGTAGGCATGGCCTCCCCAGTCCAGGTAGGTGTCGGCAAGGTCCCGCCGTTCGCCCCAGTCGGCGGAGGTCACGCGATCGGCGACTCCGGCGCCGTAGGTCCCCGGCGGGCAGCCGAATATCCGGACGAGGGCGCGCGATCTCGCCTCGTCCGCGTCCAGCCCCTCCCGGATCGCATCGAGAAGCGATCGGCGCAGGTGGGCCGCGAGGTAATTGTCCTCGTCCTGCTCGTCCAGGCTCGCGACCATCTCCACGCCCTCGTCGATCAGGTCGATAAGACCGGGGAAGACGTCCCGGAACAGGCCGGTGATCCGGAGGGTCACGTCTATCCGCGGCCTCTGCAGTTCGGAGAGCGGCACGACCTCCAGCCCGGCGACCCGCCCTCCGTACGCGGACCAGACGGGCCGAAGACCCATCAGCCAGAGGAGGTAGGCGAGGTCGTCCCCGCCGGTCTTCATGGTATCGGTGGCGAAGACCACGATCCCGACGTTCTTCGGGTAAACGCCTTCTTCGGCCACGTATCGCCGGATCATCTCCTCCGCCATCCTCTTCCCGACGGCAAAGGCCGGGGGCGTCGGGATCGTGGCGGGATCGACCGAGTAGAAGTTCCGACCGGTCGGGAGCAGGTGCGCATTGCCCCGTGTAGGGGCCCCCGACGGCCCCGGGGAGACGTAGCGCCCGTCGAGACCCGCCGCAAGGCTCCCTATCTCGTCGACGGTCCGCCGCACCGCCGGTACGATCTCGGTACAGATCGCCTCCAGCGCCGTCTCCAGCTCCTCGCGGTCGTCGAACTCCCCGAGCAGTCCGGGGATGCTCGCGGGGTCGCATCCTGTCTTTGTCATCTTTTGTATCAGATCGGCGGAGCGTCGATCGATCTCCTCCAGGACGACGCCGTTCGGCATCCCCCGCCCGGAATGCCAGCCGGACGGGTCGGCGGCGAGACGAGGCGCATCCTCGCCCATCGCCCGCCCGACCGCTTCCCGAAGGGAAGGGATCCGACCGTTCCTGATCCTGGTCAGGGCGTAGAGGAGTTCGCAGAAGCGCTCCCCCTCGGGGACTTCGCCGAAGATATGCAGCCCGTCTTTGATCAGGGAGTCGCGGGCCGTGCAGAGGTAATCGTAGAGCGCCTCAAGGTGGGGCGGCAGGTCCGAAGGAGCTGTAGACCGGAGATGAAGATCCGAGGCGAGATCGGTCCGTTCAACGATGCATGCGATCTCTTCGAGGAGGCCGTCGGCCTTGGCCTCCTCCCCGCTTCGCGATGCGCGGAAATAGTCCTGAAGGAGGAGGACGAGGTCCTCGAGGTCCCCGTATCCTCCCGCCCGGGTCATCGCCGGGATCAGGTGGTCGACGATGACTGCATGGGACCGCCGTTTTGCCAGGACCCCCTCTCCCGGGTTGTCGATGACATACGGGTAGAGATGAGGGAGGTCCTCGAGCACGGCGTCGGGGTAGCAGGACGACGAGAGCGCCAAGCTCTTGCCCGGAAGCCACTCGAGCGTGCCGTGCGTGCCGAGGTGGACGACCGCCTGCGCCCCGAACCCCTCCTTCAGCCACCGGTAGTATGCGAGGTACTGGTGAGGCATCACGAGGTCCGTACTATGGTAGACCGCCTCCGCCTCTTCGAGAAATCCCCGGGGGGGCTGCAGGCCGACGAAGACGTTTCCAAACCGTCTTCCGGGGATAAGGAACCGGTCCCCCTCGGTCAGGACGGCTCCCGGCGGCTCCCCCCAGTCGCGGAGCATGCTGCTCCTGCAGGTGGAGTCCAGCCCGGAGAACCATTCCCGGTACTCGTCCCGGCCGACCGTCCCTGCCGCCCGCCGGACCATCTCCGGCCCGGTGAGGCACTCGGGGGTGTTGGTCAGGCCGGAGAGGAGCAGGAGGACCAGGTCCTGCCCGGTTGCGGGGAGGTCGTCTCCGCAGTCGTACCCCGCCTCCCTGAGCGCGTGCAGGATGCGGACGGCGCTCTCCGGACCGTCAAGGCCGAACGCTCCCCCGATCGAGTCGTTCGAGAGGCCGTACTGGTAGAGCAGCACCGCGACCCTTCGCTCGTCCACGGGGGTTGCACGCAGATCCGCCCATGCCTTCGCCATCTTCGCGAGCCGGTCGGCCCGTTCCGCGATCCCCCGGACCTGCCGGGCGCCGTCCTCCGATTCGCGCGAGGCAACCGGGACGGTGATGATCTGCCCATCGTACTCCGGCCATACCACGAGGGACGAGAGTTCGAGCGGAGAGAGGCCCCGGATATTGCCCGCCCAGTCGTCACGGCTCTGACCGGTGACCATCGCCTGCAGGACCGGCACGCCGAGCTCCGCGAAGAAATTCCCCGGGCCTCCGTCTGAACGGCCGTCGCCGGGAGAGGAGAGGCTGATCTGGGAGAACCCCATCAGGACGACGAGAAGATCGACGACTGCCTTCCCCTCCTTCATGAAATACTTCCTCACGATCTCCGCAACCCCCGGCGAACCCGAGACGGGGTCCGGCACGGACGAACAGAAGACCGGTATGGTCGAAAGCCCTTCCCGCTCCAGGGAGGCGATGACCACGTCCACCCCCCCGAGCGCCCCCTCGAGGTAATCGCCCTGCCAGAAGAGGATGCCGGCCTTTCGTGCGCCGGGGGGGAGGGAGGCGAGGTAGTCTTCGGGAGATGCATCCTGCGGCCTTCCGGGGTGGTAGATACCGTGGGCGGGAGGCCGGACCGGATCGGGGGCGGCCGGGGACCCGCCGTCGATGCGGCCGTGAACAAAGAGGAGGAGGGAGCGCATGTTCTCGTAGCCGCCGAGGTGCAGATACGCGTGAACGAGACGGTAATCCTCTTCGGCGAGGCGGAACAGATGGCGGAATTCTTCCATCTCGTCCGGAAGCGTGGATGCGACGAAGACGGGGGCGCGAAGGCCCTCCAGTTCCTCCCGGAGGCGGGGGAACTTCTTGAAGTAGGGCACCGAGCCGTGGAGGTTGATGATGACGAACGAGGCATCCCGGACCTGTTCCACCGTCCCGATGAAGAGCTCCTCGTTGCCGTCGAGGTCTTCCGAACAGACGCACCGAACCGTGACGGGTACACCTTCATCGCAGAGGTCGGCCGCCGCACGGGAGAGGAGAGGGTTATCCCCGGACCCGGAGCCGATATAGATAAGGTTCATCCGGAGCCTCCCGATGGGGGCGACATCGGTTCTGCGACTTCTCCAAACGGGTAAACGGAAGGGGCGTGCGACATACTACATGTTTTTGTCGTGCAGGAATATAAGCGGCATGAGAGACCCGGAAGGTCGGCAGGACCGGAGGGATGGGCGGCGGAAGCGGGACCGATCACGACGGGCAAAGCGACCGCATGACCGGGGATATGCGAAAGGTTAATGCCCGCACAGGATACCGCAACCATCATAGTTTTCCGGGTGTAACCTATGCATGAGATGCTCGATGAGGGTTCGGCATGGCGGAACCGGAGGTTCAGGTCTCTGCACCTCCCGCTCTTCGTGATTCTCGCCGTACTGCTGCTGCTGGATGTCGTCACGACGACCGGGATTCTCCTCCTCGGGGGAATGGAGTTGAATCCTCTGATGGCGGGCATCGTGCCTTCCGTTCCTCTGCATATCGGAGTGAAGGCCCTCTTCTTTGCAGGGATGTTCCTCTGGGTGAAGTGGTGGGACGTGCGGGTCTGCCACGCCGGGGTCACGGCTCTCGCGGTCCTCTGCACATGGTTCACGTTCGTCGTCGTCCACAACGTCGGCTCCCTCATCCCTCACCTGTCGGGGTGACGGCGGACGCCCGGCACCTTCGTCCCTGTGGTCGGGGAACTGGACTTACTCACCACAGTATCATCTGCAAAAGTATTTGACGAAGAAGAAAGAATGAGCAATCAAGGAGATGGAACGCGGACAAATTACCGGAAGCGAGACGCTACCATGACCACTCCCCCGGACTCGACGAAGAAGACGCCGTCCGTCGCCAGGCTTGAGAAGATGCTGCCGGTACTCCGGGAGCGGTTCGGCGTGATAAAGATCGGGATCTTCGGGTCCACCGCCCGCGGCGAAGAGCGGTTCGACAGCGATGTGGACATCCTGGTCGAGCTGTCGCCGGAGCACCTTACATTCCGGAACTTCACGGCGCTCGCCGACTTTCTGGAGGAGGTTTACGGGCGAAGGGTCGACCTCGTCACCGTCGGGGGGCTCGATCCGCTTATCCGGCAGGATGTGGAGAGCGAGGTGATCTGGTGTCAACTACCCCGTCCGATAGGCCGGGGCTTGCAACCGGGATCGATTGGGATCACAAGGTTGCAATTTAATGTGCGCGAAGGTTGACGGTTGAAACGCGGTCCTTATTCGCAACGGCCGGTTGACACGGCCACTACTGATTATCCGTTGAATCACGGAATCACCAGCGACTTTTCTGGCGTGGTTGAGAGCGCTGTTCACGTCGGCATTGATCAAGGTTCCCGTGGCGCTCCGGTACAGTCCCCGCTTGATCCGCCGCTTCTTCCCGTAGGGAGGCTTCTGGATCGAGTCGAGCGCGAGAGCATCCACCTGGGAGGTGTACGCCTCTGAGTGGGAATCATCGAACCCTCTACTGCGCCCGGGGCCCAGCACGCCGCCCGCGGTGAGGCTCACTCCTCCTTCTTACGGACGCGCTGCCGGATGAGCCAGGCTGCCGCCACCAGGCCGAGGATGCCGATGAGGGCAAGGGTGCCGATACCTGCAAGCAGGGGTGGATGCGAGAGCGGGTCTTCCCCTCCCGTCAGAAGATACTGGAACGACCTCCTAAATACTGGAACGACCTCCTAAAAAGCGCTGGAACCGTCTATTTCAAATGGAAAGTAAAACCTACTTAAATTATTAAAAACTATTTTGATTAAGATGAAGAAACTACTATTATCATGCAGAAATCTCCTTTTTCCGCGAAAAAGCCCTCTCACTCGAAGATGCCCGGAAAAATCGTCCCAGTCCGAAAGTTGGATGGGGTTCGGAGCGTCGGGGACTATTTTAGCCTCGAATCGCCGAAACACGGTGGGTTTCGGTCCTTCGACCATCCTTCCGGAGGGGAAGGGGTGTTAGACCCTGCCGACCGGGAGGCAGCAGCCATTAACGATGCGATCGTTGCAGAACATTGCCGGCTGCTGCCGGCTACCGCTGTCGCGGGGATAATCGGAGGAAGACCATGCAGGAGTTAGGGTGCTCGATGTGGTGTCCATGGACCGGGAACTCCCCGAGGCTCTGGAGACCCTCTCTGCCCGTACCGGTACGGTCGAGATCCTCTCGGAGGCTGCCCACGATATCCTCCATTGTTCGGAGGCTTGTTTCTCCTTCGACCTCCGGTACACGGTCCATTCCCCGACCGCCGATATCAACATCGCCAGTTGCCGCGAGCCGATCAGGCAGGCGTCGCTTTGTCTCCTCCGTGAAGTCTGTAGGGTGGCGGGGAGATCGGTGCCGGGTGCGTGGTCGGCCACCCCGGTTTCTCGCCCTGGCTCGAGTTTCTCGACCGTTCGTACCTGGCGCTTCGAGAGTCTCTCGGAGATCTTGCAGCAATCCAGGAGGAGGACGGGGTGCCGGTCGCCGTGGAGAACATGGGAAGCTGGGAGGTGTGCCATTTCCGCGATCCCTCCTTCCTGCCTGCCCTGCACGAAGCAGGGCTCTCGTTCTGCCTGGATCTCGGCCGCGCTCACATCAACGGAATGCTGGATGAGTTCCTCGCCATAGGAAGACCCCTGCATGTCCATCTCCACGATAACGACGACTCCGGTGATGCCCATCGGGCACTGGGAAACGGGAACATCGATCTCTCCCGGGTACTCCCCCTCCTCCTCAGAACACATCGCGGATTGTCGAAATGCAAACGCTCGAAGCTTACGACGAGAGCATCCGCTTCATGGCGGGACGGAGAAGGGGGGCTCGGTCCAACGCACCGGGGTGCGGGCTATGTCGAGTTTGAGATACCGCCGTGTTTCGGGGTACTTCTTGCTCCGGTGCAGGTGGTGGATGCGGAGGGACCTCTGAGTGTTTTCGTGCAGTGGCGTCTGCAATTCACCCATCCTCGTCGAAACGTCCCGAAAACAGACATAGGGAGCACTTGTAAAGATCCGAACGGGGACAACATACTCGGCATATCTTAATAGTTGTATGCAAAGTATAATACTTATGATACAACTCTTCGTGAACCGGGAGAGGGAACTTGATTTTCTCAACCGGAAATATTCTGAAAATTCATCCCAGATGATCGTTTTGTATGGAAAACGGAGGATTGGAAAGACCGAACTGATAAAAAAATTCATTGAAGACAAGGACGGGGCATATATCCTCTGCACAAATGACAGCACGGAGGAGAATATCAAAGAGATGAAAGATAAATTCGCCGCCCTCACCGAAAAAGAATATTTCAGGGATATTGATGTCTCATCGTTTTATTCATTATATAAGTACCTTTCAGAGGAGTTGGGCGGCAGAAAGGCGGTAATTGCGATCGACGAATTTCCATATTTAATTGAGCTGAACCGCGGAGTTGTATCAGTCTTTCAGAAGATCTGGGATGAACTCCTTGTAGAGAGCAATATATTCCTGATACTATGCGGCTCTTCAATGGGAATGATGGAAAACGAGGTTTTAGGTTACAAAAGCCCGCTATACGGGAGGAGAACAGGAGAATGGAATGTTTCATCGATGTCATTTAGGCATGTAAAATACTTCTATCCTGATTATGAAAAAGCCGATCTGTTCAGGGTATGGGCAATATGCGGAGGCGTACCTTTTTACCTTCAAAAACTTGACGGCTCCCTGACAGTCGAAGAGAATATAAAGGAAAAGATCCTCAAAAAAGGTGAAATCCTCTACAACGAGCCCGGAGTTCTGCTCAGAGAAGAGTTCAGGGAGCCGAAAATATATACACTCATCCTGAAATATCTCTCCCTTGGGTACAATAAACAGGGGGAATTATCTTCGGTCACCGGAATAGACAGGGGCAACCTTTCAAAATACCTTTCAGTGCTTGAAAACCTCCATTTTATTGAATATATACTCCCTCTTGGGAGAAGAAAAGGCGGAATCTATGAGATCAATGACCAGTTCTTCAGGTTCTGGTTCAGATTTGTATATCCGAACCTGTCGGATCTTGAAATGAGCCTTGTTGATGAAGTCTATTCCCGTATCTCTTCCGGGCTCAATGCCTATTACGGAAAGCAGTTTGAGCATCTGGTAATCGAACAGATAAAAACCAAGGAAATCCCCCTCCCTTTCTCATTTACTGATGTCAGGCCCTGGTGGCATAAAGAACATGAGATTGATGCAATTGTCACCAACCCGGAGAACAGGGAGATTTTATACGTGGAATGTAAATGGAAAAGTCTTGACAAAACCGGTGCCGAAAGGACCCTCTCAGGGCTTGAAAAAAAGTCATGCTATGTTCAGTGGAATAATGAATCCAGAAAGGAGTATTTTGCTCTATTTGCAAAGAAGATAGATGGAAAAGAAATTCTGCGTGAAATGGGATATAGTGTATTTGATCTTGATGATCTCTGAACAGAACTATTTTGGCAAGGTATAGGCATGATATACTCTCTCCATCGGCAGGCAGAGACAGACCGAGAAATGATTATTCCTGTTTGTATTCTTTTAAGAGTGTATACAAAGTATAATACTTCTCATACAACATTTGGATGAGAAGCCGGATAAAGAGATGTCCCTGATGACGTCAAAACAGATCCCGATCGTCGCCTCTTCATCCGGTACCGGGAGGATGACGGTGACCTCCGAATCGCCGGAGGATGGACGCGTTGGAGTCTCCGGTCCTCCCCCTCTTCATCCCGCCTCTCCCTGCGCGGGGCCGACCCGCCATCCGACCGATCGGTCGATGCCGAGCGTTTGTTCTATGGGCCGCTGGCGGTGGCAGGCCGGGGCGGACCTCCCGGACCTTGCAGGAAGGAGTTGTACCCCGGTCGGTTAGGAGCGTATCCGGCGGTTTGCGCGGGACTACTTCGGGGAGTATGCCGGGTACGCGCAGGAGTGCCTCTACTGCGCCCGGGGTCCGGCACGTCGCCCCCGGTGAGGCTCACTCCTCCTTCTTACGGACGCGCTGCCGGATGATCCAGGCTGCCGCCAGCAGGGCGAGGATACCGAGCCCGACGAGGCCGGGGATGACGATATCGCTAAGGTGGATAGGCACTCCGCAAATCGAGATAACAGGCGAGGCGATGCCGATGGCGACCTATTTTCCGGGAGGGACAAACACCCTGTCAGCAGCGATATCCCGGGGCCCGCGCATCGTCGTGTTGTAAAGATGCGCCCTCGTCTCCGGGGGCATGCTCTCCAGGAATTCAGGGCAGGTCATCTCATAGTACTCACCTACGGATGCGTTCTGCTCCAGTATCCGCTGGTATACCAATGCGTGCGATTCGTTGAAGGGGCACTCGACGGCGAGCTGCTGGCCTGCGGTCTCTTCAAAAACCAGCCCCGGCACAGAAGTAAGAACCGCCAGCAGTGCAAGGAGCAGGAGAGAGATCCGGGGACTGTGTGTCATCGACCTAGAGGTGGGCGTCCGGGATATAAGGTCGTGCCGGGACCTTTTCCAGCATCCCCGGTTTCCGGGTCTCCACTATCCATGCCTTCCCCCCGCTCACCCCCCGGTGAAACTCGCGATAAACCCGTTCTCCTTCATCCCGAGCACCTCCTCCGGCGTTCCGTCGGCCAGCACCTTCCCCTCCTCAAGGAGGCAGAGGCGGTCTGCGAGTTCGAGGACGTCGCGCAGGGCATGCGTGACGACGATGCAGGGGATGCCGGCATCCCGGATCTGGTCGCGGAGCTCCGTCCGCATCGCGCCTCGCGCCCGCATATCCACGGCCGCAAGCGGCTCGTCGAGGAGGAGGAGTTCCGGGTCGAGGATCAGCGCCCGGGCGAGGGCCACCCGCTGCCGCTGGCCTCCCGATAGCCGGCCTACGTTGACGCCGGATAGGTCGGAGAGGTTCATCGCGCGAAGGTGCTCCGCCACGGATCTGGCTATCTCCGGCTTCGGCACCTTCCTGCACCGGAGGCCGAACGCCACGTTCTCAAAGACGGTCATATGCGGGAAGAGAGCGTAGGACTGGAAGAGGTGGCCGATGTTCCGGTTCTCGGCAGGGATATCGATCCGTTGTCCGTCCGAGAAGAGCGCCCGGTCCCCGAGGGTGATCTCGCCTGCATCAGGCGTAAGGATGCCGGAGACGAGGTTCAGCACCGTGGACTTGCCCGACCCATTCTCCCCGATGAGGACGAGGGTCTCCCCCGACCGGACCGAGAGCGCGACATCGAGGGGAAAGTCCCGCAACTGCCTGATAACATGGAGAGAGAGCATCAGTACCTCCTCCGGGTGACGATCTTCACCGCGGAGATCACCGCAAACGATATCACGACGAGGATGATGGAGAGGCTGATCGCGGCGTTCATGTCTCCCTGCATGGTCGTATAAATCGCAAGCGGCATTGTCTGGGTACGGCCCTGGAAGTTCCCGGCAAACATGATCGTGGCGCCGAACTCTCCGAGCGCCCGGGCGAACGAGAGGATTGCCCCGGAGACGAGCCCGCCCCATGCAAGCGGAATGGTAATCCTGAGGGCGACAGTTCCGGGGGACGCCCCGAGGGTCCGCGCTGCATCCTCGTAGAGGCGGTCGATCGCCTCGAAGCTCGCTCTCGCCTGCCGGATGTAAAACGGCGAGGCGACAAAGACCTGGGCCGTGACCACCGCGAGGGTGGTGAAGGCGATCTGGATGCCGAAGACGTCGAGGTACTGCCCGACCACGCCCCGGCGCCCGAACGCCATCAGCAGCGCGAGGCCCGCCACCGCCGGCGGCAGGACCATGGGGAGGTCGGTGAGGGTGTCGACGAGCTCCCTCCCCGCGTAGTCCCGCCGTGCGTTCACCAGGGCAAGCGGCGTCCCGAAGAGGACGACGATCGCCGTGCTCACCGTCGCGGTGACGAGAGAGAGGGAGAGCGCATCGAGGACCACCGGTGCGGCAAGTGAACGAAAGAAAGCTTCCGGCGAGATGCGCAGGAAGAGCGAGACGACCGGCAACGTGACGAAGAGGAGGAAGATAACAAGAAGGACGGAGATGAGGAGGGCAAGCGCCGCCCTCCAGAACCGCGTCCGGCTGCCGGAGAGGAGAACCTCACGCTCAGGCAGGGATCGGGTCAAATCCATAGTCTGTCAGGATGGCGCTGCCGTCCGGACCCCGGACGAATGCTATGAACGACTCTGCTTCAGTCTTGCTCGGCGATTCCGCAAGGATGCCGAGCGGATAGGTGGCCTTGACGTTGTACTGGGCCGGGATCTCGATCCGCGTCACTTTGTCCAGGTCGTCCCTGGTGACGTCCGACTTGTAGACGATCGCCGCATCCGCCTCGCCGAGCGCCAGCTTGGGCACCACCGAACTCACCGCTGTCTCCTCGGAGATGACGTTCTGCATCACGGCTTCACGGTATGCCTCGCCGTATGCAGGGTCGGCAGCCAGTTTCTCGAGCATCTGCCGGGTGTAGTCGCCGAAAGGAACATCCTTGGTGCCGATGACGATCTTCACGCCCGACTTATTCAGGTCGGCAAGACCCGTGATCCCCGCCGGGTTATCGACCGGGACGATCAGGGCCAGATTGTTCTCGAGGAATGGGGCCACGGTGCTGTTGTCCATGAACCCCCCGTCCTGGAGGGCCTGCATGTGCTTCGTGCTTGCAGAGACAAAGATATCTACGTTCGCTCCCTGTTCGATCTGGGTGCGGAGGGTCTGCGAGCCGTCGAAGACGAAGTCGACCTTGACGTTCTCGTTCTGTGCTTCATATGCTCTCCCGATATCAGTGAAGGCCCCCGTGAGCGACGCTGCCGTAAAGACGGTCAGAGTCGTTTCCCCAGGAGCCTGCGGGGTGGTCGTACACCCCGCAACCAGGAGAGCGGCAATAATTAGAAGACTTACGGCAACAAGGGTTGCCGGAACTGACATCTTCATGCTACACCTTTCCTATAAAAGGGTTGCAGTTCCAGGTATTTAATTTAGTTTATTTTATACATTTATTAAATAAAATAGATTAACCGTTTCCTACAGTATTAAAAGGTATAGTGTCGCCGGACCTCGCCGCACAGAAAGGAGGGAACAGGCGGGCCCGAACCGGGAAAATGGCCCTCATCGGAGATCGACGCCGGGGCGAACGTGAAAACAGGGAAAATTCAGGCTTTATTTGAATGATCCTTGCAGAAATGAAGCAGGTTCTGATCAGGAACACCGTCGCTTCACTTCATCCAGGAGTTCGCGACGGACCCCCTCGATGCGCTCGTTCACCATCCGGGCGAGGGGGTCCTCGCCCATGGAATCGTAAAGCATTGGCCGGTGCGGCACCTCTTCGAGTGTCCGGGCCTTTGTCAGTTCCCCAATGACGGCCTGTGCCATGTTCGAGTACTCATCGCGATCGACCTTAGCCTTCAACCACCGGTACAGGTGGCCCGGCAGTCGCACACCCACCTGTTTGCTTGAAACGGTATCGGGGGACTCCATCTCCTATTTAGGTAGCCTGCAGAACAGTTATATCCTGTCATTTTTATTTTTCTATTGCGATACCATAGGATACCAATAGATACCATTAAACCTTCTTAGACCCGATCTAAATGCATGAGATGGAGCAAGCCGGTCAGCCTGTGCCTGCCGGAAAGCGTCCGACAGGCACAAAATGAATGGGGCTGCAGCACGACAGAGGGGAGCAACCACACCGGAAACAAGAGGGCTGATACGTGCACGTAATAACCCGTACCCAAAAGACACCGGGCTCATCGAACGCCGTCGGGGATACCGATGAGGGGACGTGCACTCCCGACCCCTTCTGCGGTTGCCAGCACCAGGACCCCGTTAACGGCAGTCGGGGAGCGCACGTCGCCCACCAGTGCCCCAGGTGCGGGTCCCCGGGAGAGTTCCACGGAACCGTCGATCTCTCCGACCGGGGCCTCTATGCCCAATACCGGTGCGCCGGGTGCGGCCACGGGTTTATGGTGAGAATGAGATGATACCTATAGATAACATTCAAGAGCATGGCATTCAGGGAAATTGACGATGAACTGTGGAGGATCGTCCAGAAGCACCTTCCTCCGACGAAGCCGCACGTCGGCCGACCCCGACGCGACCCTCGCGGGTTGTTCAACGGCATCCTCTACATCCTGACCACCGGCTGCACCTGGCGCGACATTCCGGTTAAATATGGCACGAAATCGACGATTCACCGGTATCACCTTGAATTGTGCGAGAAGGAGGTGTACCAGGCGATCTTCTTCGACCTGCTCCGTTCCGGGTATGAGATCCGGAAAACACGGAAGATCAAAAACCGGAAACTGCAGAGCGGTTTTCGTGTCGATCTCTCGCGCTGTGTGACGGATACCAACGATATCCAGGCGCAACAGGGGGATCGGCCGGTTGTAATGGCAATAAACCGGTAGACGGGAAGAACAGTCCCCCACCCGGACCATTCCGGGGGTTCGCCCCCGATCACCTCCCGGTAAACGGTGAGGTTGGCCAGGAACGTCTGCCGCAAGGTGTGCCCGGGATAAAAGCCGTTTCTCCGGGTAGACCTCCGGTGCGGCCCCGGCGACAGAAATTCTACGATAAGTATCCGATCGAGATGCACCAAGGGTTTTCGGGATCTTTTGGGACGACATCAGGAGATCTCCGAAAACGCCTTTCCGGGATGGGGACGGCCTGACAACGCAACGGCTCGGCACCTCTCCGCCGGGCGTTCTTCCGGAACAAAAAAATTTACGTCCCGATCGCCCAGCTGTTCATGTAGGTCTCCTGCTCTGGCGTCAGACGGTCGATCGAAAGACCGAGCGCGGCGAGTTTCAGCCGCGCCACCTCTTCGTCGATGGCGGAAGGGACGTCGTGAACCCCGGGAGCGAGATCGCGGCCGTGTTTTGCGATGAACTCCGCAGAGAGCGCCTGGACGGCGAAACTCAGGTCCATCACCTCGACCGGGTGGCCCATGCCCTTCGGTGTTGCAAGGTTCACGAGCCTCCCCTCGGCAAGGACATGAACGGCCATGCCGTCGAGCATGTAGGTGTCGATCCCGTCCCGGTGGACGGTGGAGTCCGCGTGGGATGCGAGCCACGCGACATCGATCTCCACGTTGAAATGGCCCGCGTTCGCAAGGATGGCCCCGTCTTTCATCTTCGGGAAGTGCTGCCCGGTGATGATGCCCGCATTCCCGGTGGTGGTGACGAAGATATCGCCGAGGGCCGCCGCCTCATTCATTGTCATGACATCGAACCCGTCCATGTGCGCTTCGAGCGCCCTCCGGGGGTCGACCTCGGTCACGATGACGCGGGCACCGAGACCCCGGGCCTTGCGTGCAAGCCCCCGGCCGCAGTAGCCGTACCCCGCGACGACGAACCGCTTTCCGGCGATGAGGACGTTCGTCGTTATCATGATGGATGCAAGTGCGCTCTCCCCGGTGCCGTGGACGTTATCGAAGAAATGCTTCATCGGGGTATCGTTGACGGCGATAACCGGGAATTCGAGCGCCCCGTCCCGTGCCATGGCGCGGAGCCGGTGGATGCCGGTCGTCGTCTCCTCGCACCCGCCGATGACCGAATCGAGAACGTCCTGCCGCTCGGTGTGGATGCGATAGATCAGGTCCATACCGTCGTCGATGGTGATCGCAGGACGGGCATCGAGCACCCGATCGATGGCCGCGTAGTATTCCTCGACGCTCGCACCCCGACGGGCATAAGAATGAACCCTATCCCGAGTGTTGAGCGCCGCCGAGACATCGTCCTGGGTCGAGAGAGGGTTGCACCCCGTGATATGCACCCCGGCACCGCCCGCCGCCAGGGTCTCGACCAGCACCGCAGTCTTTGCCTCGACATGCAGGGCCATGCCGACGGTCATGCCCGAGAACGGTTTTTCCTCGATAAACCGCTTCCGAATAGACGCAAGGACCGGCATATACTGCCGCGCCCACGCGATTTTGAGATCTCCAGATTCCATTAATTCCACCAGACCGGTATCTGTCCGGAGAGTTCTCCGGTTTGCCTGTAAGGGTATCTTTCGGGATCACTTAAAACTGAGGGGAGCGGCACAGGTTTCAGAGGAGCAGGATCGCCCGCGTGGATGTGCAACATCTATTGACAGATGTCCGCGAGGAGCATCCCCGGAATGTTCATCCGATGGATACGCTCATTGAACACGGATTTTCTCCGGATATCCCCTCGAGGGGGGGGAGGGAGGAGCATCCCCCCTCCCCGTCAGCCCCGCTCCCATTGACGATATCCAATGGAATACCACGAAGGCGCAACCGTGGTCCCGGGATAACGTCCCGCACACCGGATAGTGCGTCTGCCCGGTTCCTGCGGAACCTCGCAAGGTACACCTCGCACATACCAAACCCTCATCACCTCCCGCTCCCCAACCATTACCCATGGTTCTGACGAAGCGGATCATCCCCTGCCTGGACCTCAAGGACGGGCGGGTCGTCAAGGGCACGCACTTCGTCGGGCTGCGCGACGCGGGCGACCCCGTCGAGCTGGCCCAGCGCTACAACGAGCAGGGTGCGGACGAGGTGGTGTTCCTCGATATCACCGCCACCCGGGAGGACCGGGGCACCATCGTCGACGTCGTGCAGCGGGCGGCCGATGAACTCTTCCTCCCGCTCACCATCGGCGGAGGCATCCGGACACTTGACGACATGAAGCAGCTCCTCCGGGCGGGTGCGGACAAGGTAAGCATCAACTCAAGCGCCGTCCGGGACCCGGGACTGATCTCGCGGGGCGCCGAGCGGTTCGGCACCCAGTGCATCGTCGTCGCCGTGGACGTCCGGCGGAATTATGAAATGACGCCGGGAAAAACGCCGATCGCCCTCGCCGACGGCCGGGAGTGCTGGTACGAGGTCGTGACTCACGGCGGGAGTAGGCCGACCGGGCTTGACGCCGTCGCCTGGGCGCGAGAGGCCGAGGAACGCGGGGCCGGCGAGATCCTGCTCACCAGCATGGAGACCGACGGGACGAAGGAAGGGTTCGATATCCCGATCACCAGAGCAGTCTCGTCGGCGGTCGGGGTCCCGGTGATTGCAAGCGGCGGCGTGGGCACCCTCGAACACTTCTACGACGGGTTTACAAAAGGTAAGGCCGATGCCTGCCTCGCGGCAAGCGTCTTCCACTACGGTGAGTTCACCGTCCGCCAGGTGAAGGAGTACCTGGCGGAACGGGGTATCCCGGTACGGCTGTAAGGTCGAGCGCAAGCGCCGCCACCGGATGCTCGAGGTCGAACGCGGTTAAGACTGCCGGGTGGATCTCCCCGAACACCCCCGCAATCCTCCCGCCGACGACGATGTCCCCCCGGCGACCGTCGATGAACGCCGGGTCCGCCGACTCAACGACCGTGTAGGAAAGGGAGAGTTCCCGGCAGAGGGCATCCGCCGCTGCATACGCTTCAGAAAAATCGGCCCCGGGGTGGATGCTGACCGCAGCGACCTTCTGATACGTGACGCAGGCCTCGACCACGTCGCCCACCGCAAAGAGCCGTTGCGGGAGTTCGCGGTGCTTGTTCGCCTGGAGCATCTCCATGAGCAGCGGAAGGAGGTCGGTGCGGACCACCGTCTGCTCCTCGCTGATCGGGTGGAGCACCCGCAGGGTTCCGGGCAGGGGCTCCCGCTGCATGTTCGAATAGAGCACCCGTTCGTTCGTGAGGGTGAACGGCATCATCTCGAGGTATCCGAGACCGGTCATCACCAACCGGACGGCGGCCGCGATGGCGGTGGTCGGGTGCTCCTCTGCAATGGTTGAGGTTGCCGGGAGGACGGCATCGAAGTTTTCGAAGCCGTAGGCGATCGCCACGTCCTCAAAGATGTCCCAGTCGTGCAGAATGTCCGACCGGTAGCAGGGAACGAGGACCCGGACCCGCAGGTCTCCGTCGGGTTCGGCACCGAACCGCATCCGGCGGAGGAGCCGCGCCATCTCCTCCGCCGTGAGGGGGAGACCGAGGAGGGAGGCGCACTCCCCGACCGAGACCACCCGCTCGGCCGGCGCAAGCGAAGGGATCTCCCGCCCGTCGACGGCGACCGTCTCAATCGTCGCCCCGGCCTCGGCGAGCGCGGTGCAGATGATGTTCACCGCCGTCATCACCGCCTTTTGATCGGTGCCGGTGCAGTCGAGCAGAATGTTCTTCGTTGCCGTCGTGACCCGCGTCAGTTCCCCGTTGATGATCGGGGGGAACGAGAGAACCCGGTCGTCGGCATCGACGATCAACGGGAACCGGGCGAACCCCTCAACCAGGCGGGCGTAATCCCTGCCCTTCGGGTGGTCGGTAAGGATCTCGTCGAGGGTCATCTCCCGCTCGAAGTCCAGCGGAACGAAAGAGCGGCTCCGGGGTGAGGCGATATACCGGAAGGGCGGCGTGACCGCATCGAGGTCGTGGACGCCGATCGCCACTTTGGCCCGTCCGCGCCCGACCGCCCAGTGGAGAGCCTCCTGGAGGCTCATCAGGCTCTCGATCGCCTCTTCGTCGAGGTCGACGTTCCGGATCACCGCCGAACCCAGGCACGGCCGGATATCGGCAAGACCCGGGTCGACCGAGAAGGCGATGCCCGAGGGCCGGACGGTGTAGACCGGTAGGCCCTCCTCGATCCCGAGGAACCCGCGCATCGCCCGGGCAACGCCTTCGGGCGAGTAAAGGTCCGGCCGGTCCGGGAAGAACTCGACGTCCACGTGGTCTTCCTCAATCCGCTCGATATCGGCCCCGATCATCGGAACACGGTCGATGATCGTCTGTCGGTCGGTCCCGGTCAGCCGTTCCAGGTACCGGTAGGGTAACGTGATTACTGCCATCTCACCGCCTCCCGCCGTAGGTGGGCGTCTCCCGGACCCACTCGACGTCGCTCCGGTAGAGCTGCCGCAGGTCCCGGAGACCGAGTTTCAGCATCGCAACCCGGCTTATCCCGAGACCCCACGCGAGCACCGGGTGCTCGATCCCGAAGGGTGCGGTCACCTCCTGCCGGAAGACGCCCGCTCCCCCGAGTTCCACCCAGCCAAGCCCGTCGACGTAGACCTCGGGCTCCACGGAGGGCTCGGTGTAGGGGAAGTAGCCGGGCCGGAACCGGACCTTCTCAAAGCCCATCTTTCCGTAGAACTCCTTCAGGAACCCGAGAAGGTGGCGGAAGTTGACCCCCTCGTCCATCACGACGCCCTCGAGCTGCTCAAATTCGGCAAGGTGGGTGGGGTCGATCGCTTCCCGCCGGTAAACCCTGCCGATGCAGAACGCCTTCACCGGGGGCTTCGGGTGTCTCGCGAGATGCTGGATGGAGAGGCTCGTCGTATGGGTCCGGAGCACGCACTGCTGCGCCTTTTCCGCGCTCCAGACGCCGCCCCACCCGGTGGAAGAGGTCGCGCCGCCGAATTCGTGCATATCGCGGACGCGCTCATACCCTGCCGGGAGCGGCCAGCGCTCGCCAAGGAAGAAGGTGTCCTGCATCTCCCGCGCCGGGTGGTCCTGCGGCTGGAAGAGCGCGTCGAAGTTCCAGAACGAACTCTGCACGATCCCGCCCGCCATCTCCGTAAATCCCATATCAAAGAGGATGCGGCGCATCTCGTCAAGGAGGCGCTGGTAGGGGTGGATCTTGCCCGGGTAGACGCGCTTCGGCAATTTCCCGACGTCGTAGCGCCGGAGAGAGAGACCTTTCCACGCACCGGAGAGGATCTGGTCGCGGGTGAGCGTCCCCGTCTCTTCCTGCAGGTCAAGCCCTCCGGCGAGGAGGGCCTTCCCTCCGGGCGCCATCGAGACGATGTAGGTGACGGCCTCCTCCTCTGCGACGAGCCCGCGCCGAAGAAGGTCGGCAACCCCCACGCTGTCTTCGACCGCACCGCTCTCGCCGAGCCGGGCAAACGCGGCCTCGTCGGGCCCCGGGGCGGAAGCGCCGGTCTTCTGCACGACCCCGTCCCGGATGGCGACCCAGCCCTTCTTCCGCATCCAGCCGATCCCGATCTTTGCAAGCGGGTGCCTCTGGAGGTCCCGCATCGGGATCGTCTCCCCGAAACTCTCCAGCAACTGCCGTTCGGGAAGGCCCTTCCCGAGATAGGTCCGGCCCTCCTCCGTCGGAGTGAACCGCCGGGAGATGCGTTTTTCCACGTTCACAAGCCCCCGTTCACCGGCGAGATTCGCGTACTGCACCACCGCCTCCGGGCGGGCGTTCATCTTCTTCGCAAGAGTAGCCGCGTCGGCGGACCCCGTCGACCCCAGGGCGACCAGGAGCCTCTTCTCGTTCAGCGTCAACTCCACCGTTCACACCTCTTCCGCAAGGTGCTCGACCGCGTCCATTTTCTCCCGCAGATCCACGAGAAACGCCTGCACCCGCTCCAGCGTCTCCTTCTTGCACTGCCCGCAGGTGAGTTCGCCGCTCTCGCACCGGCGGCGTAAGTCGGCGAGTTCCACGTCGTCTTCGAGCATGTGGAAGAGGTTTAAGAGATAGACCGGACAGCGGTCGGGCTCGCCCCCAAGGCGCCGCTGTTCCTCAAGCGTCATCCGCCCCCCGGTCAACGCCGCCATAATCTTCTTCTTGAGCGACCGCTCGGACTCGTAGAACCCGATCAAACTGTCGGGTACGCTGCTCGACATCTTCCCGCCCTGAAGCCCGGGTATGAAGATGTGGTAGGTCGACGAAGGGAGGTAGAACCCGAACCCGCCGTGAGCGATCTCGATCTCCCGGACGGCGCCCTCCACCCGGTCCATCGAAAGACCGGTGACGTCCACATGGCCAGCATACTTCTTTGAGCCCGGGAACGCACGGGATACGGCCTCGAGAGCCTCTTCCGGGGCGTTCTTCGACCGAACGCTGATGTGATCGCCCCGGTCCTCGACCGTAAACATCCGGAGTTTGTAGGCCACGTCCCGGGTGAGCCGGATGTGCGGGTCCTGGTCGAGGCCGACCGGGACGACCGTCGGCGCCGGGCCCGCGTCGAGCTGCGGGAAGAGGATATCGGCAACCTGGGTGGCGACACTCACGGCGTGGGAGAGCGAGGTCTCGGGCCCGAACCCGTAGATCGCCGAGAGGTCCGAGAAGTTCACCTTCGTGGACGCCTCGAACGCCAGGTCCTTCAAGCGCTCGTTTTTGCTCTGGTAATAGGTCGTTCCCTCAAACCCGAGGGCGTAGAGGGCCTTGAGGTACTCTTTCCCGAACTCGCGGCACTTCTCCCACGAGAGGCCGCGAACCGCATGCGCCTCCCGGTCGGCAACGGCCACGTAGCCGTTCCCGCCCTGCCGGATGTGCCAGACCACCTCCTTCATGACCATCAGGTGCCCGAGGTGCGGGAGGCCTGAGGGCATGAACCCGGTCAGCACGTGAAACGGTGTGCGGTTCCGGATGGCATCGACAATCAGGCCGTAGTCCCGGTGTCCGACGACAACACCCCTGCGCATAAACGACGGTACCTCGGGAAGTCTGCGTGCGACCTCACCGATCGGCCCGATGCCGAATTCGGCAAAGAGTCGATCCACATCGATGGTCTGGTTACTCGACCACGGATTCATTTCGGACTGCATGGTCTCTGCTCACAGTTTGATTCGGGCAAATTCGACGTATCGGATATCGGTAGTGTATATGCAGGCAAACAACATCTTCTTTTTGACGCTATGCGCAAGCCTGACCGAGCGTGAGACCGCACTCATCGGCAGGGTGGTCCCGGACGGGACGGCATGGACGAGCATCTCGGAGTGAGGCTTTTTCCCGGAGTAGACACGGAAGTGATGGCCGAACTTGTATCCGGTTCTCGGGATGTAGCCCCTCCCCCGGAGGTCGGAGAAGACCCGCTCCTTTTCGCGGATCTCAACGTCCTTTTCGGCCACCGAATCGAGAAACTGCTCCGCGGTCATCGGTTCACCGTCCCGCGTGACCGCAAGACAGTGCCGGCGCATGAGGTAGATCGACTCGACCGGGCGGAGGAGCAGCCGCCGGGAGTCAAGCCGTTTGCCGTACCAGTCCTCTTCAAGCGGCGTCCCCGGCGGCAGGTGGGCCAGCGCGTAGGTCCCGAAGAGGGAAGCCTCCACCGGCGGCATGCTGCACCCGGCCGGCTCTCCGACCCGGGGGAGGTCCTGCACGCGCACCTCATAGTAGGTCAGCTCGTCCTCGTCGTCGACGACCGCAAGGAGATACTGCTTACGCATGTTGACCGCTGCAAGCACGTCCTCGCCCAGTCGGTCGAAGTCGACGAGGTCCCGCTCGGAAAGGACCCGGATCAGGTACTGGGACCTCCCGACCCCGGGCCGGTGACCGCGGCGGAAGACACGAAAATCGTGCGGACCCGGTTGAACCACGTACCCCCGCTCGCGGATGTCGCGGTAGACGAGGTACCTGCGGATAAAGTTCGGCTGACCGGCGAAGAGGCCGAGCAGGGTGTCGAAGTCAAAATCCTGTACGTCAATCTTATCTCGTTCTATGAGGTAGAGCGCCTCTTCGGGAGAGAGCCGGAGACCGTCCCCCTCCAGCCTCCCGTAACCCCCCTGCTCGTAGAGCGTGCGCCCTTCACTCCCAAGGCGCACCCAGGTTCCGTCGAATATCGCCGACACGTGCTAGAACTATTGGGAGTGCACGGACATTAAGGGATTGCCGACACGGCACGGGATGCCGGACCACCATGTTTTTTGCGTGCTGCACCTCACCAAGTGATGATCTTATGACGGAAAGACACCGATTCTTCTGGCAGCCGGGGATGGTCCTCGCGGCGCTGCTCCTCACGGCGGCGCTGCCGGCAGGAGCCTTCGCCGCAAGCGAGGCCGCCCCGTCGGTCTCCTGGAACGTGACGTTCTCGCCGGAGAATAACAACAAATTCGACGCCGTTGCACCGACCGCAGACGGCGGATATATTGCTCTCGGCTCCGCCCTTACGGAGGTCTACGGCGGCAAAGAAGACCTGCTGCTCGTAAAGACCGACGGCAACGGCACGCACGTCTGGAACCGGACATTCCCCGACATAGCGCCGGCTTCCGTCGCAGAAACCGCTGACGGCGGGTACATTATCGGCGCATACAACGTCTCCACGGCCGGGTCGGACCAGAATATCACCTATCAGGGCACTTCTTTCCTGATCAGGACCGACGCCGCCGGGACTGAGGAATGGCGGCAGGTTCTGCCCGGGATGATGGTCTCGTCCGTCGCAGAGACCTCTGACGGCGGGTACGCTGTCATCGGATGGCTCTGGAGCCGATCCGAATCGATAGACGACACGGCGGCGGCGATCGTGAAGACCGACGGCAACGGTACTCCCGTCTGGAACCGGACGTTCCCCGGCACCGCCGCGAATGCGGGGCTTGTGACCGCCGACGGAGGGTACGTCATCGGGGGCACGAAGTCCCCCTTCAATAACGACCGGGGAGATGCCTTCCTCATCCGCCTCGACGCCGACGGCAGCACCCTCTGGCACGAGAATTACGGGGCCCCGACCATCTACGACATCAAGGAGACCGGCGACGGGCGGTTCGTCTACGCAGGCAACTACTGGTACGGCCTCGTTGACGCGAACGGGGAGGAGATCTGGCTCAAGAACATGGAGGGCCTCACCGGCTACGCCGTCGGCCTGCGGCCTTCCGGAGGCTACCTGATCGCAGGCACGGACCAGAGGAGCAGTGAGGGCTTCGCCTTCGGGACCGATGGAGACGGGGCAATTCAGTGGAACACGACGTTCCCCGCAACCGGGGTCTACGCGGCCGGCAACGCTCCCGACGGCGGTTACGTCCTTGCGGGCATCCGGTTCCTCTCGCCCGACACCAGCGCCGCCTGGCTGGTCGGCCTTGAAGAGCCGGCCGAACCCGCACCGACGACGCCGGGCTTCGGCGCAGCGGTCGCCGGGACGGCGCTTCTCCTCCTGGTCGCGGAAAGAAAGATGCGAAGGTAATCTCCCGCCCCTATTTTTGTGTGAAAAAGAGTCTTTCAGGAGTTTTTCCACCTGAGGTAAAGGAACACCCCCACCCCCACGATGAGGAGGGCAGCCAGGCCCGGGACGAGGGGCAGATCCCGGGGACCCTGCCCGGTCTCCGGCGGCGGCGGGGTGCCTTCCGCGACCACCTGCACCGCGCCGGTCCCGGGCACCTCGATAAAGAGCGCATACAGGCTGAAGTGAGAGACATTGGCCGTGACGCTCCGGGTCTCCGGGTAGACGGCGGTGGGGACATCCTCCCAGTCGTCCGCCGACCGGTTGAACCACCGTACCAGGAGTTTGTTCTGCCCGCTGCCGTTGTAGACGGCGTCCCACTGCCCTTCCGTGAAGTTGAATGCCAGGGTCGCCGCAGGCGAGAAGGCGGCCCCCTCCGGGCCGAGGGTGCAGGCATACCCGGCAAATGCATACGCACCCCCACCGGGCACCGGGGGTACGTCGGCCGGATCGAGGTCCCCGAGGGTCACCGCAAGAAGCGGTCCGCCGGCGGCATCAACCGCCCGGACCCCCTCCGCAATAGTGAGGGTCGCGATGCCGGCGGGAGAGGCGATCCGGACGATCTGATCCACGACGCCGGTCTCCCGGAGAGGCAGCTGGCCGGGCTCAGCCTCATCCGGGGGGGCGGAGGTCGGCGTCGGGGTCGCTGTTGCGGTCGGAGCCGGCGTGTTCCAGTCCGGGGCAACCCAGGCGAAACCGCCTCCTCCGCCACCCCCGCCTCCCGTTGAGGTCGCCGGCGGGGGCGGGGTTGCCGGAGCAGGACGGACGGAGATATACCCGGTCTTCACCGCGGTGCTCTTCCCGGCGGCGTTTTCTGCGGTCAGGTTGACGGTGTAGTTTCCGGCGGCCGTGTAGGTGTGCTTCGGGTTTTGAGCGGCAGATGTTGCCCCGTCCCCGAAATGCCAGAGCCAGGAGGACGGGACTCCGGCGGACGTGTCGGTGAACGCGACCGTGAGGGGGGCCGTACCGTTGGGCGGTTCGGCACGAAACCCTGCAGCAGGCGGACCCAGGACCTGGATCTGCCTGGTTTTTGTAGAACGGGCGCTGCCGTCGGAGATCGTCAGGTTGACGGCATACCTCCCGGGCTCCTTGAAGACGTGAACCGGGTTCCGTTCGGTTGAGGCGGCACCGTCACCGAAGTCCCAGGACCACGACAGAGGCCCCCCGGTCGATGCATCGGCAAACCCGACCGCGAGCGGAGCGGGACCCGCGGTTACATTGGCGGTGAAGTCGGCAGCGAGCGGCCCGATGACCGTTATGTAGTCTTTCCGGACGGTTGTATTCTCCCCCGCGGCATTTGCAACAGTGAGAGAGACAGTGTAGGTACCGGGATTCCGGTACTGGTGAACTGGGTTCCGTTCGGCCGAAGACGCCCCGTCGCCGAAGGCCCATAACCACGCTCCGGGCCCCCCCGTCGAAGCGTCGGCAAACCGGACGGCAAGCGGCGCCCGGCCCTCGGTGACGTTTGCCGAAAACACTGCGGCTGGTCGTTCGATCACGGTAATATAGCCGCTCTTCGTCTCAACGTCGCTCCCTGCCGGGTTTTCGACCGCGAGCGAGACGGTGTAGGTGCCGGCCGCCGTGTAGGTGTGCTCCGGGTTCCGGTCGGAGGAGGTGCCGCCGTCGCCGAAACGCCAGGACCAGGCATCGATCTTGCCGGCCGAAGTATCCGTGAACCTGACGGTGAACGGCGCGGTCCCGCTCCGAACGTCGGCCGAAAACGATGCGATCGGGAGTTCGACAACGGTGATGTAGGCGGATTTTGTGATGCTCCCGCTGCCCGCCGCATTGCCGACGGTCAGACCGACGCTGTAGGTGCCGACCGCCGTGTAGGTGTGCTTCGGGTTTTGAGCGGCAGAGGTCGTCCCGTCGCCGAACTCCCAGAGCCAGGTGACGGGATTGTTCGCCGATTTGTCGGTGAACTGCACGGTGAGGGGGGCGCCGCCCGAGACCGGCGCGGCGGAGAAACCGGCGGCCGGGGGTTTTGACGGCTCTGCACGGATGAGATCGGTCTTCGCGACGGTGTCGGACCCGAACCGGTTGCTCACCGTGAGCGAGACGGTGTAGTTCCCCGGGCTCCTGTAGGTGTGCACCGGGTTCTGGTCGGTCGAAGACCCGCCGTCACCGAACTTCCACTCCCATTCCTCCGGATCGTCGTCGGACCGGTCGGTGAACCGGTCGGTGAACCGGACGGTGAGCGGGACCGTGCCGGAGGTCCGGTCCGTCGAGAACTCCGCCTCCGGGGGAGCACCGCCGGTATAGGTGAAGGCATAGATGTCCGACCCAGAGCCGCGACCGTTCTGCCAGACAATCCGATTACCGCTGACGGCAGGGTAGAGTTGCTCGGTAGAGGAAGGAGCAAGGGACATCTGCGCCTCCACCCCCAGGGAGAGGTCGCAGAGGTAGATGTTCCACACCCCGCCACGGTTATCCTCCCAGGCAATGAGGTCACCGTCGATCACCGGGGAGACCTGCCCCGCAGGGTCGCGGGTGATCCGCGACTCCCGGCCATCCTCAAGGTCGTACATATAGATGTCGGGATTCCCCCACCCATTCCGGTAATCCTCCCAGACGATCCGATTCCCGGATATAGCCGGATATGTCTGCCGCGCACTGTCCCGGGTGATCCGCTGCTTCTCCCGGGCCTGGATATCATACGCCCAGATGTCGCCGCCCCCGGTGCTCTCCTCCCAGACGACGTACCGCTCGGAGAGCGCAGGCTTCCACTCGGTCACCGGCGAGCAGTCAAGGTAGGTCTTGCGATCGGTCTCGATGTTGTAGAGGCAGATGTCGACGCCGTCTTCCTGCGTATCGTACCAAACGACGTGGTCCCCGTAGATGACCGGCATCCGCTGGGCTTCCGGATCGTCGGTAAGCGCCTTCGTTCCCGTTGAGAAGCCAAAGAGGTAGACATCCGGGCTCATGTTCCGGTTGTCCTCCCAGACGATGTAGTCGCCCGAAACGGACGGGTATTTCTGCCCACCACCCCCGTCCGTGGCTCTCCGGCCTGTGTCGCCGGGGGTATCCGAGTAGTAGATATACTTCCCATCCCGGCCGTCCTCCCAGACGACCGTATCCCCATCGACATCAGGATGCTCCTGCGGTCCACCGGCGGTGCAAAAACGTACGAGTTCTCCCGGGGCCGCCTGCACCGCCAGAGCGGGCGAGACCAGCAGTCCAAGGACGATACAGACTATAATCAGCGTTTCACGTTCAGCCATCCTTTGATCACCACGATGAGAACGCCCCCTTCGTCCCATGCGATGGTGTTTGCATGCGCGGGAGCCGGAACAGGTCGTCTCCCGGGCATACAAACGAAATTCCCGCGGAATACCGAAGAATAGCCGGTATCCCGCCGGATAAAGGGTTCGTGAGTTGCAGGATGGCGGTATAAATATAAATCCCTTGCTATGGCCGACAGCAGGGGAGAGGGAACCTGATTATTATAAGAGGCACTGAATATTAATTAGATCGGGCGCCGCCAGGGTGTAATCGGCAGGCATACGCTCATGCACCCGCAAGTTCCCGGACCTTTGCGATATTCCCGAGATCGTCCCGCCGCTCGTCCACGGGCGTTTCGCAGATCAGGGGGAGGCCCCGGACGGCCGGATGGCGGAGGATGTGCCGGAATCCCTCCTCGCCGATGGACCCGAGCCCGATGTGCTCGTGCCGATCAAGCCCGCTCCCGAGAGCGCCTTTGCAGTCGTTGAGGTGGACGACCCGGAGGCGGGCAAGGCCGATCAGGTCCTCAAGCTCCCCGAAGACCGCATCGACTCCCTCCGCAGTCCGAAGGTCGTAGCCGGCGGCAAAAGCATGGCAGGTGTCGAAGCAGATCCCGACCCGCTCTGCCGCATCGAGCCCGTCGAGGATCCGGGAGAGGTCGGCGGCGGTCGTTCCCACGCTGTTCTTCTCCCCCGCGGTGTTCTCAAGGAGCAGCATCACGCCTCCCTCTCCGGCATCGGCGAGCGCCCGGTTGACGGCGGCGACAACCCGCTTCTGCCCCGCCTCCGCCCCGGCGCCGCGGTGGTGCCCGAGGTGGGTCACCAGGTAGGGTATCCCGAGGAGGGCGCAGCGCTGGAGTTCGCGGGTGAGCGCCGCGACCGACTTCTCATAGATCTCATCGTCGGGAGAGGCCGGGTTAGGGAGGTAAGGCATGTGGTCGACAACCGGACCGAGCCCGGATGCGCTCATCGCCGTCCTGAAAGCATCGACCGAATCAGGGTCAAGGTCCTTTGCCTTCCAGCCCCGGGGGTTCCGGGAGAAGATCTGAAACGTGTCGCAGCCCCGCTCGCGCGCTCTCTCGACCGCAAAGGCGATTGAACCGGCGATGGAGACGTGGCATCCCACCATTACCATAACCGTAACTCTCGACCCGGAAGCGTTTAGGCCTTCCCACGGCCGACCTCGCGGAGCACCGCCGCACCGAACTCCCGGGTGCCGGCGACACCGCCGAGGTCGCGGGTCTGGATGCCCGCACCGAGCACCCGGCGGACGGCCTCCTCCACGGCCGCGGCGGCGGCGGCATCGCCGAGGTGCGAGAGCAGCATCGCTCCGCTCCGGATCGCTGCGACGGGGTTTGCGATATTCCTCCCTGCGATGTCGGGGGCGCTCCCGTGCACGGGCTCAAAGAGGGCATGACGCTCCCCGATGTTCGCGCTCGGGAGCATCCCGAGCCCCCCCACGAGATAGGCGGCGGCGTCCGAGAGGATGTCGCCGAAGATATTGGTGGTGACGACCACGTCGTAGCGATCCGGGTGCATCAGGAGGTCGAGAGCGAGCGCGTCGATATAACAGGTCCTGCAGGGAACCCCCGCCCGGGCGGCCTCTGCCGTGCAGACCTCGACGAAGAGGCAGTCCGACTTCAGCACGTTCGCCTTGTTGCCGACGGTGAGGTGGCGGCGGGATTTCGCGAGGGCGCAGGCGTAGCGGGCGATCCGCTCGCTCCCCCGGCGGGAGACGACCCGGACGGTGCAGGCCCGGTCGGATTCCATCCACTCGATGCCGGAGTAGAGCCCCTCGGTGTTCTCCCGGACGATGACGATATCGACCCCCTCGCCCCGGATCGGCCGGACGTTCGCGTAGAGATCGAGTTCGCGGCGGATCTGGAGGAGGACGCTCCGGTAGCCGGGGTCGGGGGGCGTCGTGACGGCCCCGAAGAGGACGGCGTCCGCCGACCGGAGGTCGGCCATCGTCTCCTCCCCGCAGGCGTTTCCGGTCCGCTTCCAGAGCCCGTAGCCAGCCTCAACCTCGAAGAACTCGAGGTCCGGGCGCACGGCTTCGATGACCGCGCGGGCGATCGGCACGACCTCGCGCCCGATGCCGTCGCCCTCAACGACCGCGATCTTCGTCATTCTGCTTCCTCCATGCGGCCGCAACGTGCCAGACCGCCTCAGCGATCATCCTGGGCGACGCACCCCAGTGAACGACCTCGCCGAACCTGCCGTTCCAGCGCCCGATGCCGGACCGCTCGCTCCGGCAGCACCGGGCGATGAAAGGCTCGTCCGCCACCGCCCCGAGCGGGCAGATGCTCTCCACCGTGACCGTCTCGTCGTACCACTCCCTCACCAGTTCTTTCGCAGTAAGACACCCCGCAACCCGGTCGCCCGGCCGGAGCCGGTCCGCGTCGAGGGTGCGGGGGAAGCCGGCCGCGCGGCAGGGGTAGACGTCGGCTTCGATCTCCCGGATATCCCGGATATGATGCTCGAAGACGACCCCGAGGTCGCCGAAGAGCCCGGTCTTCTCCAGGTCCTGGAGCGTGGCTGAGAGGTGGGGGCGGGGCGGGGTGATGTCGTAGACGTGGATACGGAGGAGCCCCGAGAGGTCCGGGTCGAACACGAACGTGGTCTGTTCGTCGTGGCCGAAGAATACGGTGCACCGGCGCCCGGACCGGGCCGCCGCCTCCATCAAGAATGTTCGATCATGGATGTTCACGCGATCCGGGTAACGGTAGACCTCGTCGCCGGCGGCGAGCACCCGGGTCGAGAGCACCGTCCGTATCAGCCCGGTCTCGCCCGGATCGGTCTCCACCTCGAGCACCTCCATGCCGCTCGCGGTCTCCCGGACCAGGTAGCGCGAGAGGAAGTAGGCCCGGTTCCCGTACGGAGTGCCGGTCGCGGACCCGACGTACTTGCAGTGCGAAGGAAAGATCATCGGTGCGACCTCCAGTAGGGGACCAGCCCTCCGGCCCGGAGGATGGCGACCATCTTCGGGGAGAGCGGACGGGCGGGGTAGCGTTCCCCGTCAACCTCCACCCACCCGCTATCGAGGTCGAACGCAACGCGGGCGCCGTCGGTGCAGGAGACCGCGGCCTCGATCACCGGCAGGCCGACGTTGACGGCGTTTCGAAAGAAGATGCGGGCGAACGACGGGGCGACGACCCCGACCACCCCGGCTTCCCGGAGGGCGACCACCGCCTGCTCCCGGGACGACCCGCACCCCATGTTCCTCCCGGCGACGATGACCGCGCCCCTGATGCGGCCGGCGAGCGTCGGGTCGAGATCCTCAAAGACGTGCTCCGCCCAGACCGAACGGTCTTTCGTCCGGAGGTAGCGGCCCGCGATGATGAGGTCGGTATCGATATCGTTCCCGAGGCAGACCGCCGATCCGGCTCCCTGCATCATACCGCCTCCGGCACGGCAATCTCACCGGCGATGGCGCTCGCGGCGGCGGTGGCGACCGACGAGAGGTAGATTTCGCCGCCGACACCCATCCGGTTCTTGAAGTTCCGGTTCGCGGTGGAGAGACAGACCTCGCCCTCCCCGAGCACGCCCGCGTGCGCCCCGAGACACGGCCCGCACCCGGGCGTCGCCACCATGCACCCCGCGTCCACGATATCGGCGAGGACGCCGGTGGCGATAGCCCGGGAAAGCACCGCGCGCGATGCGGGGACAACCAGGGTGCGGACCGCCACCTTCCTCCCCCGGACGATGCGTGCGAACCGGGCAAGGTCCTCGTAGCGGCCGTTCGTGCAGGTCCCGACGAAGACCTGGTCGAGGTGCGTGCCGGCGAGGTCCTCCGCCTCCCGGACGGTGTCCACCCGGTGGGGGACCGCGACGAGGGGGACGACATCGGCAAGGTCGATATCGAGAGTCCGTTCGCAGCGGCAGTCTTCCGGCGCCTGGGGCGACGCCGCAAGGCCGTAACTCGCGAGGTAGCGGACGGTGACCGCATCGGCGTAGAAGAGCCCCGTCTTTGCCCCCGTCTCGACCGCCATGTTGCAGAGGGTCAGCCGTCCGTCCATGGAGATCCCCGCCGCCCCTTCGCCCGCAAACTCCAGCGCCCGGTAGGTCGCCCCTTCCATCCCGAGCCTGGCGACGCAGGCGAGGGCGACGTCTTTTGGCTCTGCAGCGCCGGAGAGCCTCCCGGAGAGGTGGACCGCGATCGTCTCCGGGACCCGGAACCACGTGGCGCCCGAGGCCCAGATCGCCGCCATATCGGTCGCGCCCACTCCGGTGGCAAACGCGCCGAAGGCGCCGAGGGTGCAGGTGTGGGAGTCGGCGCCCACGACGACCGTGCCGGGCCGGACGACCCCTTCGCTCATCACCTGGTGACAGACACCGCTTCCGGCGTCCGAGAGCGCTATTCCCGACCCTTTAGCATACCCCCGGAGTTCCGCCTGGAGCGTCGCCGTCGTCCCGGTGTTTGCCGGGACGATGTGATCGAAGACGAGGCGCAGACGCTCGGGATGGGGAAGCCGCTCGACCCCCATCTCCCGGAGCGCCGCCTGGGTAAGGACGCCGGTCCCGTCGTGGGCGAAGGCGATATCGACCTCGCGGTCCACGTACGCTCCCGCCGGTGCACCGAGGACCCGCTCGGAGAGCGTGCTCACGAGGGGACCCCTCCCTTTGCCTGCCTGAGGATCGTGCAGAGCACCTCCGGGGTGACGCTGCATTTCCCTTCGCTTTTTCGTTTGATCTGTTCGAGCACCCATTGCGCCTCGCGGTCGGAGAGTTCGAACCCATAGGCCTTTGCAACGTGCTCGAGCGCCTTCCTCCCCGTATGCTTTCCGAGGATGAATCGGCGTTCGCCGCCCACCATCTCAGGGGGGACGTACTCGTAGGTCGCCGGGTCTTCAAGGATGGCGGCGATGTGGATCCCGCTCTCATGGGCAAAGGCGTTCTCGCCGACGACCGGCCGGGTGCGCTCCGGGGCCAGGCCAGAGTACCGGGCGACCAGGCGCGAGACCTCCTGCAGGCGGGAGAGGTCGTAGCGGTCGACGCCGCCCTTCATCCGCAGGGCGACGAGCACCTGTTCGAGCGCTGCGTTCCCGGCGCGTTCCCCGATGCCGTTGACGGTGGTGTGGAGCTGGAACGCCCCCGCGGCCGCGGCCGTGACGGTGTTTGCGGCTGCAAAGCCAAGGTCGTTGTGGCAGTGGATACAGAGCGGGAAGGAAGCCTCACCAAGGATTCGGGAGACAACCGCGTGGATCTCGAGCGGCGTGAGGCACCCGACCGTATCCGCAAAACTGACGAAATCGGCACCGCATTCCACGCCGCGGGCGTACATCTCGACGAGAAACGCAGGGTCCGTCCGGGAGGCGTCCTCGGCTGCAAACCGCACCTGCACCCCGTGATCGGAGGCGAACTCCACCATATCGAGGGCGGCATCGAGCACCTCCTCGCGGGGCCGCCGGTACTTGTGCCGGACGTGGAGGTCGGAGGTCGCGATGAAGATGCTGACCATGTCCACATCGCAGTCAAGGGCCGCCTCGATATCGGGCCTGAGCGCACGCGCGAGGCAGCAGACCCGCGCAGAGAGACCGCTCCGGGCGATGGCGGCGACGCATTCCTTCTCCGCAGGGGAGACCACGGGAAACCCGGCCTCGATCACCTCCACGCCGATCTCGTCGAGCGATTCCGCGATAGCCAACTTCTCATCCCGGGTAAACGAGACGCCGGGAGTCTGCTCCCCGTCTCGCAGCGTTACATCACAGATCTCGATATGCCACGGTATCATGTCGTCCACCCTCGGGGCAGGCGCCTTCGATCACCACCGTCCGGGGCCCCTCCCGCGGGGGAGTGAGAGCCCGGTGAAGCGCCCCGACGTCGTCGGCGGCAGAGACGACCGGGTCGGCCCAGGCGATGTAGCGAAGGATGTCGGGGACGGGGTGACCGCCGGTCATCCCCATCCGGTTGTTCGCAAGGACGATACAGAGGAGCGGGAGCCCTCGTTCGTAGACGTCGATGAGGGCGGCGAGGCCCGAGTGCAGGAGCGCGTAGTCGCCGGTGAGCGCAACCCCCGTGCCGGTCGCCGCCACGGCAACCGACGAGCCGAGGCCGTAGGTGGCGACCCCAAGCCGGTAGGGCGGGTTCATCGCGAGGATCGCGCACCCGGCATCGCAGACGGCCCGCATTTTGCGCTTCCGGAGGATGGCGAAGGCGGGATGAAACGGGCAGTCCCTACAGAACGTCCGCGAGAAGCCCCGCGAGGAGAACCGCTCCGGCTCTCCGGGGGAGAGAGGAGGAGCGAGCAGCCGGTGCTCTTTGAGGAAGGGGCGACCGATCTCAGGGATCGCGGTCGGGTCCGTCGGGGGCGGATAGACGACGACGGGCCGGAATCCCCCATCCGGGCGCCGGTTGAGGGGCGAGGACCGCGCCCAGGCAAACATCGCCGCCGTCCGTAGGTCGCTTGCCTGCGCGCGGCCGGCCATCGTGAGGTCCGGGTCCGCGAGGCTCCCCTCCCGGTCGTTCCGGGGCACGGAGGGGTCCGGAACATCCGCGTCCAGGAGGTCGGGCACGACCCTGACGACGGCCACCCGTGAGAAGGTCTCGGAAGCCTCGAACGCCGCTTCGACGGCCGGACCGATCGTCTCGCCGTCGGGTTCCAGAACCGGCACCCGGGCCACCTCCCCGTAGTAACGGGAGTCCTGCACGACGTCCGATGCGGCCGCCCGCACGTCGTCGCCGACGACCACCACGACGCCCGCCCGGAGGCCCTGCGCGGTGGCGTGCACGAGCGGGTCCGCGCAGGCGTTGAGGCCGACGTGCTTGACGACCACAGCGGCCCTCCTCCCGGAGAGCGAATCGCCGAGGGCATACTCGAGCGCCGTCTTCTCGTTTATCGTGATCGCGGCCCCGGCCGAGGCGGCAACCTCGGATATTGGGTAACCGGGGACGGTGTAGCAGCAGTCGGCAGACTGGAGGAGCGCGAGAGCAAGCGCCGCCGCGCCCTTCATAGATCCCTCCCCGGCGCAAGGTCGCACCCCGTGCACGCCGCGCACATCGTCAGCGCCCGACGGGGGTCGAGGCCGGCGCGCCGGAGGACCCGCGCATGGGTCCCGCAGAGCGAGAGCAGGCGGTCGGCGGACGGGCGGGACCGGCCGGCAAGAGACCCCGCCGGGGTGAGCGGGCGGAGGACCGGGATGACTCCGGCCCCGGCAAGCTCCTCCATCACCCGCTCCAGGTCTTCGTCGGTCTCCCCGAGGCCGACGAGGATGTTCGAGTAGACCCTGCCGCGCCCGAAGAGCGCGACGGACGACGAAAGCGCCTCCCGGACCGCTTCCCACGAGAGGCCCGGGCACATATCGGCAAAGAGTGCTTCCGTTGCCGCCTCGAGGTTGAACTTCACCTCGGCGACACCGAGAGCATGGAGCCGGGCCGGAGTCTCCGGCCCCGGGTAGATCGAGACCCCGATGGGAAGACCGAACGGCAGAAGCGCCGCCACGACCTTGCAGACGTATGCCTCCTCCTCCTCGATCGAGGCGGCGACGCCGCTCGTGATCGAGATAGCATCGACCCGGTCGACGACGTCCTCGACCATGCGGGCGATCTCGTCGACCTCCTTGCGCCGCCCGGGGAGACCCGGCACCGGACAGTAGCGGCAGTGGAAGACGCACGTCCCGCTGACCGTGATATAGGCCTGGCGGGGACAGTGAAGAGCGACCGGCTCGAATCGGCCGCGAATCGTATCGCCGTCGATGCTGAGGTCCGCCGCGCCTTCCCCCCGGTGGACGAACTCGATGAGGCTCGCCTCGTCGATACCGACCCGGACCCTTCGATCGCCGACGGAGAAGAAGAGTGAACCGGTCGTTCCCGCCGAGGGGCCAGCGGCCGAGCGGGAGACGTATCGGTCTATTGGTTCGCCGGAGACGCGAACCGAACCGGCCTCAAGCAGCCGGGCCTTTAACCGGACCCATTCCATAACGCCAGCGCCTCCTCATACCGCGTATAAAACGGGATCGCCGCCACCGCTCCGACCGCACCCCGGCCGTCCATGACGATCGCGAGCCGCCGGTCGGCGAGAGAGGCAAGGTCGTCGGGGGAGACCTCGCCCCGCTTTACGCGGCAACCGAACTCCTCAAGCGGGGCGGGATCGAAGCCGCGCCAGACCGCCATCCCGGTCTCATCCGAGAGCGTGTACTCCATAAGGCAGTCGCGGTAACGCCGGACCAGTCCCGCGGGATCGGAAGTGGCGAACTCGCAGGCGACGGCGACGCAGTTCTTGGTCCGGTAGGGAACCGGATAGAGCTGCACGATGGTGTGGGAGAGGTAGCGCGAACGGTCGTCCTCAACGGCCCGTGCGATGTTGTGGGCGAGCGTCCAGGTGGCGCCCTCTTCCGGGGTATCGGTGTCGTCGACCCCGATGATCACCCGCTCGCGGCGGGGAAGCCAGACAGTCGACCCCGCGAGCCGGCCGCCGCCGGCAGGGTCGCAATTCTTGCGAACGACGCCCGCCGCAGCGGCACGGCAGGCGGACGCCCCCACGCCGCCGCCGCCGAGGCCGCGGTAGGTAACGGCGATCTCGTCCCCTTTGACGGAGACGCCGGCGATCCCCGCCGGAAAGACGGAACCTTCGAGCGCGAGGTCAACGTCGCCGGTCAAAAGATGATAGCGGTTGGTCGCACCGACGGTGCGGATCGAGCGAACGAGCGGGCTCTGTGCATAGTGGCTCTTCACCCACATTGCTCCGCCGGTGCAGTCAAAGAACTCGATGAGTTCCACATGATCCCCGCTCTCGTCGGTCACCGCCACGATCTGCGGATACCGCACGATGTACGGATCAGAAAGTCTCTCCATACAGACCGGCCGCCTCAACGCCCTTGTTTCCCCAGAGAACGGTTCCCAGTGCTCCGATCCGGCCCTTTCGGGCGTTCGAGTCGATGAACCGAATACCCATCCGGGCCGCCTCCGCTTCCGCGTCGTCGAGCGTCAGAAGTTCGGTCTTGACCCGCCGGAGGTAAGGGGACTCTGCCGCAAACGCAATCCCCCGGTAGACGGCGATGCCGGTGTCCTTGCTGACCGCACCCGACTCGATGAAGTCGCGGACGTACTCAAGGAGCGCGTCCACCCGTCCCGGACGGACCGCAAAGTTCAGGGCTGACCCGACACAGTTGGTGGTCTTCTTCGGGACCTCCGGGTTCAACTGCACGAGGCGCATGTCAAGATACTCCACCCCCGGGATCTTGCAGGCCTCGGCGCATTTGAGCGCGAGCACCCAGGTGGCGCCTTCTTCGCGGGTGTCGGTATCATCGATCCCGACCGTCACCTTCTCGTAGAGCGGCGAGACGATCCGCACCCGACAGACCCGGGCGCCGCCGATCTGGAGGTCGTCCTCAGAGGGGTACTCCGCCCGGATCACGCCCGGCGCCTGCGGCAGGCAGGCGGCAACGCCGACACCGGCGCCTGCAATCCCTGACCAGGTCGTCACCACTTCGTCCCCGACGACCTCGACCCCCTCGAGCGCCTGGCCGCCGATCTCTTTGCTCGCGGCCCCGAACTTCACCGGAGATAAACCCAGCCGGGCAAGCACCGTCATCGTCGTGCCCTCGACATGGCAGGACCGGACCGCGCCCTTTGCACGCATCCGGTTCGCCGCATCCCACTCGATGGTTCCCCGGGCCCGGCAATGCTCGCGGATCTCCGCAAGACCGGCTTTCTGGTCGACCATGGCAAGGTACTTCATCGAGAATAACGACCCGAACCGGGTCCTGACTTCATCGGGCGTGAGCGTGATCATGGTTGTCACCGAAATTATCGTTAACAAGAATGTCGTTATCAACGATATTTAAGGGGATCGATCGGGGTGAAGGCGGGCAGGATGGTGTTCACCGATCGCACAGAACGAAAAAACGGTGGGATGTTCCAGAAAGGGTATTTTCAGGCATCATTTTGGCCGACCGCCATCTCTTGAACGGAAATTGTAATCCAGATCCACCTGTTCCGAAAAAGCCCATGCTCGCATCCGTGACCAGATTGCCCCCCTCTGATTTGGGGTATTAGCATATTTCTCCTTTGGAGCGTACTTCCCGTCTTCTCTGCGTTCAAGGTACCCGGTCAGATAATCACTAACTAAAACGTTCATCTCCGACTCGATCTTATTGATCAGATCATTTCTCTTCCTCGGATCGATCTTTCTGGCCAGTCGCTCAAGGCCCGCATCTGCCATCTCAGCTGCAGTCTTTCCCGTGCTGTTTGGAGCAAATATCTGCAGCACAATGTCTATTAACCCAACCCTCACCCCATTCTTATCATGGACGGACTCGGGTACAAAAGCGATAGGCAGTTCCGGCAATCTTGAAAGGAGGGTTCCGTCGGCTGCGATGAGAGATTCCCGGAGCCGCACATTCCTGACTCTCTCGGCTTTTTCGACCCTGAGTTGCTCCAGGAGCAACAACTAACAGAAATCGCCGTCATCGACATGTTCCAGCCTGCCACTCATAACATCCGGTGATCCCTGGGCGGGAGGTATACTGTAGATGGCGAGACTATTGCAGTCCAGGTATTGATACTTCTGTAGTTTTCCTGCTTTTGACTTCGTGTTTGTCGTCAGTTCCAGGACGAACCAGCCGGATTCGCCACTGGCGCAGATGTCGGGATCGAACATCTTCCCGGCATCAGGATCGTTCTCCTTTTTCAGGCTACGATACGATAGATTCACTTCGATCACATAATCACGGATGCCCGCCTGCGCAAAAGGGCCCGTAAAAGATAACTTTGGATAGATATGGAAGAGTTGAATGGCGTTTCGCCACAACAACATCCGATTATCAGGGTGTTCAGGCAAAAAGTTCGACCCCGTCGAAGGTTATCGTTGTCCTCCCTGCATTATCTTCGCCCTGAAGTGCTGCGATGCGCGGCGCAGCGTTCACACAGCCGTTCCCGGGTATCGTGAGATGAGCAAAATCCTCCCCCAGGCTTATTGAAACCCTATCCCAGGTGTGGAGATCAACTCCTTTAAACCGTTTAAATGTATCATTATCCCGGGTCTCCGTTTCAACAAGCCATAAATTCATATTCCCTTTGCCGCTTGAAACAACTTTTGAGAACGCATCGAGATCGATCCCCTGAGAGAAATCCAGTTCAAATGCACCCATCTTCTTATCTCTCAGATCCGTCGCCTCTTCGATAGCCTCCTCATACGTTCTTGCTGTGGTGATGATCGACAGGAGAACCTCGTCGATGTCTTCGGCTTTCTGAATGGTGACCTTCCCGTTGCTGTACCACTTCGCCGCGATCACCACTCTGCCCTCCCGCCTCTTCTGCCACCGGGCGCTGTGGATGGCGAATCGTTCTTTTGCCACTTCGAGAACGTCATCAAAGTCTTTGATTGCGTTACTCGCCCCATGCCACAGCTTCAGGCTGAAGTATCCGGCATCATCCTCCGGGGAGAGACCATCGGAGTATTTGATACCCAGACCTTTCTGATACCACTCGTCGCTCCTCTCCCAGTGCAGGAGTTGCTGTCTTGATAACCAGCACCTGTCAAGGCCGACGTTCTCCCTCACCCATTTTTCGACAAGCGCATCCGACTCTTTGATGCCCAGAACGCTGTACAAGATCCACACCCGGGAGCGCGTCTTATCCAAGAATATACTATAAGGAGAGGTGCCGCCGCGGTTGATGTACCACCCCTTCCGGTCCAGTGTATCCCATCTCCCGAGCGGACAGCCAAAATCGGCAAGAGATCCGCTGTTGCTCTCCAGGAGGTATGCTTTCAGCTGGGGGGACCGTGCCGCACCGTACCCTGTCGTTTCCCTGTTATCGTCTAACCCTGCCTGCAGCCAGGTCCTTAGATCGTACAGGTCATGTATTCCGGACATACTCTGCTCATCCCACGATTGGTCAGTTGAGGTTGCTCTCAGACTATGGGTGGTACCGATAGATATATATATACGTTACACAAGAGGACGGCGTGTTCACAGATCAGCGCCTTTTATCCGCAAGGTCCGGCCCGACCGGAGACGCGCAGGCGAGAGACCTAGAAATCACAACAGAAAAATGGTTTAGAGGTAATCAGCCAAGACATCCTTCAGGGCAAACTTAAACGGCCCGAGGCTGCCGCCGAAGTTTCCGGCACTGATGAACTTCACGCCCGGCACCAGGCTCGCCGCACGGATGCCCTCCGCCATCGCGGTCTTGACCGAGTCCTCGTCGACGCCGTCGATGACGATCTCGTATATTGCTTTCACGCCCTCGGGGACCTTGCTTCCCTCGACTCTGTCCCGGAGCGTCGGGCAGTAGGCCTCGTTCGTGCTGGCGCCCATGAACTTGTACTTCTTGCTCCCCATCTTCGAGCCGCTCGCGACGATGCCGCCGGGGAAGGACGTGATGACGCCGCAGACGCCGCTGATGGCGTCGACCGCAGCCTCTGCAGCCATCAGAGCAGCCATCTGGTTCTCGCTCATGATGAAGAAGTTACCGCCTGCAACACCCTTGACGGCGCCGAATTCCTCCTCGCCGATATACTCCCCCTCCATGATCGGGATGGCCCATACCGTCCTGCCGCCGACCTCGCGCTTCTCCTCGAACCCGTCGCCGAAGAAGTGGAGTTTGATCGGGAGTTTCTCCGGGACCTCGGCGACGACGTCGGCGAGACCATCAAAGACCGCCGTTGTCGGCGCGGTGAGAACGCACTCGGAGATGCGCGTCAAAACCTGCTCTTTAAGTTTCTTCTTGCTCGCACAGATCAGGATCGCGTAGCCGGGGCGTCCGTCGGGGGTCTCGTCGGGAGAGACGAAGCAGTCGATACCCGCCTCCGCCGGACATCCGATGGTGGAGGTGGCAAAGCCGACGGCTTCCACTGCTGCCCTGTATGCCCACTCCTCGGTGACGGCGGTGATGATGGGCCGTGCCACCCAGGTCGGGAACGCTTCTGCATAGGTATCATCGATTGTAACGCCATTCAGTTCCATGGATAGAATACACCTCGTTTGCTACAATGTCACGATGTAGACAGAATAAGGTTTCTTTTTTTCCCGGGCCTGCAGGCAGGCGGGCGCACGAGAGACCCGGCCACTCACGCCGCCCGATTAGCACCCGGGTACGGAGAGGCGCGGGCGCGGGACCCGAACTATTTTACCGGACAGGTCCCGGGCATTCAACACGAAGAGAAAAACCAATGAATACAGAAACGGTTGGTATTCACACCGCGCAACGATTAACAGGCACTCCCGGGGATGCGGACTGGCGGTATACCCGGCACCCGGGAAGATCCCGTCAGTTCTCACCGCTCCATGACCGGGCAGGCCACCGATTTTCATCATGGCCCTCGATCATCAATTTAATACTTTCGATTTCTCCTCGTCCCCGGGGGTCCATCCAGCATCGAGATTTAAGGCATCGGATTAACATAACAATTTTTTTGATTTATAAAATTTGACAGATAATCATAGTTCTTGAATATAAGACTGCCGAATTTCAGAAAGTTTATGTATATTCTTTGACTATTCTTTTTATATCGATTTTTAATCGATCAGATCTGGTGCGTGATACCATGGCATTTGCATTGCACATCAATATGGAACGATGTACAGGCTGCAACAACTGCGTGGTGGCATGTCCGGTCGACGCTCTCGAACTTTACACCGAAGATCCGGTGACGAAGGAGAAGATCTACAAGGTCAAGGACGGCAAAGCCGTCATCCTTGATTTCAACTCCGAACTCTGCGCCGGTTGCGGTGTGTGCGTCCAGGCATGCCCCTATGGAGTCATCAAGCTTGTAGGACCGTGGGAGAGTCAGGCAAAGGCCCGAAAAGTGGAAGTCTAGGAGTGATATGAGAATATGGCACTGTTTCCAAAGTATTCCAAAACGCGGGACGGACAGAATGTCATCATGGAGCAACGGCTCCTGAAGGCGGTCAATAACCTGATCCTGAACGCAGAGACCTGCACAGGTTGCGGGATCTGTGCCGACGCCTGCCCCGAGGAGGCAATCGTCCTCGGACCCGTAGGTGCGGCACGCCGTGGAGCGATTGATTACGCAGCGCCTGTAGACGTCAACCCGGAGAAATGCTCGTATTGTGGCGTCTGTGTCATCATGTGCCCCTTCAATGCAATGACGCTCAAGGTCGACGGGGAGGAGAGGCTCCCGATCCTTGAGAAGGAAGGGTTCCCCACATACGACATGGTCACCGTCATCGACGAGGAGAAGTGCGACCGGTGCACCGTCTGCGAGGAAGTCTGTCCGCGGGATGCCATTGTCCGCGATGTCCCGACATTTGAGGGCGGCGACGAATCCGGCAAGCCGCGTCAGGCGGCGCTGCAGACCAAGACCTCATTCGTCGTCGACACCGAGAAGTGCAACGTCTGCGGCATCTGCGGCGAGCTCTGCCCGAGCATCACCGTCGTTCGCATCCCGAAAAGCCCCGAGACCGGCAAGATCGAAGGGGACGTCAAGTGGGAAGAGACCACCTGTGATGCATGTAAAGTCTGCGTGGAAGCCTGTCCTCAAGAGGCAATCACCGTAGAACGCGAAGTCATCAGCGACAAACTGCCCGGCAAGGTCGACATCGAGCAGGACAACTGTTGTACCTGCACCTGGTGCGTCCGGACCTGCCCTGAGGAAGCAATCACCGTTGAGAAGCTCTTCGAGGGAGACCTTGAGATCAACCCGGAGAAGTGTCCCGGAGGTTGCTCGACCTGTGTTGAGGTCTGCCCCTGCAACGCGCTCTACCTCCCATCCCCGCTCCCGGCAAAGGAGATGAAAGGCAAGATTGAGCCGAACATCGCCATCAACAAGGACTTCTGTATCCTCTGTGGCGCCTGCGTCAATGCCTGCCCGAGCGAGGATGCAATTGTCCTGCGACGGACGGGTATCCGGATGCAGGATAAAGAGACGGACCTCTTCAAGAGGATCAAGGAGAAGCTGCTCACCCCGAGAACATCGAAGGTCAAAGAAACCGCCCCTGGCGAGATCGAGGTCAAAGTTCTGGGAGAAGCGCAAGAGGCGTGAGGGATAGCCAATGGCAGTAAAGAAAGACTATAAGGATCAGAAACTCGCTGAGAAACTCCGGGACCGGAAATACTACGTTTCCGAAAGTAATCCGGAGTTTACCAAAGATGTGGAGAAACTCGGGCAGACGGCCGCCCACATGTGCTACCAGTGCGGCACCTGCACCGGTTCGTGCCCCTCGGCACCCCGGAGTTCGTACCGTATCCGTCTGTTCATGCGGAAAGCTGTCCTCGGCCTCGAAGAAGAGGCCCTCACCGACCCGGACCTCTGGCTCTGCACCACCTGCTACAGCTGCACCGACCGGTGCCCGCGTGACCTCGCGCCGACGGACGCCATCATGGCCATGAGAAACCTCGCGTTCAGGCGGGACATCGTTCCGCGCAACTTCCTCCAGACCGTCCAGTTGATCTATAAGACCGGCCACGGCGTCCCGAACAACGACGCAAACCGGGCCGCCCGGAAGAGACTCGGCCTTGAGGAAGAACCTGAGACAACACACAAGTACCCCGAGTACCTGCCCGGTATTCGGAAGATCCTCGACCACTACAGACTGAAAGAGCACGCAGACAGAATTCTCGCGGAGGGTGAGAAACCATGAGCGGGAGCAACCATCAGTATGCATTCTTCCTCGGATGCATCGCCCCGAACCGGTATCCGGGCATTGAGGCAGCAGCCGTCCGGACCAGCAAGAACGTCGGCATCGACCTCCTGCCCCTCAAGGGCGCAAGCTGTTGCCCGGCACCCGGTGCATTCGGCTCTATCGACCTGTACGTCTGGTACGCAATGGCGGCCCGGAACCTCGTGCTTGCCGAACAGATGAAGATGGACATCGCTCTGATCTGCAACGGGTGCTACAAGTCCATCTGGGAAGTCAACCACAAACTGAAGCACAACGACGAACTCCGCGACGGAGTCAACGAAGTGCTCAAAGAGATCGATATGGAATACAAGGGGACCGCCGACGTCTGGCACCTCGCCGAACTCTACTACGACCCCAAGATCGTGGGCGTCAAGAAGCTTGCCGAAAGCGTCCGGCGTCCCCTGACCGGTTCGAAGGTCGCCGTCCACTACGGGTGCCACCTGATGAAGCCAGCCAAGGAGCGGCACTTCGGCAACACCGAGACCCCGATGTGGATGGAAGAACTCGTCGCCGCACTCGGCGCAGAGCCGGTCCAGTACCGCAACAAGATGCAGTGCTGTGGTGCCGGTGGCGGTGTTCGCGGATACGACCTCGCGCACGCGCTCGATATCACGAACGAGAAACTGACCAATATGGAGGAGGTAGGCGTCGATGCAGTCACCGAAGTCTGCCCGTTCTGTCAACTCCAGTTCGACCGCGGCCAGCTCGAGATCAAGGAAAAGTTCGGAACCGAACACAGGATCCCCGTCCTGCACTACAACGAACTCCTGGGACTGGCACAGGGCATGAGCCCGGACGAGCTCGCACTCGACCTCCATGCCGTAGACGTTGAACCGTTCCTGAAGAAGATCCTGTGAGGTGCAAAGACATGGCAGAAGTCAAGAAGAACGAAGAGCCAAGAATTGGCGTTTTTGTGTGCCACTGTGGTACCAACATTGCGGGCTCCATCGACGTCGAAGCGGTAAAGGAGTACGCCAAGACACTCCCGAACGTCATCGTCGCCGATGACTACCAGTACATGTGCTCGACCCCCGGCCAGAACAAGATCGCGGAGGCCATCAAGGAGCAGAACCTTACCGGTATCGTCGTTGCGGCATGTTCACCCCGTCTGCATGAGCCCACGTTCCGTAACGCAACCAAGACAGGCGGCTTGAACCCCTTCCGGTTCGAGATGGCGAACATCCGCGAGCAGAACTCATGGGTGCACATGCACCAGCCGGAGGAGGCTACCGCAAAGGCTAAGGACGCAGTCAGGATCGCCGTAGCAAAGGCATCCCTCCTCGAGGACCTCGTCCCGAAGAGCGTCCCCGTGGAGAAGACCGCGATGGTCGTCGGCGGCGGTGTCGGCGGCATGCAGGCAGCGCTCGACCTTGCGAACGCCGGGATCAAGACCTACCTCGTGGAGAAGAGCCCCACGATCGGCGGCAGGATGTCCCAGCTCGACAAGACTTTCCCGACGCTGGACTGCTCGCAGTGTATCCTGACCCCGAAGATGGTGGACGTCTACCGGAACGAGACCATCGAACTCCTCACCTACACCGAGGTCGAGGCGGTCGAGGGATACATCGGCAACTTCGACGTGACCCTCCGGAAGAAGGCACGCGGTGTCCTCACCCCGAAAGAGGCAGAAGCCCGCGGCATCGTCGGCGGCGGCTGCACCGGCTGCGGCGACTGTGCGAACGTCTGCCCCGTCATCAAGCCGAACCCGTTCGAGCTCGGCATGGCGCCGAGAAAGGCGATCTACATCTACCACCCGCAGGTCTCCCCGCTGATCTACACCGTCGACTTCGACGCCTGTGTCAAGTGCGGTCTCTGCGTCGAGTCATGCGGCGATAAGAAGGCGGTCGACCTCGAGGCAACGGACGAATTCATGACCGTCAAGATCGGCACCATTATCCTCGCCCTGGGCTACGACATCTTCCCCATCGAGAAGAAACTTGAGTGGGGTTACAAGAACTACGACAACGTCATCACGAGTCTTGAGTTCGAGCGGCTGATCTGTGCATCCGGCCCGACCGGCGGCCATCTCGTCCGCCCGAGCGACGGCGAAACCCCGAAGAGGGTCGCGTTTGTCCTCTGCGCGGGGTCCCGTGACTCGACCGGCGTCGGCAAGCCTTACTGCTCGCGGTTCTGCTGCATGTACTCGCTCAAGCATGCCCACCAGATCATCGAGAAGATCCCCGGCGCGGTGCCGTACATCTTCTACATGGATATCCGGTCCTTCGGCAAGCAGTACGAGGAATTCTACTACCGTATCCAGAACGAGGGTGCAAAGTTCATCCGCGGCCGGGTTGCAAGCATCACCGAAGACCCGGTGACCAAGAACCTCCACGTCAACGCAGAAGACACCCTCCTCGGGCGGCCTGTCGACATGGAAGTCGACATGGTCGTGCTCGCAGCCGCCATCCAGCCTACCGCCGAGACCGAAAAGACCCGGAGACTCTTCGGGGTATCCTGTTCGCAGGACGGCTGGCTCCTTGAGGCTCACCCGAAGCTGAACCCATGCGGCACCACCACTGCCGGCGTCTACCTTGCCGGCGTCTGCCAGGGACCCAAGGATATTCCCGACACGGTCGCTCAGGCAGAGGGTGCGGCATCCGCGGCATCCATCCCGATCCACAGAGGACAGGTGGAGCTCGAGCCCTACTTCGCCCAGTGTATCGAGGAGAAGTGCGCAGGATGCGGACTCTGTGTCAATCAGTGCCCCTACAGCGCCCTCTCGCTCGTCGAGAAGAACGGCCGCACGGTCATGCAGGTCACGGAAGCCAAGTGCAAGGGTTGCGGAACCTGCGGCGGGTTCTGCCCCGGGGGTGCAATCTGGATGCAGCACTTCGCAACACCGCAAATCGTGGCGCAGATCGATGCATTCCTCCTCGGAGGTGAAGAGTAAATGGCTGATGAGAACTGGAAACCAAAGATTATCGCCATCATCTGCAACTGGTGTTCCTACGCAGGCGCAGACCTTGCCGGCGGCGCTCGTATCCAGTACCCGCCAGACATCCGTTCCATCCGCGTGATGTGCACGGGACGGATCGACCCCCTCTTCATCCTGAAGGCCTTCCAGGACGGGGCGGACGGCGTGCTGGTCTCCGGGTGTCACTTCGGTGACTGCCACTATCTTGAGGGCAACTTCAAGGCTGCAAAGAGGATGTTCCTCTTGAAGAGTGTCCTCAAGAACATCGGTCTTGACGACAAGCGTCTCAGAATGACCTTCGTCTCCGCATCGGAAGGTGCAAAATGGGGCACGGTCATGACGGACGTCGTCAAGACCATCCACGAGCTTGGTCCAAGCCCGCTTAAAGAATTTGCCAAGTAAATATAATAAAACAATAATAATAGACAGGGGATGAATAACAATGGCAATCAATGTAAATCTGATCACGGGTCGCACCATCCAGCAGGGGGTGTCGATGGAGGCGGGGAAGGAAAAACCCGCCTACACCGACGCCTGCGGGATTATTGAACTGGACCCGGCGGACTTTAAGAAGCTGGGAGCTTTCCGCAACACGAACGTACGTGTCACCAGCAACTACGGAAGCGTCGTCGTCAAGGCGGTCGAGGCAACCCAGGGTCCCCATCCCGGTGTAGCATATATACCGATGGGTCCGTGGGCAAACATGATAGTCAACCCGAACACCTACTCAACGGGGATGCCCACATTCAAGGGTACCCCCGTCAAGGTAGAAGTCGCCAAGAACGAACCGGTTCTCAGCTCACTGGAACTGGTGCGTAAGGCATGCAGGGGTGAACTAGCATGACAAAGACGGTAACCGACGTAGTCTGCCCGTTCTGCGGGACACTTTGCGACGACCTCGAGGTCGTCGTCAGCGATGACGGAAAGGAACTTCACGACGTATACAACGCATGCGCCATCGGCGCCGAAAAGTTCCTCCACTCTCAGGCAAAAGACCGCATCACCCACCCCCGTATGCGACAGGAGGATGGGTCCTGGAAGGAGATCTCCTACGAGGAGGCAGTCGACTACACCGCCCGGATGCTTACCGAAGCAAAGAAGCCCCTGATGTACGGCTGGAGCTCCACAAACTGTGAGGCCCAGTCTCTCGGGTCCGAGATCGGTGAACTTGTCGGAGCGGTCATGGACAACACCGCGACCGTCTGCCATGGAACATCCCTTATCGCGGTTCAGGATATCGGTATCCCGAGCTGCACGCTTGGGGAGGTCAAGAACCGGGCCGACCGCATCCTCTTCTGGGGCTGCAATCCGGCACACGCCCATCCGAGACACATGTCCCGATATTCTATCTTCCCCCGGGGATTCTTCACCGGCAAGGGTCATGCGGGCAGGAAGATGATCGTCGTCGACCCGCGTGTCACCGACACCGCCAAGATGGCGGATATCCACCTGCAGATCGAGCAGGGAGAAGACTACGAACTCCTCGACGCACTCCGTGTGGCGCTCAAGGGCGGGGAACTCCCCGACGTCGTCGCCGGAATACCGAAAAACAGGATCAACGAGGTTGCCGAGACACTCAAGAGCGGCCGCTTTGCGATCATCTTCTTCGGTATGGGCGTGACGCAGTCGCTTGGAAAGAACCACAACATCGATGCGGCCATCGCGCTCACCCGTGACTTGAACGAGTACACGAAAGCCGCCATCATGCCGATGCGCGGGCACTACAACGTCACCGGCTCCGGCCAGGTCTGGGGCTGGCAGTTCGGGTTCCCCTTCGCGGTGGACCTCTCCCGCGGATTCGCGCGGTACAACCCCGGTGAGACAACCTCCAACGACCTGCTCCGCAGGAACGAAGTGGATGCCATCTTCGTCCTCGGAAGCGATCCCGGCGCGCACTTCCCGTTCAGTTCGGTGAAGAAGATTTACGGCCTCCCCTCGATCGCCATCGACCCGCATGAGACCCCGACCACCGAGGTCTGCAAGGTCCATGTCCCGGTCGCCTTCGTGGGCGTCGAGGTGGGCGGATGCGCATATCGGATGGACAACGTGCCGATTGAGACGAGAAAGGTCGTCGAACCCCCGGAGGGGATGATGACCGACGAAGAGTTCCTCGGGCGTGTCCTCGCACGCGTCAAGGAGATTAAGGGGGTGTAAAACGATGGCAGAATATCTCATCAAGAACGGCTTCGTCTTCGACCCGGTCCTCGGGATCAGGGGAGATGCAACCGATATCGCCATCAAGGACGGCAAGATCGTCGAAGCCGATGCGGTTAAAAACCCGAAGGTCGTCGACGCCACAGGTAAGACCGTCATGGCCGGCGGTGTCGATATTCACGCTCATGTTGCCGGCCCGAAGGTGAATATGGGCCGGAACTTCCGCCCGGAAGATAAACTCTTTGGCTACAAGCCCGGACACGGCATCGAGCGGATGCAGGGTGGGTTCTCGGTCCCGACAACGATCCGGACCGGCTACACGTACGCCCACATGGGCTACACCACGGTGATGGAAGCGGCCATGCCGCCGCTCTACGCCCGGCACACCCACGAGGAGATGCGGGACACGCCGATCCTCGATCAGGGCGCCTATCCGGTCTTCGGAAACAACTGGTTCGTGCTCGAGTATCTGAAGAACCACGAGATCGAGAATACCGCGGCCTACATTGCCTGGCTCCTGCGGGCCACGAAGGGCTACGCGGTCAAGGTCGTCAACCCCGGCGGCACCGAAGCCTGGGCATGGGGCCTGAACTGTGAGAACATTCACGACCCGGTCCCCTACTTCGACATCACCCCGGCAGAGATCGTCAAGGGGCTCATCGAGGCGAACGAGTACCTCGGTCTCCCGCACTCGATGCACGTTCACACGAACAATCTCGGAAACCCCGGCAACTATACGACGACTCTCGATACGTTCAAGCTCTCCGAAGGCCTCAAGCCGAACAGCAGGTTCGGCCGCGACCAGGTGATGCACCACACCCACGTCCAGTTCCACTCCTACGGCGGGGACTCCTGGGCGAATGTGGACTCAAGAGCAAAGGAGATCATGGACTACGTGAACTCTCACGACAACATCACCATCGACATGGGTCAGGTGACGCTCGACGAGACCACGACCATGACCGCCGACGGACCGTTCGAGCACCACCTCACCGAGTTGAACCACTTAAAGTGGGCAAACGCCGACGTGGAACTCGAGACGGGGTCCGGTGTCGTCCCGTACATCTACAGCCCGAACATCAAGGTCTGCGGTATCCAGTGGGCCATCGGCCTTGAACTCGCCCTGCTTGCAAAGGATCCCATGCGGGTTTTCCTGACCACCGACCACCCGAACGCCGGACCGTTCTTCCGCTACCCGCGGATCATGAAGTGGCTCATGAGCACTGAAGCGCGCAAGCAGCAGTTCGACGCGCTTAAGTACCGGGACAAGGTCATCGATGCGACCAACCTTGCCGGCATCGACCGCGAACTCGACCTCTACGAGATCGCGCAGATGACCCGCGCAGGACCGGCGAAAGCGCTCGGCCTTTCGCACATGTACGGCGGGCTTGCCCCCGGTCTCGAAGCGGATGTCGCCGTCTTTGACTTCAACCCGAACAAGCCTTACGCGCCCGACGATATCGAGAAGGCGTTCTCGAATGCGAGGTGCCTCTTCAAGTCGGGTGTCCAGATCATCAACGACGGCGAGATCGTCTCGAACGGCAACAAGCGGACCCTCTGGGTGAACGCTCACGTCAACGAGAACCCGCAGGTGATGCGGGATGTCAAGGAGAAGTTCCTCCGCTACTATACCGTCACCCTGAACAACTACGAAGTTACCGGGCACTATCTCCAAAACCCGTACGTGATTGAGGTTGATGCCACACAGTGAGGTGCAGGAAGGATGGAAACAGTTACACTCACCATAAAGAACCAGCCCGAACTGTACCTCGAGGCCGACACCATCAGCCCCGATACGTTCGCCGGGAAGAAGACGGAAGAGATTGTCGACCTCCCTGTATACATAGGGAAGGAACCGCACCGGCTCGGAGACTTCTTTGAGGTCGCCGGCCGGACCGGGGCAACCCCGGCCGAGACGAAGATCGTCGTTAACGGCGACCTCTCCCGGGTCAAGTATATCGGCATGAAGATGACCGACGGCGAAGTCGTTGTGAACGGCGACGCCGATATGTATGTCGGCGCCTGGATGCAGGGCGGCAAGATCACCGTGAACGGAAATGTCGACGCCTTTGCCGGAACCGGTATGAAGGGCGGCGAGATTGTCATCAAGGGCAACGCGGGAAACTACCTCGGTGCGGCATACCGTGGCGACTGGCGCGGCATGCAGGGCGGCAAGATCACCGTCATGGGCAATGCCGGGAGCGATATCGGCACGTTCATGAACGGCGGGGAGATCGTCGTCGGCGGCGATGTCGACGTTCACGTTGCCACGCATGCCGAGGGAGGCAGGATCGTCGTCAAAGGCAATGCAAAGAGCAGGCTCGGCGGCCAGATGGTGGAGGGGGAGATCTACGTCTTCGGCAGCATCGATCGCATGATGCCCGGGTTTGCATACCGCGAAGATGTCGATCTCGAGGTGGACGGCACCAAAGGGCGGTTTGCCCTCTATGAGGGCGACCTTGGGGAGCGCCACCGAAAGAGGAAAGGCCAGACGATCTACGGCAAATTATACCAGCAGATCCAGGCCTGAATACCTTTTTTTTCTATCACGTCCACGAAATAGTCTGAAAATCGTAGAGTTGATGCGAGATGTTTTAAAAATGTAGCACGACGTGTTACCGTAGAGGGGGTTTCATATCACCCAAAAAAGGGGCACAATATATACGCTATTCTGTCTAATCGGCCATTATTCAATGGATCGTTAATATTTCACGCATGGGATATATTTTAGTGGAGACATAAATAGCAATGCTTATATCGTCAGAGAAGGTTACTATCTTTTTGTCCCACGAGGACGTGCAGTAGTCACCAGCAGCCACAGTCAGCGATGCTTTTAGCGTTCAGTTCACAGTTCCCGATTGTATGCACTTAAAGAGGGTAATGGAGGAAAATTATGGCAAAATACAAGGAAACTATTGACCTGTACGATGATGCAGGCAAGCAGTTGAAGAGCGGCGTGCCGCTCGAGAAGATCAGCCCGCTGGTCAACCCGGCGACCCGGAAACTCATCGACCTCACCAAGAGGACGGTCGCAGTCAACCTCAACGGGATCCAGGATGGCCTGAAGACCGGAAAGGTAGCAAAGGGGAACGTTCTCGGCCGCGAGATGAACCTGGATATCGTCGGCAACAAAGACGCCATCATCGCCAAGATCAAGGAGATGGTCCAGGTCGAAGAGGGTGACGACACCCAGATCCGCGAATTCAACGGCGGTAAACTCATCCTCGTCGAGGCTCCCAGCACCCGCCTCGAGGCCGCGGCCACCTACGATGCAGCGATCACCTCGGTCGCAGCCGCGACAACCTACGCGATTGTCGAGCAGTTCAACATCGGAGCGTTCGACGCACCGATGGTCAAGTCGGCAGTCTGGGGTTCCTACCCGCACACGATGGACCTCTCCGGCGCCAACGTCACATCCATCCTGTCGATCCCCCAGAACAACGAAGGTCTCGGCTACGCGCTCCGGAACATCCCGGTCAACCACACCGTTATGATGACCGGCAGGAACGCGATGCAGGGTGCCGCACTTGCGTCCACCTTTGAGCAGGCAGGAATGTTTGAGATGGGTAACGCCATCGGACCGTTCGAGCGCGCCCAGCTGCTCGCCTACGCCTACCAGGGCCTGAACGCGAACAACCTGGTCTACGACCTCGTCAAGAAGAACGGGGCAACCGGAACCATCGGTACCGTCGTCCAGAGTCTTGTCGAGCGGGCCATCGACGATCGGGTCATCGCCCCGGGGAAGAAGAGCGGCTACTTCCAGTTCTACGACACGAAGGACCCCATGCTCTGGAACGCCTACGCTGCTGCGGGAACCATGGCAGCCACCATCGTCAACTGCGGTGCCGGACGGTTCGCCCAGGCGGTCTCCTCGACGCTCCTGTACTTCAACGACCTGCTTGAGCACGAGACCGGTCTTCCGAGCACCGACTACGGCCGTGTCATGGGTACCGCCGTCGGGTTCTCGTTCTTCAGCCACTCGATCTACGGCGGCGGCGGCCCCGGTATCTTCAACGGCAACCACGTCGTGACCCGCCACGCCGCCGGTGTGGCCATCCCGTGCGTGGTCGCCGCTGCTGCACTCGACGCCGGAACCCAGATGTTCGCGCCCGAGGGCACCTCGAAGATCTACGCCGACACCTACGGCCAGGTTGACGTCTTCAACAAGCCGATCCAGCAGATCGCACAGGGTGTGTAAGTAACACAAGGATACCGATGACTGACGCCATATACCCTCAGGTTCGAATCGTTTCTGCGCGATTCCTCAGACCCGACACCGCCGAACAACTCCTGAACAGGCTTGTTCAGGTCGGCGGGATCCGCCGGATGTCCATCAATGGACCCAGCATTCCGGCCACGGTCCCCTACGGCCCGGCACGGGGGAAACCCAACCCCCATCCGGACCGTAAGACCATCCGTGTCGGAGACCAGGACGTCCAGCTCCGGGTGCAGGTCGGAACGATCATCCTGGAGCTTGAGGACGAGTCGTACATTCAGGCTATCGGGGAGGCAGTTGACGAAGTCTTTGCCGATAAAGACTTCTCCTGCACCGTCCAGCAGGGACGGTACATGAAGACCCAGCCGACAACGTCCGACTACGCTAAGTACGGACCTGACGCTGACAGAGACATTCTCGGGCTTGTCGATCCGAAACGGAAAGACGGCTTTGTTATTATTCAAGGAACCAAGTAAGATGCCTATCGGAAGAGTAACTCAGGTTGTCGACTGCCGCGAGAGCATGGGGATGGGAAAAGGAGGCGGTCTTGCCCAGCGCGGGACTATCTCCGAAGCCAGGTCCCCGGATGTGATCGTGATCGGAATGTCCCCCGGCCGCAGACACGTTACAAAACCGGTCTGCGACATCACCTCCGGCCTCCGGAGGGAGGGAGCGGAGTTCTCCGTGACGACGCTTGTCCTCAACGCAGGAAGCGGAGTTCCGGCAGATTCCCCTATCAAGGGTCACGTTCTCGGAGCGTCCTTTGGCCTGACGGAGAAGGAGATTGCTCAGATCGAGCAGCACAAGGTTGCCATCCTGCACCATGGGAATGTCCGCTCCCATGTCGTGCAGAAAGTCCGGTTTATCCTTGAGCACGTGAATATCAAGGCGATCGTCGTTTCCCAGGTTCCAATCGACTTCGAAGATCTCGCAAAGGAGGGAATCAGGACAGCGGTGGTTATGCCGCCGCCCGACCGGGTGAAAACTAAAGGCATCGTGATGGATATCGTCAGCGGCGTGACACGGGGGCAGACCCCCGGCAGGGAAAAATTGGCGGAAGTCGTTCGTGCCGTGATGAAAGTGCTAAAAAACCCAACATGAAGGTGAAAGGAAACATGGCATACAAGCCCCAATACGGACCGGGTACATCCAAGGTCGCCGAGAACCGGCGAAAGCAGATGGACCCCAGCCACAAACTTGAAAAGATGCGTGACGTGACTGATGAGGATATCGTACTGATCCTCGGCCACAGGGCGCCTGGAGCCGCCTACCCGACGGCCCACCCGCCGCTCGCCGAGCAGCAGGAACCCGACTGTCCCATCAGGAAGATTGTAACCCCGACCGAGGGTGCAAAGGCCGGCGACCGGGTCCGCTACATCCAGTTCGCAGACTCGATGTTCTTCGCCCCCTGCCACCCCTACCAGCGGACCTACACCGAGTGTTACCGCTTCCGCGGTATCGACCCCGGTACGCTCTCCGGCCGTCAGATCGTCGAGTGCCGTGAGCGTGACCTCGAGAAGTACGCGAAGGAACTCGTCAACACCGAGCTCCTCGACCCGGCCCGCACCGGCATCCGCGGCGCGACCGTGCACGGTCACTCGCTCCGTCTTGCCGAGAACGGCATGATGTTCGATATGCTCCAGAGGAGTGTCCTTGGCGAGGACGGCATCGTCCGCTACGTCAAGAACCAGATCGGCGAGCCCCTCGACCGTGCGGTTGCCGTCGGCAAGCCCATGGACGAGAAGTGGCTCAAGGCCCACACGACGATCTTCCACTCACTCGGCGGCACCCCGTACCGTGACGACAAAGAATACATCGAGTACGTCCAGCGCATTCACACGCTGCGGACGAAATACGGGTTCCTCCCCAAGGAGTGATAACAATGGCAAAGATTGAAAGATCCCAGAAACTGTTCCTGAAGGCGCTCAAGGAGAAATTCCAGGGACAGGATGTCCAGTCGGATACGGCCGAGTATTACAAGTACAACGGTGTTCGCCAGTCTCCCCGCAAGATGGAGTTCATGAAGGAGAGCCGTGCCATCGAGATGGACCGCGGCATCTCCATGTACGATCCCGAACGCTGTCACCTCGGCGGCATCCCGATGGGCCAGCGCCAGCTGATGACCTACGAGGTCTCCGGCACCGGCGTCTTCGTTGAGGGCGACGACCTGCACTTCGTCAACAACGCTGCGATGCAGCAGATGTGGGACGACATCCGGCGGACCGTCATCGTCGGGATGGACCTTGCCCACCAGACCCTGCAGAAGCGCCTCGGGAAAGAGGTTACTCCCGAGACGATCAACGAATACCTCCACATCTTAAACCACGCGATGCCCGGTGCGGCCGTCGTCCAGGAACACATGGTCGAGACCCACCCCGGCCTCGTCGACGACTGTTACGTCAAGGTCTTCACCGGCGACCAGGAACTCGCCGACGATATCGAGCCCCAGTTCGTCCTCGACATCGAGAAACTCTTCCCTGCAAAGCAGGCCGAGGAACTCAAGGCGGAGGTCGGCAAGAGCATGTACCAGGCGATCCACATCCCGAGCACGGTTGTCCGGACCTGCGACGGTGGAACCACCTCCCGGTGGTCTGCGATGCAGATCGGCATGTCCTTCATCGCCGCCTACCGCATGTGCGCCGGTGAAGCAGCCGTCGCCGACCTCTCGTTCGCCGCAAAGCACGCGGGTGTCGTCCAGATGGGAACCCTGCTGCCCGCCCGGCGTGCCCGCGGCCCGAACGAGCCCGGCGGTATCAAGTTCGGTCTCTTCTCGGATATCGTTCAGGCGAACCGGAAGTATCCGAACGACCCCGCAAAGGCCGCTCTCGAGGTTGTCGGTGCCGGAACGATGCTCTACGACCAGATCTGGCTCGGCTCCTACATGTCCGGCGGTGTCGGCTTCACGCAGTATGCGACTGCAGCCTACACCGACAACATCCTCGATGAATTCACCTACTACGGTATGGACTACATCAAGGACAAGTACAAGGTCGACTGGAAGAACCCGAGCCCGAAGGACAAGGTCAAGCCGACCCAGGAGATCGTCAACGACATGGCGACCGAGGTCACCCTCAACGCCATGGAGCAGTACGAGCAGTTCCCGACCATGATGGAGGACCACTTCGGCGGGTCCCAGCGCGCCGGCGTCATCGCCGCCGCATCCGGTCTCACGACCTCCATCGCAACCGGAAACTCGAATGCCGGTCTGAACGGCTGGTATCTCTCCATGCTCCTGCACAAGGACGGATGGTCGCGTCTCGGATTCTTCGGCTACGACCTCCAGGACCAGTGCGGCTCCGCAAACTCGCTCTCCATCCGTGGAGACGAGGGCGCGATCGGCGAGGTCCGCGGCCCGAACTACCCGAACTACGCGATGAACGTCGGACACCAGGGTGAGTACGCCGCAATCGTCGCGGGCGCCCACTACGGCCGCGGCGATGCGTGGTGCTTCGACCCGCGGGTGAAGATCTGCTTCGCCGACCCGGCCCTGAAGTTCGACTTCTCCGAACCGCGCCGCGAGTTCGCGAAGGGTGCAATCCGCGAGTTTATGCCCGCCGGCGAGCGCTCGCTCATCATCCCGGCCCGGTAGACCCAACACAATTTTTTTTTATTTAGAGTAACCAGGAATGACTAATACGGGTATTCCCAGTCGATTTTTAACGTTTCGCTCCAATATCGACGAAACTTTTCGAAACCTTTAATTAAGTCATAAACAACTGTTAAATGAACCAAAAAGGTTTTGAACTTACAGCTCCGGCGCAAAATGCGCCAGAGGAGGATGCTGAATGGAAGAGATTATATTTGGCATCGGCATTACCGCATTGGCAGGTGCTCTTGCAACCGTTGCCGGCGCTGCGGAAGACACTGAGTCTGACATCGGATCACAGGGTGACCCGAACTCTCAGGTTCAGCTCGCTCCGCAAATGGGGTATATTCACCGCATCTTTAACAAGGCAGTTGCCGGTGAACCCCCCGCGTACGGCCTGTGGGTTGCTCTGGGTGCAGGCCTTGCCTGGGCATTCATGGCGATGCAGATAAACCCGATACTTGCAATTGTGCTCGGGAGCGCTCTCGCGGTCTTCGTGCAGGGCATCTATGCGACAACCGCATACCTCGGCCGTACTGCAAGTCTCGCAAAATTCGGACAGCCGGTCTATATCGACATCTTGAAGTCGATGACAACCGTGACCATGGCGCATGCGTTCGTGGCCATCTTCACCACCGTCGCGATGTGTCACCTGATCATCAGCGCGCTCGGCCACCCCTTCCCGCTCCCGCTTCTCGGGCTCGTATGGGGTATCGCACTCGGTTCAGCTGGGTCGGCGACCGGTAACCCGTTCTACGGAAAAGAGCGGCAGTACCAGGAGCAGAAGTTCGGAGCCGGTGTCCCGATCTCTGCATCCGGCAACATCGTCCGCTACGCCGAGGCCGGACAGAGAAACTCACTTGACAACGGGTTCTTCAGCGCGAAACTCGGCGGCCCTGCGTCGGGTATCTGTTTCGGTCTGATCGTCTTCTTTGAACTCTGGCGTACCGTGGTCTTCGAGCCGCTCGCCGCCGGATGGGGAGCGGTCATCGTCGGTATCGTTATTATCCTGATCTTTGCCATCATCGACCGTTACATCGAGGTCTGGGCAAGAAAGACCTTCGGGCCCTACACAGCTCCTTCTGAGGAGGCATCATCATGACGGCGCTCGGCGGACCAAAACAGACTTCAGGCATCCAGCCCCCGACGGGGATGGGCCTCGTTATCAGCATTCTACTTATCATCGTCGCGATTGTGCTCGCCTATTTCCTGATACAGATGACCGGAGTGCTTGCCGTCATCGGCATCATCATCGGCGGCGTCCTGGTCGGGTTCGGCGTCCACTTCGTCCCGGTCGGCGGTGCGCCCGCAGCAATGGGACAGGCGCCCGGTATTGCGACCGGTGTGCCGATGCTCGCCGCCGGTGCCGGCCTTGCCGGACTCTTCGGCGGAGCGTGGGCCGCCCCGCTCGGGTTCGGTATCGCTCTCGCCGGCGGTGCGGTCGGCGGCGGACTCTTGATGGCAATCACCTGTACGATGGTCAACATCATCTACGTCTTCGGCATGGGCATCCCGGCAGCTTCCGGTAAGGTCGCAAAGGACCCGATCACGGGCGACACCTTCCCCGAGTACAAGAGCCAGGGTACCGAGGGGCACGGTCTCCCGTTCACGTCCTGGATCGGCGGCGTCGTCGGCGGCGCACTCGGCGGCCTCGGCGGAACGCTCATCTACCTCGAGCTCCTCAGCGTCTACCAGACACAGTTGCCCGTCATCCTGAGCACAACGGTCGAGCAGATTGCACCCGTCGCCGTCTCGCTTGCCGGTGTCTTCACGATTGGCATATTCCTGATCGTTGCCGTGCTTTCCGCATACAACATCACCGGTACGATCGAGGGGCCGCACGACCCCAAGTTCAAGCGGTTCCCGAGAGCGGTCATTGCAGCCGCCGTGGCATCCGCCGTTGCAGGCATGTTTTCGATCGCGCTGCTCGAACTGGTGGGGGTATTCTAAATGACGGTTAAAGTTGAAGTAGGAGCAGGCGGCATCCCCCACAACCGGATCCTGATCTACGGGCTCGTGGGATCGCTCGTCTTCATCTATCTGACGCTCCTGAATGAGGTCACCCAGACCCAGTACTTCTCGTTCTTCGGCGGACTCGCCGCCGTGGCCGCACTCCTCTGGGGTACCGACACGATCAAGTACCTCTGCAGTTACGGTCTCGGCACCGGTGTCCCGTCGGCGGGTATGATCGCGCTCGGGTCCGGCGTCATCGCCGCGCTCTTCGGAGCCACGACCGGCATCTTCGCGCCTATCGTGACGATCATCATCGCCGCGATCATCGGTGCGGTCGCCGGGATCATGGCAAACCACGTAGTCCGGATGGACATTCCGGTCATGGTCACCTCCTTGATCGAACTTGCAGTCGTCGGTGCGATGACCGTGCTCGGCCTCGCAGCCATGGCCTGCGGAACGTTCGGGTTCCTCGGCATGATCACCGGTGAGATCGCGATCCTCGGGTTCACCGTGCAGACCTACGAATACTCTCTCATCGGTGGCAGCATCATTGCCGTCATCTTCATGCTCGGCGCCATCGCCATCCAGCACTCCTTCAACGCCTGCCTCGGGCCGGGGGAGAAGCAGGACCGGACGCTGATGCTCGCTGCAGAATGCGGATTCCTCTCCATGATCCCCATTGCAGTCATCTCGTTCGCATTCATCGAATTCCTTCCCGCTCTCGTCTCGCTGGTGGTCTCGGTCATCGGGTGGATCTACACCTACACGCAGTACATCGCGCTTGCAAAACGTGATGCCTATGCATGGCTCGACGCAAAGCCGATCCTTGAGCCAAAGGGAGGTGCCTGAATGGCATACATTCAGGTACTGCCTGAGTTCGGGCTGGTTGCCGACCCGATAGTCGGCGTCGTCACCACCGCCGGTGTCTCGTACACCCCCGTGCTCGAGCAGGTAGCGGAACTCGAGAAGATCACCGACGACCTGGTCGGTATGCTCTCCGGAGAGGGCAACTTCCTCGCATCGTTCCCGAACAGGGAGGGTGTTCTGAAAATCGCCGGAAGCGTGACCGCATTCTGGTACGGCATGGCAATTGGCCTTCTGGTTGCCGGTGTCGTCGTATTAGGACTGCTGTGAGGTGAAGAACATGGTTGAGAAAAAATCACCGGCCAGCGGATGGCCGATCGTTCAGGGCGACTTCCACACGGGAGATCCAGAAAGTTGTGTCGGCGTCGTCACCATGGGTTCCCACCTCGATGAGCAGGGTATCTGCGATGCCGGAGCGGCAATCGCGGGGTCCTGCAAGACCGAGAACCTCGGCCTTGAGAAGATCATCGCAAACATCATCTCCAATCCCAACATCAGGTTCATCCTCTGCTGCGGTACGGAGGTTAAGGGACACCTGTCCGGCCAGAGTTTCATAGCCCTGCACGCAGGCGGTGTCTCCGGCGGCAAGATCGTCGGGGCCCAGGGAGCCATCCCGTTCATCGAGAACCTCTCCGATGAAGCGATCAAGCGCTTCCAGGACCAGGTCGAGGTCGTCAACATCATGGAAACCGAGGACATGGGCACCATCAAGGCCAAGATCGATGAACTCAAGGCCAGAGACCCCGGTGCGTTTTCGGCTGAACCCATGGTCATCGAGGTCAAAGAAGCGGGCGGTGCTGGAGAGGAAGAAGCAACCGGCGAAGTGCAGCCGCTCACCGGAGAACTGGCACTGATACACGCACGGATGAAAGTCATCGAGCGGATGGTCACCGATATCGGCTACCGCGACAGGTTTGCCGCCGGTGTCTACTCGGGTAAGATCGAGGGGCTCATGATCGGCCTCATCGTCTCGTTCGTAATTATGGGGTTCATCTTGCTGGGGTGAGATAAATGGCAGAAGAAACTACACAGGCAGCAGGCCCCATCCGGATGGCTGCAATCAATGCAATGATGAACTCCATCCGGTACAAGGCACAGATCCTTGCCCGCACGAACAAACTCGAATCCGGGATCATGGGCATGGGAATCATCGGGTTCACAGTCGGGCTCGCCGTAGCCATGCTCCTGATCGTGATTCCGGCACTGATGCTGGGGGCGATCTAACATGGCCGAGAAAAAATCACCGGCCAGCGGATGGCCGATCGTTCAGGGCGACTTCCACACGGGAGATCCACAGAGTTGCGTCGGCGTCGTCACCATGGGTTCCCATCTCGACGAACAGGGCATCTGCGATGCCGGAGCGGCAATCACCGGGTCCTGCAAGACCGAGAACCTCGGCCTTGAGAAGATCATCGCAAACGTCATCTCCGACCCAAACATCAGGTTCATCCTCTGCTGCGGCACGGAGGTTAAGGGACACCTGTCCGGTCAGAGTTTTATGGCCCTCCATTCCGGCGGAGTCGCCGGCGGCAAGATCGTCGGGGCCCAGGGAGCCATCCCGTTCATCGAGAACCTCTCCGATGAAGCGATCAAGCGCTTCCAGGACCAGGTCGAGGTCGTCAACATCATGGAAACCGAGGACATGGGCACCATCAAGGCCAAGATCGATGAACTCAAGGCCAGAGACCCCGGTGCGTTTTCGGCCGAACCCATGGTCGTCGAGGTCAAGGAAGCGGGCGGTGCCGGCACAACGGGAGTTGCCGTTGCAGGCGCGAACCCGCAGTTCCTTGAGATCGAAGAACGGCTCAACGCCATCGAGGAGAAGATCGAGTTCGTCGATGCAGAGATTGCCCAGCGTGTCGGAAGAAAGATCGGACGCGATATCGGCATCCTGTACGGACTGGTCGCAGGTTTGATTGTATTCATGATGTTGTTGGTATTACTACCCAAATTGATGGGGTACCTGTAAGGAGGATTGACGAATATGTTCAAGTTCGAAAAAGAGCAGACGGTACACGACTTCAACGGTACCAAGATCGGCGGGCAGCCTGGAGAATACCCGACCGTGCTCGGTGCATCCATCTTCTACAACAAGCACGAAGTTGTTCTGGATGACCACACCGGAAAGATCGACAAGGTAAAGGCAGAGGGGCTCTGGAACCGCTGCCAGGAACTCTCGGATATCACCGGCATTCCGCACTTCATCCAGATGATTGCCGAACACGCTGAAGCCTTCGATAGTTACATCGACTGGTTCTGCAGCATCGATGACAAGACCGCGTTCCTGATGGACTCGTCGGAACCCAAGGCGCTTGCACACGCATGCCAGTACGTCACCGAGGCAGGCGTCGCCGACCGTGCGATCTACAACTCCATCAACGGTTCGATCCTGCCCGAGAACATGGAGGCCCTGGCAAAGAGCGACGTAAACGCAGCAATCGTCCTCGCCTTCAACCCCGGCGACCCGTCGGTCTCCGGACGCGAGAAGGTGCTCACCGAGGGAGGCGTTGCCGGACAGGAGATGGGGATGCTCGATATCGCAGAGAAATGCGGCATCACCCGCCCGATCCTCGATACCGCAGCGACCCCGCTCGGCCTTGGCTCCGGCGGCTCGTACCGTGAGATCCTTGCCTGCAAGGCAATCCACGGTCTCCCCACCGGCGGCGCCTACCACAACATGACCGTCTCCTGGACCTGGCTGAAGCGCTGGAAGGGAACGAAGAAGACCCCGTCGCAGCAGCTGGCCGGCCTCGAGGGCAAAGACGCGCTCATCGAGCAGCTCACGCACCACTACCTCGGCGGGACGGACGGTATGCGCCAGGCGGCCTGGTCCGCGCCCGATATCGGCTGCAACATGGTTGCAAGCACGCTCGGCGCCGACCTCATCATGTACGGCCCGATCGAGAACGTCGAGGCGATGATCACCGCACAGGCCTATGTGGATATCGTTGTGCTGGAAGCGGTGCGAGATCTCGGCATCGACACCCAGGTCGACACTCACCCGTTCTTTAAACTCATCTAACCTTTTTTTGCCGCCCGGCTTTCGCCGTGACTGTCCCGAAGTTGCATCTCCTCTGCAACCGGAATACGATGCTTCATGAATGCGAGCGCCGCCAGGTACGAGAGGAGACGGAACCCGGGGAAAACTCCACAGCCGGAGCACTCAAAAAGAGTATGTTACCCTGGAAACCAGGGTCCGTTCAGGGCAGTTTGATGTGCCCGGCGATCCTGAGTTTCCCCCCTTCGAGATAATGAAGCACCGCCGTATCGCCGGGGAGGTAGACGATGTCTTTTTCCAGCGCAAGCGTAAGCGTCGGCTGCCGCCAGTCGCCGCCGTCCCGCACCGCCTCCACCCGCGCCGGAATGAACTGCATCCAGTGGCCGACGTGAAGCACCGTTCCCGCCGTGAGCGGGGTCGGCCAGTACCTGACCAGCGTCGCCTGCACTTCAAGAGTCGCACGGGTCTGGACCGCAGGGTCGTTTGAGAGGACAAAGCCGCGGTCGAGATCATCGGACTCGATGTTTTTGAGCGCGATCCCCACGCGGTCGCCCTCGGCGGCCCAGTCAAAGTCGTTGTCGTGCTTCTGGATGGAGCGCACCATGACCGCCCGTTCTCCCGGGTAGACCTTCAGGGCGTCGTGTTTCTTAATGCCGCCCCGCACCACGTCGCCGAGAACGACCGTCCCGATGCCGTGGACGTTGAAGTGGTGATCGATCGGGACCGTCCCCACCGTCCCGGCACCGGGCGGAACGGGTGTACGGGCATGTGCCTCGCGAAGCAGGAGGTCGCGCAGTGCAATCGGGTCTTCGTCCACAAACCGGTAGTGTTCGAGCACCGTCCCCCGGAGAAGCGGCGCGACCCCATCGGGAGTTAAGTAGTTCCGGAGGACGATGTAGCCCTGCTCTATCTGCGCTTCATCAAGCATCAGCACCCACTCGCCGAACGTCGGGGAGATCTCATCAACCACGATGAGTGCCGCGTCCGCCGTCGACGCGGCGTAGAAGAGCGGAGCCAGCCGCTCGGGATACCGCGTCGGTTCGACGATGGTGACGGTGTCGTCACCCTTCTTCAGGTTATAGAAGGTGATATCGGATTCCGTGCCTTTCTTCCCGAGGTCCTTCGCGTAACCGGCGGGTCCCAGCACGACAACATTCAGGTTGCCCATATAAGGAGAGATTTGACGGCCAATCGTATGAGGTTTACCTAGGATGACGGAGATCAGGCCGGCCATCCTGCGCCCATCTTCGGAAACCTGCCGCGTGAGAGATAACAAAATGGATTTAATAATATCAAGACAACTTTAATTATTATATTAAAATGTCCAGACGCAGGCTGATTGCAGTCCCGATCCTCATCTGCATCCTTCTCGCCAGCATGATCCTTGCTGTCGCCCTCGGACCGACCAGTATCTCGATCTGGTCGCTCTTCAACCCGGAGATAACCTGGACGATCATCTGGAGCCCGGAGACCGGCCTCATCATCCGTCCGCTCGGATATGATGCCGATTGGATGATCCTCTGGGAGATCAGGACCCCACGGGCGATTGCAGCAGCGCTGGTCGGGTGCGCGCTTGCCGTAGCAGGTACGGCCATGCAGGGGCTGTTCAAGAACTCCATGGCCGACCCCTACATCCTCGGCACTTCGGCCGGCGGCTCACTCGGAGCCGCACTCTCGATCGTCCTCTTCGCGGGTGCAGGACTGCCGATCTTCGCATTCGTGGGGGCGGCAATCGCCACTTTTACCGTCTACACCATCGCCCGCCAGGGCGGGAAGATCCCGGTCGAGACGCTCCTGCTCTCCGGCGTCGCCCTCTCCATGCTCCTCTCCGCGTTCCTCTCCTTCCTCATGTACACCTCCGGCCGGAGCCTCCACCAGATCATGTTCTGGCTGATGGGAGGGTTCTGGAACGTCTCGTGGGACGACGTCTTCGTCGCCATCCTCATCCCGATAGGGTGCGTGGCCATCTACCTCTACGCCCGCGACATCAACATCATCTCGCTCGGGGAAGAGGATGCGATTCACCTGGGCGTGAACGTCGAACGATTGAAGCAGATCCTCCTCTTTGTGAGCGCGTTCCTGACGGGCATAGCGGTCTCCATCGCAGGAGCGATCGGGTTCGTCGGTCTGGTCACACCCCACGTGATGCGCCTGATCGTCGGACCCGACCACCGCATCCTTCTCCCCGCTGCCGCCCTTGCAGGCGGCATCCTCCTCGTCTGGTCCGATACGCTCACGCGGACGTTTGCCGGCGACATGCCGGTCGGGATCCTGACCGCCTGCTTCGGCGCACCGTTCTTCATCTACCTTCTGCGGAGCCGGATGAAAGCATGAAATCGGTCGAGATCATCAATATCGACGTCTCCTACGGCGCAAAGAAGATCCTCGAGGCGATCTCACTTTATGCCGATAAAGGCGAGATCCTCGGGATCATCGGACCGAACGGGTCGGGAAAGACGACGCTCTTAAAAGCGATGAGCCGGATCGTCGCTCCGGATTCCGGAGAAGTCCGCCTCAACGACCAGAGCCTTGCGACCTTCAATTTCCGGGAGCTGGCACAGCAGATCGCCGTTGTGCCGCAGGATATCGCGATCAGTTTCGATTATACCGTGCGGGAGATCGTCATGATGGGGAGGCACCCCTATATCGGGAGGCTCTCCTCCGAGACCGCCCGGGACCTGGAGGTCTGTGACCGCGCCATGCACCTCACAAACGTCGCGCACCTTGCCGATTCATCGGTTCACGAGATCAGCGGCGGCGAACGGCAGCGGGTGCTCATCGCCCGGGCGCTCACGCAGGAACCGAAGGTCCTGCTGCTCGACGAGGCCACCTCGAACCTCGATATCAGCCATCAGATCGAGATCCTCAACATCATCAGAGACCTCACCGGAAGCGTCACGGTAATCAGCGTCTTCCACGACCTCAACCTGGCCGCCTGCTACTGCGACCGCCTGATCATGCTCAAAGAGAAGAAGATTGTTGCCGTCGGCGAGCCTGAAGATGTGCTGACCCGGGAGACGCTCAAGGCGGTATACGGGATCGACGCACTGGTAAAACCGCATCCGCTGACAGGGAGGCCCTATGTCCTCCCGATATACGAACGCACCGCAAAAGATCGGCCGACGGAGAGGGTGCATGTCGTCTGCGGCGGGGGTATGGGGTCCGATCTCCTCTACGCCCTCCACAAGGAGGGGTTCCGGGTGAGTGCCGGCGTGCTCACGGTCCTCGACACCGACTATGCAACGGTAACGGCATTGGGAATACCCTGCGTCGCCGAGGCGCCGTTCTGCGCGATCTCTCCCGATGCCAGAAGCGAACTTGAGCGGTGCATCGACGAGGCGCATGCCGTCGTCATCACGGCAATGCCCATAGGATGGGGCAATATCGAGAACATCCGGATACTGGAGCGCCGCCGGAACAAGCCCATTATACTCCTCAACAGCAAAACCCAATCGTTTCAGGATTTCACCGGAGGTGAGGCCGAAGCGATCGTTCGCGGGCTGCTCGACCGGGGGGCGGTCGAGGCGGAACGGGTCGACCGGGTGCTGCAGATCCTCAGGGAGACGGCATGACCCACCGCTGCAGAACCACGGGCGCCGACAGAGAGGAGAGAGAGGACACGCTCTTGCAGCACCGCCGGCCCGCATACCCCGCGCATTCACCCTGCGGGGCAGGACAGCAGACCGCGGATCTGGCCGCCAACCGGGCTTTCCTGCCCCGGGGCGGTCCGACGGACGAGCAACTTATTGCGTATGCTCTGGATATAAAAGACCGGCCGCGCGAATATGCATACGTCTTCGATCCGGCCGGGCAGTTGCTCTTTTGCCTGAAAGGCGAGCGGGCAGCAATCCAGTTCGATTACCGGGACCGATTTCGCCTTTTCCAGACGATATTTCTCCACAACCACCCTCTCGGGAGTTCATTCTCACTCGCGGATATTCAGACGGCCTGCGCCTTCAACATGCAGGCGATGCTTGCCGCAACCAGGACACACCTCTTCATCCTGACGCCGCCGAACCGCGATCCTTTCTTTACAAGAGGCCATTACCGGGACATCGTCCGGTGCTACAGAATACGGAGCGCGATGCTTCCCGCTTCGCAGCGCCTGACGATCTGTGACCGGCTCTGGGATGCGATATCTGTGGATATGGACATGACCTACACCCGGGTCCGGCTCGACGGATCTACCTCGCCGGGCGACGCGATCGGGGATCACAGCCCCGGTAGCGGATAACCTCCACCGAATCCGGGGAACCTCTGCAAAAGTGAGAGGTCCAGAGAGGCCGCAGGCGTCAATTTGTAAAGGTTTATTACTCTAACACAATTAAATTTATAATTATGCGAAACATGCTCCTGATGGTCTCCGTCTCCCTGGTCATTGCATTGTTCCTGTCTGTTGGTGCAGCGGGCGCAACCCTCGCGCCTGACGGAGACACCACCCCCATCGTCCCGCCCCCGGAAGAATCAGGTAACCTCTCATCCGGGGGACTCACTCCAGCGGCAACGGAGACCGCCGGGAGAGTCGTTACGGTGACCGACGACTCCGGGGAGACCGTCGTCATCCGGGGAATACCGCAGAGAATCGTCTCGCTTGCCCCTTCCAACACCGAGATCCTGTACGCCCTCGGTCTGGGGGACCGGATCGTCGGTGTCGCCGATTACAGCAATTACCCGCCGGAGGCTTCCGATAAACCGACGGTCGGCGGCTACAGCAGTGTCAACCTCGAGCGGGTGGTCGCGGCGGAGCCCGACCTGGTCGTTGCCGCGCTCGGCAACACGGAGGAGGTGATCGACCGCCTGAGAGGGCTCGGGATGACCGTCCTCTACCTCGACCCGCAGACTATCGACGATGTCCTGAAGGATATCGAACTCGTCGGAGCGGCAACCGGACAGGAGGAACAGGCATCGGCGCTTGCTCTTGACCTCCAGAACCGCACCCGGGCAGTGACCGATAAGACGGGAGATCTGGCGGAAAAGCCGTCCGTCGCCCATGTCGTCTGGCATGACCCGATCTGGGTCAGCGGACGGGGGACGTTCCAGGACGAGGTTATCACGATGGCCGGAGGGACCAACGCATTCGGTTCGGTTGACGAATGGAGCATCGTCGGTCTTGAAGAGTTCATCGCCACGGACCCCGAGTACATTATCGTCAGTTCCGGCACCGGCATGACCGAAGAGGAACAGAACGTCATCTACAACTACTTCATGAACGAGTCCCGGATGCAGAACCTGGAAGCGGTCAGGAACAACCATGTTTATGTCATCGACGCCGATATCATCAGCCGGGGAGGTCCGCGAATCGTGGACGCCCTCGAGGAGGTGGCGGGAGACATTCACCCGGACCTCTTTGAGGCACCCGCAAGGACAACAACCCCTGCAGCCCGGGCGCCGGGATTCGGCGCGGTCCCACTCGTCTGTGCGCTGTGCATCGTCGCCCTATTCGGGACGAAGAGGTAGAACGAAACGGTAGCCAGGGTCCCATGCCGCCGATAAAGGATATCGGGTGCTCCACCTGCTGCCTGATGGACCGGACGCTTGAAGAGGCGCTCGGCTTCATCTCCCGCCGCACGAACCGTGCGGAGGTCCTCTCCGACGGCCCCCACTCCCTCTTCCACACCGAAGAGGCCTGCTATTCGTTTGACCTCCGGTACACCGTCCATGCCCCGGTCGCCGATATCAACATCGCATCCGACAACGAGCACCTGCGAAGGGCAAGCGTCCGGGTCCTTGACGATCTCACGAAGATCTGCGACCGGATAGGCGCCGAACGGCTGGTCGTTCACCCGGGGCATTTCTGGGGAGAGGAGATGCAGGATGCCGCCGGGCAGGCCCTGAACCGCTCGCTCGGCGACCTCGCCGCAATCCAGGAGGAGGTGAACGTCCGTCTCGCCGTCGAGAATATGGGGGCATGGGATATCTGCTTCTTCAGAGAGCCGGAGTTTCTCGACCGTCTTGCCGACCTCGGCCTCGGTTTCGCCCTCGACGTGGGGCACGCCCATGTCAACGGCAACCTGGACTCTTTCCTGGAACGGGGAGGGGCGATCCACGTTCACCTGCACGACAATTTCGGCAGCCGGGACGACCACATGGCGTGCGGTGAAGGAAATATCGAGTTCTGCCGTGTAATGCAGGCCATTCCGCAGAACGCCACGAAGGTCGTCGAACCGGTATCGTTCCGGCAGTATGAGTCAAGTCTCAACTATCTGAGATCAGTCTTTCCGTGAACCGCCTCATCGATTCATCCCGATCAGCCGTTCCACCGCCGCGCGGAATTCCCGAAACTCTCCCGAGACTTCGGGACCGGCGGAGCCGGGATAGCCGTTTGCACCCCGGGAAACGACAGTCCGTCCACCCATCTCCATCCGCAGGTACCAGTAGGTGACGTCGGAGCAGGAGTATGGAGAGACGTACTCCGGCTCCCACTCCCGGACACCGAGCCGGTCGGCGGTCTCCAGGAACCGGACCCACTCCTCCGGTGTCGGCGCGACCTCGGTCACCACGCCGGAGTAACCGCCCGCACTCGCATATTCGTAGAGAAGTCGGCCCTCCACAAGCCTGACGTAGAGGGACGGCCCGACGCTCCCGCCGATGTAGAACTCAAACGCTGCCGGTGGCGTACCGTCGTGCATATCCGTTACTTCGTTAATCCGGGCATCGGTATAATCTTTGTCAAACCGGCGGGACACCGGCAGAGACGTATCAACTCCTCCCGTCATCTCCCGTACCGAAAAATTCACGCAAAGTGCAGTCTCCCCGAAGAGGAGGAAACTCGAACACCGAAAGGTTACGAAGTGCGAGCACGGCGAGTTTGAGCATCGAAGGTGCGAAGGAGGAGAGGGGCAGGAACCGGTGCCGGGTTATACGACCAGGACGGCCAGATACCCGGCGACCATAAGGCCCATACAGAAGATCCCGGCGATATCGGCTCTGCCCGGGGCGAGGTCGCGCATGGGCGTCCGCCGGCCGGAGCGGTATCCCCGGAGATCGATGGTCAGCCCGAGGACCGTGGCCTTCCCGAGAGAATTTGAGACCAGGGGGATGATGATGGGGAAGAGACCCCGGATCTTCCCGGTAAATCCCTTCCCGGGGTTATAGGCACGGGCAAGTTGCGCCTCATGGATCCGTTTTCCCTCAAGCTGCAGGCTCGGAATGAACCGGAGGGCAATCAGGAACATGAGCGTGTAGTCCACGGGCATCCGGAGGCGGTCCATAAGGTGGACAAGGTCGCGCGGCTGGGTCGAGATGACCAGGAGCTGGAAGACAAAGAGCATACTGCAAAATCGGAGCGACATCGCGGCCGCAAGAGAGATCGCTCCCATCGTGACGGGAAAGGCCCCGCCGATGACCGGAACAGCCGGCGGGACCAGATAGCCGAGAGTTTCCCCGCTCTGAACGGTGAGGATGGTGAGGACGAACAGGCTTGCCGCGAGCGAGACGAGCAGGGGTACCTGGCGCAGGAGGTCGCGAACGAGCCCTCCTGCCGCCGCTACGGCCACGATCACGCCGACAAGGACCGCGAGCATCACAGTGTCGCTCGTCAGCACCGCGAGGACCACGACGACGACCGCAAAGATCAGTTTGGTGATCGGGTGGAGGCGGTGAAAGACGCTCTCCCGGATGACGTACTGCATAATTTCAGGCATGGTTCCTCCTCATACTTTCTCCTGTCGCCGACGATGCTCCCCTGCTCCATCCTGACGATACGGTCGGCGTATTCCTCCCCAAGGCGCATATCATGCGTCACCATGATGATTGTGCGGCCTTCCGCCGCAAGGCGGCAAAGGGTCTCCATGACCCGCGCCGCCTCCCGCGCGTCCAGGCCGGTCGTGGGTTCGTCGAGCACGATCACCTCCGGCCTCATGGCGATGACACAGGCGATGGCCAGGCGCTGCCGCTCGCCCCGCGAGAGCGACCGCGGGTAGGCCGCCTTCCGGTGGAGGAGGCCGACCTCGCGAAGGGCCGCATCGACCGGCTCCTCCGTGCTCTCCGGGTCTATGTTCCGGAGGCCGAACGCCACTTCGTCCCCCACGGTCTCCGCGAAGAGCATGGTGTCCGGGTTCTGGAAGACCAGGCCCACGTGGCGCGCGAGTTCTGCGACCGGGATGGCCGCGGCATCGAGCCCGTCGACGAAGACGCTGCCCTCGGTGGGATGGAGCAGCCCGTTGAAGTGCTTGATGAGCGTCGTCTTCCCCGACCCGTTTTCTCCGACCACAGCCACGATCTCGGCGGGAGCAATCTCGAGGTCGACTCCGCGGAGGGCCGCAATGCCGTCGTAACGGTGGACGAGCCCCCGGACGGATATGATGGGAGACGCCCCTGCCGGGCGGGCCGCTCCCGGTGCCGGGTGCCGGGCGCCGTCCGTCGGCGGCTCCGGGAGGCCGTCCGGCATCATGTCAGCAGAGGGCCCCTCCCGTGCAATCTTCCCGCCTTCGATCAGGACCGTACGGTCCGCGATTGCGGCAAGCGCGGCGAATTTCTGCTCGACGATGAGCACGGCCGTTCCCTCATCCGATAGCCGCCGGAGGAGGGCGGAGACCGCCCGGGTCGCCTCCGCGTCCAGCTCGGCGGTCGGTTCGTCGAGGATCAGGATCTCCGTTCCCAGGGCGAGGGTTGCGGCGATGGCGACCCGCTGCTTCTGCCCACCGGAGAGGGTGTGGGGGGCCCTATCCGCAAGGTCGGCGATCCCGGTCGCCTCCATCACGTCGCGGAGCCTCCGCTGCATCTCAATTTTTGCGATCCCGAGGTTCTCAAGCCCCGATGCCACCTCTTCCTCAACGGTGGTGAAGATGAGCTGGGCGTCGGCATCGTCGAAAACCACGCCGACGCGCCTCCCGATCTCTGCCATGCCCCGGTAGTCCCGGACGTTCTTCCCGGCAACTGTGATCGCGCCCTCAAGCGTGCCGCCGTACTCGTGGTGGAGGATGCCGGACGCGGCAAGGCAGAGAGTCGTCTTCCCGGCCCCGGTAGGGCCGGTAACGAAGACGATCTCGCCCTTCCGGAGATCGAGGCTGATCCCGTCGAGAGCCGGTGAGTCGGAGCCGGGATACGTGTAGGAGACGTCTCGAAGAGAGAGGACGGCTCCCCCCTCGCCCGCCTCAGGACTCATCGACTTTCCTCGCACCCTGTGCCGGAGCCGCGTGCCGCGCACCACGCATCAGAGCCCGCGACGCCGGCACCACAAGCGCCTGCCCGACGACGGCATTGACCGCCGCCGTGATGAGGACGATCGGCACGGTGACCACGAGGAACGCCTCGAAGGTTCCGTAGGTTCCAAGGATCGTCGGGGCCACGGCGAGGAGCGCGATGATGATGAAGGAAAACCCGCTCGCAAATGTGGCCAGAAGCGTCGTCACGGCCGGGGCAAGAGCAAAGCGCTCCTTGAGCACCAGGTAGGCACCGAGACAGACGACCGCCCCGATGGGCTCGCTGACGAGGTTTGCAGGCGGGAAGAACGAGTGGCTGATGAGAGCGCATATGATGCCCGCCACAACGCCGATCCCGAGGGCCTCGCGGAACGTGGGCACGATGAGGATGATGGCAAGGCTATAGAAGGCGATCACGAGGTTCGATACGATGGGGCCGGGGATCAGGAGCGACATGTACCTGATGATGGCCCCTACGGCAAGGAGTATGCCGACAATTGCGATATCTCTCGATTTCATGGTATCAGTTTCTGGAAATGGTGTTCAACGAGCGATCCTGTTTGAATTCGGGAAATCAATGCTCGCGCCAGCGAGACCGGGGCAACGGCCGAAAGGACCCCCCAGGGATATTCTCAGTGAGGAGGGGCAAGACGGAAGGGACCTGCAACATAGTACACACCACTGCACATAATAGAACATTAATGTATATATATTTGGCGGGCGCGAAACCGGTCCGGAACCGGTCATCGCTGCAAAGAGCAGGAGCGCCGCAACGAACATCGCGCCGACCGTCAACCACCACCGTGAAACTCTCCGGGCCTCACCCCCGTCGCCAGGTGTGCCTTTATGAGAGAGTACGAACATGGAGGTGCAACATGACCCCGACCGGGGTATCCTCCCCATCGTGCATCTATGCCTGTACCCGGTTCCGGGTCCGCAGGACGAACCTCATCTTCCGTGAAGAGTATCCGCGGATCATGCAAATGAGCATCCCGGAAGTCATTGCTCACCTCGGGCGGCGGGAGGAGTACCGACAGGAGGTCGTGGACCTGGCGCACGACTACGCCGGGGCCCAGCTCATTGAAGAGGCGGTAAACAGGAGTCTGGCGCGGTCGTTCCGGCATGCCATGCAGATCGCCCCGGGAGACCTGCAAACCCTGACCGGGGAATACCTCACCCGATGGGACATTGCAAACGTCATGGCGGTCCTGCGCGGCACGGTGCACGAGGTACCCCGACAGCAGGTCCGCGACCTCCTTATCCCGGCGGGAGAGGTCGACAGCGCGCTCCTCGACCGCCTCCTCACCTTCACGACCTGTAGCGACGTCCTCGAAGGCCTCCGGGACTGGCGGCTCTACCCGGTCCTTGCAGAATACTACCGGATCTGCGGAGAAAAAGGCGTCTTTGCCCGGATCGAGAACGAACTCTATCGGCAGTACTACGCAGGACTGCTCAACCTCGGTTCGTCCGGGTGCAGCGGGTGTCAGGAGTTGATCGCCTATCTCCGGTTCGAGATCGACAGTACCAATATGAAGAACCTCCTCCGGCTCCACTGTGCAAAAGAGGCATGCGATATGACGGTCATCGACCGGACCATGATCCCGGGCGGTCGTATACCCATCGCCTTCTTCCGGCGGCTCTACGGTACCGAGACGGAGGGAGAGTTCGTCAACATCTTCCTCACGACCGATATTGCCCCGGTCCTTGCAGAGGCGGTGCGCGGACTCCGGCAGGACCCGGACTTCGCAAGCGTCGACGCTGCGGAACTGGTCTGGGAGCGGTGGCACCAACGGCGGCGGCCGGTCCATGAAATCGAGATGGCGGTCACCCGCGTCCGGCTCCGCCAGATGGAGTCTCTATCCCGGCGCCACCCGTTTTCGGTGCTGCCGGTAATCGCATACCTGGAGCGAAAGAGGTACGAGGTCGCGAACCTGCGGGCAATCGCACGAGGAAAAACATTTGAACTGCCGTCCGAACGGATATGGCAGTACATCGTCCTGTAGGCCATGCACCATGACGACGGCTGACGACATCAAACCCACCCGGTCCGGTCTCCTGATTGTCAGGCGGCGGATGACGCTTGCGAAGCGAATACACCGGCTCCTATCCATGAAACTGGACGGCATGATGCTGGAGCTCGTCAAACTCGTCGATCGGGCTGCCCTGCAACGCGAAAAACTTGAGGAACGTTACGCCGGGGCGCGGGAGATGGCGGCAATCGCCGCCATGATGGAGGGGGGAACGGGCGTGCTCCTCGCAGCGCTCTCGGTCGAGACCATCCCGACCTACACAACCGGGCACAAAAACGTCTTCGGGGTGCGGCTCCCGGACCTCGAGCCGGTGATGGTAAAGAAGACGCTCGACCAGCGGGGCTACGGCATCCTCGGGACCTCGCCGGTCATCGACGACGCTGCCGACGCTTACGAAGACCTCCTTGAAGCAATCATTGCAAGCGCCGAACTCGAAGGCGGGGTCAGGAGACTGCTCGACGATATCGAACGAACCCGCCGAAGGGTGAATGCTCTGGAGTTCAAGGTTATCCCGGAACTTACGGAGATGTACCGGTTTATCGAGTATCAGCGCGACGAGATGGAACGACAGGAATGGACGCGGCTCCGGCGCATCAAAAAAATAAAAGCAAAAAGAGAGATCCGCTAATGAGCGGCCGCCTGTCGCGTAAGGCATGCGATTGCGGTGTCGACGATTGCACCGAGTGCCTCCACGCCGAAGGTCTCGGACGAAAGGACGATGTCGTAGGGGGAGAGATCGTCGATCTCAATACCGTAATAGTTCAGGTAACGGGTGGACTCCGACCGCTGCCGGTTCTCCGTGTAGGCCCGGGCCCCCTCTTCGTCCATCCCGTCGCGACCCGCGATCCGCTTTGCCCGGCAGGGAAGCGACGCAGTGAGCCAGATCCGGAGATCGGCGTTCTCGACCATCCGGCCCGAGAGCCTGCCCTCGATGATGATGTTCCCGGCACTCTCACCAATCTCTTTTTGCCGGGTATCGATCATCCGATCGACCGAAGGGTCGTTCTCTGCAAACCTGCCGAACTCAGCGAGGTCCATGCTGTGCTCCCTCGCAAGCTGGCGGAAGACCTCTCCCGCGGAGATGAGGTCAAGCCTGTACTTTGCGGCAAGATACCGGGCAAGCGATGTCGTACCGCTGCCCGGCGGCCCGCTGATGGTTATCCGCATCAGAGCCCTCCGATATTGAGCGACTTCCTGATCACCTGGCTGATAGCAAGCGAACAGATCATGTACCAGAGAATCCAGGCCGGGACAATCCAGAATGCAAAGTCCGAGAGACCGACGGTCCCGATGAAGGGCAGCACGATGCCGTTCGTGATGGTGGCCGGCGCACCGAGCGGCGGGAGCCGGAAGAGGAGCCAGAAGAAGATCGGCACCGTCAGCAGGAGGATGATTGCCATCGGAGTAAACTGCTGTCGGGAGATATCGAGCTGGTCCTGCATCATCCGCTCTTGCTTTCCCTGGAGTTTTTTGATCTTCTTTTCATCTCCGGAGAGCTGGGCCTCCCGGAACTCTCTCTGGAATGCCCGCGCCCTCTCCTGCGTCTCCTGCATCTTCTCGTAATCAATGGTATATTTCTGGACGAGCGATGAATAGAGACCGGTAATGCTGGAAAGAACCAGAATCATGACGAAAAACGGCACACCGAATACGTCGATGAACGGCCCGAACAGCACATTCATCGCTGAACCGACCGCCACCCGGAACCACTCGATGCTGTACGAGAGCATCACGAGCATGGTAAACACGAGAGCGATTGTCGGGCCGTGCTTCTTCAGGTCCATATCAGGTTACCTCAGCACACTTACCAGGTCGTCGACGCCTTTCTCGAGCAGGAAGTTCTCGTTCCTGACAATCTTGATAGTGCAGCCGGTATACATCGCATACGCCGCGCTGACGGCGCGATTGAACTCCTGGTGCTCGGCAATCGCCCGGGAGCCTTCCATGTCACGGACTCTCGAGTCGTCACCAAGCCGACGCATCAGGATCTGGTCCGGGTCGGTCTCAACCAGCACGACGATGTCTGGCATCAGTTCACGGAGCACCCACTCGGGCAGCCCCGCAAGGAAACCCGTCGGGGTCTTGACGCTGCTGTGGGTATCGACGATGACGTTCGCGTTAATACTCATAGCAGCGATCTCCGAGGCTGCCGCCTGCTGGAGACGCTTCTGCACGTCTTTTCCGAGTTTGCGCATCTCATCGCGATTCGAGACCAGGTTCTCCTTTCTCGCCACGTCAAACATGAACGTGCCGAAGTTTACGGCTTCGTAAGCGATGCCCTCGACCGCCAGTCTCTCCATCGCACCGGTGATAACGGTGGTCTTCCCGACACCGGGAACCCCCGTAACGACAACTTTCTTTCCCAACTTTCTCACTCCCAGTAGGGTATCATTCGCAGTAAAATAAATCCGTGCCTTGAAGAATAATGCCTTTCGGAATCATCCAAACCCGGCGGCCGCGGCGGCCGCCCGGACAAAAAACGGCTGTGAAGGGAATTGTTCCGGGAAAACTCCCCAAGAACTCGCTCCCCTTCGAAGCGAGCGCGTCGCGCCGCTTCTCAAGGAACGACTCCTCAGGACAGACCCGTCG
>ENA-UOOR01000056-UOOR01000056.1-fermentation-metagenome-genome-assembly--contig:-NODE-56-length-155736-cov-26.636353_pt1 | contig 155736 bp, 165 predicted proteins | sample MGYA00245780_ERZ724029 | MGnify/ENA primary metagenome ERZ724029 (study PRJEB28704, sample SAMN03018315) | fermentation metagenome | biome: anthropogenic terrestrial biome; feature: soil...
TCAACCGACTTGTATTTCTACAAGCCACTACCCTTTAGGGTAGTTGGCAGTTGACGTTGTTTTAGTTGCTTCATTACTGCCTAAATAGTACACGTTGTTATTCCCATCTGTTAAATATAAAAAGTTCAGGTTATCTACAGAATTAACAAGCCCTTTAAACCTTATATTTGTATGTAACACCTTGCAGTTAACGGAATCAACCACACGTAGACCGTCAAAGATATCTCCTGTATAAATTACAAGTAGTTCTGAATTGTACAAAGTATATAAAAGATCGTAACTTATTTTAAAACTACCATCTAGGGCAGTAATTAACCGAATTTCAGGAAATACCATCAAGTTATTTTTCACCTTATAGTCTGTAACTTTTCTACCATAAAGTACACTTAAGGTGTGACACACATCCATTCGTTGTTGCAAATCTTCCATTGTCTCGTCAATATCTAAAATACCAATTTCAGTCATTTTATTTCCTGCTTTCTAATTGGGATAATAATTATATAAGTAAATACGGATTATAAAAAGGTTTTCCAAAGAATATGTGAGTACAAGTTTAACTAGTTGTCATACTTTAACTCATTTTTGAGCAAAAGCCTAGATCAACCTCAACACTTTCTGGAAATCCTTATATGTTAATTTAGATAAAATAAAAGGAAATTTTCCTAACTGTTAGGTTAGGAAAATACCTCTGCCAAGTTCATGTTTTTCATATAATCCACTATTAATGTTTTTCTTTCTTCTAAATTATCACCCAGTAGTGCGTCAAATACCCATGCTGTCATTTCCTCATATTGTTCTTCATCATACTCTACCCTCACAAGTCTTCTGGTATCTGGACACATTGTAGTCTGCCACATCATGTCTGGATTATTTTCTCCAAGACCTTTAGATCTATTCACAGTATGCCGTACCCCTTTTTCATTTAAACTCTCTACAATGCTGTCCTTTTCTTCATTTGAATATGCAAACAAAGATTCCTTACTTGTTTCAATTTCAAATAAAGGTGATTCAGCAATGTAAACTCTACCTTGCCTTAATAATGTAGGATATAGTCTGTAGAAAAACGCCAAGATTAATGTTCTTATCTGGAAACCATCCTCGTCAGCGTCTGTACATATAACAAACTTTTCCCACTCCCGTATGTCACCAAATGATACCCTACCTACTCCCCGTAATTCCACGTTCTCATTGATAATTTTTATTAAACGCAAGATTATGTCGTTTGAAAGTATTTGTGTAACATCCGACTTCAAACAGTTCTTAATTTTACCTCTTACGGAAGTGATTGCTTGAAACTCACTGTCTCTTGCTTGTCTACAAGAACCCATAGCAGAATCTCCCTCAACTATGTAAAGCTCTCTATTATAATCACTTCTGCAATCAACAAACTTGTCAATAGGAGAATTATCAAATTCCTCAATTTTTTCCTGTGCCTTTTTAATTTGCTTTTTCAATTTTGCAGCTGTCTCTTGCGCTTTTTCATGTACGTCAATTACTTTTTTAAAGTAGTCTCGAATTTCTTTATTCTTTTGAAATATCTTACCAATCTCAACACTAAGCACTTCTGTGAGAACCGTTTCTAGCCCTTTGTTTAAAACTGTTCTTTTTGCCTGTCCGTCATAGGATGTTGAAGTTGAGCGAGTGAATATAAATGCACTTAGATTACCCTCTAAATTGTAGATGTCTCTAAGATACAATCCTTTGTCCAGTGATTCGCTTAAACCTCTACCTACCCCTTGAAATAAAGACTTTGAATGTATTCCCCCACGACTTCCTTTGTCAACTTCAACCATGTTGTGGAAGAACCTAACTTCACCACCATTTTGAACAAACGCAAAAGCTATTTTATACTCGTACCTGTAAGCATCACTACCATCTCTTTTATCGGATGTTGTTCCGCTACCCTCTGTGAACAAGTAGTCTGAAATTACTTTTTCTTTGGTCTTGTCCTTTAACACTTCTTTGTAATCTTTTGAACCTATTACTTCGGTTTCACCTGTAACTTCATCTTTAAAGTTAAAAGTGACCCCCGATGCTAGTGCCATCCCCTGTATTGTAGGTATAAACCAATTATCATCTATTTCTATTTCGTCAAAAACTTCTAAATCAGGTAGCCAACGTATCCTTGTGCCTGTTTCGGATGGATTATCTGAATTAGTTATGCTAAGTTCTGTAACTGGATCGCCTTTTTTAAAACTTATCTTATATGTCTTTCCCCCACGTTTGGATTCCACTTCCATGTATGTAGACGCAAACTGTACAACCGTAAGTCCTACTCCGTTTAACCCTACTGACATGTCATATTCTGCACCACTATACTTACCGCCTGCAAATAATTGTGTGAATATCAATTCCCAATTATATTTGCCCTCTTTTTCATTGTAATCCATTGGTACGCCTCTACCCCTGTCTATTACCTCTAATGAGTGATCTGCATACCTTGTTATGTCGATTACTTTACCAAAACCCATAGACGCTTCATCTAATGAGTTACCGACAACCTCAACTACAGTATGTTTAACAGCATTAAGATCATGTGATTGCAACCATATGTCTGGCTTTAATCGTACCTTTTCTTTTTCCGACAGTGACCGTATATTAGTCTCCGATAAATTACTCAAAAAAATCACCCCTCAAATTTTAAATATTTATGAAACTACTCTTTTTATCATTACAGTACTAATTTTATACAAGGTAAATAAGAATTAAATTAAGTATAAGAATTTCAATTACCCTTGATACCCTTTTGTATTTCTTATAACACGAAAATTGAAGTGCATTCATGTCTTGAAAACGCATAACAACACTTCAATTCTCTATTATCTATGTCATGCTGTTCTTGAATGTCCTTAGAAAAACCAAATATCACTTTTTATGTAGCTTGACTGCTTTCTGCACTTCTATTCTTTAGACTTTTCTCAGGTATAACAAGTGACACAACTGTGTTAATCGCTAACATTATAGTTGTAATCGCAGTAACATAATTAAGTATGTGTAAGTGATAAACAAACCACATTATTTGTGTTATTAACATAGACCATTTCAAGTGTTTAGGTTGTTTAGCAATAAGCATACCTAAAGTATAGCCTACACTCGCCACACAAGGTAATACTGAATAAAAGCTATCGACAAAAGGGATGTTCACTATAAACGTAATAGAGATCAAAAATATAGTGTGCCATTTTGAATCCCATTTCTTCAGTACAAAAATGTTCCTAGTCAATGTAACTACGCTAGATATTGCCCCTGTGAATCCTTTTAACACCAAACAACTCACTATGTCTACTATCTTTTTCCAGGTCTGTATCTTTACCATACCCTCTTTGGTTTTTGAGTAAACTGATATAGCAAACAATATTGAACCTACTGCACCTAATATGTTACCTAACACAACCACAGTACCACCGCCCACTTATCAACTTAAAAGAAAAAGCTGATACTCCCGTCAGCTTTTCACTTTATATTATTTAATTTAAAGTCGATAGTTTATTCAGCACTAACTTTAATGTCTATGTTGAATTTACCGTCAATCATATCTAGCACCGCAAGTACATACTCCAAGCACGAATCTTTATCGGAAGAAGTTATGTTGAATGAAACACTATCAAACTGACTAATTTTAGGTTTTCCAGTCGTACTATTTACTGGAGTATCTCTTTTTTCCTCAATAGGCGTAATAGAGGCTGTATCTTTTTCAATGAAAGCTTCTTTTTGAGGTAAAACTTCTTTTTTAATGTCGGTTTTCCCCGCCGATCTAAGTCCCTCAAATGCTCCATACTCCGCTAACTTCGTTTGAACATCCTCGTTTTCAATGTCAATGTTCGCTCTCTTCGCCCACGATACAATAGTGTTTGGCTGATACATGTATATAAGTCCTCTTTCTGTTTTACGCCTTGCCAAGGAAAGTAAATCAACTATTTGTTGCTTTTTTACTCCCCAGTGAGCCGCATAGAGATTTATATTTTGCCGTATCTCTTGATTGTAAATAAACTTAATTGTAGCAACTGGCAGGAAACGAAGTTCATCCCAATTTAAGAGATTTAAAACTTCCTTAATTTTTATCCCTCTGTCTGTTAAATGGGGTTTAAGTTTATACAATACTAAACCCAATTCCTCTGCTTGTAAATAGTCTTTCATGTTATACACCTCAACTTCACTTGGTTTAGTATATTCTCTGAGTGCCTTACCGCTTAAATAACTAGACGGCGTTTTAAGGGTGTGTATATACCTATTAGTGCGCATACCCCTTACACCACTTGCTGTCCTTTTCTTTTCCCTAACTTCCTGCTCAAATAATTTCCGTACAGTCAACTTTTCACCACCCCTTTTTAACATATTACCGCCTAAGTGTGAAAATTACCACCTGTCGTATTTCACCCATCTAATTAAATATCTATTCAATAAATACGCAAGAAGCTCTGAAATTATTTCTTTTGCCTTACACACCGGACACTTCCTCTGTAATAAACTTATATACGTGTCGTGAGCGTATTTAATACATTCATGTATACTTTCAATTTCTGTTAAGTTAACTACAGTTACACTTTCTTTACGATTCTCAAAATAACTCTGTATCTTTTGCATTATATTCTCTGTGTTACTGATCTCAATAATGTCGACAAAGCTATCCCATCCAGGAGTAACCCTATATTCAACTCTATATGCTTTAGTCCTATCTCTTGTAGCTTTTTTATACCTCTGGTCTTCTTCCTCAAACTGTGCTTCTAACTCTACAGGCGTGTCAAATTCACCAAACACTTCATTACTGTCCAGTGCTTTAAAAACATCGTTTTCACCAGTAGAGCATACACCCTTACTTGCACACTCTGTAGTCTCTTTTTTATTATTTTTCCATATAGGGAAATAGTTATCTACAACGTGCATATGTAAATCCTCGTATACTTGTTGCGCCCGTTCCTTTGAACAGCCCCATATTATCATGTGTTGTTGCTGCATCTCAAACATACAATCGAGATACGTATCTATATTCGTTATCTCTACAACTTTAAATATTTCGGTCAACCCATCTTTACCTAAGTTTCCATCCAAATCTTTATATGCGTTCGTTAATATGTTAACTGCCTCATCTTTACTGTAAGCCTCATATATTTCAACATTAACAAGATCGCTTTTGTTATCCTTGTACTCTAATCTGTACAACCTAAGAGGCTGTCCCTTATAATATTCCTTTAATTTTTCATCTTCTTCCATGAACTTCATAAGCCTTTTCCAGTAGTACCCCCTGGATTTGTTGTTGTCACTCATAAATATGACCTCACTTCCACATTAAATTGATTCGAATAATTTCCTATATCCTTTGTAACTAATCTTATGATCTGTAACCCCACATACACACGTTATTAACGATGTAACCCTTTAACCCCTCATCTTGTGGCACTATTTCTCCTATTTAGTTTACATAACTTACTCCCCTTTGTTGAGATTCAACGAAATAGCATTTTCACTGATATTATACTTATATGGAATAAAAAATCACCTTGTACTCTATTCCTTACATAGTACAATGTGATTTTTTCCTGTCCAATTTATTTTTTGCAATTTAATATTGAAGTATTTTTAAGTCAAAAAATTATTGAAACAAATTCACCTGCAAGTGGACAGTGTTTGAATAGGCATACCAAACACCTTTTGTCTCTAAATCTTTCTGTAACTCTAAACGCCCAAGTCCGCTATCTTTAGCAAATTTATTGACCGCATGATCTACTCTTTTTGCAAATATTCTGGTTATATACTTAAATCTACCATTAGTTATGTCGTACACATCATACATGTGTTCTACCGTTCTTTTTTGCATTTTTATCCCCTCTTTCCTCTCTTATTTGTGTTTTATACCTCAATAAATAAATTACAACCATTTACTAGTGATAAATTATTGTCTATATTTTATACCACGGTTACACACCGTAAAACTAAATTCATAAAAACTTAGCAGGAAACCGCTATGGCTTTAGCTTAGCGTAGGAATGCCTTACACTCTAATTCAATTCAAATACAAAAACAATGTTATACCTTATTTCTAACAACTCAGTAAATAGTCTACCTGTTTTACCGATTATATTTAGTCCTATACTACTGTTAGGCTTTAATACCCCTATTTTTTCTGTACTTACTTCTTTTGCGTATAACACTGAGTTACTCAATGAATACCAACTCGTATCTTCTGGATTTATAATAAAAAACACCTTATACGTGTCATTGAATAAGATGCTTTTATTCCATCTCTTTTATACTTGTTGTGTGAACATTTCTTTAGCTTCTTCTTTATACTCAAGCTTATCTGTGTTACGGTACTTCCAGCAAGTCTCGTTACAACATGTAGGAAAATTACTGTCCGCTAAACAAGCAATTCCAAAAGTCTGTGCGGGACACTCGCTAGTGTAATTCTTTCCAAACATTAGTTTGGTTTTTTCTTCTATAGTCGTGCCTCTTACCGATCAAAGCCTTATCTTCCATAAACCTTACATGTACTATCCCAATTACTTTTACTATATCTATATCCATATCCATTACTCTCCTGCTGTAAACTTGTATTTATCGTAAGTTGATTTTGCTATCCTAAGTAGTTTACTTTCATCCTTACCTAATGAATTGCTTTCCATTTTCACATTTAACGTAACAACTGTAGATGTACTATCTTTTTTGTAGGCATATACTTGTCCTGTTTTTAGCTCTACTACACCATTGTACTCTGATGTTTTAACCATTAAAAAACTCCTATCTCTATCCATTAACGTTGCCCCCTTTGTGTTGACTTATCTGTTTTCTTTTTAGACTGATGCATTCTCCAACTTGTACTTCTCTTTTTTAAATCACGTCTCTGAATGTCAAATATGTAGCTTAAAAGTTTTTCCTGTTTCTTAAATTCAATAGCTATAAACCTCACACCAAATTCGTTTTTCCGCTTTGAAAGTTCAATCTTACGTACTACAATGCCCTCGTATGGTATGTCAATGTTATTTTCTAAATGTATGTTTCCTTTTAACTTGTCCCCTACCTCAAATTGCCTGTCCGCATGAAAACACAATCCGCCGCCGCTTATATCTGATGTTTTAAAATAATCCTTATCTGTGTCACCGTTTTCAATATCGAATAGTATAGCCTCTTTTACCCTGTAAAACCCCCGTCTTTCCGCTTTCTGAGGTTTATCAGTGCATATTGCCTGTACGATTTTAATGTTATTTTCCTCATAGATAGATTTTACCTTTACCCTTTGTTCGTATAAACTTTTGTTCTCCATATACAATAATAGGATTTCTTCCGATTGTTGTAGCTCGATTAATACCCCTTTCTCTGTCGGCATGTAAAAGTGGACACAGTCACCGATTATGTTAGTGACAACACTCTTACACTCATTGATAAACGTTTTAACATCCACATTCTGTCCTACCTTTAACATTGTCAGCATTCCTCTCCAAATAATAAATTTATTTCCCAAACTTTACTTCTTTACTCTCTATGTCCTATAAAAACAATACGTAAGGAAATAATATTATCAAATCTTCGATTTTTATTGCAACGTTAATGTATACCTATATATGTTTATCAATATACTCCGATTTATAAGGTACTGTTGTGTGTACTCCTATTCTACCTACAAAATGTTCTTTGATAAAATTCTGATACTCAACCACCAAGTCTAATAATATACCCTCTTTTGGTGCATTAAATAATACTAATTTTTTAGAAATCGACATAATACCCCATTTGCTAGCAGGTCTGTAAACTGCTAAATCAGGAATAATAGATTCCAATGATAAAGGTAACCCTCTATCCCTTTCAGATGCAAATAATTCAAGTAACTCTCCGAAAACTACCCTTGTCTTACCATTTACATTTAACTCAAAAGGCTTAACAAATTTACCTTTTATATCTTTATTTATTTTTGCAAAAAATATCTCAGCGTTAAGTGGAGATCTCTCATATCTACCGTACAATACTTCTGTTAAAAGCTCTTTTACTCTTGAAACTGTTTTATACTTAATTGTAATTGAATTCGTAATCTCTACTGCTCTTTTAAAAATAATAGAGTCTACTACTTCTTTTGCTGCAACTTCTATCATTTCTTTTTGTTCATCATTCATATCTGTGTTATTCTTAATACCTTTTGAAAACATATGGTACAAAAAATAATTCACATTGAACGCCCAGTCAATATCTCTATCATTAAACTCCAAGTTATACCTGTCATATAAAAATCTAACTATGCTTTCACTGTTTTTTAGTGTGAATAACGATCTTTTTCTTGTCAATAATTCCGATATCAAGGATAACACCATTGTAGTCTTTTCATATTCCGTAAACATTTCCATAAGGTTACCTCTATATTCTGTTAAACTCTTTTTCTTTCATCTAAAAACCCTAAATGCTCATATATTGTGAATTGATTCATACCATAGTTTTCATCTTCCTTAAAAATAAATGCGCCACCCGTTGATTTTTTAACAACTGCGGATTTCCAGTATGAGATTAAATAAGTAGGTTTATTATGCAATACCCTTTGTGTGACTAAGCTCATTAATATTGTCAATGTTTTATTGTTGTACACAGCAGGTAATTTTAAGACTAATATATCCCCTAGCAATAAATCATACCATGTTAAATTCAATGATTCACTCATGTAATCAAGTGATTCCTTGACTTCTGGCTTTATGTTTGGGGTATCGTTTGTTAATAGCCAAATTCCCCAAAGTACATCTAAGGAAATATAAGGTAATACAGATTTTCCATGTTCGTAAGATTCTTTTAGAAATGTGTAAGCCCACAGATCTAAGTCAAACTTCTGTGGAGCAAAAAAGAAACAATTCTCTTGTCTAATTTGACCGTTTCTTGTATTTAGTATTAATGAGTCTAACTTGTCAAATAATCTATCTGCTGTTAAACCCCTTAGCATAGAATTAATAACGGTTCTTGAATATCTCTTATCCGCATAACAGTCAGGTATCATCAATATTTGTTCTATTGTTTTAGGTGGCTCTTCAATTTTAACAACTTCTCTGGTTTCTTCGCTGATACCCTCTATTTTCACTAAAGATGCCCTGTTAATTACTTTTCCATCTTTATTACATATAGGACAAGGTACAGGTCTCCCTTTTAAATACCTAAATCCACTATTACAAGTACAAGCCATGTTTTTATCTCTCCTGTCTCAAATTTTTCGACAATTACTTACTCGGGATGTCATTAAAAACAGACTTTGTTTAATATACAAAATAACTTGCAAACATCCTTATTCAGATGGTCTGCAAGTCATTCAAGTACATCAAAAATAAACTGAATATTATACTTAAATAAAACTTCCTCGTCAAACACTTACAGGCAACCCATCTATGATGTCAGGAATAATTATACGTGACTTCGATCCTTTATAACCTGTTATTGTTACTTTGTTATCTGCGATAGTGTATACATACCCCTCTGGTGTTTCTGCCGCATTAGCCGATATTGATCCAAAACCAGATAATGTCATACAAATAATTAAAATAGACGACAATATTTTATATATTTTTTTCACAGCCCCTACCCCCTTTTTTAACGATACTGATACACTTCCTATTAACTTATTGTCTTTAATTAAAAAAGCGACTTAACAGTCGCTATAGCTTAAAAACTCCCAACTCAATTTTAAGTTTCAAATTAAATTTAATAATAAGTTATTACGTACACACATGTTTTCACAATTCTAATATACAATTCAAAATATCCTCGACATGTTGCCCCGTCTTACACTTATAATTTTTTCAGTAGCAGTGTATATCATTTCAACTGTTCTACCTATGCAACCTAACAGGAATATTCAAGACATATAAGCTGTCACCCTCACTACTCACATGTGTGTACGTCCGTTAAAAGAATTTTTTTACTTAAATATAAAGTGTTCCAGAAATTTAATAATTGTCTCTCCCGTAAATAGTAATAAACCCAGTAAAGCGAATAAAATCAAACTGCCCATTACACTTTCTTTTATCTGTTGCATCTCACAACCCCCAGTATAATTTTGATTACCTATTATACTGATGAAGTGCTTAACAACTGTAGTGTCACGAAATTTTAATACCCCTTTTAACTTAACCCTATTTTTTCTCTATTTATCGGTTTTGTAACATGATATGTTTTTACAACGTCTAAGTAATCTATCAACACGTCAACAATAAATTCCCGATACTCTTTTAGGTCAAGCATTTCAGCAGGTGCAGAAACAATTAAGTACACAAATATATCTCTTGCCGCCTCTACTATAAAGTCAGCAAACACCCCGTATTGTTCTAAATCTATCTCTCTCGAAATAAAAGATACCAAACTCGTGTCTGAATTGTAAACCTTGGGTGAAAAAGATGGTTTTAGAAACAAGTTTATTATTGAATTAAATATGTTTTTCCTTATTTCCATGTTCATACCTAATTCCCTATCTTTTAAAACAGTAGAAGTATAATAAGTGTATTTTGCACAAAAAGAAAACACAATATTCTTAAAAAGTAACCCTAAATCCTCAATAGTTACTTTCTTACCTGTGCTGGTGCTTATTTTTTGAGCCATTGTTGAAAGATGTTTATACTTTCTTTTCATCATCCAGTCCATTATGTCAACGCCTTTCTATATGTTCTTTCTTTTTCTTGCACTTGTCTGATACACTCATTAAGAATACTCTCATCTAAATTTACAACCTTTTTAGCAGTATCATCCCTTTTTTTCATAATGCCCTTTACTTTTCTTGTTTCCTCTGATCTTTCTGTTAAGAGTACGTAAAACTCCTTTCCCTCTGGTTTCATTGATCTTAATATCCTACCCTCTATTTGTTTTAACTTCTGAGGATTTGTTTCAAGAGTGTACATTACACATATATCTCCGTTAACTAAGTCAATACCCCTCTTTAGGCTAGAAATTATAACATCTATTTCCCCATAATTAAACTCATTCTTAGTTTCGTTCCTTACGTTTGAATCAGTTTCCCCGTTAATAATTGCAACATTGTACCCTTGCCCCTCTAGCATGACCTTTAAATGCTCATGTACTTGCTTGTAACGACAATAGATTAATGTCTTTTTGTTTTTCATCCTTGTTTTCGCCAAGTCACTAATTGCCTTTAACTTAGGTACTGTTTCCTCAGATATCTCCATGTTTTTATCTATGTACATAGGAGCATCTAAAACAAGCTGCCAAGTATGTTTCTGTCCTAACAAGAATTTTTGCTCTCTCGATTTCTCTACAAATATAACCTCTATTAAATTCCCGTCTTCTACACTATACCCTGACAGCATTTTTCTTGAATACCCGTTGTACCTTAAAGACATTCGTGTCCTTGCCTTTTCTTCCATTCCAGCCTTGCAAGAGAGTTTCTTAGGAACAAATTTTGTATAGTCATAAGCATAGTACTCTTTTTCAAACGTTGTTCTTGCAGGTAGTAATTTTTTGTCTAGTAGATATAACTGTGTGTACAAATCCATCAACTCTAATTCAATAGGTGTTGCATTAAGCTCAAACATGTACTTTACTAACCCACTAAAAGCACTTAACTTAGATGCCAAGTCTGATTTTTCTGTCTTGAACACCGAAGATTCATCCACAAATAACACATTAAATGTCTTATTGTAAATAACATGTGTTGTAAAAACGCTTGCCCCTAACAATGAATGTGTGCCTATAATAATGTCACATTCATCTATTTCCTTTAAAACGTTTTCTACGTCTTTCTTCTGTCCTGTTGTTACTGCTGTTCTTAACCCTGTTATTCTTACTAGTTCCTCTTGTAATTGATATACGGTGTTTTTCTCCCCTAATACCAAAACTTTACCTAGTTTCTCACCCTCACATTTCCTTAACAAGTTTATTATGCCGCCCATTGTATGTGTCTTGCCTAAACCGTAAGAGTCCCCAATTAAAGCTCTTTGTGCATAATACCCGTAAGCTACATTGATTGTTTGATATGGTCTTAAACTACCTAATGGAGGCTCTTTACCAAACATTTTAAAATAACTCTTTTTATTCTCTATAAGAAGTTTAGCAGTCTTTTTATCTATGTCATACACCATGTTTTCTAAAAAATCTAAACCAACTTTCGGATCAATTTTCTTTAAAGCAAGTAACTTCTTTACCTGAATATCTGTCAAGCTCCCTATATAATAGTATTCGTTTGTTTTTTCATCTTGCCAAACAGCAAGGGTTTTTGCCATGTTATTTCCCTACCCTCATTTCTAAGAAATTATTGAAGTAGTCAGCACCAAAATCATTTAATACTTCCTCAAAAACGCTTTGGTTGTAATCTGAAATCATCCATTTATCTTGAACCTTTTGTAATTTCATGCGACTACCTATATTATATGCTTTGTCGTTAGAAATTATGACTTCTCTTAACCGCACTTCACATGTCAGACTTGTAGCGTAAATCCATTCTTCTACTAAAGTATATTTCTTGTCAACTTCGGATACAGATTGTAACGTCTTACGAATTTTTTCCGTTTCAACTAAACTTTTATCTTTATCAATGAAAGATACTATACCTGAGTCGCCAACCATAGCAGTTGACAAGTCCAATAAAAATTGCTCAATGTCTTTTTTCGTTTCAGTATTGTCTGCGCCAGAAATAAGTTCAAATTCTTCTAACAAGTATAAGTTTTCTTTTGTTTGAAACAAAGACGGCTCTTTCTTTATTACTACCTTTAAAGGCTCAATGTCCACTAATACAAACCCACCTGTTCGCCATTTAATAGTTAGTATATCCTCTTGACCGTAAACTCCATACCCTATTTTTTTATCTTTAGATTTGTCTTTTACTTCTGATACGGTTGTGACCACTAGAGTGTCTCCATCTCTACTGTAATACTCTTTTATGGTCGATGTAGTTAATTTATATATGTCGTTAAACATAGAGTCTAGATATGGCTCATACCTACCCGATTCTGCCATTAACTTATATAATCCAATATAATTCCTCGTGTTTAATGCCTTGTAAAAACTCTCTACAAAATTAGACAAATTAATCTTTGTGTTATCCGTAAACAACTCTGTATTTCTTAATGCTGTTTTAATCTCTCCACCGCTATACTCTATAAGATATGCCGATTCTAGTGCTAAATCCAATGTCATTGGAGATAATGCAAATATATACCTAAACTTCAAGTAGGCAGCGCTATTATCAACTTGTTCAATATTCCTTTTAGAATAGTTTATACCTAATACCCCTCTTTCTACTTGTTTTACTTCATCTTGATATGAGTATATAGGTGTTTCGTCTGTGTACACTCCCCAAGCTCTATCGCTCCCCTTACCTGTTTTTAATAAAATATCAGACACATATCTTTCTAAACGTAAACGCTTTTTTAAACTCTCTGTTGTGTCGCCTTTTACAATGTCAGGTACTTCTGAATTAGCTTTTAAAACACTTGAAGCCGTATAAGTTACGTCTACAACATAATGCTCTGAATCCCTATCTACTCCCACTATGTCAATTTCCTTTAGCTCATACACATACTTGCCGAAATAGTCCATGTAATGAAGTATATACTTTAATGTACCATCTGTAATAAAACTATCCGTCACTTCGCCTTTAACTAATGCCATGTTTATTTTATTAACCCTGTCTGTTAGCTTCATTTCTTCGGAGCTTTTTGCAGGTTCTAAGTTATCGTATATGTAATACCCCTCTGTGTCCATTATCGTCTTTATTCTATCCCCTATATCCTCTATTCCTGCCGTAACCCAAGCGTTAGCGTCATTTGAGGCTAAATGTACCCCCAACGGAACAGAATCTTTTAGAGCATCCTCTACATCCTTGTTAGAACACCCTGTAGATAATAACACAACTAAACCGAATATAGCTAAAAGTCCTTTTGTCTTCTTTATGTACATAAATAATCCTCTCCCATCTTAACATTGTAATACCGTATTACTAAAAAGTCGTCTACTGCTTTGTTTATTTCCTTTAGGGTATAAATTTGTAAAGCTTCTTTTAATTTTACCTCTCCACCATTTTTTGAAACCCAGTCCTCTATAGGTGTGTCAGCCCCTTTAATTATATTGACTTCTTGAGATATATTGTTTGGTTCTGCTTTCTCTTTATATACTTCTTTTACAAGCTTAACATCAGGCATAACTTTATTTTCTTTTATTATGTTCTCTTTTTTATTGATGTCTACAACAGGATCAACCGAAATCATTTTTACTGTCTTAATTGGCTGCCTGTGAATTTTCTCTTTAATAGGCTGTTCTACTACAGGTTTTACGTTAGTCTTCAGTTTATCAGGTATTCCAAATATGTTCTCGAACCCCTCAATGTCCTCAAAATCTTCATCTGAATCATCATCATATTCAATGTCCTCAAATTCCTCATTTGTAGTGTCGTCTCCATACTCTATGCCGTTAAAATTTGTGCAGGTAGTCTCGTAAGTTTCTTTAATGTCAAATTCCTTTACGTCCATGTCTTCCTCAACAACACTGTTTACTTTCTCTGTATTACCTTTTTCCTCTTTATGTGAAATAGGACTATACTTTTTTAAAATATAGTCCCCGATAACTTTTTTAAATGTACTTATAGGAATATCTATTATTTCCATTGGCACACTTCCTTGTTTAATACTTATCAGGCATGTATTCGTAAACTCTACGTAAAGCAGGGCTAGATTCTATTTCATACCCTTTTGACATCCATAGCCTACGTATAAAGTCAAATACCTTTTTGTTGTTCTCGTTAGAATCGGTGATTACTCCTGATTTTATAAACATAGGTTCTTCTGAACCTATTGTCATAGCCATGTCACCTTTTCTACTCAAAACATAATCAAACTTATTTGTTGTTAAATCTAATGTTGACTTAATATGATCCGTGTTACCCATTACCGATGCTCTGAAAGGTATTACTGACTTTATTGTTTTATTCAAAAATTGATGTTTAGCAACGTGAGGAATCAAAACTGTTCTTATCCCAACGTTAGGTAACTTCGTCACAAGTATTCTTAACAGTTTGTCAAACCTATCCTTTTCTTCCTTACCCATTGTTTCTGTAACTGTGACAACTTCATCTATAAACACATATATTAAGGGTAACTTTACCTCTGGATGCCTGTTTTTTAAATCCCAAATACTTGTCTCTTTGTATTTACCTATTATATCCTGTCTTCTTTTACCCTCTTGCTCTACTAGAACTTCCAATATACTGTTAAACTCTTTTGAATTCCCACAAAACGCTATATTATGCGGTATATTAAAATTTAAAAAGTCCGATGTTTTATCTTTAGGATCAAGTATTATGTATTGCAAATCCTCTGGTGAAGTAAACATACTTAATTGAGTTAGTATGTTTAAGCCTACCCATGTCTTTCCACTTCGAGGCATACCCGCTATTAAAAGTGATTCTAAATTTTTCAAATCCCGATATATCGGTTCTCCCTCTCCATCTATCCCCAATATAACTGGAAACGTGTTATTCGGATCGGTGAAAAATTCTCTTCCCTTTGGTGTACCTAAAAAGTCCCCTAAACTAACAAAGAAGTTTTCATTTCCAAATACTTTAATGTCGTAAAAATCTCCCCAAAGTTCAACTACAGCATTAACGTTATCTTTTTTATTAACTTTAAAATACGGTTCAAGTTCTTTTGCAATAGCATCTGTCCTGTTCAACCCTTTAATTCTACGCATCCTTGCCCTTATATACATTTTTGTCTTAAAGGCTTCTACAAGGTAAGTATTTTCTTCCTCTTCCACTTCTTTTGTAGATACTGCATTTATCGCCTTTGTGCAACTTGTGTCAATGAAATAAAACTCATCAGTACCCTCTTTAATCGGTTCTTCAGTTTCAAAATCGGGGGTATATTTAGGTAAAATTTTTAAGTACTTATTAAGTAAATATTCCCTATCGTAAAACCTATTAGTGTCGATACTGTCTAATTCACTTTCTACATTATTGCTGTTTGCTGTTGTGTCAAAATTCGGAGGCACATATAAATCGTTTAAGTCAGGCACACCATTAAGCTCGAAGTTATCGTCAAAAAACGATGTGTCAATTACTGAATCATCTAAGGAATCGAAATCTTCTCCGGAATCATCAAACCCCAAAGAGTCTATTTCATTTGCAAAGCTGTTGTTAACCGGTTTTTCCCCAGGATCATTAGCTATATTTGAGGGATTCTTATTAACATAATCTGCTGTAAACCCAAATACCAGTAGTAAAAATCCTGCACTAATAAAGTTAAATATAAACCAGCTCAATGTGCGAATAAAAAGTATTTTCTTTACCCCAAAAATCATTAAAAGTATAAAAATTACTGCGGCTACAGTCTGACTTACTAAAATACGTGAGATATACTTACCCCATGTTTTAGAATCTGTATTTTTACAAAACTCAAATAGTTTCTTAACGCCACTCCATACTACTTTGGATATCTCTTTTACAACTCTAAAAAACCTGTCCTCTGGATTTTCAACAGGCTTTGTCTGTGCAAATTGATTGTTAAATATACTTGTCGAATTTTCCGCACCCAAGTCCATTCCACCTAATCCACCTGTATTGGAATTAGCTCCCGAACCTAAAAAGTTATCTAAGTCCGCTTCACCCACTAAAAAGTCCTCAAAATTAATACTGTCGTCTTCCATGCCCTCTTCATATTGGGGTGGATTCTTTATTTTGTTATGCTTTAATTTAGCATTCTCTAAATCATATGATCCTATGTTTTTTTGTAACTTATTAAAGTCCACAACTAATACCCCCTTTCTATTTCTTGACTACGCCTGTTTTGAATAGTTTTGAGTTGACAAGTTCGTCTGGTAAAAATACTTTTCCTACTGAAAAATCTCGACTATCTAAACACGTAACAAACGCATATCTATAGCTATCTGAATCTGTTCCTGCTTTATTATCAAGTATAGTTGATGTTGCTATTTTATCTAACTCTGGTTTTAAATGAGGTACTGAGAGTCTCGCCATTAAATCTTGTCTTACTGCTGCATCCCTTATCGCACCTATCATAAAGCTAGATATGTTTCCGAATATTTTTCTATGATCATCCCGATCAGAATATAGTAAACTTGCAACACTATTAGTAACGATTATTATTATGTCACCTAATTTCCTACCGCCAGTAACGTTTGTTCCTAATATTGCCGCTGAACCTGTAAAATCTCCCCACCTTTGATATTCTTCCCAAAGTTTAAAATTATACTTACCTAACACGTACTTACAGTATATTGATCTTTGGTAAGATAAAATAGCAGCGCTAAGTTGCATTATTTTCATCTGTACAGGATCAATGGAATCCTCTGTGATATTCTTCATATTGAATGAAATAATTACTAGTTTTGCGTCATTTATTTCATCAAGCGATATAGCATCATTAAAAAAGTCGGCACGTAACCCATCTTCCGCTAAATAAGTGTTTAACTTTACACACATTTTACTACATACACGGTTAAAGTCCTCTGACGGAATATACTTCGCTAATCCCTTAAATGCTCCAGTATGTATAGCATCTTCTAACACAGGTAGTATATCCTTTACCGAACAGTTTTTTGATCTTACCCATGTTTTAGGATTCTTCGATACCCCTTTTCTTCTGTACACTTCATTTATCGCTTCATCTAGTATGTCATCTGCCCAATATTCTTCTGCGAATAATTTATCCCCTATTATGCTTTTATAAAAGAATGTTATGTACTCTATAGATTGAGTTCTTAACCCTGAATCAATGTCATCATCTCCCACTAAATCAGGTATAGGAAAAGGATCAATGTATAACCCTTTTCTCATATTGATAACCTTTACCATGTCTGGATTATCTGCCCCTATCCAATCCGCTAAAGGTATGTATTCATCACCCTCTATATCGTTTATAGTTCCGTAATGCCCTGTACTTAATAACATTATAACCATGTTCTTTACCGCATAGGATTTACCCCCACCTGATTCTGCCGTAATCAAAATTGTCTCTAAGTCTGTATCTGATTTTTTAAACTGTTTAAATATACTTTTTCCAGAATAAATGTCTGTAACTAAGTATATCCCTGTATCCCCAACCTTACCATGACTTAAACCCATAGTCTTAGCATAAAGAATGTCAGTGTATAAATTTTTACTCACTATTATATTCTTATCATCTTCCTGTTTATAATTAAAAGGCATTGATGTTTTGATGTAATCTCCTAAGTCTTTTCCTATTCTTTCATAACTAAACCCGTATGACTTTAGTTGTTTCTCTAATTCAGCCAAACAGTTTTCATAGTTTACCATTCCTACAGGAGAGATGTCCTCTGTAACCACGTTAAGCACATAAGATAGTTTTATTATATCCCTGTCATACTTCTTTTCAGCTAAATAAAGCTCCCCTAAACTCTCCCTTAACCACTCAACTTCCTCACTATCGTCATAAGTGCTACTTAGATTATACACGTTAGCAGATTCTTCAACGTCTTCCTCTCTATTTTTCCAAGCATTTAACCTAAGTTGCATTAGTCTGCTACCCCAGTCCATATCATGTTTTGTAAAACTAGCTATTGTGTTTATACGTATGTAATCTTCTGCAACATATTCTAATGAGCTTCGTATAACGTCAATAAGCCCATTTCTTACTGTACGCCCAAACCCACCGATTGCGTAAAATACAGATATGCTGTTATTTCCTTGAATAAAATCTTTACCCAATGAATAACAACCCCTGTCAACACCACTTTGCAATAATATCTTACCTCGTATTGAACAAGCCAAAAAGTAATCATACATTTGTAAGTTTTCTTTAAACTTCTTAAAAATATTAAGTCTCATTTACGATACCTGCCTAGCCCATTGTCTAAATATACTTGCCATTCTGTCCTTATATAAATTAAACTGTAATGATGGTCTTTTTCCACTATACCCCTCTATATACGGTATGGTGTACTTGCCTATTTTATCTACACTCGATATAACATTGTCTTGACTTAGATTAAATGTACTGACATCTTTAGATGAACTAACTGCTGTTAGGTATAAGTTTTTCTTACCCTGTAAATCCAGTATTGGATTTGTAGCTTTAAATCTATCTAACACAATTATACTTGTCAATCCCCTATTTAGAAGGTTATCCCATACACCCGCATTTTGTTCGGTGATATTAACTATAGGTAACTTTTCGAGGTCTTTTAAGTCTGATAAATCCTCTACAGATTTAACTACTGCTGTAGAGTTACCTTTTTCTATCCTTGTTTCATCTAAACCGTATATGTGCTTTCCAATTACGAATAGGTAAGAACCATTTTTGTTTGAATCCGCTAGAAATAATCTAAAGTTAAATAACATACTCCCCAAGTAGTTACAATGACTGTACTCTCTTACATACAATACTTTTGTTTTACATTCTTTTACTACATACGTGGACGGAAATAAAAACAACTTAGCATTTTCTTTATATAGCTCATTGTCAAAATTAAGTCTTTCTACAGTGCCATTAAGGTCTTCAACTTCCTTTTCTAACAAAGCAGCTTTACCTCTTTCAATAATGCTTTCTTTGTTGGCTTCATTAAGATTATTAGATAACATCTTAATTAGAGTCCTTGCTCTATCCCCAGTATGGGTCTCGTTATTAAGCCTAGTCAAATACTCTACTAATTCTGTAAATACATATCTAGCTTTCCTACAGTTAATTTTGTCTGTAAGACTAAGCTCCAATAAACCTAACTCCCCCTCACAAAATTTTAATATGTTATCAATAGCACTCTTGACGCTTTCAACTTGTGAAGCCGCCGATTCTAACGCCTTATCATAATTTATGCTTGTTGTGCTCTCTGCCATGTCTTTTATAAATTCAATATCATTATCTATATCAATGTAATTACCTTTGTAAAGAGTGCATATCTTGAAACCTAACCTCTTTAAATCTGAATATTCTTCGTTATCAGTTACCAAATATATATTATTTACCTGTGAGATAACTTCCAGTAATGCGTAAACATCAATTTTTTCCTGTCCTGTAGAATCGGCAATATGACAAATTATGTCATCGATCTCTGTACCCTCTAAAAGTATATACTTAATCCTTGTAAAATCGTTAACGTTTATACAATTGTGAATACTAACAGGATAATCTGTAACCAATAAATCCATACTTATCTCCCCTTTATTTCTAGTTTATAAGTGCAACATCAGAATGTCACTAACCACTGCTATAATCATATTAAGGATACCTTTTTCTGTTTTTAACAGTCCTGTTAATGTGTAGTCCCAATTAAACAGAGGTATGCCTTGCTGAATTATTTTTAAACTACTTAAATCCAAAGTATCAGATTCAATTGTCTTCTTTAAAAACTTTTCAAACTCAAACTTATCCAATACCTTGTTAGGCAATACCTTTGAACGCCCTATAAACAAATCTTTTGTGTTAAAAGATAGGCTTTCAAGTTCATATACAAGCTTGAAACAACCACCTGTTGTATTCTCCGTAACTATAATATTTTCTGATGCATAGGCTAAAGCGTCAGGCAATTTATTTAACACATGTACAGGAACGTCAATAAGTATAATATCATAATCTTGCGTACTCAATATCTTATGTATTATCTTGTTGTAATCAATACAATCGGTATTTGTACGCTCAAAATTTGTTATTAAATCATACCCTTTTAAAACTTCAATTTTGCATTCACATACTGATGAACCTGCCAAGCTTGTTAAACCCTGATGGTTCAAGTCAGTAATACTATTTAATACATTTAATCTAAACCATGTGTCACTACCCCTTATGTCCATATCTACATACAATACCCTCTGATTTAGTATTGTACTAAATACATATCCTAACAATGCCGTAACAGTCGATACTCCTTGTCCCGCTCTACCAGTGATTGTGTATACTCTTCTTCCCCCTAATCTTTGCTTTTCAAATACTCTACTTAATTGCTTAAACCCCTTGATGTGAGCTTCTTCCTGAGTCTCTGTTTTAAGATTTATGTCAACCAAATTTTCATCCATTAAAACCTTTTCACAATCAGCATTTCTAGCTTTTAACCCTGATAAGTCAAACCCGTTTTTTGCATTTAAAGGGGGAAATAGCCTCGATTGCTTAGTGCGTTTTTTAGATTTTTTATATTTATCCATACTAAAATCCGCTTCACTTGGCTTTAACGGTACTTGGTCATTAATGTGTGAATTTTCATCAATGTTAAAAATTTTCCCTTTTTCTGGAATCTTTTTATCCTCTTCTGTAGACGTTTCTTCTACACGGTCTGAACCGTATGTAACCTCGGTTTGTTCGCTATCTTGATCGTTTTCTGTAACTTCTTCAAATTTTTCAGGATTGATGCCCTCTGGTTTTTGGTATAAGCTATCAAAATCAAAATCGAACGCATCAGTTTTGGAATTATTCCCTGAACCGTTGAATTGTAAAACTTCTAAATTGCCTGTGAATTCATCTTCTTCGCCAGTGTATTCTATTTCCTCTAAAGTATCTGATAATTCTTTCTGCTGTTTTTCTTCTTCTAAGCAATCCGATATTTCTGAAACTTCATCATACGTGTCTTGTTCTTCCTCTAAGAAGCTATCTTGGTTATAATCACAAGTATTTGTCTCAATGTCTTGTTCTGTAATTTCTTCTTTGAAGCTCAAATTATCTTCATGCTCAACATGTGTTATATTTTCATCTTCAATATCATCACTTAAATCCATGTCGATAGCAAATTGCTCAAAGTCAAATTCACCTTGATCTTCTTGTTCTTCTTCACTTTCTTTATTATCTTGGTGTTCCTCGTATGTATTCGATTCTATAGCAATGTCCTCAGTGACTTCACTTTCCGTATCATCTTCCCCAACACTCTGTAATACCATTTCGGCAATTTTTTCACTATCTGTTTCGTCTGTTAATTTTTCTATAATGTCTCTACTGTCGCCGTCTTTATACTTCTTGACTAATACCCCTTTGTCCTCTGCTAACATTTCTTCCAATATCAGCACTGTCAATGTGTCAAAATAACAACATATAAACCCATCCTCTTCTAGTGCAATATTGTTAATAGTGTCCGCTATGGACTTGTTGTTTGTTATTATGACAACATCAATTTCTTTATCAACTAACTTATTATCGTAAAACTCTTTTAATTCTGTAACGTCATCTATTAAGTTTTGAAACACTACACTACTTATAAAAATCCGTTCCGCATATATCGGTCTGTCTTTGCAATAAGCTAACAACTCCGCTAAAGTTTCATATTTAGCAATTACAGATATTTGTCCACATGATTCTATGTTCGTGTCTAAGCTTCCCCCATGCTTAAACCCACATGTTATAATCTTTTTAGCCATGTCGATTGCTCCTTTTCTTTGCTTTATGTGTGGTTTCTTCATGTCCAAAAGGATGACTAATCATCCGCTTATTTGTTCCCTCGTAAACCTCTAATACCCTTACCATTTCTGCTGCATCTTCCATGTTAACGTTCTCTGACGACAACGCCTTTTCTAAATTACTCTGTATACCAAATAACCCATATATAATATTCTCAATATCTTCACTGTCAACGAACGAATATGATCTGTACTTTGCTAATGTAAACATATTTGCCACGTAAATAGCATCATGCACTATGTTTCTTAATGACTTATACGCTGGATTACTTATAAAGAAATAATAGTCATATGTGTCGTAAGCCTTATACTCCATGTTATACTCTGCTATACTTGAAACCATTAACTTTAGTATCTCTATGTCGCACTTTGATGATTTATCCAATAACTTCTCCCATCTCGTGTCGACCGATATTGTATCCATTATGTTAATGTGCTTAACTTCCATAAACTTTCTGTCAGCTTCTTTTAAAGCATCTGCAACCTTTAGCTCATGTAAGTTTATTTCGGATTTTGAATTGTACCCTATTATCGCTTCATTTGTCAATTTAATACCAACCATGCAGTCTCCGCTTTCTAAAAACCATACAGGTACGTTATTGACAACTTCTTTTGTGTATATTGATAGTATTGAGTCTATATCCTTATTTTTATTTTCTTGCAACGTTTTATATATTTTCTTTAAATATTTTTCTTGAAACACTAAAACCCTCATAAGTTTTAGTATTATTAATGTGTATAAAACTATTCCTAAAAAGCCCCTTAATACGTTATTCCCAACTTCATTAAACATATTAAACTTAATAAGTAGTATAACCCCAAATATATACACAACCCCAAAGACTATACCCGTAAGTGTTCTGCCTACTGTCATGTAGCCTTTTTTCTTCAATCCCTGCGCTATATTAATAGGTACTTTTAATTCCTCATAATGCTTCATAAATCAATACCCTTGTATTTTCTGTATTTTACCGCTCACATCTGTCAATATGAATACGCTATAATCTTTTACAAGATTATCTGCTGTAGAAGCCACTAATCTAATATTGTAACTGACAACACCAGCCGCAAAATCTACATTATACCCTGTTTCCCTTGCCTCTGCCGTTACGTATACAGCTTGTCTTTTCTTATCATCCTCTAACAGTCTCTCTGTAACACTGTCCTCAAATTCATGTTTTTCAATTATCTTGTTTAACTCAGAAGTCTTACCGTAAGTGTATAAATCACATATCAACCTAGCTATGTTATCACAGTTATGTTTTGCCTTTACCAATACCGTGTATTCTTTACACACTTCCGGTGCTTCTTCCTTTTCTTTTTCTTTACACCCTGTATAAATAATCATTGATAGGAGTAACATAATAAGTATTATCTTCTTTCTCACAGTATTACCCCCCGTTCTGTTTTTCTTACGGATAATATATTAGCGTCCTTATCAAAGAACACTTCCACTAAATAAACAACGCTGTCTGAATTATCTAAATAGACTAGTACCCCTTTCTTGTTCCCGTCATCTAGCATAAACACACCTTTTTCTATTACTTCACAGTTTTCTAAGCTACTTTTTGATAAGTTGTATATGTTCCCCTTGTTGGATTTAAGACTTCCACCCTCAATAAGTACATCTATCATTTTAGAAAACCCTTGCTCACATATTCCTACTTCCAACATAAAGTTAGCAACAACCATGCTCTGTCTTTTATACTCAAAATCAGTTGAACCAGTTAGTGCTACCATAACAAAGCACACTAACACCAAAACGAATTTATTTACCCTACCGTATTTACTCATGTTATCTCTCCCCTAACGTTGGGTTATACTCATAATGCCATCTTTCAGCCGCATAATTATGAAACCCGAAAGCTTTGCAATTTGTTAGTAACCATTCCCTGTATGTTTCATCCGCTGTTTCTTCTAAATCTATAACTCTACCTGTGTGATGTGGAGAATTCCCAGGTGTTGCTACCATCGCCTTAAACTGTATAACTACCGTGTCTTTAGCATATTCCTCTGCCTCTTTAACTTCTATAAGTTTCTGTATATCTTTTTCATCAGTTGTCCAATTATCTTTATTTAAAACCTCTAATTCGTTAGCCCAGTATACTAATAATTCATTAGCTTCATCCATATCCCTAAATGCAGAAATAACTTTTACCTTTATGTCACTATCTATGCTGTTTTTTTCTTTATACCTTTCCCAAGCTTCGTGCATTTCATTTAGTGCAGGTATAACCCTTATATCTATAAGCAGATCACTATATTTCAAGTCGTCACTAACAAATTTTGATGGTACGCTAGCTAAATACCCTCTGTTTAGTATATGTCTTGAAGCGAAATACCTTTTATTAGAGTCAATCTTGCTAAACGTATATGTTTTTCCTTTAAAGCTAACAGTGTCAGTAATTTCAAAATTTCCACCATCAAAACAGAACATTGCGAATGTTCTTCCATCTACTGTTTGATTCCAATACTTAACGTCAAACCCTACTCCCGTTTCCTCTAAGATCACGGTGCTGTCTAATACTGCTTTTGCTATGTGAATATTATTCTTCCTACAATAATCTAGTGCCAGTAAATATCCCTCTTCTTTTGTAACATCTGCATAATACATGTTGAATCGGTTCATTATACTTTGTATTCTATAATCCCCACATGCTATTACCCCTATACCATAGGCATAATCTATGAATGTCGAGGACGTAGTTGTATAATTTTTATATAAGTATCGGAAATCGTCTAATATATTACTCTCTGGATATAATTCGTCTATGTAATCAATTAAGGATCGTCTAAGTACCTCTCCATTCGTTAATTGTAATGACGTTTTCATTTCAGGTAGCACCCCGTTTCCTGTTACTTCTCCTAATATCAGTTTCCTCACTGAATCATGAAAGCTATCACTAGCATAAGGCGATAATTTTTTAAATGAGGTTACGGCATTAAGACTATAACATATAAAGTCCACTAAAGATTGTTTGTATTTATCCTCTACCCGACAATAGTATGCCTCGCAACCCAATACTTGTATTATCTCTTTATACTGATCCGCCGTAAATGCTATCCCTGTTTTTCTTTGAAAATCTTTTATGTTATCTCTAAACCTATTTTCTGTCGCACCGAATTCAGACTTTGCAAAAGCATAAGCTATTGAATACACCGCATCAGGTGTATATTTTGGATTAGGTCTCCTAAAGTCTACTTTTGCTGTGCTGTATTTAGAATTAAATGATTTGTAACCCCATCTACCCTCATCTTTAATCTGATATAACCCTTTAGCCCCACTGACACTATCAGGTACAGTTGTTAAACTATCTAATAACGCATTTTTTACCTCAAATGTCATTTTACCTGCTGTTTCAACACAAGGTATGCCCAGTAAAAACTCTTTCGACAAATATTTATACTCGGGTAAGCTCTTTATGGTGCTGTCATTCAATACTTCGTCTATGAGTCTCTCTAACTGTATTAAAGGGTTATCCATTAAAGAAGCGAATTGGTAGGTACTTAAATCTAGTATTTTTTGACTACTTGAAGTAAACTTCAATTCTTCCATGTCTTCTAATACATAAGTAATTGCAGGTGTATTCTGGTTTATAAACGAAATAAAAATGTTCACTGCAAATGCAACTACAAGTATTATAAACAAAATTAAAATCCCGATAAACGCTATAAACCTACCTTTATTTTTAATTTGCCTCTTTAATGCCCCCACAACTGCACCGCCATTTAACTGTCACTTTTAACAGTTTCATCTTTTTTCTCTATTTTATCTATCTTGTTCGCTAATGCAGACCTGTGCTTGCTTTTCTTAATGCTTGTCATTTTACGGGTTTGGATTTTTGTCTGCATTTGTGCTATGGAATCATCCATATTATCTAAGTAATCACCATAAGTATCTTCTACTTCTTTTTCCTTATTCTTTAATTTTTTAAGTACCGCTTTTTCACGCCTCGTTTGTCTACTGCCCGATTCACTCCCCTCATAACTATCTTTAACAAACCAATCTTTAGTCTTATTTCTTATTTGTTGACCTATCTTATCACCATATGTCATAGCCATCATACCTGTGCTTACAACAACCACCTTTGCCTCTTTAAATAGTTTTACGATAGTGCGGAATAAAACCACTACATATAAGCTATTTATTAGAATAAACCATAGAAATACTGCTATAGGGCTATTTAATACAACAGTCCCTGAATTCCCTATAATGTTTGAATAAGCATCACTCACAAGTAATGAATTTAAAAATGCTTGTGCGATAGAAGCTATAAAGTAGGTTATAATAGGCGTAAACAATCCTTTTTGTACTGCCTTTAGCATAGTGTCAATATTCTTTACCGAACTTAATCCATAGTATAGTATCAAAATGTATGCCATTACGAATACAAGTATTATGTAAATATATCTTAAAGTGGACACTATCCATATTGCAAGTATGTCACAAAGAAATAAAAATACCCCCGATAACCATGATGAGTTGTCTATTATTCTCTCATACACCAAGCTGTCTCCAAATAGTGTCTCTCCCGTACTTGTGACAAGCATCATTTTCATTATTGTGTCATAATTAAACCCTCTTAAATCATAAGTTTTAGGATACAGGTCAGCATTGTCTCGAAATACAAACGATCTAGAGAATTCATTGTTAAAGTTAAATGTTGCCTGTAGTGCCGCCATTGATAACAAAGATTCATCCGAAAATCCGTAATTATTAATTAAGCCTCTAAAGTCAATGTATGTCTTTTCAAGCACTTTCAATATCTTTGTCTCAACTAATGTCAAAGACATATTCTCATACCCCTGCTCTATTTGCTGTGCTTCACTAAACACCATAGGTCTGTAGCTTTTATATTCTGTATAATCAAAGGAATTAATAAGTTTATACTTACTGTTTATTGCCAACACGTAATCATTTTTCCCGTAATCCGATCTCTCTATGGCAGATGCCCAAACCGAAAAGTAAGACCAGTAATCTATGTCCTCTAATGGTGCTGTCTTATCGTTTATCTTACGTAATGCTAACGTGTTGTAGGCTTTCATATTAGGTAAAAGATTCTTAAACAGGTTTTCCATATCTAAAAAGTCTTTTATTCTATCATACCCTCTACTGTTTCTGCTTGTAACCTTAAAAATATCATCCTCGATTAAGAGTCTTGAAAATCCAGAATTTATTTCTGAGCTACCCTCTAACGTTGTAGTAGGTGTATCAAACATGTAATCTCTTAACACATTATAGAAATAATAATAAACCCCCTCTGTATTTATTAGAAACTGCTCGTTATAGTTCCTGTGATTATCAATTACCACATTCTTTGTGTCAAGTCCCATTAAATCCATATCTGTACAAGTGAATTTTTCTTGTTCTGGCATGCCTAAACCCTTATTTAATAAGAACGATTCATAATGCACAGGCTTTGATTTGCTAAACTTAGGAAAGTAATAATATTTCCCCTCTTGTTCTAGTTTTTCTCTTTCTTTTGCAATATCGTAATACGTGTAAATAGTCTCTCCATCTTGATCTATAACTTGCTTAACTCTAGTGTTTAAAGGAATGTCATAAAGGTTATAGGCTTCATTTGATGTACGTGCTACATCATACAACGATCTATACAAATAATAGCTTGTACTGTCTGGATAAAACTCCTGCTGCAAAAATCCTGACGAAATCCACTTGAATATATTCAAATTAACCTGGCTTCCACCACCAAGGTTCATTGAGTAAAGATTTTCATAAGGGTTAATTTTCTTCTCTGCGTTCCATTTTAAAAGTACCCCTCGATTACCCTTTGCACTCCTTATAGATTGGATAGAGTTAACAACACTTATGTTATTATTTTGGTTCTCAATATCAAGCAAATATTGTTGGTGTTGTGTTAAAGCCCACATTCCAAGCTTATTACTGAATATTCCCTCTGATACTTGATTGCTTGTCTCAACTGCAAAGTCTATAAGGTACGGCGGTATTATTAAAACCAATGAAACTATTAACAAAAACACCGCCAATTCCTTGAATGTCTTAGCCCCTATTATGAAGAATATTACCCCTACTATCAAAAATGCTATGAAAAATATAATGTACCATATTAAGTAATTGTTTATCATTCCCGATATAAAAGGTGTCTGCTTTAATGTTGGTGTTGTAACAAAATTATTTAATCCACTATACCCTGTTTGTACCCTATATCCAGATGATGTGATGTCCGCTTTGTCTGCATTTGCTAACTTATAATGAGTGTCAATTATCCACTTGTTAGCTGTTGAATTTAATTGTTTTACCCTATATGTAGCATCATCAGGATCAAGTAAACCTCTTATATTTTTCAGTAAGTCCTCTTTCTGCTTTTCGTCGCTTTCTTCCAAGTATCTCTCTGTCATTAATTCGGCTATCAATGAATTGTATTCTGCCATTCCTATAAGTTCGTCAACCAACTCACTGTTAAAACCTCTCCAATCTTGATACCCCTCTGTATGACCAAAATATAGCTTTAAGTATGTGTAATAAATTGTCACAATAAAATTATCTCCTAGAGTGTTAATATCTCCATCTGCGATTGTAAACTCTCTAAACAAATCTCTTTCATTTAGGGTGTACATGTTATACATGTATTCATTCATTATCCCTCTTATCACAATATTTAGCATGTTCTGACCTAAGATATTTTTAGCCTTGTCCCATAAACCTTTACCCTCTGTACTTGAAGTGCTTATGTCTAACGCACCTTTTAACAGGTTAATTCCAAACTCTGTAGAGTCCACGCTAGTATTTAACATTTTAATGTCTTTATCGCTTTCTGGTAAGGAGATTACATTTAATATGTCAGGGGATTTAAACTTTAATACCCCTTTATTCATTGCGCTTATTTTAGCGTTTATCTTTTCACCTAATTCTGACTTTATGTTAAATAATCCAAGTATTCCTGTAGCACGATACTCAGATGTCTCTACTGCTGAATTGTCTAAATATATACTTAATTCTATATCTGATTGATCCTCTTTGTATTCTTCTTCAAGCTCCGTTAATATCTTTTTTGCCTCTTCTCTGCCTGCTTGTAAGGTTTCCTCAGATATTGTCAAGCCGCCTAATGCTGAAATAACCCTTTGCTTATATGAAGTGTAATTATTATAGGCTATAACGTTAAAATTCTTTGTAGCAAGTTTGTTCTTAAATAACATGCTTAAAGACGGTAGACCAAAATCTCTCTCGAAGTCCTTTAATAAAAATCCAGAGGTTTGTGTTATTCCCGACTGTCCAATAGCTGTATCCTCTACTCTATCTGCTAAAAACCCTAGGTTATCTTTATTTTCATTTTCTGTGAAATATAAGTAACTCCTGTACTCTTGTTTAACTGTACTTCCCTTAAATTGTGCAGCCCTATCCCAATTTAATACCCTCTCTATGTTCATTACTGAATTCGGATGCCCTACATTAAAAGCATAGTTAGCAAGCGTGTAGTCATTGATAAATAGAAATTTATCTCCATTTTCCGATATTATGTAGGGATTTAATACTGCGGGTATGACTACTCTGTTATCTTCTAATAGAATATTCCCAAATGCGTCTAAACATATAGGTGTATCTAAAATTCCCTCGTATGTGATTGAGGATAATACCCCTTTGCCTTTTGCTAATGAAATAAGTAATCCTATATTTGAAATGTCATTATTTGAATTAAATACTGTAAGTTCTTTATTTCCTGTATTAAGTACAATCTCAACATTGTCCTCTAATAAAGTGCCAAATGTAGCCACTATACCGCTACCCTTTTGTACTAAATATTTCCTATCTCCTGCAATTTGAAATTGTAGCACCTTTTTGAATAACTTGTCTAAGCTATCTTTATAGTCTGGTTGACCAAAGTATAAGTATTCACTCTTTTCACCTGTGAATATACGATACCCTTGATTGTCGCCAGAAGCAAAAGGCTCTAAATAATTGCTTAAAAAGAACCCCCATACAAATAACTCCTGATCATCTATGCTGTTTATGTCCCCCAATCCTCTGTTCCCTCTATATAGGTCAAACATTGCATATTCTGTAGATACCTGTGCATTTACATGTATCGGTGGAATGAATACTACCCCCATTGCCACTGCTATAAGTATAACGCATAGCCCTCTTTTAACTCTCTGTAACTTTCGCATTTCTTCTAGCCTCCAACTATGTTAAAATATAAAGTAATCAAATTTTCTACAACTAATTTGTATAATCCCCCTGTTACACATAACATACCAATGATCGAACCTAAAATAATTATTGTTAATACCTTTTTACCTGTCTTGTTTTGTTTTTTATTTCCAGTAATATCTCCAATACTATTATAGTCCATTTTAATGTTCTTAAAGCTTATTATAGGAAGTAACTCTACCCCCATTATTCCACCACTCCTGTCAAACGTGTACGCTATGAATAATATGGATATATACAGGAATATGAACGCTCCCAATACTATTAAACTAACTCTTAACCCTTTTAACTTATTGTTAATATTTATTCTCTCAAGTTCTGAACGGATACCCTCTATTTTTGCTAACTGTCCATCTGTAAGTTCAAATGTATTTACTGTGTATTCTCCTGATAGTATCCTGCCTATCGACACTACGTCTACTTTATACTTCTCACTTATTTCAGCAGATATGCTTGAGTTTAAATACTCCCGTAATCCACTTTCTCCATAACAGTCCTTATTTAATACTATGCAGTTACCTACTCCCATTTTGTTCTTTATGTTTATTATGCTGTTTCCGTCTGGATCGGTAGAGGTATAATACCCTAACTTTGTAGAATCTATATCTGCTAATTCGGCATTGTCGTACTTTATTAGTGAATTATCTGTAAGATTAATATCTCCTAAATTAATTAATCTTCCTGTGTGGTACAGCTCATCATTATATGTGATACATTCCATAAGAGTACTAGAAATTATTTCAGGTTGAGTATTCCCCACTAACTTAAATGTCTTATAGTTACCGTAATGCTGTGAATTAAAGCTCTTTGTGTCACCACTGTCTGTTACGTGTATTTCTTCTGTAAATAGGTTTATTAACCCTACGTCCTCGTATGAAATTGGGTAATACCCCTCACTGTTCTTTATTGAGCCGCTTACTTGCTTAAATGGGTATTCAACTCTTATGTACTCTTTTTCACTTCTTTGTATATACTTAGGTCTACTTGTTTCACCCTCTGTGTTTTTGAAAACTCCTGCAAATTCTTCATTTACATTTAATCTGTTGCCTGTGAAATTGATTGCTCTCGATGTGCTACCGTCTATTAGCTTTATTACTTCTCCTGTAGTTAAACTGGAATTTAACATTGTCCTTATATTGTTCTTTAATAGCACTCCTGTACCGAATGTATCATACACTAAAGTCTTGTTGTCTTGACACTTTAGGTCTTTTATGGTAACACTTATATCTGAAAATAAATTAAAAATATGCTGCGCTAAACACTCCGCACCTTGCGTTATTAATGCAGAAGTTGCTGTGTCTATAACATAGTACGTGTCTGATCGGGATTCAACTCTGTAGAAAGGCTTGTATAGGCTTGCTCCAATTAACTCTTTTTCAACTCTATTTAATGTCTTGTATTTTTCTGTCTGAAATAATTGCAAACCTGATGGGTACATTGATTTATCGAATTGGGATAGGTCTATTTTAAAGGTCTTTTCATAGGTCAAATAATCCATTATTCTAGTGCTCAGGATTGTCGGTAAACCTTTATATCTTAGAAATGTGACAACATTATTGTTGAAACTGATAGTGGATTTATCTCTGTTTAGATTGTATAGACTTCTTGTTGTGTCACAAAGTTGCTTGAATGTATCTATTTCATAGTTAACTATTTCTGAAAAATCTGCACTGTTCAAATGTTTAATTCTTGTTAATGAATTGCTGTATGTATACTCCGTTCCAGTACCTACCAAATATGGGGGTATAGATACACCTTTATGATAACCACTTGCCTCTCCTGTGATTGTGACTAATTGATCCAAAGTAAAATATTCTTTTAAATAATCATCATAAGGAAATTCAGCATTATTTTCTAAAGTAGTGATTTTTTCATACTGTAACTTAGACACTTCCTTTTCTGTAACTATACTTAACTCATACGTATCTATCTTCTTTTCTGCAACATAAGAATTAAACCCTGTAACAGTCACCCCAAACGTTATAAAACATACTATTATACTAAATATAAACTTTTTCACTATAAGTCCCCCTATAACTTAAAAAAGTCTTTACCCCTTAATTGAGGGTAAAGACTTTTTATTTAATATGTATTAACCTATTCCCACTAATCCGAAAAGACCCTCTAATAATGAAGATACCGCTGTTATTGTAAACGACATTAATTCTCCCGATATTAACAAGAGTATACATATCACAAAAAACACCACAAATATAATTCTGTTTTTTAAGTAATCTATTACTGCTGAAACTTTAGGACTACTGTCTCTGTTTCCATATGAGCTGACTGATTCTAACGATGCTTTAACTGCGTTAAAGGCTTCTACCGATACCCACTTAGGCTTTTTACGTTTCCCTGTTGAGTCACCTGTTACTGACCCTTGTAATGGTGGAAATGTGATAAAAGCCAAGTCTAAAGCCAACACTATTCCAAACCCTATTAAAGATGCGTATGTAATTATCGCAACCACTATTGCAACTATAGGCTCAACACCCGACATAACACGCCTTGCACCCACAAAGTCCGCTGACGATCCCGTTAATAAATACCTTACCACAGTAGCGTTATCGGGAAAAGCTTCAATTATAGCTGAATTTAAGTCCCACATTTCATTTGTTGTAAGGGATTCCTGCGGAGAATTCTCTGCCCTTTTTAACGCATGTAAAGTTCTCTCAATATAAGGTCTCGTATCTTTTGCAGGAATGTTTGGAGAGCTAAAATCCATATGTACAATGGCATACCCTTGATAATCTACAAATAGTCCGCCTGTCCCTAGTTTCCCATCTACCTCTGACGGTACATATATTGCATCTGCCGGAAGTCTGTCAAATGCAACAGGATTTGCTGCAAATATAGGTATGCTCAAACATAGAAGAAATAATATTGTGAATATTAATACGTAATATGGTTTAACTTTTCTATTCATGTTACATCTCTGCCTTTCACTAATGAAATATATAACTAACGTTATGTACTAAGCCAACAAGCAATAACATAACATTCAGTGTCCTGATAAAAAATGTGGAATGATTTTTAACTGTCTTGTTTCCCATTAAAAAATTTCCCTGTACAGTAACCGTTTCCCCTGTCACGAACCCACCATCTTTACCGAACAGTTTAAGTCTTACATTAGGCACTATATGTATCCCGTCTTTTGTCATTGCATCTAACAATAAGTGCGAGAAGAGTCCAATTAAAAACCCTATAATGCCCCATAAATAAATTACTTCATTTATACCCTTAACTTCAAGTTTAAGCAATGATGTTAATAGTATTATACAAGGTAATGGGGTTACTGTTATGCAGTGTGTTTGCCACGATCTATGTGTACAACCAATCCAATTAAATACTCTGCTGATGCACCTTTTTATTATATTTTTTCTTCCCTTGTAAAGTTTATAGTCTAAATCCAAATCAGGGGCTATTGCTCCCATCCTAGAAGTGATAACAACTATTCCCAACGCTATTAAGTAATTAAGGTCTGTTTCTCCAACTAAGCTATATATTGCCGGTGTTGCTACTACACCTAAAGCTATTGCGTTTGGAATGTGTTCTTTCATCGTCACTGTTATCCCTCCTTACCTTTGTTACTCTAATACAATTGCCTCGTCAAAATACTTTATCTGGTAATCATCAATCTCTGCCACTTTTTCAGCTATCGCACTTGATGTTCTTGCTCTTAAAGTAAATGCGTTCTTTTCAGTGTCATATAGTGGTGTAATTGACACTATTCCATGTATGACAGCCCTCTCACCATTTTTTAAATCTTCTTCAAGTGAGTTTAAGTATTCTGATATACAACGATCAACCATATTCTTTGATAACCCAAGCTTATCTGCTATCTGTGAACACCTAAATTTGTGTGTCTTTGAATATATTTGTTTTACCATTTTAAAAGTCTCCTATCTCAATCATTATCGGTCTTACCATAAACTTTGTCTGATCTATTTGATTTATATTGTAATACTTTGAAAGCTCTGATCGTAAGGTTAAAAAGTCATTTACCCTATCTTGTCTAATGTCTATTACCACAGCAGTAACATTATCTATGAATGCTCCTTTTAACACTTCCATTGACTGTTTTCTTAAAACTTTTAACAAGTAAGATCGGTTAAGACTTTCCTGTAATAGCTTATTTGCTAGTTTTTTTGATTGCTTTTTTTCTATTATAGCCTTAAAAACTTCCATAATAACCTCTTGTTAAAACATGCTGCTTAGGTTTATGTTTGAAACCCAGTTAAACAGCATAAAACCTAATTTGTAAAATAATTGTGAAGTAAGTATAAGAGGCACGAACACAATAAGAATTAATTCAAATGCACGTTTTTTGAAATATGTAGCCATCTTATTTTTTGTTGCGGGGGTTGTGGCACTACCAAATCCAGTATTATTAGTTGCAGGTGAACACTCACGTATAGTATCTAATGCTGATTCCGATACCCATTGTTTACCTAAAACTGAATTTGAAGTTGTTTGTTGATTGTCATACGGTGCTTGTTGTCCAAAACCACCATAAGGTGATCCGCCTCTATACCCCCCAAAACCCCCAAAACCACCAACTGTAGACGTACCTCTATTGCCTACATGAGGTGCAAGATATTGTCTTGTAAAAGGTAGAGTTAAATACACGATGTCTACACAAGTTAATACCCCTGCTGCTAACCACACAATAAGTAAAATTGCGCCTTTTGCCTTTGCTACCCAACCAGAAACTTTGCCAAATTTAGATTGTGCAAAAGCATAATCAGGTGCGCTGGAAGTTACTATATCATCCAATGCGTCTAAAGCTTCTTCATTTTTCTGTTGTGTTACAGCGTCTTTCAAATCAACGCCATCACTCGATGCAAACGCAAATGTCACACCCATTGCAAAAATTAATGATATAATTGCTAAAACGGAAAGAATTCGCTTAACCATGTTTACCCACTCCCAATTAAATAGTGTGAGAAGCTTACCAACCTCTCAAGTATTCTAATTTATTGTCCTAAATTTTAAAATCCGTGTTTACTTCTATACCATTAAATATTTCTAATATGTCGCCAGGTTCTGCCTCACGTGATAAATCAATTAAATTAGATTCCTGTTTCTTGTGTCTCTTAAAGTAATTTTGATTTGCAATATAGTCTTCAGCTAGCTTATCCGCCTTATCTGTTTGTATTTCCTCTTCTCTTGTGTCTACTCCAATCCCCATCATTTTCATACCGAACATTAACAGTTTTATTTCATCTGAAACGTTTTCTCTTTGCATTTCAACTAAGTTACTAAATAAAGTAAAAAACTCCTGTAGTGATACCCCTTTGAATACTGTCGTGTACTCTTTTAACTCATCCCTCGTAAACAAATCATTCTTACCCACATTATTAACTATATAAAGCCCGTTTTTACAATATTCTAAAAAACTGTTCATGTACAAGGAATGGTCGTTTATTTCCGATACCCATCTGATATAAGGTTGAATTTTTTTGTCACGAACGTAAGAAACTACTTTTAAGAAGTCGCTTGTACTGATTATTTCTAAGCAATCCTTTACTGCCTGTTCGCTTACGTTTCCCTGTTCCTTTACAACCTTATCTAAAAAATTCAGCGCATCCCTTATAATTTGATCAGACTTCTTAGCAATTAAAAAAAGTCCATCTTTTTCATAAGGTATGTCTTTTATGTCACATATATCCTTTAACCTTTTACACAACTCATTAATGTCGGGCTTCGTTACAGTGTAAATCTCTTGACACCTATTTTGTATCGTATCTAATACTAACTTTCTATCAGTAGTACAAAATATAAATATTAGATGTGGTGGTGGTTCTTCTATTAGCTTTAAGAACCTTGTTTGTGCGTTAGCTTTTACAATGTGAAATTCATCCAGAATATATATTTTATACTTAGTAAAGTCCGGAATTAAAGCGTTTTCAAGTAAATTATCTACTGCCTTTTTATTGTCATCAATTGATGAGTCAACCTCATATATTCCACTAGGGGCTACCCCTGTTTCTATGTATTCATCAATGCTCCTACAAGTGTCACATACTCCACACGCCCCATCTTCTGTGACATGTTCACATAAGTATTCTTTTGTCATCATCCTTGCAAATGTTGTTTTTCCACACCCCGTAATACCCTCTATCATTACTACTTGCGGTAATGTTTTTTTACGTACACTGTTATAAAAAGAACGTACCATTGCAGCATTACCTATGTAATCTGACACTCTCTTAGGTCTAAATTCCCTTGTTAACGGTAAATTATCGTGTTCTTCGTACAAAGTAACCACCTCAACCTTTAAAAAATTAATAAGAAAGGACAAGGTCTTATGAACCCTGTCCTTACTTTATTTAAAGTTATGCACTTTATGTCGTCTTGCAGATTACTTTGATGCTGAAAACTTCGAGTTGTAGTAGCTTCTGAAACCTGCGGCAATGTTTTTGAGATTGTCTGCATCTTTGGTTTTGGAAGAAGTTGAACCAACCCTGCCAAGTCCTGCGCCACGTCTCTTTTCGTATAAGCTGTTGAATTTTTCCTTATACTCAGGTAGACAAACCCACTCTTCACCCTCTTTTTTGTCAATGAGTTTCATTTGATGTTTGATTGCAACGTCTGTCATTGAGCTTAGAAGAGGTGTAATTCCGGTTTTCTGGTTTGAACGGAACTGCAACTTTTTGTCTCCAATTATAAGGGAAACTTCCGGTCTTGAACCAAGTAAGCCGATTTCTGTTCTGGTAAGAATAACAACTTCACCTGCTTTAACAGGTCTGGCAACTACTTGACCAGCTATAATTTCCTCAACTTCAAAGTCGATTTCACTAGATGATACTTCATAGCCAACAATTGTTGCTTCCATTGTCTTTTCTCCGCCAATGACGGTTTTCTGTGGGAACTTGTTTGCTCCAAGAGGAATAGCGTTAAGTTTATCAGACCAAATGCCCTCTAATGATTTTTGTTCTTCTGTCAAGTTTGCCCTGATTGTCTTACCTTGTCTTGCCATTCTTTCAGCTAACGACATTTTTTTAGCAGAAACAGCCTCTTCAACTTTTTCTGCGCTCTGCTCGATTACCTCTTCTGCTACTGGTTGCATAGGTGTTTTAACTTTTACTGCCATGTTTTTTAACCTCACTCTCACAAATTTTTTATTTAGAACGGATAGAATAACCTATCCGAATCTATCTTATATATCAACCTCTAAGTATAATTTTACTCTATTTTTAAAATAATGTCAAGCCTTTTTTAAAAAATATTTAATTATTTTTCGCTAAATTAACATAAAACTCCCCTAAAACATCTGACAAAAATATTTGTATATTTAATTTATCCCTAACAGCCGCCCGATCGTAAGATTCTCTGTCGACTTCTATGTCTAGAATAAAACTCTCTGTACCTAACACCACATTACCAGATAAATAGTAATGTATTTGTTTTCCTTTCAAATAAACTTCTCTTTTTGTAACTAAAAACTCAACTTCCCGAAAGTCCTCAATATCTGGCGGTTCACTTAACCTTATACCTCTTTGGGTACTTTGGATTGTACTCTTAATTTGATTGTCCTTATTTTCATTGGAAGTTATTTGTTGAGTCTGACTGCCTCGCACATCCTCTGTCTCTGGTTTGTACGCTACTTTAACTATAACTAGACTTATTATTACAATAACAACGAATATCGCTAAAGTAATCCATTTTATTTTCATGTTACCACCCCACGGATTTGTAAAAGGCACTATCCTTACTCCGATAGTGCCTTTTACGTTTGTTAAGTCACATATTAGCCCGCAAGTGAAGATGTTTCAGTGTTATAATTGAATACCACTTCGCCATTACGAATAACTTTTATAAAGTCACCCTCAATGACATAACCATCTTTGCCGTCTTTTGAAGCTCTGTAAGTCTTCTTAATTAGACTAGGTACTTTCGACAAAACCTTAACGCCAAGCAGCTTATGAACAGCAATTCTCTTGTAAAGAACATCAACAATTGTCTCTTCCTCATAAAGAGATTTTAATTGGTTAAGCTCTCTGTCAATTTCCATTTCAATTCCAAAATGAATTTCACCTTGTTGTTCCAACTCACTTTTACGTGCAAGCCATGTACTAGCAAAGTTAATTGCATTTTGCGGTGCTACAATGAAAACAACTTTATTATTTTCAAGTGCTGCCAAATCCTTACCGGAGTCATCAACCACATAGCTGATTTCTCTTTTAGAATTGTTTAGTTCTGCCATAATCCCATTAAGTACAACAACATTGGTCTCTGCCGCTTCTGTGTACATTTTTGCAATTATGAAGTTTTCAATAAAATCACATACCTGGTCGATAACGTTCTTTTCCCAAACGTTAAATATACGCTTTTCCTTTTTCCCTTTGCAGGTTAAAGTGAGTGTAAGAGAATCTACTTTACCGTTACTGTCCTCATAATACCGGTATGTATACAGGCGAATATCTCCCAACACATACAGAGAAAATAGGTAATCCTCAAAGTCCTCAATAACAGTACGATTCTCATAATCAATGACTTTCTTTTCTTTCATGTCCTGCCTCTTATCCTTTGCGGCAAGCATGAAAACTTGAATGTTTTTGTCTAACATAGATGTGGTTATGATTTCATTACTCAAGTTTCTCACTCCTTTATCAATTTAACTAATGTTAATGTATTACTTAGCTCAAAAAGGAACAGTGTCCCGTTTCGAGAAGTTGTTAATAATGGTTTGTTATCGTATTTGCCAAATAGGTTAAACCCATTTAAATCCTGTACCCTTGACTTCCCTTTTAAAGATATACACTTTATGTAGTTTTCAGTTTCTACCACTGCAAAATTTCCAAGTATAACTGCTTTTAATAAGTGTAAGTCTCTTAAATCTATACTGTATAAATCAAATTTAAAAATAAACTTTTCAAGTCTTACTGCATCACAATCCTGTTCGTAATATGGCGCTAAAGGAATAGCCCTTAAAATAGGTGTCTTTATGTTCATGTTTTCAGCGTAATCCTTAACCAATTTTCCGTTTGCTAGAAATAATAACTTTTTGTCCCTCATTTCAACAGGTGGTTCATCTTTATAATCAATGTGTATAATATAAGCCCCCTTTTCTGTCAGAATCATGTTAGGATGAACCGCAATAAATAGCTTGTCCTTTGATACTTTTAATTGATACAAAATATTGTATTCTACTGTATCTCCTAATGTTTCTTTAGCTTTTTCCCTGTCATCAGAATTATTGGATAAGTCTAAATTTGCTATTTTAGGTAGTATATCTAACGAATATGGTTTGTCGCTACCCTCTATTAAAAATTTCAACTCTTATCCCCCTTTTTATCTATCTTTTTTATATATGTCGATATTTTATTTGACATGGTCTGTAATACATTAGCCATTGTATCCGCTACCCTGTCTTCAAATATAACAGGCTTTCCAAACGCTTTTAACTCAAAGTCTGGAAAATCTACCGATGTGTCAAACTCTGATGTGTCTATTGCCACATCCTTTTTAATACCCTCTTTTTTACCACTTTTTTCAGTCTTATGCTTTTCAAGCACGTTTATTGTGTCAAAGAAACTCCCTATTTCCTCAGGTTCATCCCCCTCTGGTTCTTCTTCCTCAATTATTATGTCACCGAATTCTTCGTATTCTTCATCTTCCTCTACTAATAAGTCACTATCTTCTATTTCAAGTTCGTCATATTCTTCTTCGTCATCTTCTACTACAATACCATCAGTAACAAACTCGTCTTCACCGTCATCTATATCTGCGAATTCATTGAAACCTGTTGACTTATTAAATAAACTATCAAACTCACTTTCATCATAGGTTTCATCCTCAGAATCTATGTCTTCCTCATATTCATTTTCGTCAAAAGAATCTGCACTCTCATTATTCTTACCCCTATTGTTTGTACTAAAGAAACTGTCTAACTCGTCACTCTCATATTCTTCTGTATACTCGTCATAATCGTCTGTTTCTTCTTCCTCTTCCTCTGTTTCACTGTTTACTTCATATAAGTCTTCTATAAAAAATGGATCTATGTCGTCCTCGTCATCTTCCTCATACTCTACTTCTCCACCTGCTATTTTATAATACTCAACATATTTGAATAAGTCAGATAAATATTCAAGGGTACATAGACACTGATCTTTATCGCTGTAAAAACTTTCTTCTAAAAAATCAAGTATCTTTGATATATCCTCTATGTATCCACTATAATTTATAAGTTTATCCCTCACTATTTCAAACATATAAACCACTCTCGCCTACCTCTATTAAAAAATTGTCCTTATTTTTTCTTTATTATCCCACCCATACTAACTTTTTGTGACAGAAAAATACCCTATGTTTATAGGGTATCTAAAATAAAATTAAAAGAGAAATTTATGTAAATGGAGAATCTCAAAAATACTTAAACCGCTTTTGTGTATATCGCCTGTATGCCTAACGGTTTATACGACCTAAACAGAGTTGCCTTTCCAGATTCCATCACTTCTGGTGTTATTGTTAACGTGAAGCCTGAAATGTTTCCAGAGTCCTTACGCTTCTTAACAGCAGGTCTTGACACCTCAAACCTATCTTTCAATTCTTGTAACATGTGATTTAAGGCTCTTTGCAAGTTCATCTTTGCTTCAACTAGTGTCTTACACTGCCTAATGCTAATGCCCGCTTCTTTTGCAATGTGCCCGTAAATTGACATGTCCTCTGTCTTTAACAATTCTAGGTAATTTTCAAGTATGCTAATGTTTTTTGAAAGCAATGTGTTAGCTTGTACTGATCTCCATGTTAAGCCGTATACTTTATCTACAATGGAGCTATTTTTAGTAAATGCCGTTCTCTCAAATGTTCCGTCTACTTTTCTGTAATCTATGACGACACAATTTTCTCTTGCTAAAGCATTAACAAATTCAAGCTTGTCCTCAATCTGTTTAAACTCTTTAGTATAGTCCACTAAATCAGTAGTCATATTCACTCCCCTACCCGACATTAAGTCATCTGCAACACTTTCTGTTAATACTGTTGCTATAACTCTGTATGCCTTTGTATCCAGAATGATTGCAGATTCCTCTGTTGATCCAAAATACTCATTTAGTTTCTTGCCTATGATTGTAGGTATTATGCGCTTGTCATTAACAGAATTTATAAATCCTTGCATAACTCCCACTTGTTCTGGATATTCTTTTCCCAGTACTTCAACCAGCTTTAATTGTGTGTCAAGGGCATTTTCTTCTTCATCAAGTAACAAATTAACAAGCACATACCTTGCACCCGAAATTCTTTTTGTGACTACTGATGCCTTACTGTTTTGAGATAACTCTCTTGGATTTAATATTGAAAACTCTAAAATTTTAGTAATGTTTACTGCACGCACTCCTTGATCGTCAGCAGGTAAATCAATCTCGGGAAGTTTAATGTAACCTCTGTGGTAGATCCGCTTCTCTTTTATGTAAGATTCAGCAACCCTGTCAACTCTATCTTTGTCGTTAAATAATCCCATTAAAATGTCTTTGTTTACAGTCATACGTGCTACACGTACCGAACAATCCCTTTTAAGGTATACAAAGTTAACTAAATATTTTTCAGCAATAGCCTGGTAAAGACTTGCTACGCTTAAAAATGTTTTATAAGGACATATCGCTGTAAATAGCATGTTCTCTACACCACCATTATCAATTTCCAAAGTGTACTCTATCTGATTAAATCTAAATGTGTACCTTGTTGTAGGATCGGCATTTACCCTGTTTCCTTTGTAATCTACTGACGGATTTAGTTTGTCTGCGGGGTAAGTGTAGTTTATTAATTTTTCTTGCAAATCTTTTCTTGCTTTAACGGTGTCAAACTCTTTCAAACTTTTACCCCTTATCACACAACTAGTAAAGCCTTTTACTGTTCTTTCTTCAATGTAGCATTGTACTACTGAAAGCATGTAGCAACAGGCTAAAAACTTAAAACCTGTGTTGTTGCACATGTTTAATGGTATTGTTATGCCAAGGTTCTTTTGTAACTTCATAGCAAATAAAATTCCTAGCCCCAGATACATAGGATAGTTTGGCTTTACCCGAAACGCCGCTTTTGGGTTAGGATAAAACACTACGTCTGAATATTCTTTTTCCGACAAAAAATCCGATACTGGCAAATGTAAGCAATCAAAAAACTCTGTAGGAACACGATGCCGTATGCTTTCCACAATCATTTTGTCTACTTTTAGGTTTATGTCTGAAAATTTAAACACTCTCAATCACCGCCATTTCTTTTTTATGTTTTTTATAAATGTTAGTCGCTATTTTAAATTACAAAAATAGTGCGAAAGTCCTGCCATGTAAACTCTCGCACTATTTTTTATACTTAAATTTCAATTAGTAATCGCTTGTTGTTGTGTCTGATATGATGAACCTGCGGTAAAAGCCTGTATCATCCACAGTCATTCCTATTCCAAAAGGTTTTCCCATTATAGTGAATGTTTGTGCAGGTACTATGTCGTAATAAAACTCTGCACGGTATCCCTCTGCAAACTGGTCAGTATACTTACTCGTGTCAGGTCCAATATCGAAAGGCAATATTCCTGATGCAAAAGGTTTAGTCAAAGTAACTGTTGAAACGTACCTTACAATTTCAAGCGTATCTGTCGTCTGTTCGTTATACCATCCGCCCTCTCCACTATTTTTCTGTAGAGCATTTAGTAGTCTACTGTTACTGCCTGATAGCTCCATTTGATCTAATATTGTGGCGGGTACTACGGGTGATGTTGTTAAGCTGTTGATGTAGTTTACATTGTATACACTGGTTGTAGGTGCGGATTTAGTTTTTTTAATCACGGCATTGAAGTTAAATTGCGATGCAAAGTTATATAATCTTTGTCCCTCTAATTTAAACTTTAAAGTGGTCGGCATTGCTGCCATAAATGAGTTTACAAATGCCTGATGTGTAGACAAGGATGTGTCAGCCGGGTTACTCCACGCTGATCTATACAACGCTTTAACTCTTAAAAAGTACGAGGTTAATGTGAATGTTTTAGGGGTTAAGCTCTCAAGTGAAAAAGCACTCCCAGCAGGTAACACTCCGTCATACCCCGTTATTCTTTGATCTAATGCTTTTGCACTTGCATCTCTAGCGTAAGGCGCATTTAACACTAAATTTTCGTTATGTATAGCAGTAGTACTGATAGAATGTACAGTAACAGGTGTTAACACTCTCCTGACTTCCCCCACAACATAAGCTGTACCCTCTGATCCTGATGTAGTGTAATACTTCATAGGTACTTCAGGATAAAAGTTTATAGGTGTAGGTGAAGTTATCCTATAAGTTGTGGTACTTCCACTTTTACTTGAATCGTACACAGGTGTGCTAATGATTGACTTCGATGTAGGTACAAACGTTTTTACAGCCAAGTTAATGTTCTGTCTAGGTAGTGAGGGTACTGAAAAAAATGAATACAGGTTAAATACGTTAGAAAAAATTCCTCTATCGTAAATCTTTTTCCATCTTATGCAATTGTCTTGAGTTTCTAAATCGATGTAACTTGTGGTAGAACCTGACGGTTTACGAACATTAACCGGTTTATTGGCTTTAGGGAACAGATTTAGTGGAAAAGAAGTTCCCCCACCTTTCCAGTTTGCTAGTGTAGGTAAGTCTCCATAGCCACTCCTTGAAAAGAGTAAGGTCGTGTCTATACCTGACATTGTCAAGTCCGTAAAACTTGTACTCGTCTTAAACTTTGCTGTGTTTAAAGCATTATGTATTAATTCAGGCATGTTTTCTTTTGAGCGTACACCATACTCTTCATAGTTGTCAAATAAATTATTATAAGTATCTTTAAACGTATAAGTGTGAGTATAATTTTTTATTTCTGAAAAGTCCAAATAATCTATACGTTTCCAACGCTTGTCAGTTCCTGGATCAGAAGTGTCTGTAGGTAAGTCACCGTGCCTATCTGAACCCGATGGAGAACACACTTCAACAGTGTCACCTTGATCCACCCATTCGTATTTTGCTGCTATCTTTGACCGCTTTTCCACATCGTACCTGTCATAGTATGAATTGTATGATCCTACGTAAGAGTATTTGCGATAATCACTATCAGTAGGCGATGACGATGCCGACCATAAAGTAGTTCCTGCGTCTTCCCAATCAGACCATTTTTCATCCTCTGTCTTCTCCCATTCCTGTAACCTATATTCTTCCCATCTATAATAGTTATAATTAGTTACATAACTATGTGAATCACCCTTAGCTGAATCCCAAGATACCTCATTGTATGACTTAGGTAAACTCATGGAAGTTGTGTCAGTTGTCTCACTTATAGATACTGTTCTTGAACCTGATGCAGGTGAGTACGAATTTTTGCTAACCGTAAACGTATTAAAATTACCGCCAGTTAATTGAGGATAATACCTTGTAAGCATATTTTCTTCTATTGTATAATCCCCTGACACTATAGGTGTGCTCGGCATATCTTGTTGATATGAAACGACTATAGTTCCAACATTGTTCTTATACGTATTCACGTCTGCCATGCTCTCAAACGTAAATATATGTTTGCCATTTTGATTTACCCAGTAAGGTCTAGATGATGTATGAAAGAAATCTCTATCTCCTGTATCCGATATGTAATTCTCATAAGTCGACACTGTTACTTCTGAACCGTTTGGAGATTCAGCTATAATTGCAACAGGTGAATACCCTGTTCTGTAACTATACCCCTTTATTGCTTCTACAACGCTACTACTCCCTGCTTCATGTACGTCGGAAATTACAGATTGTTTTAATATATGCTGTACACCGCCAAAGTTATACACCGTAGATTTTGTTACAGAGCCTATACTTGCAATCAGTTCTCTTTGTTTAGTACCGTCTAGTAAATTGTATTCAGCAACAACTTTCATTGTTAAGTCCATAACATCCATTGTCTCAAATTCAAATTCTATTACCAAAGGATTGTCGCTGTTTAACGCATGTGCTCCTCCCCATAAACCAGATACATGAGATAAACTTTCATTTATATCCGCACCATATAAAGGTGCATAAACTTCATCTGCTGTAGTTGGATTATAAAATCTGAATCTCATAGAGGATAAACTCAAGTGAAATTCTTCCATCCATGTAGGTGAAGATGCGGATTTTACCCTTACTTTTAGTGACTTTGTAAAGGACATATTGTCAGAAGAATTTATGAACGGTGAGCCTAAATAATATGGAATACATAATGCCCCTTTTAAAGTCTTATCTTGTAATTTGAAATGATTCCTTGTTAATGCTGTTGACGCACCTATTTCTTCCTGTTCATCACTAGCTAAACCTCTAAAAACAGACATGTCGACAAACATTGGTTCTGCTACACCATATTTAACATCGTCATCTAACAAATAAAATCCTGCCGATATCGCATCAGTGTAAGTTATCTCCTGCCTTGATGTAAAGTTTCTGCCATTCTTAACATCCATAGCTATAAGCAACGTTGTTAGTTCTCTTAAATCAGCTGGAAAACCCTCTACGTTATAGTTATAATTGAAATACCCCACATTTGCTAACGGATAGTTTATTAACGCATACATACCTGCTATGTCACCTAATGTTTTAATTGTCCCACCAGAGTCATAGTCTTTTATTTTTACAGAAGTGTTTAAAGGTATTTCTGTCTTACTTTTTACTTCTTGGTATCCTACTCCAAGTGCTTGTTCGTAGTTCGGTTGGAGGTGGAGTTTTTCGGTCAAATTCGTATAAGGATCAATAACAGATACAAATAATGTGTCCATAGCTCCATCAGGATATGATGGCGTTAAATATTTACCTAGTATGGCTTTTTTAATATAGTTTGCTCCTGCCCAGTTGTTTAATACAGAATTGTTCCACCTCACATCAGAACCATCTGTATATGCAGGATTATGAAGTCCATTATATTTCTTCAAAGCCTCAACATACTGTCCACCTGACGAAAATTCATCTTTCGCTGAGTAACTGCCCCATTCATCCATGTCTGTGTACGCCGTGGCTATATATTGCCCCTCTCCTACCTTTATGAATGGCTTTATTCCTACTTGAAAGAATATGTAAACATTTTCTCCATTGTTCACCGCACTTAATTTATTTAATGCTTCCAATGCAGTGTAGGTCATGCTCTCAGGCTTTAATGTACCATTACTATTATATATCTGATAATCTGGTGAGTATGTTTTATCCTGCTGTGATGCAGGTAATGCAGGAATTGGGTAACCTGCATAAACTGTCTTTTTCTTATCTAATCCATACTGTCCACTTGCAATTCCTCTGTACCATCCTGGAAATCCATTTGCAGCTACACCCTCATTTGGTACTAACTTTGCAAGTCTATCACAGTTAGCAAATGATGCACCAGTCGATGATGATGGCGTAAACAGTTTTACTGTACCTATTCCACTTGAATTGTTTCCGTATACGGATATGTAGGATAGAGATTCGTAATCCCATACTTTCAGATACTCTTGTATTAACTTTTCTTTCGTACTATTCTCGATATCTAAATACGGTGCTTCGATTCTGAGGCAAGTCTTTATTTCCGCTTCTGTAACAGCATACACCCTTGTTGCATTTGTCCTTAACGGATCAATTATCGCCCATGTACCCTCTGATATTAACCTTGATGAATACCCTGTGCCACTTAAATCTGTTTCTGTAGCACTTACTGTCAGCATGAGCGAACATATAATTAAGCCTATTAATGTAAGTGCCAGTTTAAACCTTGACTTGTTCAACAAAAATCACTCCTAACTCTAAATTTTCCATTAGTAACTATTCTACTATTAAAGGTATTTTGTTAGCTTCACAATAAGTCACGTACGCAAAAACTCCTGCTGACGAAAATTCAATCCCTAAGTCCTCATTGATAAACTTATGCCAATTCTCCCTTTTTGCTTCAAATGTATCTCCTGTAATACCTAATAATGTCATGTGATTACCTAAGCGTGTCTCGTACGATTCTAAGAATTCAAACTTAAACCCTAAACTTTCCTCAAACCATAACTTTTTACGTGTCATGTCCCAATCTTCATTGTACATTTCTACAATCTCACCAATAAGCATTGATCCACTTTCTACACCACTATTGTTTGAACCTATATCTTTGTTTACTTCTTGATACGCTACAGGGTTATATTCTCCTGCATTAAAGTTTAAACCAGACAAGTCTTTTTGTCTTTTCGATACAGGAAGTCTCTGAGCAGGTCTAAATGCTCTTGCAAGTGTAGCTATAGCTTCTGCTCTTGTTAGCTGTTTATTCCATCCAGATGAACCATCTGGCATACCACACATAATGCCAAAATAATTAAGTCCATTAATTACTCTTAATGTTGCTTCTGTCATAGGTTCTGTGCCCGCTACAACCCTTTGAAATGGGGGATAGTAATAAGGTAAAGATACTCCAAATTCCTGCATGAGTCTTCCTGCTTCGGGTGAATCCCATTGACATTCACTTGACGGTTTAACTGTTAATGGCATATCATTAAAGTATCTAACTTTTGCAAACATGTTTCCTAGTTCAGGTGTTACTTCACTTACTGTTGCCTTAGCAACCAAACTTGCTATTTCCCCTCTATAACACGGTTGTTCCATATCTTCTATTGAGTACGTTCCGAACGGGATACCATCTACAGTGTAAGCATGAGTAAACCACCATTTATTCGGCATACCTTTGAACCTATCGTGGCACTTAAACTTATCATTATCAGGTCTTTTTGACATAAAGTATTCTACTTCATCTGCTGTCATCTCCCGTATCCCCTGTAATCTCCCTATCATAGCCCAAAACTCTGCCCTTGTAACAATGTTAGCTCCTGCAAATATTAAACCCTCTGAACCCATTCCGTTAATGATACCCTTAGAGGTCATTAATGCTAAGTCTTTTATATACCATTCTGTTCCTGTTATGTCTGAAAATCTATAAGGCATTAGCTCAACTATTTTTGTAATCTCTTCATCAGTATAAAGTTCGGCTTTCTTAGTCCTGTCAATTCCCATAGCTTCTACTTTTGCATAAAACTGTTCTTGTGTCAATCTCTCTTCTTGATTTATGGTGTTCTCATATGCAGGTGTATTAGCCGCCATTAAGATGTGTAATTCTTTTTCTGGTTCTAAGTTAATTACATATACATCTGGTGTCTTATCTATTACGTTATTTACGTATGAAACTATAGAAGTCTTTTCTCTACCAAATCTGTCAAAATAACTGTCACCATCCCTTAGACTGTTAAGCGTAAATCCTGGCAATGTGTTCGCCAATATCATTACAGCTACGATTCCACCGTTTATTACCTTTGTACATATATTACCTTTAAATGCCATGTTAAAAACCTCCCGATTCTTTACTTATACCCTCTATAAGATTATGTACTTAAATTTTAAGTAAAAGGTAAAATAAAAAATAAGATGTATAAAGATACATCTTATTAAGGTCAATATACATGACTATCACTTCTATTGTTTAAGCTTTACAAGATATGTGCAATTATCCTTTATCCATTCTTCCACTTCCAAGTCATTGAAATACCAGTTGTCCGTGAACCAAAATCCAAATTCTTTATCAAAATAAAGTGTAGTTTCGGTACAGTCCAATAAAGAACATAGATATTTTGCCCCTTTATTTAATTGTAATTTATCGCCATTCTTCCAGTAAGCCATATTATTCCCTACCTAAAAGCTCATTATTTAAACGGTATGTGGCTTTTTTGCCAGCGACCTCTTTAATCAATATTCCTTTTTGTAAAAGCTCTCTAAAGTCCTTATAAGCTGTACTTGTTGAGATTTCATTTAATTTTGTGTATTTATTTATAGAGATCACACCGTTTCTCTTTTTTAACAACTCAATCAAACGCATCTGCCGCATGTTTAGCTTAATATTCCCTAATTTTACACCACGTATAAGAATAATAGCTAATGAGTTAAACGCCTTTAACATATATTTAACAAAAAACGTTATGTCCCCGTGTTCGTTATTCGACAACTCAAGTGACTTATAGTACTCGCCTTTTGTACGGTTGATTGCACTGCTAAGACTAAACCAACCGAATTTTGTCAATCCTCCATTTATTAAAAATTGATGGTTTAAAAATCTTGCCAACCTACCGTTTCCATCACAAAATGGGTGTATATACACAAACAAATAGTGTAAAATAAACGACATTATCACATTATCACAATCATTGCAACTGTTAAATAAATAAATAAATTCGCTCATGACACAGTCCAACTTATCTACTTCAACGCCTGTATGCACAATTTTGTCAGATCCGTCAACCACATAAACTACACCGTTTCTATACTGTCCCTCTTTATAAACGCTTGAATTTTCTCTAACTCCATCCGTTATCCTTTTCCAAAACTCCAGTAAAAGACTTTTATTTAATGTCAGGCATTGCAAGTAATCTAACAGGTCTAAAACATCGTACATGTTCTTAACCATACGCTCTGATTTATTGTATATTTTTGCCTTTCCAGTTACGATTTTTAAAGTGTCTGCATACGTTGTTTTTGCACCCTCTATTTGTGCTGAATTTAATGCCTCAAGTAACAAAGCGTTCCCTTGCAGCATTTCCCGTTTTATTTTAATGTATAATTCATTGAATAATTTTAAATCGTCTTCAACTGCAATCTTATTTACATAAAAGTGTTTGTTTAAAGTACGCAGGTATATAGTAAACGAATTCTGCAAACGTAAACTCACTATGTTGCGATATTCTGATTTACTAACTATGTGTTTTAACTTGTTGTAATCAGTGTAAGGCTTTTCATACCCGTGCACTTCCAACACCACACTTTCGGCTAGTTTTAAGTCATGCTCTCATAACTTGATTGAATGGAATATCTATTCCTTTTGTTTTGAAGTAAGGATTGCCGTCAACATCATATCTGATTTTTGCGTGACTTTTCTTACCGTTGTTCCAGCTAAAAATAACCTTGTCCTCTGTACCGTGAAGTATGCAATAAATGTTTACTGATGTATTGTTTGAAACTACATATGAGCCAATTACTTTCATAGTGTTATCTTCCTTTCCACCATCATAAAATTCTATAGTTTCCCCTCTGCTTGTGGTCAAGAGTTTAATCTTTCCAATCTTCCTACCATTACCGTCAAGTTTATCAACTTCTTCAATCTTCACAATAGTCGCTAAAAGCTCCAGTTTATCAGAAACTACAAATGTACTCCCCTGAGCCTTGACTAGTGCCATTCCGTTTCTAAACTTAGAAACATAGTCACACTTCCGTACGCTCTGGTCTTTAATACCTATTAAATAGTACAGATTAGATTCAACTCCCCGTACCCACAAAGTATCATTGTGAGTCTCATACCCTGCCATTTGAAGAGAGTGAATTTGTCTACGATCTTTGTTAAACCAACAAACATGATATTCAGCAGGTTTTGTTTCAAAATTACACTTAACTATGGATAGTAAGTTCTTAACGTTTAAACGTTCAATTACCTCAACACTTGTACAATCGGGATTTTGCTTTTTTATATGGTTAACTATTCCCTCATGTATCTCAGCCAAATGTGATCCAGTTTGATTAAGATCGTTCTGTACATTCTTAACAAACTGTGATTCCTCACGTTTAAACTTCGAGTTTAATATCGCTTTGTCTAGACTTCTAAAAAATGTTCTAATACCCATCTTTTTATTCTCCTTTATGAAAGTATTATTTTAAAATTCTATTACTTCACCGTTACATGTCGTCAACAGTTTTACTGTTCCTATTTGTCGCTTTGCATCTTTCAACACAGCTCTGTTAACTTTCCTTATCCCGTTTCGTGTTTTCCTGTCCTACATTACTTCACCACCGCACTTTCATTTATGTTATTAAACATATTTATAGTATTCTTTGCACTTCATTAAAGTAAATTTTCATATTCCTTGTCATAAAATATGGTTCGCCGTTACTGTCATACCTTATTTTTGCACTGCATTTTCTTCCACTGTTCCAGCTAAAAACAACTTTGTCCTCTACACCGTGAAGTACGCCATAAATGTTTACTGATGTGTTGTTTGAAACAACATATGATCCAACTACGTTTTCCATGTTAATACCCCTTTCTATTAATATTATTTTTGAATTATATGTTTATAACACACTTGCTTTTTAAACCTGACTTTATTATGCCTAAACAAATATATCACTTCTTTTATTTACTATGTGCTTGAAATTATTCCCGTTAAAATACTTAGCTTCTGTAAAACAGTTGTGTTTTGGCTTTTGATACCCTTTTCTCATTCCCTTTGATCGCTGTCTACCATACTTTTGTAACAAAATAAGTAGCTCTTTCGGATCGTCCCAAGTTAGATTTTAAATCCTTTTCACATCATGTTCATGTTAAACCCATTCATCTCCACAAGTTGATTACCACATTTCTTACAGATAAAGTCCCACTCACTTCGTTTAGTATGCTCTGTACGCTTATTGCAGTATGTGCATAGCTTTATGACAATTGATTGATCCGATATTTCCGATACCTTTAAGTTACCGCAAACCGTACATATTTGATTTCCTGATTTTAGTCTGTAAAACTTATTTTCGGATTTACACTTTTTACACGTCATGTTAATACCCCTTTCTACTGATCTCTGTCCTCTACCTCTATGTCTAACATTAACTCGGTTAATCCCTTTAATGCATCTGTGATTTGTACAGAATATTTGAGGCTAAAATCGTTTTCCATGTACTCCTTTTCGGCGTCTATTGCTTCTACCATGTAGGCTAATATTTCTTTTTCTCTTTCATTTAATTTTTTGTGACTGTAAATGTGTTTATTGATAATTTTATTTGCATTTTCGTAAAACGGTTCTAGTCGATTAAAAGTCTCTATGTAACTTATTTCCATCAAGCAATCACACATGTCAAGAAAAAATTTGTCTCCAATCCCCTCGGCTTTTCTATTGAGTAATTCTCTTTCATCCTCGGTATATCCGCATCCTGACAATAGTAACGTAAAAATTAAACTAATTATTAGAATTCTTTTCATTTCTTTGTGTACCACCTTTCTTTATTAGTGTTAATAACATAATTATCATCTGCTTTAAATTCTTTTTTTCGTGTGATTAACGCTTTTATTGTTTTATATGAATAAAACATTTGTTTATATGCGTATGTTTCCATTAGTTAAAGTCCTCCAATTAATCAATGCATGTCTGCTTCACTTTAGCTATTCTTGCTTGCGTAAATTCATCTTTACTTAATTTGTAACGTTTTAAAACGCCCGGAGCTGTTAATGGATTACGTATGTAGGTATCCGAATAGCTTAATAAGAAAGTCAATGAATGTGGTCTATCGTAAACAGAATACTCTTTACACTGTATGAATATAAACTCTGAGTTCTCGTTCAATATTTCTTCCGACAGTAATAAACTAGCACAATTGTCTCTGTATTTACCTAAAACCTCACATATAGTCGATTCCATGTTTTCGTACGAATCATCATACCTAAAATACCCCTGGAATCTGCATATAAAAGGTCTTATGTCATAGATAGAACATTGACCAACTTCATTTAAAAACAAACAAGGGCTGTCTTCATGGGTTGTTTTACACTTACCTGTAGCTTTGAGATAGCGGTTAAACACGTCAATGCCGCCCTCTTCCATGTTTTCTTCGTACTCCGCCGTCTCTTTATTGTGTTCTCTGAATTTTTCCCACTTTACTTTTGCTTTACTTGTCAACTCTTGCCATTTATTTAGCCCGTAACGTTTTGTGTATTCATAAGCAATATAGTCAAACTCGGTACTCGATACTGCAAAATAATGATTACAACAAGTGTTACAGGATTCCCTACACAAGTTGCACTTACCGTTTGCTTTTCCCTCTAAGATGATAGCGTCCAGCTTTTTATAATAGTTAATTAAACCCGCTATTAAACTGTCTGGATTTATGTCGGGATGGCATCTCTTATATTTCTTTCCAGAACCGCAAAAACAAAGATCGTTCCTGCCTAATGTCATAAAGTGATACTCCTTTACTCATGTACTATTTTGGAAGATAACCTGTTAGGGATTGCTTACATCTATAAATGTAAACATTTTTGCTTTCTGCTGTCATGACAAGGCGTCTAACAAGCCAGCAATAACCAGTTCTAGGCGCTTACTTCCTGTTATCAGTTACTATAGCCATGTATTTACACTTAGGACAAAAAGCATTTCCTGTTTCTTCATCTATATTACAGGTCTTTATAATATCTTGATCTGTTGTGCAAAAACCACAGTTTATACACTCTAATTCAAATTGTTCACTTTCATTTTTCATTTTAGTGCATCCGCCCCTTTTCAAATTACTTTATTTTTATATAATAATGTAGTGTCGGAATCTACGATATAATGTCTAAATTTTTGTCCCTAAATCCGTTAAAAACTTAGGCAAGCCTTTTCTCACAATCTCGACCGATGCCCTTTGTATAACTTCGTCTATAATTTCATCCTTTTTAGCGTAAATGTACTCTTTGATAGCTTTCTCTACGCCAGTTTTAACACCATGGTTTGCGTCAAAATATTCACCTGAGTACTTTGTTACAATACGCTTTGCAATCTCCAATTCTACTAATTCGGTTATACGCTTTTCATTAATTTCAATTTCTAACTTCATTGTCTGCCCACCTCACTTTTTAATATAAAAACTTGTTATTCACGGTTACCTATCGCATATCGCCCACTTCTTCAAGCACCCCTAATATTTCAGCCACCAACATTCCTGTCGCCAATACCGTCACGGATTGTAACACTAAACTTAACATACAAGCCATTATCCTTGTTGCCGACTTAACCGACGAGATATACAAGTGCCACTTACTGTTCATTTTTTTCACCCTTTCTGCTTTACAATAACCGACTTGTCACCTAAATCAGTTATTGTGCCTGTATTTTAGTCTCTCAGCTTTATGTCTTTATACTCAACAATATCCCCTTTAAACCTAATCCAGTAAAAATCATCCCATTGCTGTCCTCTTGTTTTTATACAAATTAAGTACGGATTGTACTCTTTAAGCCGCTAATTCCTTAAGTAATTCATCACAGCTGGCTCTTGTACGGGGAAAACACCTGTCCTCGAAAAACTTCATTAGCGTAAACATATCTTTCCTGTCTTGAGGCATAGGTGCATCCAAGAAGTGATCAGTATATACATCTTGAATAACAAGATTTTTACGACTATTCGCAATAACATGAGCAACTTTACGATCTTTACACATATAGTCGAATTCTATAATCGTTGTAACGTTCAGTAACTTATCTACTTTTTTATTTTGACCCATGAAATCCCAGCCCCTCTTACACTCTATCTAATGTGTTCGCTGTTGTAAATATATTCCGCATTCTAAACTCAAATGGAGATTCAGCTAGTAATACTAGTCTTAACTCATTTTGAGCGTCTAACGCAAAATAAGGATATGTTAAGAAATATTTCTCTTTAAATACCCACTCAGGTATCCCCACTTCATAGTCAGAACATATTTTTTGTACTGCTCCAGATATAAAAGCGTAATCTCTTTCCGCTATGTTTTCAAATTGTTCCGGCTCTTCTCTAACCAGTTCAAATCTCTCTTTTGTTGTTCTGCTCTCAGAATAGAAATGATCTAAAAAGTCCCCAAAGTATATCCACATATTTACTTTAGGGTTAGTATTTTTTGCTGTAAATTCAATTACTTCCTTTATTGTGTACCGCATTTCATTCTCCCAGTAACTCCATTAACATGTAAAATGTCTTAGGTAAAATTCTATTCCTAGCCAATACAACAAATATTCTTGCAACTCTTAGGTTAGTAAGCGTGTCATAATCTTTCATTCAATCCACTCCCTTTTTCTTTCTGCGTCACGCACAGTATTGTAGAGTAAAATTGACCTTACCATTACAACTACTACTGTAACTAACAATATCACAGATAAGAATACACTCCGTACCGTTATTGTATTTAAGAGTGTAATTATTCCTATGAATACTGCTAAATACCTACAAAGTAATACTTTTTCAATTACAGTCTTACTTTTCATCATATTCACCGCCTCAATATCTTCATTTTATTTTTTTCCCTCTCTAATTGACATGTAAGGTACTATTTCTCCCTGTGTTTTATATGCCAAATTAAGTTCAACACAAGCATACATGCTAAGGTTAGAGTGTACGCAATAATCTCATAGTCAACACTTCTTATCAATGCTGCTACTAATAAAGTAAGCACTAAAAATGATACCCCGTCTAACCACTTGATATAATTCAACTTTATTTTTTTCGTGTAGTATAACTCTCTAAGCTTTTGCTTCACTCCGCATCAACCTTTTCCCCAATTTTCTTTTTCTGTTCTTTACAGTACAATAAGTCCATTACAATTACCGCCAATAAACATACGCTGTACGCTAATATTTCATAAAATGAACCGTTTAGCACCCCTATAGCTATTCTTGTGGCAATGAAAAAGTAAATTAAGCCAATCCAATAACCAAATCCTAATTTTTTCTTCATTTAAAATATCCTCTTTTTCAATTTATATATTTATACTCAACCTGTGGCTAACAAGTTAGCAAGTAATACCGCCACTAACTAAAAAGCCACATAATACTCTATGTGGTGTTATACTTAAATTAGTTCGCCTGTGATTTCTTTTCTATATACAACTTTCTGTCCCACATCCCCCTTAGTTACGTATAGTCGTATATTATTTAGATTGTTCGACTTTAACTTGTTTACATAATCAGTATAAAGCATAACCCTAGGAACACACATTAAGTCTATAACAATTTTAACACCATTAAATTTTGTTACGCACACAGTGTGATAGTAGTATTTTTCAGATACGCCCACAGGTAAGTTAAAAGTAGCTGTGTTTCCCGCTAATGTCTTTGCAAAAAACGTCACTAAATACCCCCTACCAATTGTCCTCACTACACGTTCAGCCATTTCAGAACAGTCTTCATTTGGATGCATAATGTTCATACCCTGTACCTTTTTAATAACACTTAAATACCTATCATTCACACTTACTTTTCTTTTCATTTCATTTTCCTTCCTTATGTCAAACCGTATAGGAACGGTCTTACATCAACGTACTTTGAAGCGTTATCTATATAATAGTTAGCATCATCAAACGCAGTTACCCTTAATACCCCTTTGCCTTTAATTCCCTCTTTTGATTGTCCCGCTATTAATGCAAAACCTGTTCTGTCCCCCATTAACGCAATCGAATACTTCTCTTTGCCGTAAGCATTTAAACTACTCATAACATTGAATTGAGTGGTAGTGTTTATCGCCACTGCACCTATTTCTGTTATTGCCGAACGTTGGTTTTTTATTACAAGGTTAAATACCCCTTTTATCCCTAAGTATATACTCAACCCATCTATTCCTTGCTTACACACTATGTTTCTAACCCCTGTAAATATAGGTAAAGTTACGTCAGGTTGTTTAGAACAATCAATTATTTTTCTACCCGATAATATAGTCTTATAGACCTCATTGTAAGCCCTTTTTGCCCCGCTTTTTTCGTTAGCTTCGATGTCGTTTAGCATAGCATGTGATGCACGTCTCATGACAGTTGCAGCTTCATTAAAATACTCCCCCATGTGTGGGAATGATAAATATGAGTATTTAATTGTGTTTGTTATTTTACCTAAATTCATTTGTTCGCCTCTCCTTTAGTCATGTTATTTGCCAAAAAACTATATCTTTATTTCGTATACCTACCTCTGTCGGATACTTTGTAATTTCAAGCCACTTATCAAATATCTCATAAGTGTACAGTTCTTCCAGAACATGTTTTATATTCCTTTTGTCAATCGTATTCCGATTATTGTAAACTTCCCAATCCCTTACACCGCCCTTAATATTGCCTGAACAAGACAGTAAAGGATGTCTGTACATGTGCCTAAGAGGTATTTTCAATTCAGAAGCTTCAAATATAAAGTCACCGTTTCGAGATAATTTTACAACCATGTTATAACTTTGAATGTTATCGTATTTTATACCATCACTAACAATTAGTCGATAACCAGAATTAACAGATTCTTGCCAGATTTCCTTAATTCTTGGCTTATCTATGCCAATGTTGAATATGTAGAAAGGCATATCTTTTGTTATTTCCCTATGAGCTGTTCTGATGGTGCAATATTTTAAATTAATAAGTAAGTCTTCAAACTCTATATATGTTGTTGGGATGTAAAATGAATGTACATTTAACCCTTTGTCTACAAGCTTGTTTAAAGAATTTATTTTTTCGTAAAGCATACTTTCTCCACTCCATTAACTAAACTATGTACTTAGCCTAACCTCTGTCCACAGCGCCTACAAAATTTATCGTCTTTTGCCACTCTACTGTCGCACCTTGTGCAACAATAGTATTTTCTTCCATCATATGTTCTACAAGCTGCAAGCTTAACATCGGAAAAGTTATTTCCCATTGTTACTAAAGGTTTTGACGGTGATAGCCTAAACTGTCCTTGTTCCCAATCAAACCCTAATCCTGCATGTTCTACTCTACTTGAAGCTCTTGCACCTACTGATGCATCTGAAAGTGTAATAAGCACTTCAATGTCTTCTGCTTTTTGATAGTCTCTAAGCCTCGATATTGTCAAGTCTACTATGATTTTTAGCATACTTAGTTTCATGTTAATACCCTCTACTCTTGTACACATTCCATTACTGGAAAACTACCCCTGGCGTGTTTCGTTAACAACACCATTCTCCTGTTAGGCAGTACCTTGTACCATCCCTTACGAAATGAAGTATATTTTGACACTTCGCTTTCGTATTCATTTTTTAAGTACTCTGTAGCAACGCCTTTCCACTGTTCCATATCAATGTGTCCTCTGTAAAAGAAACCTATAACACCACAGTCCCCAAAATTTAAAGGTTCTATTTTGAAATAAATATCATCTGACACTAACAACAACCCCTTGTCAATAAAATTATAAGGGAAAGGCGGCTTTTCCCCTTTAACAAGATGTGATACTTAGAAAGTACTCTCACTTCCCCTGTTTATATTTTATGCCGCCATTGTAAACATTATTTAAGTGTATTGTTGCCCCTATCAAAGCTGTACAACACCCAGTACCAGTCCTTGCCTGTATTTAACCGCTTATTCCGCTACAGCCTTTCCAATTTCATTTAATCTCTTATAGCTTTTGTTATAATTAGTTGACCAGTACAACTCCTTACAAGATTAAACTTAAACTTGTCAAGGTGTACCTATTAATGTAATTCCGAATTTATCTAACACCCACACAGCCTCTCTTAATGACTTTATACCTAAGCCTTTGACTTCTCTTAGTTCGACATAAGTCAGGTTTGCTAAATCTCTAATAGTTTTGATTCTTACTCTGTTTAAAGTGTTAAATAGTCTACCACTTAAATCTAAGTCACGAAGTGTTATGTTCAACACTTCTTCACTTACCATGTCAAGTGTTCCCTTACACTGCTGTTCAGGTCTCTCTAAATTGTCGTAACGTTCCCGTAACACTCTGTTTGTGATTTTTAACTCGTCATATTTATGCTTTATTATCTCTAACTCGTGTACTGTTCGTCTATACTTATCTTTAAACTCCCGATAATCCTCTTCATTATACACACTCATGTATAAACTTTTGTTTCTCTGTAATTTTGTGAAAACACTTCTCACAAGATTATCGAATTTACGTACAGAACCGTCAACCAAGTTTAAACTACTTTCAACACTTTCACAGTAAATGTATCTTTGTGCAATAAGCTTCTTTTCGGTTTCATTCAATTGATCAACTTCTTTTAAAAATTGATATATGTCCACTGACATTATTTTAGCCCTTGATTCAGAATTTATTACATGTCCTATCAAATTGAATGGATACGTTCTAAGCAAATTCTCACAGCTTAATGCCCTGTCTATGTTGCTTTCCATGTTTACTGTCCCCCTTTTTAATCTTTTATTGTGAAGCCGTAAGATGCCAAACATTCAATTATTTCATCTGCTGTCTTAACTCCCAAATTACGTAACCTCAACAACCCACTTCGTGTCATTCCTACCACGTCAGAAACATACCTTTTATTTGCGTTTCTTAATACCTTACACGCTTTGTTGCTCAATCCTATATCTGTAAGCTTCGTTAAAGCTGTATCCACCGTACTTACATTTATACTGTCCCTTTTCTTTTCATTCTGTGAACACATCTTGACGTGTTCGTTTGTTAAGTATGAATTTTTATCTTTTAGTTGATTGATTTCTCTTTTTTGGTTTAAACTCAACTCTACAGCCTCTCTCAATTTATTTTTAAGTATATCTATTCTGTCTACAGCAGTAAAATACTCCCTATGCTGTATTCTTATTGCACGTATCATTTCTTTCTCTCTTTGTTGTACAGTCGATTTTGTTACTTTTAAATATTTCCCACATGCCTCAAATGTCAACTTGCGAATATACCTAAGTTCTATAATTTCTTTGTACTTCTCTTTAAGCCCCTCAACTACTGCTAAAAACCTCTTTAAGTTAACAAGTAATATCCTTGAGGGAGTACTAAAATTCAGTACTTTTAGAATTAAATTGTATGGATACCTATATAAATAGTTATACTTATTTACATCTTTAGGTTCATCCCGTATCATCCTTTCTATCACACCATTAACACTACCTAATAACTTGTAAGAATTTCCTGTTATGTCTCCAGAATAAATATGTACCCATAAATTTAGATCTAGAGTGAATACCAATTCAATAAGTTTAGACATAAAAATTTCTTCTACTTTTTTAGTTGTCCGGTTGTTCCAGTCAAAATATATATATGTATTCCTTTCGTATCAACATGCCCTCTTACAATACTATTGTACCATAAATAAGTACGGGTTTCCATCCATCCCCGTGCTTTAAACCAATCTAAGTGATTCCTAATCTCTTTATTTTCGCAAATATGAAGCACATTGTCTACTATTGCAAACAATGTTATTTGATTCTCATTTAAACTGTCTGTCACTTTAATACCCGCTTTCTTCTGTGGTTTTCTTTAGGTTCTCACTTGCAGCCGCTTTTTATCAACTCTATAGCTTTATTAGTGTGTGAAAAGAAAAAACTGTGTTAGGTACTAAACCAACACAGTGTAGCCTATCCCTCTATTAATGTAAGTTACTTTATCTACTAGTTTAAGCCATTGTTTTTGACCTTGACTTTTAGGTTTGCCCGACCTATAAAAATCGGTTTTCAAGATAACCAAATACACTTAATAAATTCGGCATTACTCTCCATTTTCCATCTTGATCTTGCTGTGCTATCTGTATTCTATCTATCTCAGATTCCATGATAAACTTTAAACTATTAAGCTTTAATGCAGTTTTGTTTGGTGGATATGGAATCCAACCGTTTCTTACTCTACCTTTAAACTCAGGTGTATTTAACCATAGCCTTGTGTCGCTAACACTTAAACACGTTACCTGTCCAGGATTCAATATCTTCCTACTATCTACCCCTGCCCATTTTCTTCGATTTTCGTCAAAAGAGTATACTTTTGTACTGTATTCTATTCTCTCGTTGCCTACATTCTTAAAAGAGTACCCTACTGTTCGTGCTATGGGTACGTTGATGTATGCTGCGCCTTTGTCTCCATATACAAGGCTGGCAAGCATTACAATAGAAGCGCTGTGTCTTCCAAATTTAGATGTATCCTGTACGGGGCTTATGATGTTTACACTTTCAGTGTTAAGTTCACCTTTTATAGCTGAAAGATTAACACTATTACCTCTCCGTACTACCTTTGCGTTTATAGCTCCACATCTGTCTATAGCCTCTATAGCTTGGGCTATACCTACCTTTATTTCCATACCTTTCCCGTTTAAAAGGACACAACCTATAATGTTTCCGTTGGGTTGCGATATAGTTTTAAGAACCGCCACTTTATTGTCGATTCTTTGTCCTTGTAGGCTAAATTCCATTAAATTGTCTTTACCGCCGTCTGTTCGTATAAGTTCTTCTCCTGATATGATCGCATTTTCACAAAACCCATTCGCAACAACTTGAATTGTTTTAATCAAATCTACAGGCATAAGACTTTTTGACTTCCTGTCATAAAATACATAGCCGACAACCTCTGTGCGATCTAAAATCTTACCTACTAGCATTGCTTTCATGTTACTTTTACCCCCTATACTGATTATTTCAAAGTCTTTTAATTTATTGTACTAGAATTGGGCAACCACTTCTCTTTTTGATTTTATTAATAAGTCAAACCCTGTCTAATATGTTAGCAGTCGTAAATATGTTTCTTATTCTGAAAGGAACAGGAGATTCCGCTAACAGTATTAGTCTTAACTCGTTCTTTGCGTCTAACGCAAAATAAGGTTCTTTTAAAAAGTATTTTTTTGAATACTCTTTTGAGAGATTCCGTGCTTTTCACCGCATATATGATTAAGGTTGTCGTTTTACGCTAGGTATTGAAGTATTAATCACTTTTTGCTTTTATTGTCACTATGAGATAACTCGGGTAATGCACTTAAAAAGTCAAAAAAACTAACAGTTAAAAGTCCCGCCCCTATTTTAAGTTATTGCCCTACTTGCATTTCTTTTATTTTATTACTGATACCCCTGCTATGTAACTGCCCCTTTGAATTGCTCATTTTTTCAATGTCAAGATCAACAACAGATTCAACTTTTCAAACTAAAAGTTTTCTAAATCTTGAACAGTCATTCCACCCAATCCGGGCGATTCCGATAAGTCATTGAAATGCGCCGCTTTGGCGGAAGTGTTTCCGTACCTATTAAAGTGATTCCTAATTTCTTACTTCAAAAAACACTTAACATGTCGCTAGAACCGATTACACCCCGTATTAAATTAAAAGGAAAGTCATTTAAAAGATACTGATAACTAAACTTTATTATCCTTACCTATTCCGCATTTGTTTGTTGAGCTTTTAAACTTTCACTCGAATTTTTTATGTCTTGCATTAAATCATTTAATTCCTTGATCTTACAATTCTGTTCCTCAATTGTAGCTGCCATTTCCTGTGTTGAAGCGGAATGCTGTTCAGAAATCCCTGCAATGCTCTCCGTGTCTTCATTTATTCTTGTAAATAATTTATTTATGTTATCGATGACTTCTAGCTCTTGAACCACACATTCACCTAACTTGTCAAAAGAAACTTTCATCACATTGAACCTTTCTTTAGTTAGGTTAGAAATATCTCTACCAACCTGTACCGCATTGTCTCCACGCTGTACTTTTTCATATACCACACGTGTCTTTTCAACTATTTTTTCTGTAATGGTATTTATCCCAAATACTAATTCAGCAGATTCGTCTGCTAGTTTTCTAACCTGCTCCGCAACAACAGCAAAACCTCTACCTGCGTCACCTGCATGTGCTGCTTCTATAGCTGCGTTTAGAGCTAATAGATTGGTTTCTTCCGATATCCTTTTGATGCCTTTTAATAGTTTGTTTATGTCTTCCGTATTTCTGTTTAACTCTTCCACAGTCAACAAAGACTCTCTAACCGCTTCATCTATTATCTCTATTTGTTTATTCAAATATTCCATCTGTTTTGCCGTATCCTTAACAACTTCTGCTTCCGCTTTCGAGGTCTCTGCCATTGTTACCGTGAATTTATATGCGTCTGCTACCTTTTGACCTGCTACGTTCATTTTTTCACTTATAGAGTATATGCTCTCAGCTTCAGTGGCAACGCCTTGTGCTGTTTCTTCTACCGCTATAGATATATCTTTTCCTGCCACATCTAACATGTTTATGTTTTCTTTACACAGTCTAATCCTGCTGTCTAAATCCTCTGTGTTTACTTTAATTATTTCCACAGTTTGCTTTAATTTGTTAAACAACTCCCGCACTTCGTTTTCTTTCTTACTGGCGGTTAAAATCATTTCACTTCCCCATTTTGTTACAAAGTATGAAAGCAATGCTACCATATTTATAACTGTAAACACATTCATAAAAGTCTGGAAATCCATCATGCGAAAAACAATATTCATTATAATTAATACAATGTTAACCGCTCCTGTAACGCCAAAAAACTTAACTTTGTCTAAGTATAACGTAATAAACGATATTGAAATTATAAACGAAAATGAAGCCAAATCCATGTCAGACTTATCCATCTGTAATGTAACGTAAAAAGCTGTGAATATTGTGCAAAATGAAAAAATGTAAGCGATGTACTTCTCAAATAGATGTTTAGATATTAAGTACTTCGCTATCCCTGCCATAATTGCAATAACTACTGCCGGTATGAAAAACATATACTGTCCTGTAACTACTGCCAATAACATAAGTAATCCTGAAATTACTAAAAATACTTTTATGCAAATAGTGTTAACTTTTTGCATGTGAATGTCTAATACCGAATTGTTCAATTTTTTACCCCCTTGTTCACTAACCTTAAGGTTAATACCCTCTTTGCATTTTGATGCTCGCCGCTTGCAAGTCTATAATTTCTCTAAGCTCTTTAACTATTAGATGCAACTCCTTAATTTTTCCATTATGTGCCTGTACTATTATATTTTGAATGTTGTGCAATTCTCCTATTAGTTCTTTATCAAGCATATTGATTCTCCTTTCAATTTATGTTTATTAAACATTTTTATTGTAACTCACATTAACTTAGAATATACTTACTTACGTTGACATCTAAATAAATTTCATATTTCGATCCGTGCTGGTTAATAGACACCACTAAACCTGTCTTTTCACTATACTCATCTTCAAGCTTGTGTCCAAGTTCTGTCCAAAGATCGAATTTAGAGCAGTTATCTATCACAGTATAAGAATCATAATGTAATTCACAATAACTATGATCCTCATTCCAATTAAATTTAATGTTTGATTTTACTGTAGCGTTTATTGCTGTTCCCAGGTCATTGGATGATTCTCTTTTATGCTTTACAGTAAAACCTTTGCCGTTAATTTTAAACCCTACCATACGGTTAAATATTTCTATTGCAAGGTCATGAATAAACTGTTCATCTTTGTCACAAAATAAGAAAGTCTTCACCTGTTTTATTTTTTCAGCATTATTTGAAATATCAGGTACAATACAATTATACTTCACTTCATCCGATGTAACATACATGTCTTCCCCGTTTAACTTAACTTTCTGTAATTCTTGTTTTTTAGCATACCTTAAATTTTGTAAATTAGTTTGACCTAAAGCATCAAGTGATATGTCATAATGATAATAAGTATCTTTAGTACATTCCACTAACCTTAAAGCTATAGGTTTATCTCCAATAACTAATATGTTAACAGGTTTTATAAACATTATAATTCCCCTTTCCGTTTGTCAGCAGGTAATCTATTTTCAATTCTAAACGCTCTTGCAAGTATCGCAACTGCTTCTGCACGTGTTAAAGGTTTGTTCCAACCAAATGATCCGTCAGGTAAACCACAAATTATTCCAGAATAGTTGTTCCAATTAATCGCTACTACTGTATCACGCAACATATCTTTTTCACCAGACACAACTTTATCAAAGTTAGGATAATAATAAGGTAACGATAATCCTAATTCCTGTTCCTGTTCCTTGTGAAGTTCTGTGTTATGTTGGCTTTTATGGATAGGGATTGTCTTACTAGGTAAATCAACAAAATACCTCTTGTCAGCCATAGACAATATAATACCCTCTGTTGATTCTATTTCCGCTAAATACTTATATATTAATGTGGCAACTTCACCCCTATAAATAGGTTTATTCATATCTTTATCGCTATACAAACCAAAAGGAATGTCATTAATGTGATAATAATATGAAATGTACCAACTATCCGTTATTTTATTTTCCATTGTAGAACCTTGCAATATCTCTGTCATTTTAGCTTTTGAATCACTGTCTAGTTTGCTATCTATGCCTTTTAATCTCCCTAACATTGTCCAAAACTCTGCTCTTGTTGTCTCTCTTGAACCTGCAAAAATGTCACCTTTCGATCCTGATCCATTTATGATACCCTTTGAAACCATTAATGCTAAATCTTTTTTATACCACTCTGTGCCGCTTATGTCACTAAATCTTCTAGGAAGTAATTCCATTATTTTTTCTAATTCGCTGTCTGAATATTCTGTAGCAGGTTTAACCCTCTCACCGTCAACAATCTTATCTACTTCCCTGTAAAACTGTTCTTGTGTAAACCCCGATAATACTACCACTAGTAACAATAGCATTATAGAGTATAATACCCCTTTTTTCATTTGTCACTCTCCTATTCTGTTGATTTTGTTACCTCAACAACACTACAAACAAACCACTTATCAGTATCTATTCCTATCTCTTTTGCCTTTAGTCTTGCTTTACTAACTGCATCCTCTCTTGAAGTTGCTTTTACTGTAACAGATTTAAACTCCAGTATTCTTTCTGGATTAAAACACCAGTTGCTCTCATTGTCAGTTAAATAAACATAATAATCACGTACTAAATTACTTATTCTGTAACTCACTTGTTCTTCCACCAGTATAGCCCCCTTACTGCTCTGTTAAACACTAAGATATTCTGTCTTTAGCCATGTATTTCCGTCAGCACATGACCATTTAGTTATGATTTCTACTGCCTCTTTAGCTTTTGAAACATCATCTGTGGTTACCGTTATACAATTACGGTTTCCACTTCTTCGTTTCTGTCTCTCAGTACATCCTTTGCAAGTGCAATAGCCGTGAAATTCATAAAGTTTTTTACCTGTTTCAACTCTCCCATGTTCATAGCATACTCTCGACTGTGTCTTATTGTATTCAGCCATGTTTATGCCTCCTTTTTTACTCTTCATCAAGTTCAAGTATTTCACTCATAGAGTCAATAGCGGTTTTAACTGATAGTCTGAAACTATTGAATATGTTCACCTTATTAACAAATTCTGTTTCAAGCTTCTCTTCCTGTGCTTTATATGAAATTACTTTGTTAGAGTATTCTAACTCTAATTCTTTCATTTTTTGTTCATATTCTAAATCTAATTCTCGTATTGCTTGTTCGTGTTTTTCTTGAGTAGCTTTAATAATATCATCCTGTTCAGCTTTAAATCGATCAGAAATAGCTTTTTCATCATTGTTCAACCTTTCTATTTCTTCTCTAATACCCCCTCTCTTCTTGCTTTGCCTGATTTAGTAGTTTTTGTCCATCTAATGCCGCCTGTTCTATTAACTCTTTTGCTGTTTTTTCTGCATTAGTGATAAGTTCTTGAGCCTCAGTCTTTGCGTTATTTTCAAGTTCATTAGCCTGATCCTTTGCTTGATTTATTATACCCTCTGCTGTTTCATTAGCCTTTAATAAAGTGTCAGTAATCAAAATTTTTCTGTTTAAGAATTCATCCAGCTTTGATTTCAAATCACACACGTTGTTATTTGCAAGTTCCAAACTCTCTTTCAAAGTTTTTATTTCCGAATCTTTTTCTTCGACGTTATGTTCAAACTCTTGTATGAGTCTTAAAATGAAGTCATCAACGTCTTTTTTCTTGTAGCTCTGTAGCATATTCTCCGGTTTCACGCTAAAATCCCCCTTTTAACAAGCTATTGGTTATCCCTCGATTCTACTGTCTCGGCAACACTGGATTCAGTTGTATCGTCTGTCACCGCAGTCTCAATAGTTTCCTGTTCGCTTATTTCTTTCTGAATTTCTTTTTCTAATTGCTGTATCAGATACTTTAAAGCTTCATCTTTCGCCTTTCCTGCAAGGTCTTTAGATTTAACCTGTATCTCCTGATATATACCCTGTATTTCGGGGCTATTCTCTATATACTCTTTGTAAGTGCTGTACTGGTTACGAATTATATTTTCCCACTCAATATCTGATTGACCCCCTACTATGCTTATAAGTCCTATTACTATTGCCCCAAATAAAACAACTACAACCGCAAATTTAATTACTTTTTTCGCTACTGTCAATAAAATAACAATCGCTACTACTGCCACAACCGCAAGTAATATGTAGTTAATATTGTCCATCTCCTGTTTGCCCTCTTTAACCTTTCTTTTTAATTATACTCGTCTATACTTATCTTTACCTACTGTCTGCACAATTCATGTCTATTTTGATAACTTCAACCGTCTCAATCTGCAAAGCACTGTTAATTTGCTTAATACCCTCTGTGTATGTCTTAAACGGTATTACTTTTCCATTTATTAATGTACCATCAATGACATAGGTATGACTGTTAACTTTAGTGATCACAACAAACTTGCCTTTGACACGAATATTACAGCACGGATCAGATCTAAATCGAATACTTTCACCTTGTTTGCTTCTACAGGTTACAAGTCCAACCCAACCTCTTCGTAAAGTGTCCTTAACTTTAAAGGCTACATTATAACTGTCAGTAACAGTACTGTTTTGATTCGACAGTGACTTTTCTACAGAATATATGATCTTATTCAACAAACTTATTTCCTCTGCCTGTGTCATTTATTCACCCCGCATACTTCAAAGAGTTAACTACAAATTCCCCATTGCCTCTGTTTATTGCTTGAATATGCTTTTTGTATGCATCATAAGCCCATACTTTATAACGCTCCTTAGTTGCGTCAATGACATACAACTGATTATCTACTTTCGTGACTACTACTGTCTTTGAATCTTCGCTATTCTTTTGAGTTACGTCTGTTTTGAAATTAACCCGATCACCGCCAATATCAGTATAGACAAAGGTCTCTAACCAACCACGTTTAATCTCATCCTTAACTGTGTCGGCGATTTCTACACTATCTGCATACTTATTTATCTTTACACTGTTTACTTTATTTATTAATTCACTAAGTTTGTTGCCCATGTGATACCCCTTCCCCTATTTGTTCTCACAATTTTGAAAATTTATATCTTTTACTCTTTATGTCCTTATTCGTCACCAGAGTTCAATTCTGATTGTGCTTCGTCAATAGTGTACTTTAGTATGTAAGCTTTAGCCCTCTCCGATGTGGATGCTGCTTTTATTAACATGTCTGGATTTTCTTCTAACGCTCTTTTCCACTCCTGAATGTAAGCAACGCTATTATCTACAACACTAGGTTGGTACGCATATATCCCTGTTTCTGCACATAACATTGACGCTCCAAAGTTCGCCACAAGTTCTTCAAATGAAAAAGCACCATAACTCCTGTCATTAGGTGTGACATTCCTTGTAACCCTACCTTTTTTACATGTAGAATGGATTAACTCATGAAATAAGGTAGAATAATAAGATTCAACACTGTTAAACTTATTTTCATCAGGCATATTAATTATGTCTAACTTGTCATTGTAATACGGATCTGTACTTCCGTGCTGTACTGTAATATCTTCCATTTCACAATAATTCCCTGCAACGTCTTGAGGTAATCCTAAAGGTGAAAACTCTATGTCCCCTGATTCGAGCCTTGTTTTCACAGGATTCCCATCCTTGTCAATCATATATTTTACATTAAATACAGTGTAATACCTTACTGCTCCGTATGTTCTAAGAAGTTGACCGTCAGGTTTTCTTTTTAACAACCTGTGATCTATAGCATATTTAATTAAGTCATTCCTACTTTGATTGCCTATTAATGATTTTACATAGTCAAGAATCTTTTCCATACCCTCTTGACTTACAGGGTAATCTTTATCAATTTTACGTACTATAATTTCAGATGGGGTGTTTTTCGGGATATTAAACTTAAATCCCAACGCCTGTTTAAATGTTAAATACTCTCCCTCAGGTATTAAAAACCTATTAATCCCTGTGTACTCTTTACATGACTTCCAGTTAATTGCCACTGTGCTACTCCAAGGTCTTAACCAAGGTAGTCTTTGTTCTTCAACTGCCCTTGTCATTATTCTGTCAACCACTATTTCGCCAACCGTTTTCTTTTCATTTCCCATGTTAAATGCCCCCTTTGTTCTTCGCCTGTTTAAATTTTAAAACCTACTATATATAAAAAATTGTCTTTAGTTGTGTTGCAGTAGAAAAATAAACATAAAAAAAAGATGTCGGAGGGCAAATCCAACATCTACTTTACGGTTGTGAGAGTAAACTTAACTCATAAACAGACAATCACAAGCATTTAACTCGCACCTTTATTATAGCATATTTCCTGCAATTTGACAAGATGCAAGTCACTAAAATTTTTCTACTGTACAAAATATTATTACTAGGTACTATAATTTGTCATACAACTGAAACATACGATATTGCCTGTGTGTCCACAACCCAAAGTATAAACTATCCCGAGTTTATTTTAAATCACCCTTAAAAAACATATACGACCTTTTACTTGTTCTATGACCTTAAAGTCCTTTTTATTTGATTCGTTCACTGAATTTTCTCTTGTTAACTGTTTCTGTAGCATACCTAATCCCTTTATAGTATACCTATAATACATCTTCTCAGCCACGTAAATTGTCGGGATTTTTACTAAAAAATGTCCATAGCGATGGTTTTTTGACTATTTATTAATATGCTCTTAAAGAATTTTATATGAATGTTGGATGCATCCCATATACCAAAATGCAATCCTTTATACAGAGTTATTCTTTTTAACGGGGTACTCTTGTGTATTTTATAGATGTCATAATACCCCTCTTCTTTAGTGTTAGCCCAGTACATTAACCCGTAAAACCCTTTTACCGACCTCAAATATTGACTATCTACAGATAGTACATTCTTGTCAGAATCAGTACTATCACGTCTAAATAAAATAAAATCAGTAGTGTTAATATTTTTCAGAAACTCGTTATGCTCCAGAGTCTCATTGATTGTGTCAACAAATAAGTACCCTTGATTTCTTTCTATTTTTTCAATATCTAATTCTTCCTCACCATGTACTATCGTCAGTATGGTAGCGTTTTCAGATACAGTAACATTACCTTTTTCTGTAATTATTACAGAATCACCATGTCCGTAAGCTCTACCCCCTTTTTCAACAAAACAAATACTACTGTCTAATGCAACAACGGTACTACCCTGTTTTGCAATTCCAATAGACTTGTCCATTAATACCCCTTTACTTTTATCTTTGAAAGTACAAATAGAGTTGCCTTTTACCTTTATGTTAGCTCCTTTTATAGCTTCAATATCTGAAACACCGCTAACTGTTAAGGTAGAACCAGCAACTCTTGCACAAAGGTCAAAAACTTCAGTCTCTCTAAAGGATGTCACAAGTATTTTCTTTTCCCTTTTAATGTTAAGCCCCTCTTTCAGTCGAATTTAGTTATTTTCATAGGTAATAATACTTCCCCATTAACGTAATAAGTAATTTCTTGTCTTAATTCTTCAATAAGGCTTTCGATCATAGTCTCGCTAAACGCTTGCTTTTTATACAAGAATTTAATAGAGTCAAATGCAGTATAGTAAATCATTATATCTTTGTCAAATAACCCCGTTAATGAATTCCAACCATACCCCTTTTTCTTTAACGCATTACTTAAATCTTCTATCGCCAATGTAAGTACATCAGACGTACTTCCTTGTATTTTCCATGAAACTTTTACTTTCTTGTTATTAACATATCTTGAATTGTCTACATCCCTTATTTCTGTACCGAACAAAGTATAAACTGACTTCAAGGTTTCATCTGATAATTCGTCCCATAGTGCTTTAACTGTGGCGTTTTCTGCAAATAAGTCGTATATCTTTTCACCAGCCACCCCTTTGCTTATTTGCTTTATCTTTGCTTTTGAAGCCCCGTATAATGAAGCGTTCCAACAAGCTTTTATTATGTCTCTCTGTTCCGTTGTTACTGTCTGCATACCTAATACAGTTTTTGCAACACTGCTATAAAAGTCCGAATCATTGCAAAAGATGCCAAACTCTTTGATGTCAAACACATAAGCCGATATTCGAGGCTCTATCTGATTGTAGTCTAGTTCATATATACCATATCCATCAGGTGTAAATAAATTCTTATAGGTGTTTATATCGAAACCACTTACACAAGGGTTATTTGTGTAAGCTCTGTTTGTTATAGCATAAGTGTGTTCTGGATGAACGATACTGTTATTGTCTGCAAGCTCTATTAGTTTACTTAAAGATGAAACTGTCCTATTTGTAGACGAATACCGTACAATAACCTCGGCAACAGGATCATCCGCAAACCTATTAAATTCCTCTATAAGTTCAGATTTAAATGAATAGTCCATCTGTCTCTTTCTCGTGTTATACACGTAAAAGTATTTTTTCAACAATTCTTCTGAATAGTTTGAAGTAAAATAACTTTTAACTTGTAACGGTGAATTTGGATTGAGTCCTGCGTACCCGTAATTAGAAAGTAATTGCCTCATTTTATCTAACATGCTATTGTTTAACTTAATGTGTTCTTCTGCTACTGCTTTATTTACATAAATCCCTCGTTTTGTCACATAGTCATAATACCCCTTTGCTATTTCAAAATCAGGTACATGGAAATAATCATTTTTACTGTTAAATTCCTCTGTGTAAATTGTCTGCATGTAATAGCCCCCATTTCTTTAGATAGTTTCTTATACTTTTCCTTGCCCCCGGTAAGTAAATAAATACATTGTAATCATACCAATCACGATTCAAATCAAAGTGCATTAATCCCTGTCTAAACTTTTCAACTAACATGTTGTAATCCTGTTTGCTCACGTTATAAATACGCTTTGCATAAACAATACGGTCATCACTCTCTAAACAAATTTCTAAAGTAGCCCTATTTGTTAGTAATAGCCCTAACCCTATAACTTGTTTCCGAAACAAGAATATGCTTTCTATAGGTAGCTCTTCAATCTTGTTTAGTTCCCCATACTCAAATGTATAAACGTGTTTATTTGTATAAATATACCCATTATGGTCATTATTTGATAGTACCCACATTTCTTTATCTTTTCCCCCAATTTCTTTTATTTTATATACACTTTGTTTTTAAATGTTTTTAAGTATAAAAAATACCGATTGTCAAATCGGTATTTTAAAGTAATTTATTTATTTGTAATATTTTATAACCACGCTACAGCCTGTAACTCATCTTCCCTTTCACTCTCAACTGAAAGCTTATTGTACTTATAGAATGGCTCTCCCTCTTCCTCATCAATAAATCCCATACCAAGTACAATGTCGTTGTCTATGAAAAATTGAACAATCTCTCCCATTCTTTTCTGTCCCAATGCTAAACTTTCATGTATAGCAACTATCTTCTTAGAGTATTCCGCACGTTTAGAATAGTTTATTAGATGTAAATAAATGTAATCTCCGTCAACACATAAAAGTCTAACTAAGAAGTTATATTTCTTTGGTTTAATACCCTTTGATATCGCTAATGCACAAAGGTTTTGCCTGAAAACACACTGTTTAGGTATTACGTATTTAAACACATTTCCTGTTTGTGACTTTACAACAGATTCATAACCGTAATTCGGTTCACTAGGCTTATACTTGTAAGGTAATTTTATGTTTATTTTTGAGTATATCCTTACATTGTCTCTGCCTACATGGGAAATTATAGCTTTTGAACCGTTTAATCTTTTGAACAGTGGTTCGGTAACCCCCTCTATCTTTGCTAAGTCAGGGATATTGTTTACGTTTTTTAGAGATTGAAAAAAAGAGTTAACGTCAATTGACATACCTGTAGCTACTGCAAATTGCTTTAACATTCTTCTGATGCTGTCTATGTTAGCATTTTCTGAATTTTCTTTCAATATTCCCCTACTTATCAAATTTTCTACAGTCACCATTTCATTTCACCTCACTTAACATATATAAAACTATGTCTTTAATTTACTTAGTTAAGTGCAAAAATAGGGTAATAATGTGAAATAGTTTATATTGGCACTACTAATTCAAATAAAAGTTAGTTTAAATCAACAAAGTCTATTCCCGTTATTAAATAAAAAAATTGCCATACGGAAACCCGTACAGCAATTTAAGAGGAAAGAATACAAAACGAAAACTAACCTTATATTATTATAGTCGCTAATGTGATAATACGTTAAACTTACTTACAAAAATTCCGTACAAGCAATGCCATCAGCGTGTGCGGAATTTTTAATTATCTATAGCACACACTATGTTAAAAAAGAACCGCACAGTTCCCTGTGCGGTGTTCATGGAGAAACAAATATGAAACTACTATGTACCTAATAATCTCGGATTAATTATACTAATTTTTAGTCACTATTTTTAAATTGCCTGTAAAAATTTGTTGATTGCCCGTTATGCTAACTCCATAGAGGTAAAACATAACACTTATTATTGTATTCGATACGTACGCCTATCACTCTCTAATACAACTCACTGTCATTAAACATTCTTATAAAGTTTTCAACAATTTCTCTATCATACAAAATATCTTTTTTCTGGTCAATGTAGTTTAAAGCATCTTCTTTAGATGTCTCTACCCTGTAAATTCTTTTAGTAGTGATTGCATCAAATGTATCTACTACTGCCAAAAGTCTACCCGCAAACGATATTGAACATTCCCCTTTACCTGACGGATACCCTGTTTGGTTTATCCTTTCATGATGGTCTAGTATTCCAAGTAGGTGTTCTGACTTTTTTAGAGTAACCATTTCATAATACCCTATCGTGGAATGCTCCTTTATTTTTTCAAACTCACCATCTGTTACCTTGCCTTTTTTGCCTAGTATGTCATGAGGTATCTCTACCTTGCCAATATCGTGCAATAAAGCTACGTCAACTACTTCTTTATATCTGTCCAACATACCTGTATACTGCAAGTACATATATGTTAATATAGCTACGCTTATCGAATGTGATAGTACTCCTACTGTTTTTGCTACTTGATCGTATTCTCTCATTCTGGTTACATTATTGTACAATACTCTGTCTGTCCTTATTCTATCGCAAATGTCCTTTATAGCTACATCTAGCCCCTTAAAATCCTTTACACTTTCATTTACATAGCTCTTTACTTTGCTTTCACACAATAAGTTCCCGCTTTTTTCTTCTGTGTGCAATTCAACAAATATAGTATCTATAATTCCACTGTAATTACTTAATAGGTTAGAAATAGCTTCCTTAGTTAACTTTTCTCCCTTTCGTAATAACAGTATTCCTGTACGCTTATCCTTTATAGGTTTCATAACTCTCATGCCTTGTCTCATATCTGCCAGTCCAATGTACACCCCGTTAGTCACACTATCACTCCTGCCTCAATGTAATCTTTTGTTTCTCTGACTACATTTAATTTATTGTCTTAATTTATTTCCATTGAGGTAGAGTGATCCTATATCTTGAACACTCAATCTGTAGCTTAGTCCAATCATACCTTGTCGGGTTACTTAACTCCAGTGCTTCAAATTCCATGACATAGTGCATTTTTTTAACATGTTCTACTAGTCCAGAGTCTGTACCATCATATTCAAACTGTTCAAGGCACTCAAGTATGTAATCAAAATTTTCAGGTCTAAATTTTTTAAAATCAGTTGCACAAGAAGCAAGTGTCCACATAAAATCATTATATTTTGCTTGTCCGTAACCTTTAAATGCAGGTAAGTTATCTGCTTTATCTCCACGTAACAGCTTAAAAAAGTATATTGAATTGTAAGGAATATAATACCCCTTTGTGGCTGAGAATTCATTTACATATTCTTCAAAGTTATCCCTATCAATTCGTATGTAATTTTTAAACTCACCTAATGTTTTCTTTCCTCTGAAATAAACGGTTATGTCAGCATTAACTAAACATAGTAGATCTGAATCATTAGTAAATATTTCAACCTTATACCCCTGACTTTCTTTCTCTCTTGCCAAATTATATATTATGTCATCTGCCTCTATACCTTTTTCACGATATACAGAAACCCCACCCAAACGTAAAATTTCTTCTGTCAGGTTTATTCCTGCATAAAAAGACGGCATTTGTGATTTTCTTCCCTCTTTGTATACTTGTCCAAAGGCTTCAACTAATTTTTCCGATCTCTCTATTGGCTTTCCCATGTCCATGACTACGGCTAATTCATTATCACCATATCCCGATAGGCGTACAATTTCTTTAATTGTATATGCAGGAATAGTAGTGTTTATAGCTACACCATTTACAGTGTGCCAAAGTTGAGGTGCGCCCCCATAAATGTACCTGTAAGGCATCCCGTTATAGTCAATTATTACTATTTTCTTCATAAAAACTCTCCCCCTTATATCCCCATTGAATTTATAATGTCTGTCAAACCATCAAAATTACTCTCTGTGATTGATTCTTTAACGCCCTCTGTCCCAAGACCAAAATCATCATCTACTTCGATTATGTCATTTTGTTTAATTAGTGTTTCAATTACAGAAGTCTTTTTAGGCGATTCATTCAGCTCTTTTGACACTTCGTAATTTTTAGTGTAACACCCAAATTCTTCTACGTCTTCAATTTTAGCCTCACTAGGTGAAGTCTGCTGTATTTCAGATGCAACTTCATGTGATGCTACTGCTATACTCTCTTTTAGGGCTTGCATATCAGATTGTAAACTCAATTTTATAAGCTTAATCTGCCTCTCAATCTCCCCACTAATCAAAGCTTTAATCTTTTCTTCTATGTCATCAGCCTTTTCGCCTGTCTGGGTAACTTCTTCACTCTCTGTATTCATGTTAGTAAGCTCATACAGAACACCGTAAATAAGGCTTTCATCTTTGGTGTTTATTGCATTTTTAGCCTCTTCCTGCATTAACCTTAACTTGTCTAAAACAGTATTAGCACTTCTCACAGTTTCTTCAAGCTTTAATTGTTCTGTTAATATCTCATTGTCTCCACTAAAAGATGTAAAATTTTGAAAATCGGTTAAGTTGTTAAAAACATAATTAAGTGAATCTTGAATCAACTTAGTCAAACACCTATCATTTTTTGCAGGATTTAATAGCCCATTAACTAACTTCTCACTCTCTTGTGTGAAATAAATTTGCACGTTTGATTTAAATATTACTTCGGGTACATATGAAAAATCATCCACAAGTAAACCCCCTCAACCCCACCGTGTCGGTTACACTTAATTTAGGTATTTGATTTAAAGCTTTTTTCATAGCATCTGTATCAGTTACGACCGTAATTTTCTTAAACCAGTCTACCGCCTTTAATTTTAAAAGTAACTCCCTTATAGTGGCTTTTTCATTGTTAACAAACACTATCGACTTGCCTTTTTTTAAAAATGCATTAAACAATGACGAAAAGTTGTTCTCTAAACTCATTAGTACAACTATCTTTACATTGTCTAATACCCCTTTCTGTTTCCACTCTTGAAAAACTCTATTCCAATCGTAACATAAAATATCACACCAAGCACCAACATTTGTAGAGCCTTGCACGTATAATATATTATACTCAAGTCTAGTCGGTTCAACATCCCAAGCTTCTTTCAAATTATCTAAGTTCATTAAATTGTTTAGCTTATGCTTAAATATATCAGCAAAAGTAGGGTTAACATCCAGATCGATTACAATAAACTGTTCATCTTGTTCTTTTAAGTAGTCTGCAACTTTTTTTGAAAACTCTAAACTACCTACGTTCAACCTAGCAAAAACATTCACGTACTCATTGACTGTCTCGTTGAAATACTTCTTTTCAACTTCAACAACTTCATCAACAGTATCGTTATCTATGCTTGTTAAACTCTCAATACGAATAGGGCAATTATACTCACTTGCAGTGACAGTTAAGCCTAACACAAGCAATAATTCATCTCCTACAGTATTGTTATACTCTTCACTTATTATAATGTAATCGTCATCTAAATGGAAACTATCTTTAATTAAGGCGTACTCATTTTGAGTAATAATAAATGTTGTTTTATCGTGAGTGTATTCCGCATACTTCTCCAGTTTTTCATCCTTTAATACCAACATTTTCTTATTCAAAAATAAGTAGAAATACCCTTTTTTAAACCACTCTATGGTTAAACAATTGTTACCTACAACAAACATTTGTTAATCCCTCTCTGTAAATTAAGCGAGGTAGTCTACCTTGTTAAGTAGGCTACCTTGCCTATTTTAATGAATTATTTGTTAGTTGTTTTTTCTTTAGTACACAGCACTATCCAACACCCGTCTGCATCTGCAAATCTCGGTTTGCTATGTACTAGAACCTCTGTAAACGGAGCATTAACTTTAACGTAATCAGATAAGTATGATGTTGTACTTAGTATAATACGTTCTTCTTCCTCTTTAACGTATTTACCCTCTAGTGCCCCACCACCCACACAAACTACTGCGGTCAATTCAGGTAAAGCCTGTGAAATTTGTGTCAAATATCTCTTAATTGTATCCATTAACTGCAAAGAGAATTTACGCTTGACTTCCTCTACAAGTTCAGGTACACTGACAATCTTTGATCCTATGTCTACTTTACCTGTCTTTATGGCTTGTTCTGCGGCATTAACGCTTATTCTGAATCTGTAACGTTTGTACAGCTCTGAAATCAATAATTCTCTTATTGTGTTGCCTCCGATCGTAAATGTATCTTTTGATCCTTTAACAAACTGCATGTTATTAAACAATGCAACGTCAGTAGTTCCTGCACCGATGTTTACAACTAAGTATTTACCCTTGCTTAAAAACCCTGCAATGTCTTTGCGACTTCCATTCATCCCAAATGTCATTGAAATTGAAGAAGCAAAACACTCACCAACAGGATAGTTTTTCATTATGTTCACCTTAACATCATTACCTAACATGTGGCAACCAATCAAACATTCGTCAAGTGCATCCTTATCCAGCTCAACGTCAGCTAAAGGTAAGCATGTTCCTAATACTACTTCAAGTTCAGATGCCCCTGTTATTTTTGCTATTCTGTACAGCAATGAAAAAATAGAATAGTATGTGGTTGCTTGTTCGGCTTTTGAACCTGTTGTAGGTCTTACTACATCATGTTCGTGCTGAATTACTACGTCTGAACCCCCGTGTACCCTCACAGGTAACCCTAAAAATTCTTTCAAACTATCATTTTCTGAATCCAGAGTGAATACCACCGATTTAGGTATTCCGGCAGTATTGATGTCTATTACCTCTGTGTCCGGTATAATAATGTCTTCTTCTCCATACCCATCTTTTAAATTCTTTGAAATATAAAATTCGTTGTTCTGCTCCATTGGATTATGCGCTGATACTGTCCCCCAGTTTGCCTTTGTCATGCTATTCCCCGTGTCTACTGCAAGTAAAATTCTTTTTCTAACGCCCATTCTCACAACACCCCTTTTAATTTAACTTATTATAATGCGTCAAAACTTATTTCCTTACTACCACTGTCTTTATTCTTCTACAGGTACTGAAAATACTTAGTTCAGTCCAGGAATATTCTTAACAAAGTGAAACAACTACCCTTTTATTTTAAAGGTAGTTGTTTATTCTAATAAAATGTAGAAAACCCTATTTAACTTTGTCTAATATCTCCTTAACAGTATCTGAATACCCCTCTTCCAATTCCTTTAAAACTCTATCCTTTACCTTATTTGTCCTTGCTTTCACCCTATTTGCTTTTTGATTTTTCAGTCGCCTTGCAGTCTCTTTTTTAGCTATACGTCTCTGTTTACGAGTCATTTTCCTGTCGGCATTTTCTATTCTGCGTAATAGCGAATCTATATTTATGTATTTATCGTTCAGGTATTCTTCATCTTCATCTTCATCTTCAAAGGTATTTTCTACAGTTGTTTTACCTCTGTAGTGTACTTGTTCGTTACCCTTTTTTATATTTATTACAACTTTTTTCCCAAAGTCAATATCTCCAACTTCATTACCTTTTTCCATTTCTTCTGTGACATCCTCTACTGCGGCATGAGTAGTTATAAATTGATCGGGGTAATTGATTTCATTTTTATTTTCTTCCTCACCTTTATACTTGTCTAGTGTTATCCTAAAACTCCCAGCCTCTTTATCGTAAACAAAATCTGTCTTAATAAAATTAAACTTCTGTATATACTCATTTAGAAGTTTAGTAGATTCTGTGTTATCACTCTCTGCCTTTAATTCAAAATCTAACCCCAAATCCACATTCTCACAACTTATTAATATCTCTCTTAACTCAGAATCTAATTCTTCTATCGGATCATATTCAAAAGTGCTGAAATAGTTTTCTGTTGCGTACTTCTGTCTTATTTTACTGTCTTCGATATATTCCATAGCCGAGGTTGAAACCATTGTGACTATATCTGTATTATAGGTTGACATTATACTCTTTAGCTGTCTTTGAAAAAAATCTTCTAACCCCTTAACCGCTACCCCTGCTGTCCCGAATAATACTATGTAAATAACAACCTTTTCCTCTACACCCTCTTGTGCCACAGACTTAATTTTGTTGTGCAATAACTTAAACTTATTTGTTACATAGTTAGGTACTACATAATTTTTGTTTAATAGCTGGCTTATCTTCATTTCAGTGTTTTCAACATACATCAATATCATAGTAACTCACCTTACCTTGCTGTATAATAAAGATTTGAATACTCAAACACGCCTGACGCCCCATAACTCCCTGTAAAAAACCTTGTTAAGTTGTGTGAAAACGGAATTATATAATTTAATTTAATTTTTATATTATAAACTACAATAGTCCTCGGTGCATTTGCAAACCCATGTATAGTGTCTAATGTATTGCCTGATGTCCCATCCCCAGATAAAAATTTCTTATAGAAATCACTTGTCTGACCGTATACTTTTCTGCTTATTATTAAATTAGAACCCTCTATAAGCGGTGTTTTTATAACCTCTATATATGAATTTGCTAATTTGTTTTGTGAAGTGTAATTTGTATACCCTGAGTATCTCGATTCATTTATATAATGTCCTGTTCCATCCTTTACCGTACCTAATGAATTGTACTGCATTGTAAACTTTAATTTAGGGTAAAACCGCCCCTTAAACTGTTCTTTAGGTAAAAAAGAAAGACCTAATTGTTGTGGAGCGGGTTTAACTGTAGTGATATTATCAAAAGTGTCAAATACACTCTCCCAATCACTTGTACTACCCTCTATGTACCCTCTTAAAGCAATAAAATCAGTTTTCGCTATCGTGTTTGCGTACCAATTAGTATCCTCTAACCACTGTTCACACTCTAATATAGCACTCTCAAACGCCATATCAGTAGATATATCAAGCATACTTATACTTAGTCTTAAATGAATGTACTCTGTGATTCCTAAATATCCCGCTAAAAAGAATGTCGCTAACAACATCCCCACTATTATTCTCTTTAAAATGTCATACACCATACTCTACCACCCACCTCAATTCTTAAATCTTCTTAGGCAAGGTACAACCCTATCAAATCTTAAGTTAAATGTTTTAGAGAATGTACCGAATGTGGTAAATACATTTGTTTTAAAAGGCACTACAAAAGTATAACTACAAGTACTGCCGTAATTTCTCCCATTTCTGCCTGTAAGTAATGCAGGATTCTCAAAATAAAATCCTGCTATGCCTAAAGTGTCTAAATTATCGAATACACATGTTGATGAAGATAAGTAATCTAAGTTAGCTCTGCCAGTAAAAGAAATCGCAACATCTCTTTCTATATAATTCATAGACGAAAGTGCCCTGTCAAATAACTGTAGATTCGTGGCTACAGTAAATTCACAATATAACCACATCCCTAAATAAAATAAAATAGACACTAATACCCCTAATATGTTTAATTTTAAGATGATTGATACTACTGTCCAAGGTAGTTTTGAAATACGCAAGTTATCACCCCATGTTAAAAAAATAGGGAAGTTTGACTTCCCTAACTGCAAATTATACTATATTATGTCTTTACCAAGTGTCAAAGAAGTTTGCCGTGCCTGTCAAACTTTGTATCTTGTCGTTAATAAAGTCTATCACGGCATTAATCCCATTTTGTAACAAGCCACCTGTACCATCACCTGCTGATCCTAAAACAAGTATCCCCAAAAACCCTACGGCAGCAATGACTACAACTGCAATAATAATTTTTCCGAATTTACCCATGTTTAAATACTCCTTTCTCTGGTGTGATCTCACATCCATACTCTCTATACTTTTTTGTCTTAATTTATAACTCTTTTAATGCTATTTGTTAATATAGTCATACATAAAAGGTAGGTTGGAAAATGCGGTAAGTAGTGCCAACTCCACAAGAATTAAGTAAACAAGTTTTACCGCTATTTCTCCCCTTTCTAATATTTTTTCTGACTTATTTTTTATGTTCTGTTTTTTACGCTGTAATAACTCTTCTTTAAACGAAGCTAAACGATCTAAATTGTTAATTCCCATTAATCTCTGTTCTACTAACGCTGCAAAGTTCACGACTAAGGACGAGGTATTATACCTACTCTTTAAATACCTTGTTGCCAACAACTCACCATACTGTGTTAAAAAAGCTAAGTACGTACGTACAAAATGTGCCATTTCATTTAGTTCAGGATTATTTTTCTTTGTAACCTGTATTCGATCTTCTAACACTGTTAGATATGTTCCAACAACGTCTTTTAACACCGATCCAGTTGGTGACACAATAGCAGAATAAACCATCAAATAGAAGTCTGAAAATTGATTCGCTAGTGCTTTATCTTTAGTGTCCATTAACACATCAAATATTGATTGGTATGCAAAAAAACATACAAGTCCAGCCCCAAGTATAAAAGGCATAAAAACCCTAAATAGTCCTATTGTCTCTAAAAACAATACCAACATTATTGATACAGCTAACAGTACAACAGTTAGCCCCTTAAACTCATAGACATCCAATATCTTTCCAAACGCTTCTATTTGAAGTCTTTTTAACGAGTTTTCAGCAATATCGTATTTTACTGTTCCCTCTTTTATATTACTATGTCTACCCAACCAAGCAAAAACTTCAATAACTTTTTCTTGCTTCTTCTTCCTTTTTTCTTCACGTACCCTTGCGGAAACCTTATTTTTTAATATAGTCCCTGTTTTGTCACTCTTAAACAAGCCTGCAAGCCTTAAAAAGAGATATAATGTGTATAACACAACAAGTATCATTATAAATTTAATTAACCCCACATTCGTCACAAAACCACCACCCTTATAAATCTGTTGACTTAATTATTGCAAGGTATGACATTACAAAAGTAATTATTGCTATATCAAATATCACTAAAATCTTTCCTATTACAGTGTTTACCATAAACTTTCCAATTGCAGGATTTCCAAGTATAAGTATAAAACCACCACCAATTATTACTGCTGTTGCCACTATAAACTCCATACGTAACTTGTTAAATACAGCGTTTATCTCTCCCCTTAATTCTCTTTTAATCGCATGTAACACAACTATCTCTGAAAATAGTTCCACCATTCCCTGTTTTTCCGATATTTCATAATGTAGGGCTTTTTCTGCAAAGTCATCAAACGTACTACCTAAAGCATAATTCAGTTCAAGTAGCGCCTCAGCAAAAGGCATGTTCTTTTCCCTTTTCATCAAAAAATCAACAAACTCCGATTTGATTGATCTGTCAAATGAATTATAATAAGTTCTAATTGAATTCTCTACCCCGCTTTTTATATCTGATACTATTAAGTCAATGGCGTTCATTATTGAGTTTTCTCTTTTCTCCTTTAAAGATGAAGCACTAACTTTAAGTAACAAAAATAACATCTTTTTAATTAACCAAAACAACGGAAGTGCTAACACTAAGCTCATATCCAATAGTATACAGATGCCAATTGATGTAAATAAGGAAAATAGGTTATGTAAGAATTTAAAAGATGAAACTGTAATGCCTTTTTTCTTCCAACCTAATACAGTCAATATATCGTCATATTTTCTGTATTTCGCAATAGTCTTTTTATTCTGATAAATAAGCATATCACGCTGTATTTTCTTTTCAGCCCTATAGTTGTATTCTCCAACCTTTGTTAACATACCGCCCCAAGACGGTAATTTAACGTTTTCTTTAAACAGAAAAATTATACAACTACCAGTTACTAGCACCATTAAAGCCCGTATAATGTTATATTCTAACATCGACATGTTTAACACTCCCTAATTTACTTGTTAATTGTTTCTTTAAGCATTTTCCACACAAATTAACTTTCTCTAATTCAACTTCACTCTGTATGCTTGTGTACACTATGTTGCCACAACAAGTACATTTCTTCTTTTGCCGTGTTTTATGGTTTTCTTTATATATCGTCTGTCCACTCATAAGACTCTTCCTTGTTTTCGTCTAATTTTAAATATGTTTCCAATTTAACTCTCGGTACACCAGCAAGAAATAGTTCATCCCTCATTTCATCAGATATTACCCCGCACTGTTTATGTACACCACAAATTTCTTTAATTCCAATACCGTCTTCCTCGAATATTGTAACTCCGCTTGGTACAAACCTAAATATTGTGTTCATTAGCGGTTTATTAGTTGTAACATCATACCCTTTCACTTCTGTAATACTCATGATCTTACGTGTACCATCTCTTAATTTCTTCTGAATTATTATAAAGTCTAATGCGTCACAAACCTGATCCATTGCCTTTGATATATCCATGTTTGATGCTGTAGCAACTTCACTTGCAAATCTCTTTATAGCTTCTGCTTCTGTGTCTGCGTGGAAACTACTCCAAACCAAGTGTCCCGTTGACATTTCCCTAAGTAATTCCGCAAATTCTTCTGGTCTTCTTGCTTCACCAACAATAATAAGCTCTGGTGTGAAACGTAAACTATGAGAATTAAGATTTTTCATTAAAGGATAACTGTCTGTAGTTCCTGCTACGGTGTCTTTTGCTTCCCATAATACCGTATTGTTTATTATGTTCCCTGCTTCATCCCTTATTCGGTTATCTATTTCAGTAGGGTTCTGAATTATCAATGTCCTACAACGTACTTCTTTCGCCATAATATCTAAATTTACAGTTTTACCTGATCCTGTGCTGCCTACGCAAAATATTTTATTTTCTGATCCTGCAATTATCTTTAAAAATCTAACCATGTCAACGGATAACGATTTATACCTCACTAATGTTTTAAATGTTAGTTTTGATTTTTTTACTTTTCTTATAACTGCGGTGTACGTACTGTTATCGTACGGTGGTAAACTTGGTGGGCATACGCTTTTATCTGTAACGGCAATACGATATCCTTGTGGTGTCCTACTGTTAACAAGTGCATTACTAGGTGTTATACGTGTTTCAGCATAACTTCCAGCAAGTTTATTAAGTATAGTCAACATTTCTTCATCATTTGCAAACCCATAGGGTACGCCATTCTTATCTACGTACCGTTTAAATACCCCTTTACCGTTCTCTTGTGCTTCATAAAATATAGCATTAAGATCGTTTAGTTGAATTTCCCCAACACTTTCATCCCTTAATAATGCAGTTAAAACACCATATTCAGTTAAGTCAATAATTAAATCTTCTACTAACTTAGCAACATTTCTTACACCAAATTGCACATATCCTTTTACAGAATAGTCGGTTATTGTCACAAAGTCAGTTATGATAGATGCGTCTATGTCCCTTTTTTCTTGAACAGACTTATTGTAGTAGTCGGTTGACATTTCTGATGTACGCTTCAAAAGATATTCTCTGCACTTTCTTGAATATTCTAAATATTCAATCATATCTATGTTATCAGTAGTTAACCCCATATCTGCAACACCATATTTTTGTTGGTTTTGTAACACCTTGTTAAGATTTAACATCTACTTAATACCCCGCTTTTTTCTTTATTTTTATTTTTCTTTTCTTTCTTCTCTTTCTTTTCTTTCCTAACTTCATTCACTTCTTTTATGTCTTGTTTTTTAGCAGTGTCTTCTGAATTACTTATTCCTACCATATCTTGAACGATAGCATTTATGCCTTGCGCTACCATAGTGTCAATCTTTTTCACAGATTCTATTTCCCCTATTACTTTCCCTCTCCATGCTCCTTTAAGTACGGTTTCACTAAAAGGTATAGACGTGATTAATCTTAAAGATTTATTGTTAAACAATTTAATAGGTAACTCAATGTTCGTTCTCTTGTTAATTACAACCTTTAATATTTTTGATGGTAAAGTGCCTAACTCCATCATGTAAGACATAAAATTTGTACAGTTCGATACACATATAGGATTTTCATCCCATATTTGATAAATCGAATCACAACCTATAAAAGCAGCAGCGTTTAACTCTGTAGGTACTGTATTAACGTCTAAAATAACAAAATCAAATGCTGACTTACACTTTTCAAGTAAATACCGCATTTGTTTTTGTGAATCTCTTGGAGATATCATGTCTATTATTTTCCTACCTTTTGCCGATAATACAAACAAGTTCTCGAAACGTGATTTAAGTATGATATCCTTAATCTCAACTTCACTCATAGAAAGTAAATCATACTTTGCAGACTTATATACCCTCTGATCTAACAAGTATAAATACCCAGATGGGAAAACTATATTAGTATCTATGTAACACACACTGTATCCGCTTTTTGCTAACGTAACCGCTACTGATGCGGCTATAGTTGTAGTCCCAGTTCCCCCTGTTGGAGATATAAAGCCGATAACCGATCTTAGTACAATTTCCCTTTTTGCACTTGTACCCGATATTTCTTGCAATATTGCCATGTAATCACCTCTTATTGATCTACGTCTACATTAAGAACCTCATTCTGTACAGCTTTTACACGCTCTACAATATCAGATAGATACTCTAGTATTATAGAGTCTGTACGAGGAAGTAATGTGATTGTGTACTCCGGACTTTTTGCTTTTATTAAAGTGTATTTCTCTATCTCTTCTGCTGTCAAACTAAATAAGAACGAGTCAGGTGTGATACTAGACTTAAACTCTGATGATTGTATTATTTTTTCCCTCTCCGCTTCTGGTTTCGACATTAATTCGTAAAACACATCAAATATAGATTCTCCAGAACCATTCAACATGTCAATGACAACAATCTCATTAAATAACATATCTGAAACAGTGATCTTTGGGGGTGTGTACCCACTTGTTAAGAGTACCAATTCTTCTGGTGGTAAGTTAAGATCATCTTCTTGATATGTAGCTCTGACATTAATTATGTCTCCCGGAATCAATATCTCTCCAAACAGTCCTGCATCAGCGTCAAATTTTAATAATTCTTTGTTATTCATTTTATACAAATATGGATTACGGTTTTCTTTATTCTGTACTAAACTGTCCCAAAACAATACCGTCTTTTCCCTTAAATAGTAAGCCGCATAATTTCCTATTACTTGATCCCGTTCTTCCCACAATGCAACCGCTCTTTTTGTTTCTCCGTTTAACTCAAATGTGCCGTATTGATTAAATTCTTTTAAATACATATCATAAGGTTCAATTGTTTTATCAGTTATTAACTCCGATACCCCTACTGCATTTTTTACTCTAACAACTTTTACAGTCTTCTGTATTTCCTTATCAGCTTTTGTCAACCACGATCCCAGTATAAATAAAACAACTATAGACAATAAAACTGACAGTATCCTTATGAATGGTTTACTCTGCGGATTTAAAGATTTTACTTTCATGTGATCCCCCTCAAATACATTTTTATTCTAAAACCAATTGTAAGTAACCAGACGTTAATATAGGATGTACATATTTAAAGTCACTTGTAAATGCTGTTGCACTTACTCCGTCTACTAAATATTCCTCTGCGATACCCCTTTTATATTTTAATGTTGCACTCCGACCTTTGTATTCTATAAGTATTTGTCTATCATTTTTGAGATACATGTTAATGTATGCCATCTTTTTTACATCATGCTGCATTAAAAATGTTCTAAGATTTGTAGTTTCAAAATTGGGATAGTTAATTACTTTTTTATCATACTTAGTCAAGTCTTCATTTAACTTAGCTACGTCAATAAACTTACTTGAGTAAGTACCAAACGCCATTTTATGCCCGTTAGCTATTGTATACTGCCTAAATATACTTAAATAATCAAAGTTAGAGTCAATTCCTCTAACGCTACCCCTCTTTAAATCTTTGTTTGAATCTGATATAACCCAAGCGGTGTTCCTGTAATGCTCTTTTGCCCTAGAGGCTATCAAACCAACAAAATTGTCAATGTTTGCCGATATTCCTAATTCTTCTTCATGTTTTAAACTGTTAACATTTAATAAACCCCTTACAATCTTTTCATAAACCCTGTAGTCAGTATGCTGATACAAATAATCCACTAATTTTCTCTGTTTCTGCTTGTACCCCAACAATTCTGATGTTATCTCCTTTTCGTTAAAGGCTCTTATTATTTCTAATCCTTTGTTAAACCTAAACAAGCTGTTTATTACAGGTGAGAACTCAAAGTCGATGAAGTTTCTTTCTATTTTAGGTAACCCAAACACATAGTCATTGGTTTTAAATGAAAGTATAAATTCCACATGCTCAGAGTCATTCCAATACTTATATGTAGTATATAGAAAATACCTACATATCTCATTTTCTATATCTCTTGAATCTGATAACAGGGTAATTCCTACCCATATTTTATTTTCTATACTCTCTATCCATTGTTTAGCTTCTTTTTCAAATCCCATCCCCTTTAGTATCCAATATAAAGCATAGTATACAACTCCTGCACCCGATAAAGTCACTATCGAATCAGGTACGTCATCTTGTTTATACTGATTATTGATTAAAGTATACAAATCTTTTTCTTTAAGTATATCTTGAGGTATATGGTGATCTATGCAAACCACTTTTATATTTTCCTTATTTAGCCGATCTATGTAATCAGCTTCTATTGTAAAGTCTACGCACAAGCACAAATCTATCCTGTTTTTCTTACATGTACTTATGACCCTTTTTTCAAACCCATGCTTGCGGTCGCTGTTCACAAACTGGAAATACTTCTTACCAGTTATTCTACAAAAGTTGCTTGCCATTTCGCCTGCAAGTAAGCCGTCAACATCAGGATCATAATAAACTAATACCCTGTTTGCTTGACCTATTAACCTACTCGCACTTTCAACGCCTATAGGTTTATACATAAAAAATTCAGGGGTATTATCCTCTAGTACCCCTGTCTTGAACCCCATATCGTCTGTCCGTTCTGAAATTAAAGTATCCCAATCTAAATCTAACTTTGTAAACTTTATCATATCGTTAGTCCTTTATCTTTTTTCGTATTTTATCGGCAATTATAGATTCTAAGCAATAACCATCAGAATGGTTTAAAGAGTCAAAAATAACGAACGGATCTTTAAAAAAGACGTTTTCATAGTTACGCATATCTCCTACGGTGACCGTACCACCCTCGCTTAGTTTTATTATATCATGATCTACATAGTGACTTAACCGTGTATCTCCTAATTCAGCAATCACTGCCGATACAGGTACGCTCATTTCTTTTGATAGGTTGTTTAGTGTATTAAAATATAACTTTAAAGAATCCCTGTTATATACCCCTTTTCCTATCACTCCTGATGTAACTTTGCCATCTTCCCAATGTTTAGCACATACTCCCGTGAATGCATAATCTTCTTCGCCTGTTAACTCTCTTATTATTGTGTTATCTAAACTATTTATGCAAGCGTTCATAGATGCTCTTTTGTTACACCAACACATCCCTTTTATCTCTACAATTCTATCGGCAATTCCCAGTATGTTCTTAGTTCCAATATACAAGTTACCTGTATAGTCACTTCGTAATGCAAATACCACTACAGGTAAGCCCCTATTTGCTATTTTACGTAATCCTAAAATAGCTGCATTACTCAAATACTGTCCGTTATCTACAAGTACAATATCTATTTTTTCAGAAACCGCTAAAAGTAATACCCGTCTGTATATATCATAGTCAGGTAAAACAGGCTCTGCCGGGCAATTCAACCCCATGTCATTAACTATCATGTTCCGTTTATCTTCTATATTCGTGTACACATTAAAAGCAACAGGTTTCATGCCTTTTTTTCTATAATTGTTGTATATTTTTATTAAGTCACTTGACTTACCGCAATTGTAAGTTCCATAATTCAAAATAAAACTCATACCTTTACCGCCTTTTCTCTAGTTTATACTTCTTCTACGCATGAAAAGTCACATTCTTTTAGAAAATCCCCCATATTGTTATCAGCCGTTACAATTGTTAAATTTTCTACTGCCCTTGTGCAAGCAACATAATGTAATCTTCTTTCTTCTTCATATATTGCAACTGCACACATAGAGTCAGGTGGAAAAGATTTTTCTGTATCTGCAAACAATATTACATTGTCCCAGCCTTTACCCTTTGCACTATGCACAGTAGACAAAATAACCCCTGTCTTCGCATTTTTACACAGTATCATTTCGTCATTTATCATTGAAATAGCTTCATTTAAAGAGGCTAGATTATACTTATCCTCTGTAATAAAGTATTTTCTAATGTAATCAATACAGTTACCTGCATATATAATTGCTTCGCCGTAAAGTTTATTATAGTCGTATACAAGCGAACCAAATCGAGTGCAAGCGTTAAACACTAAAGCATCAAAGTCTTTATCTACTTTGTACTGTTTTGCAAGTGAATGAAAGTAATATAACGGCTCAGCCAATAATCTAACGTCATTCTCATCTAAGTCTAGTAGCTTTTCTGCTATTGTTTTAATTTTATCCGCCCTGTAACCTAAGATACTTTTTAATACCCCACCACATTCTGCCAGTGTTTTGCTGTTTGTACACATTTTAATCAGGTCTAAAACACTGCAAAATGCCTTATCTGCCGTCAACGTCATTAGATCACTGGAAGTAATAAAACTAATCTTATTCTTTAATAAAACCAACATAATAGGTATTGCATGTCTATTAATTCTCATGAGTATTGCTGTGTTGTTTTGTTCTTTTAAAGATAAGCTATTTATTTCATCCTCTAGTGCGGTTGCCATGTCTAATAGTGACATTGACTTTGCACTAATTATATTTATTTTACCCCCTGTGGAATACGCTTTTAATTCTTTTTCAAACCTTACCTTATTCTTTACAATAGACTTTTTGACAAAATTAACAATGTTGGATTTACAACGGTAGTTATACTCCAGTTTCTTAACAGTGAATCCAAAATCCTCTTGAAATTTCTTTGTTATTATGTCTACATCCCCACCCCGCCATGAGTAAATGGCTTGATCATCATCCCCAATAGCAAATAGATCTTTGTTATCCCCTTTAAAGTAATGTTTGAGTACCTCATATTGAATTGTCGACAAGTCTTGGCATTCATCTATATAGAGTGAAGTATAGAGCTTTGAAATGTATTTACTTAAATTCTCATTCGCAAGCAGCCCCCTGTATAGGTATGTCTGAATATCATCAAAATCCAATACTTTCAAATTACTTTTTAAGTCTGTAAACCTCTCATATATAGCGATTACCTCGTTTGGCAACAAGTCTAAACTACTTTCATTTTCAAGTAACACCTGATTTATCGGCTTTAACGAGTTACTGAATAAAGTAAATAATGTACTTAAATTAACCAGTTCTTCCTGCGATTTTAAAACGGTAATACCTTTTGTTGCTGAACGAATTAAACCCATTCGCTTAGATTCACTAATTATTTCCCAGTTAACACCTGCGTATCTAAGTACCTCTAAGAATACGGAGTGTACTGTACCAAACCTAATAGCGTTATATACTGCTGAATTAATGTTTAGTTTAGAACACAGCTTTGTAAACTCTGATCTTAGTTTCTCTGCATCCGATTTTAAAAAAGAAAAAACCGCTGTCTTAGCAGGATTAATCTCATTATTCCTTAACTTATATGCAAGTCTCAGTAACAAAACAGTTGTTTTACCTGATCCTGCGCATGAAATAACACACAAAGGTGAATCTTTATACGCTATAATGTCGGATATCACTTCCCAGTTAAAGATTTCATACCCTTGTTTTTTCTCTAAAATTTCACGGTATTTCTTTAAACTAATTTTTGTATTATTTTCTTTATTTACGTCTGCCATTAAGTCTATGAATTCTTTTTCTTCCAATGTAAAGTTCACGCCGATTCTCCTTTTTCTTTTTGAATCTTTACGGCTTCTGTCGCTATAACTATATGTTGTTATAGCCCCAAGTTAATTTCTTCCTCATTGAGTCCATATCTCTCAATATAGTCTTCTTCACAAAAATGTAGTTTCTGCGCTTTCAAAGCATGGTATATATATACAGGATACCTCACTTTGTAAGTTCTGTATGCTCCCTCTCCGCAATATCTGTCGCTTCTTGAGTAAAGTGTCAAATCTACTTCCTTATTGCTGTCAAGCGGATATACTCTATTTGTGTCCCTTAAAAAGACCGAATCTTTTGCAATCTTGCTACGTTTTCTATTTGTTTTATTTCCCGTTTCATTAAAAAGATCAATAGTATGCTTATCTATGCACAAGTGCAATATCCCTAACCCTTTTAAAGGTAGGGTATCATTCCTTAGAGTGATTCTTTTTAACATGTACTCTTCCTTTAAAAACTTCGCATATTCCTCTGGTGATGAGTCATACAGTTTTTCAAATCCAGCCCTCGTATTTAAAGGTTTAGGAACAATTCTAACAAGTATCGAATCACTATTTTTTAAGTATTCCTTGAATATAATAATTGTTTCATCATCTATTTTTGGATTTAATACATCACATATAGTAACTTGACTTAGTACAGTACCGTCTTTCATTGACATTAATATTTCTTTTTTCTTTTCTAACAGACACCTTTCAACCAGTCTAAATGCTTTCCTGCTGTCATACCCCTTTTTCTTTGCCACTCCCATCAAGCCGCTAATATACTTATAATGCTGTAACTCCATAGTTTTTAAGAATACATAACGCCTATATTTTTCTTGTATGTCCTCTCTGTCTGACGGTTTAGGCATTAATATTAAATGTACTTTACTTGATAAATATGTATCATCCCATAGGGAACAAAGTAAAGTACCGAACATTTCAGGTCTATACTGTAAATCAACCTCGATTTGAATTTTACTACTTTTAAATAAGCTACTGCCTTTTTCTATGTACTGCTCAAATAACAATCCGGCTATCATTCTTAGTGTCGCTAATTCCTTATCCGTGTCAAGTCCTACTTGCAATATTTTAGAGATATCTAATAACCAAAAGTTATCCCGATATACATACGAACCGTTCACCCCTAAAAACACTGTAGACAACTTTAATGAAGTCGGATTTTTTAACTTCTTACATATTATATTACTTTGCCCTAAGTTAACTGCAAACAAATGATCAAAGTTTATACTTTGCGTAACCTTTTTCGAGTAGGTTAAATCCGTAACATCCAACTTATACCCTTTGTTGCTTAAATACAATGCCATTTGTCCTATTAGCTTAATTTCTGTTATGTCCTCAACTCTATCTGTCCCATATATGCCCGAAAACTTAACCACTTCACTCATTGTCTTGCCCCCTTAATACTGTAATTACTAAACCATAATCAGGATGCCCTGTATTACTTAAAATGTGCTTCATATGCTCTATTTCACTGTTTTTTATCGCCTTTAGCTTCTTTACTTTATAATGTTTGGTGTATGCTCCTAATATCTTTAAAACTTCAATTAACCTTGCCCTGTCCACGTATTCATTTTCTTCTGAATCCTCAATGTAAGCCGATAAATCAAAGTCAAAATATTCCATCAATAAATCTCTACCGAAAAATACATTACGTAAATGCCTTAGCTTTTTTGAGTCTGTAGCCTCTAAAATTTCTTTAACAAGGTTTGCCCCTTTTTCTTCCTTTTCAAACTTCTGTTTGTAATAGCTAACCCTTGCCTTTAAAGCATTATAAGCCTTTTTGTCTGCCCTCTGAAAACTTGAATATCCAAATAAAAGTATATTGAATATTGCAGGATCAGTAATAGACCGCCAATATTCATATATTAAATCAATAATACTGCGCTGTTCATTGTTTATTTTACGGTATACTTCGCTATTCTTTAACACTGCAAACTCTTTTAATGTCACGAATAAAAACCTCACTATTTCTTACTCAAACGATTTGCGATCTTCTTTCCCTCTTTATATTTTATTTTTGCAAACCCCGACTTTTACCCCATTATATCATTTTTAAAAGCACATTTCAAGACTTCGCTTAACTTTTCTTATTATTTTTATCTAACTTTTTCTTACCTATAAAATAAAAGACTTTACTTAAATAAGTAAAGTCTTTTATTTACGTTAGGCAATTAACCTCTAAGCTTTGACGGATCAACTTCAATCTCTCCGCTTACAAGGTTGAACACATCCTCTAACTTCTTTAATATCGCTTTTATGTCCTGCTCTGCAAACAATTCTTTTCCCAGTTTGGTAGCTTCAAATTCACCTGTCTCATTGATGTGGGCAATAGTCTTGACCTCTTCATATTCGTCAATGTAATCAAGGTATTGCTTTTCGCTCTTTACCCATAAGTCAATTGCTGTTTCCCACAAGGAAAAATCTGCGTACCCTGTTTCGCTATCTACGCCATCCATATCCTTAACATCAATAACATACGCCGAACAGGAAGTGAAACCTACTGCTATTGTCTCGCCATCTTTAGTTAAGTACTCATTACCTAAGCCAAATATGTGATCCTTACCACTGTTTTTAACACCTTTTAATTTGTTCTTTAATTGCCCTATCATCATCAACGCCACTCCTTTTATTTCATAAAAATTTAATTTTATTAACCTTATATCTTTATTGTCTTTATTACCTGCCAAGTATTAACGTCGAATTATTTCAAATATATTTTTTCTATTTATAGCAAACTTATTCACCGTTAGGTTAATTAAACGATCATAGGTTTGGCTAATCTTTAAAAACATTTCAACATCCCCTGTTTCCTTGTTATCGGGATGATACTTCTTTGCAAACTCCTTATAAACTTTCCTTAACTCTTGCTCTTTAAAGTCCACTTTTAACCCAAATAATTCTAAATCTTTTAACATGTTATGCCAACTCCCTAACTATATCAGATAATCTGTTTATGTATTTCCAACTCTTACCCTCTGCCCTACCTTTATTGTACGGTTTTTTAACCATATATACGTAATTAAAATCGCAATCTAAAACGCAAGGATTGTCCTCTATAACATACGAATACTTACTGTAATTTTTATTAGTATGGCAAGTAAAAAACTCAAAATTTTCTATCCCATTTTTTAATAAAATTTGCTTTTTAACTTCTACTGTCGCATCTGACACCCCTACCGATTCTATCTTATAAGGTATGTGATGATCTTTTAACCAATTTATAAACACCAGCGCATCTCTGTCAATATCAACCCCGTCATATATTTCTGGTATCTTCCATAACTCATTAATACCTTTAAGCAGTAAAGCCTTTTCAACATTATATTGCTTTACGTCTTCGCTTTTAATGTTTAGTCCTTTCCTTTCATTTAAAACCCTTAAAAATCCGCCCAATGTATCTGCTAATACATTATCAAAATCAATTAAAAACGAAACGCTATTCTTCAACATTGTATGTAGCCCCCCCTTACTTAGTATAGTCTTAATTTAAACTTATAATAGTGTGATTGTCTTTTTATTTATTTAACTACTTTTTATTTTATTTGTTTTTAATGATTCTACGGTGATTTCCTTTTGGCTCTTAAACTACAATATGCCTTTATCGCAAACACTGTGATTAAACCATTACATACTATATCTATTATACTTAGGTACGTAAGCCCTTTACTTAACAACGTTTCACCACATACTTAACTAAGTCACTAACTAAGTGCAATTTATTATAAAATAAAAAAGACTTAAACACTATCAAATGTCTAAGTCTTTTTATCCTTTATCCCTCTACTTGCGTACTAAATGCAATCGACTTCTTACGTATTCAACAAAACCTTTTGGAAATATACTTTTTTGTGATGTTAATATAAATTCTCTACCATCTACCCTCTGTAACCAAAGTACATTCGCATTTCCGGCTGTATAACAAGCTATGTCGCTCATATTGTCACACCCAACAAATATTGTGTTTAACAACGATGGTAGGAATTGCTCACTTTGAAGTCTAAGAAATACTCCCCTTTCCCCTACCCTATCAATTATTCTCAAATACTCCGATTCCCTGTCTACTAGAAAATCCCGAATAAAGACATAAAGTAGCTTATAATTAAAGTGAGGCAAGAATAACCTTTGCAGCTTGCCTCTTTTTGTATAACTCTGAAACGGATTCAATGTGACCTCTGTTTCAAAAAGTATATCTCTTGTTTTTGTAATGTAAGCAGTCCAATTACTTTTTGAGCCTAACTTGATTATTCCTGTACCGAACATCTGCTCTAGTTGATCGTCCGACTTCAGTTCTTTCATGTGAAAGTCACTACCTACTTTGTAGTACACAAGCCTCATATACTCACTTCCCTCTCAAAGCCGATTTTATTGCCATCCCTACAAGTACTAAGGGTAATACAAACCCCCCGAATGTTGCCCCTATTGCTGCTGTCGCTGCGAATGTTCCCCCTGTTGCCAATACTTTAACACTTTTCGGTATTTTATTGTTCCTGTAAAAATTAGAAATAACTCCTGCTTTTGTGGGAATATACTGCTTATTATTTTTCGCCGCAACTTCTATATAATTATCAGATCTATCCTGCGTTGCTTTGTCTTCCTTGTATTCGCTAGTTACTTCGGTCTGTTTGCGTTTTATTACATGTTCACCTACTTTAACATACCCTACACTTGGTAACCGCTTAAACAACTCTGACCATTTATTAATCCCTAAGTCTACTTGGAGCTTATGCACGTACTCAAAACTACTCAAAACTAAATGATTTAATTTCTTTAACTTTCTTAAACAACCAAAATCGAATAACTCCCCCAATGTCCCATTTTCTAAATGTCTTTTTATTAACGGATTACCTACGTTCTCTGCTGTAGCATTAATTTGTAGCATACTGCCATTAACGCACAAATGCCCCTCTGCTATTTCGATAGCGTAAACTCTTTCAAGTCCACCAAAATTTAAGCGTATTTGCTCTAATATTCTTTCAGTTATATCTTTAAAAACATTCCTGTAATACCTATCGTTATTCATTAAGTATTTAGCCGCTTTACCTAAATTCTTACCAGCTAATGTGTTGTCTATAGATACATTTACAGGTATTACCTCTGCTTTTTTATACTGATCAGCCCCTGATGTGCCTATCTCCGCCATTATACCACTAGCACTTTGATAAGGCAAATTATTTCCAGAAAATACTTCTTTATTTAATTCAGCATTAAAACCACAATCTGAAACTTCACCCATTCCCCGTTCTAAAGTGTTGTTTTTATTTATTGTGCTTTGATTTTCACTAAAGTCCCCATCTAATCCAATTAACATATCCTCATAAAGTGAATCATCTTCAAAATTGTCAAAGTCATCGTAAAGTTCGGATTCTTCTATGCTTTGAGTGCTACTACCCTTTTTGTACGGTACATCAAACCCATATGCACCAGATAACGGTTCTATTCCATTATACCTAGTTTTAATTAAATACTCATATAAGTCCTCATATCCGTATTGCTGTAGATATCCTGATCTAATCATTCCCTCTATTGTTTCGTTTAATATTCTTAGTCCTCTTTCATACCCCTCAGGATAGTAACGCATTAAGAAGTCTTTAAACTCTCTTTCATTTTCAGATTCCTTAAAGTAAATACTCTTTACTAACACAGGATCGGCTGTTTTAGATGGGTAAAAAGCAAACAGACCTTGACTTTGCTTCTTTTTATTAAGTAATTCAACACCTGTAGTTTCAAAACCAGAATCTATTTGTTGGTATAGCTCTGCATCGTACTTCAATTTTAAAGATTGTGTTACAATTGACGGTGAAAGTTTAGCACCCATTACAAAATGGTTCATGTTAGTTGTCAATTGCCCTAATTGCCCTGCTTTTGGAGATTGAGTTGCGTATAATCTCCAACACCCTGCTGTCCTTGCCATTGAACCTATTGTACAAAGCATATTAAGTAACTTTTTTTCATACCTCTTGTCATTCAACATAGATTCAATTTCGTCTACAAAAAAAGCAGTGTATGAAATATCTAACACATTTGAATCTTTCCAGTTTTTTAAGTAATCATCTACCCCTTTTATGGTATCGCCTGTTCTTACTCTTTCGCTAAATTGTCTTAACGCTATTTCCTTATAGTACTTAAAGTACGCTTCTTGAAAACGTAATCCCATAAAATACTCAGGAACACTCTGTTCAACAAGTTTATTATCTTTACCGTAAACCTTTAACATTGCTTCGGCATTACCAAAACCCATGTAACCTAAACTTTTAGTCATTTGTGCCGCTTCATTTTTGGCATCTACGGTTATTAACGGGCAACCATGCTTTATTAACTGTACAATTGCAGTCCATGTTGCAACTGTTTTACCGCTACCATTACCGCCACCATATGTAAACGACCAACTGCCAGATGATCTTGTGTCCGCATATACCGCTCCATTTGGTGCAATACCTACAAATAAACGCTCCAAGTTACCAAAATCAACATCCCGTAAGTACTCCGATGCAAATACTCCCGTCTTGTTCAAACAATCCGTAAGTAGGAAGTTTTTCTGCATCACATCCTCTTTTAACGTCATTATTCTAAGACTATTTTTGGGTGCTGACGAAACAGTATGTATAGTGTGTATGCTGTTAAACCTTAAATTACACATCATTTCTAACTTTGAAAATGAAGTGTACATGTCATTAGAAAACGTTTGGCTCGTGTCTCCTACAAGTCCTGCATAGATACTGCCCGATAATGGAAGTAAGAAAAAATACTCTATACTTACATCAGTTTCTTTATAAAGTATCTTCAATGAATACATGTCGTAACCGTCGGTGTCATTCTCAAAATTCTCATTAACATATAGGCTCTTACCCTCGTTAATGTCAGATTTCAGCTTTTCTCTATACTTAACAGGAACATCATATATATAGTCTAAGTCTGCCTTTTTTAATGGTTTTGAAAATGCTCTTATGAATAATTCTGTTTCGCTAACAGGTAACACCCGATACCCCTCTTTTATTAAAACATAATAGAAGTGCTGTTGCAACGCTATATTAATATCCCAATTGGAATAATCCTGTAGGAATTGGTTTAATCTTGTCAGGCACTCTGTGTGTTTGTCTAAATTAGTTAAAAAATTACTTGCTTGAACAAAACCGTCTAAGTTGAATATTCTCAGATAGGTTTTAAACCTGTCTGATACTTCATCGTTCTTTTCAACCCCTATTACTTTAAAGTTTCCTCGTGCCTTAGCTACAAGTTCAAACACTTTAATAGGGTCAATCCAATAATCGGGGCTTAACTCGCTAACTTCTTTTATGTTCTGCTTAAATAGCTCAACTTTATCTTCCCTTAATCTCATGTCAATTAACTTAGATAAAAGTTCGTCTAATTCAGTAAGATATGTCACAATTGTTTCATTAGAAACCCTTGATACGTTCTGTAAAGCATCCTTAATTTTAGCTATGTTAGATACTACGCTTTGTGCTTCTGCCATATTTGTCACATGCGTGACCTCTACACCATCTATCTTTTGCACAATGTCCAAATAAATTTTAAATGTTTGACCTATCTCGTTAAAGTGTAACGACGCTATGGCTTTACTTGCACCGCCTTTTTCAAACTTATTTATTGCTGCCTTTATTATTGTTAGTACATCCCTTTGCCTGCCAGCATATTCTGTTTTTATTGTGCTCAACAACATCAACACAGTCTGTTCGTTTTCTTTAAAATATCTTGAAATTTCATCACTTGTGTCGTTAACTTCTATTTCATGTAGAGTTAATTCCCTCTCCCTTTTTTCGATAGCAGTGTGAATCTTATCAAAAAGTTTTTCAATCTTTTCATCAAATGTATACATATATTTTCTATAGTATGTTCTATCATACCACTTAGCATTTTTAGTTTCGTGCTTAGTGATTACTAAGCTTGAATCTTCTAATACCCCTGTGAATGTCTCAAACTTCCCATCACAACTGCCTAACTGTGAAAAAACAATTTCAAAGATAGAGTCATTTTCTATAGATGAGTCAACGACACTTATACACCTTAGTCTCGGAAACCTATTCATTAATTGAACCGAACCGAATCCAGTAATAATATCAATTACAGTATTAGTATTCTCACACAGATCATCAGTTATCACTATTTCTTCTATAGATGAGCAAACTTTTGGAGATGTCAAGCAATTTAAAATTTTGCGTAAATAACTAAGCCCATCCAATGAATTATCTATCTCTACCTGTTTAAAATTAAGCTTTTTATTTGTAGAACCTAAAGGTAGATGATATTGAACCCCCACAAGTGTTCCAAATATAAAAACACGCTTTATATTGTTAGGTGAATTCAAACCCTTTTCATACCCGTCTTTTATTGCCATAACCACGTTAGATAATTCATTAACATGTGTGCCCATATTCCTCTGCCACCTTTCAAAACATTAAATTAACTATAGTAATTTTAACTTATTGTTTATAACAAAAAAGAGCAGGTATCCAATCCTTTGTTTGGATACCTGCTCTTTATAGTGACAATCTTTACACGATCATTCATTGTCTTCTACAATAATTTCTTCTCCATCAACCATGTCAACGATTTTACTAACGTATGTGACTTCAAGATTGTCTTTTGCTAGATAGTACATTCTACCATTTTTAGGAATGTAATTGTGCTGTGTTATTATGAATTGAAAACCTAGCTTATCCTCAAATAGTTTAAGAATATCATCTACCATTTCCCAAGCATCAGTATGTAACCCATTCAACACTTCATCTAAATGTACAAATCGCCTATACCCTGTTATGTAAATTAAACAAATAATGTAGAATATTGAAATTATTTGTGATACCCCTGTGCCCTCTTGTGTTTTTAACGACCTAACTTTACCCTTACTGTTTATAAGTTTTAGCCTCATTTGGGGATATGTCTCATGATAAGCATCCATTTCAACCTCTATTTTTTTAAAGTCATCAGGGAACAACTTAGATAGAGTATCGTTTATTATTGTAACAATGAAGTTCAAAGCCTTTTTTACTCTTGAATCAGCTAACTTAGTTAATAAGTTACACGCCTCAACAGTGGTGATTTGCTTTTTAATCTCGCTTTCAATCAACTTGTTAATCTCTGCAACATCTTGTAACAGAACAAGTTTGCTTTTCTCTTTCATTTCATTTTCTACAATCAACCGATCTGCTACTGTGTTTAAGCTGCCCATTTTTTCTATAAGAGCTGTCATTTTAAACCCTCTCTTTCAGTTTATTTACCCACAGGAATATCCGAATACCATGTCTTCGCTTCATCAGTTAGTTTAATTCTTTTAACTCCGTTAGCCTTGTACCCATACAATAAAGCATATTTTCCCTGATCCTGCAATATAGCCTTTAATAACATTTCTAAATCAACTGAAAAGCCAATATCCTCACACGATTGCTTTAATATAGGTATAGTCGAATTAAACTTTATAGGTGAATTTGTGCTTTCCTTTGTGTTTTTTATAATTAAGTTACCATCACTCATTTCAAACCTTAATGTCTTATCAGATATCATACCCCTCCTGATTACATTTGTTAGCATTTCCATAGAAATTATAAACCCGTCTTTTCTTTCTTCTAAGTAATGATCTATACTGAATGTTTTCATTTTAGGTAAGTTATACACTACCACATAGGTATCAAACATAACCACCATCTTATTGTCCAAACTAAATAAGAACAAGCTTGACGTTTCAGTTGCCTCTGTCAGTAACACTTTAAGATAAGACAACACCTTACTATTAAGGTTAATGTCATGCAATTTATCAAATATATTCACATTATATGAAACTGTACTGCCGTTAACACAGTAAATATACTCTTTTGAAAAATACAAATATGCACTTGGCTGCCTTATCTCTCCCTTTGTGAGTAATGGTGTAAACACGTCAAGAATAAACTTCATATTATTAATGTCTAGTTCTTCCACATCATCTGCAACCTTATAGTCAAGTAAGTCAAAATTCAAATACTTTAATACTCTTTGATCTGGTGTCTTAGGTAACAACCACTGTAACGCATTTTCATAGTTCTCAAAGGGTGTTTCTGGTTTACCCCTTTCATCTGCGGTCACTTTAACAAACTTCTCTTGTTCTTCAAACTCTATGTATTCAATCGCTGTGTTTTCATTTTTTGTCGCACACACATTTACAATGTCGCTTATTTCCAATCCCAAAGTGAATATACCATCTGTTTCTATTTCAGCAGGTACTTTTGTGTAGAAGGACATCAAATAACTGTAAGCAGCTACACTTATTTGCTGTTCCGCTTCATCTGCTTTAAACACTATTTGCTTTAAATTTATATCTATATTTGCGTCAAACGAATTCAACGCCGAATTTACTACCCTTTTTAAATCTTCTACTCCTATTTTAAACTTAACCATGATAACGCTCCTTTGTGCTAAAAGCTTTAAATAGTGGGAAAAGGTTGTACACAAATACACACATACAACCTTTCCCTTTGATCACTTGTTATTCGTCTTCGCCGGCTTCATCATCGTCACTCAAAATGTCATCATCGTCGTCTTCCCCGTCTTCATCATCACTTAAAATGTCATCTTCTTCAAATTCAGCCTCTTCCTCATTTAGGAAATCAAATTCAGAGTTTTCGAGATCGATTGGTTCTTGGAATTCGTCGCCCTTTTTAGCCACTGTTAATCAACTCCTTTACTTTTTAAAATTAATTTTTTCCTTTATATCGTCGAAAAGAAAATCCAGTCCATCATCTTCAAATTCTATGTCTGGATTATCCTCAACTTTGATTTGCTTCTGTATTGAAACAGATGATCCAAGTTCTATTTCCATTTCAATAACATCATCCTCGTCTTCTTCACTGTCTATTATTTCTAAGTCATCCTCTTCTTCGCCGTCTTCGTCAACATCAATTATTATGTCAGAATTATCTTCGTCTGTTTCATCAATTTCAATATCCAATTCGTCTTCTTCTGTAACTTCAACATCGACAATTTCTGCCTCTATTTCTTCTGTAGTTTCTTCTTCTTGCTGTACAACTTCTCCACTAGTTTTGACAGCAACCTCTACCGCTTCTATTTCCTCAACTTCTGTAGTTTCTTCCTGTTCCAATTTTTTCTCATAGTAGTCCCCGTTCTCAATTCTTGTGATTAATTCTTCCATTTTTTCAGCTTCTTTAGAGTACTTTTCGTGTACTTGCTCATACTCTTTTATGATACCCTTTTCATTTAAGTTCTTTTTGAAAGAATTGTTATAGTCTTTCAAACCAGCTTCAAGCTGTGAATCTACTGTTTGGATTCTACCCAATAACCTTTCCCTTTTTTGGTTTATGGCGTTTGCCCGTTGGTTAAGACTTTCAATTTTTGTAATTATATCTGACATATTAAATTACCCCTTTTCTGCAATTTTATATTTTCATACTTTATTTGTCTATTTCTATAGTGCGGTTTCATAATATTTCTTCGCAAGTAGCTTAACATTCTCTGTGTAACCCGGATATAGCATGATTTGATCTAAAAGTGAACCAAAAAATTTATTAGTATTGTAATCTAACAAATTGTTTATTATCTCTTTCATGCTTTCCTCAATATCTTTTCTATCTGCCACAAGCTTCTTTAACTCATTGTCGTCATCTATCGCTGTCAAGTTAAAAATAGACTCTTTCTCCATTAGCTCAAAAGTGAAAGCTGTCACTTCGCCTTTTTGTACTATACCTATATTAACACTATCCCACATGTTAGCTTCATTTGCAGGTCTTGTAGGAGAACCTAAGTACATAAGCTTTATAGGCTTACCCTCATATATTTCTTTAACATAGAATGAAGTGGGGTTGTGTATATGTCCTGCAAATATAACATCAACCTTATTTAGTGGCTTTATGTCCTCAACATAAATATAATTTCCTTTGTAAAAACCCATGTTTATATCGTTGAAAGCAAAGTTGTTATGAGTTAAGGCTATATTGAGATATTCATCGTGTAGCTCAAACTCTCTATCATATGCCCCGTAATCAAACCCTGTGATTCTTACTTTATCAAAAGGCACGTCAATTTGATCTAGTATTTTAATTAACCCCAAAGTCTCAAAAAATACTAACTCTGTCATGTCTGTTGCGGAATAATCGTGATTTCCCCGTATGCTGTACAGATTACCATCTGTAATATCATTCAATCTAAGTAACCATTTACATACCTCAGACCTAAAAGATAAAGTCATAAACCTCTTTGCAGCTAATGCCCCTGATAAGTCACCTGAGAAATATACATAAAAAGGTTCATCTTTAGCACAGCACTTTTCCTTTATCTCTATGCAGCCAGTATACATTTCATCCATTATAGTTAAACACTCTTTTTCATAATTAACATGAGAAGCCACTTTACCGTCAAATAAATGTAAATCCCCAAAAAAGACTTGCATTTTTATATCACTCCTTTACTCCTTAGGTAAGAACACGTTATTACAGTTAGGACATTTAATGTACCCTTTTTCTTTTACTTCTTTTGATAAGTTTTCAATAGCCTTATTTACAGTACTAAGCTGCGTATCAATGTCTACTAATTCTTTATCAATCATATCCTTGTTTTTCTTTAATGTTACTATGTTTTCGAGTTGCTTTAATTCAACATCACATTTCAATTGTTTTACGTTGGGTAGCTTTTGCAACTCTTTATATAGTTTAACTTTACCAGTATATAAACCACTAATGCCGCTTATTTTTACATAAACACTCGAATCAATAGGTTTAACTTCAATTGTCTTACTTAATTCAATATTTAACTCATCTAGATTGAGTTTTAAATCCTTTAGCCGCTCAATTGTCTTTAAGTTATAAGTGTCTTTAATGCCTGTTATTTGAGTCGATTTGTTTAGCTCATTCTGATACCCCTCTTTTTCTTTTGTAAGGGATTTTATCTGCATTAAACGATTAAATTGGGTAATATCAATTGCCTTAACTTGTTCTGTTCGATTTAATTGATCTTTAACCGCCTCTCTATCTTGATATAAACTTTTTAAATTGCTTATCCCTTTATACAGCCCAATATCAATAGAACCTACACTAGGTGGAAGATTTTTTTCAAGTTCATTTTTATCCTTACACATGCTAATAAGATCATTTAAGTGTTTTAAAGCCTGTGTTCCGATGTCTAAAATACCCTTTTGCTCTTTTAAGTTGGTATCATCAAACACCCTCATTACCATAGCCCTGTCTCTTAAATCGTTACGTTTATCTCTTTGGGTGTCTATACCTTTTTCTATTTCAATTCGGTCTGTATTAGCTGTCCGAATTGCCTTTGTTAACTCCGGCAAGTCAGCTGCATTATAAAATGTCTTATAATTTGTACTTCCAGGTGTTCTTGAAAATAGTAAGCCATCTTCATCATAGCGTATGTTCAGCTTCTGCTTTGTTTCAGGTTCAATTGCAAAATTAATAAGTTTCTGCACTACTAATGGGGGTTTGTTTCCTTCCATTACCATGTAAGCATTATCGTTTATTCGTGTGTCTAAGTCAAATCCCATACCTTTTACTGTATAGTACTGACATTTGTTATCGAACGCTCTTGTGATTTCTATGCCATTTTGAAGTCCAACAATTATTTCTGCTTGATCCTTATCATCCTGTATGTGCGCTTTATACTCTTTTGGGTAAGCATAATAAGAAAGTACCTCTAGCCCTCTTGCCACAGCTGATTTACCCACACTGTTATATGCAGATAAAATTATTCTGTTTCTATCTCCAAATTCTAAAGTAACATCACCTAATGATTGATAGTTTTTATAACGGATAAACGCTATTTTAGAATCGCTTTCACTTATAAGTTTATCCGTTTTCTCATTAATGTTCAATCATTTCACCGCCTTTATATCGTATTACATTCAAAATAAACTACCCTTTACTGTATTTGTCACTAAATAATGAAAGACACAGGCAATTTATCTACCTGTGTCTTTCATTATTTTGTTTTACTGTTATTCTATATCAATTTCGTCAACATCATCCACATCAACATCATCAAATGCCTGTAGTGCTTGATCTGGTGTAGCTGTCTTTTTGCGAACAACTGTTGTATTTCCGCCAGCGATAAGTTGTAGGTTTTGCTTATATGACTGTAGTGCCCTGTCTGCTTTTGAGTCTAATTCTTCTTTAGGATACAAAGCGAAAGATGCCACTGCGTTATTGATCTTAAACTCTGTCAAAAACTCTGCAAGCTTATCCATTTCAGGTGCATACTTTTCTAATGAAGCAAATGAACTACGTACTGAAAATGACATATTCTGTCCTGCGGCACGTTTTTCCGGTTTCTTTCCTTTTGTGTCATACACATATGAAAGTATTCCAAATTGTCCACAAAGGTCTTCAATCTCAGCATTGTCAAACTGCCCTCGAATCTTTGCTGTAAAGCTATAATCTGATGTAAAATACACGTAAGGTTTGAATACGTATTTACCATCCACTTTAATAGGTCTCATTTTGTTGTCTGAAATTTCGGATTCAATTACCACCATCGGCATAGCTAAGTAAAGATTTGGCTCTTGTACCTCACGCTCTTTTGAAACGTTGGAACGGATCTGTTTTCCTTCTTCCGAATCAATGTCAATCCCTGCCGCTTTAACTTTAGCAGCTACTTTTAATTTAAAGTAATCCCAAGCATCTGTAACCCCTGCACATAATGGGCATTCGCCGTCATATCCGATGTCTTCATTTACAAGTCCTTGTATACAGCGTACTTTAGTTTTGCTTCTTCCCAACATAACAGTGTGCAAGTAGCCCTTTACTATGTTGAACTCACCCATTTCATTTCTGTTGTTTGGGAAGTATACTAAATACTTCTTCATTTCCTCGTAGTCGAAGATTTCAACGTCGCTGTCAAATGATTTAACAATTTTTGTCTGAACCTGCTGCGTGTGTGTTTGTAGATTTTTGTACTGTTCTTGTTTTAAAACAATTCTTGCCATTATCTTTTCCTCACTTTCTTCCCTTGTGGTGTTAAAGGCTTTCGCTCTCACTCTTGGGAATTTGAAATTTTATACTCTTATACTTTCTTAGTCTTTCTATTACTGTAGGTCAACCTAAAATTATAGATATGTTCTCTACTTTATAGTAGTCCTCATTTACCCTCACATAATCCCACGCACATTTTTTACAGGTGTACTGCCCGTTCCTATGTAAAGTGAATAAATAGCTATCCATGTTTAGCCTATTATCACCCTTATAGTCTAACACTATACTGTCTATAAACACTGTAAAAAATCCACCATCTGCAACTCTTTTGTCTTCAACACATAAAAATAATTTACTACAATCCCTATTTAGTACTTTTTCAATTAATTGTAGGTATATAGGATCGCAAATTTCACCCTCTGTAATCCATTTGCCGTCTTGTTTGAATGATTTTAAATACACAGGTGTCATGGCTTGTTTATACAGGTTGATCAGCTCTTTAAAGAATGATGACTGTTTTATTTTTATTGCAGATACTTTTTTCTGTTGCTTTATTTTAACAGCGTCACTATCCCTATATTGCGACTGTTTAGTAGAATTATTATCCTTTCCCACCAACTTATCAACAATATTTACTGAATTTAATTCCTGTGTCTTTATTTTATTTTCAAGTAATGCTCGTTTTATTTTTGAATTAATCATGCCAACCTCACCTTAAACCTAACATTTCCCATAATGTAATAAAATTAGTTAATAAGTAATCGCTATCTATCAATTCATCGGCTTGAGTATTAAGCAAATAATCTAAATAGTCGAGTCCTTTATACTCTAATGCGTTGCGCAGTGCTGACTTTACCTGTAAATTTAAACCATTCCAGTAATTAACCCCAATGAACACCATATCGTGTAAATCCCGTATTTTATCTCTGCCACTGTAAGCGTTTATTTTCTGTTGTAGTAAACTCTGTATATTGTAAACCAAAATTCCCTTTATACTCGTTGTTTCAGCACTATCAACTTTTTTAGCCCTATAGGAAACTTCCACTTTTAAAGGTTTTGCACTCCCATAATGCACCATGTACCGCTTTACAGTTAAAGTATCTTTTGCAACCCTATAAGTATACTTACGTAATATGCAAAACTTCTTAACTATATCTTCAATATCATATTCAACCCCATCTAAGTCAATATCTTCTGAAAACCTATTCAAGTTATAACACAACATTAAGGCTGTGCCGCCCTTTAAAACATAACAGTTACTACAAGTGTTTAACCAAACCATAAAATCACAAATAACTTTATAATGTTCGTCTTTCCAACTCATTTATTTATTCTCTCTTTCTTGTACTCTACCCATGTCATTAAATACTCTTTTTCCATAAACCTGTCAATCTGTTCCCAATTAAACAAATTTCTCATGCACCAAACTTTATCCATTACTTCACAGGTATACTTCTCATTGCATATAAAGTCTTCTTTCATTCCTTGTGCTGTGCCGAATTTTCCATCAATAAGTAAATCAAGTAATGCCCTGATGTGATTTGCAACATTATACAAACCCTCATGTTCTGGAATTACTTTACCTGTCTCGATGCCCCACTCTTTAAATAGGGTCTCCTTAGAATCTTTTAAAGTTACATTCTCCCATTTCAAAGCCGATGTATGCCAATCTCCGCATGTCTCAAGTGCACAAGGGAGATTTAAAGCATATATACCTGTAATGTACTTCATATTACCACCTACTACACTGTTTCAAAACTCAATACCTCTCCACTTTTTAATTGTAAAGCAGTATCTATTATAATCTTTGCCATTTCCCGATTTGTCTCTACTTTAAAGTAATCATCATAATCCTTATATCCACCTTTTAACTCTACCCTTACAAACTTTTTATCTGTTGCCCACAATCTGTAATCAGAAAACCCGCTCTGTTTATTCTTATGTGAGTTCTCCCTACCGCCTTTATCATTGTCTGGACAAAATATTGTTACAGGTATTCTATTTAATATCATACGTTTATGAAGTGTCAAGTCGTTTCCCATTGTTCCTAATACGTTGTAATACCCTAAACTGCGCCAACGTACAACATCAAACATACCCTCTACTATTATAGCATACCCCTTTTTTAATATCTCGTCAAAATATTCCATGCCGTAAAAACAAGCTGACTTCTCAAAACCAAATGTCTTTGAGGTTAAATACTTATGTTGCTTGTGCTTTTGCCAACTAACCCATGCCATAACATTGTTCATTTGATCCCTTACAGGAAATACTGTCCTACATTTATGTTGAAACTCTCCTTTAGAATCAATTAACGCTAACTTATCTCTATATTCTGCACCTACAATAGAATTATATATTAAAGTGAAAAGCATATCATCAGTAAATAAAAATAAGCCACTGTCCTGTAAATCGCTTAATTCAAATCCCCTCTCCTGTGCTATAAAAAGCATATCAGTCTGACCGTTCTCAAAACACTTATCTGTTAATTTCGTTAAAAGATTACGTACAACTACAGTTTCAGCTATAGAATCCATTAATTTATCTAGCCCCATTTTAAATTACCCCTTTGTGAGGTATTGCCGCCCTACCGCTCACTCTGTCCGATCTAAATATAAATGGTTTAGCCGACATAACCGCACTTACTAAATTTTTGCCTATCCTGTAATACTCTCTTTTTTGCATATCCTTTATATACCTATCCAAGCTAAAGTACATTACAGCATGTTGTTTTCCGTCAATATAAGTGTATAAATATACGTAGTTTTCACCATCACAATTTGTTTTTTTCTCCACTTGTATTCTCACATGTGAAGCAGCGTCTATCTTTACCGAAAACGTATCATTTCTTTTAAAGTAGGTTAGCATTATTTTTTCTGCCTCTGCATACATTCTTTTTCCACGTAAACCTTGTTCAACCACATACTTAGGAATTAATTCCTGTATATTCAGCAATCTTATAATACCCTCTGATACCAGTTCGGCAATTACCTTTTTCTTGTCTTTATTCATAAACGCTTTTACCTGAATCCTAATATCTCTGTCATAGCATTCAAATGACAATACCCCTTTTTTGTATACTTGTTCGTTTCTGATTTCTTCTGCCATACTGTATCTTTCTCTACATAGCCCATGTCTGTAACCCATTCTCTCACAACTCCTTTGTAAAATATCTATCTGTTTACTCTACCATCAAATCCTCTAAAACAGTTTTTCTCATGTCAATTGCTTGAATCTTTAACATATCAGTAAATGCTGAAGTATGTGTTATACTTGAGACTATGTCTCCCACAAGGTAACTAACATCCTGTGTTCTTGTCACTGCCGTATAAGCCATGTTCCTGTTTTTTAACCCGTAAAACAGCTCAAATATAGGACAAATGACTAATTTACTTTGTGAGCCTTGCATCTTATGTACTGTTAAAGCATAAGCATGATCTAACTCATTACAATCTCCTATAACAATTTGATTGTAAATGTTTCTAGTATCCATTTTGCCCTTAATGTCTACTAAATAAAGTATGTAAAAATTATATTTATCACCATTCGTGTCGAGTGCTGTGTAGGATACCCCTATAGCTATCTCTTCGGGTCTATCGAACACATCCTCTATCTGCTCTTGTATGTCTGAGTTCAGATTATAATTCTGCTGATATAGATCACGCAAGTCTTCTAACGGTCTTATAAAAGCTATTTTTCCTATTTCACCATTCATTACTCCTGCATGTTCTCCAAATTCTGTGATTTTACCATCCTCTGTCAGCACAAATCTTGCTTTGGTGTAATTATTCTTTGTGTGTAACACCCTGTCCCCCACTCTTAACGTTATCATGTTATTTCCTATTTCCTTTAAAACTTGCATTTTTACACTATCCTCGGGATTGAATATAGGCTGTAATAACGTATTTAATTGTGTTGATCCTAACCTATGTCCGGCTTTCTTTAAAGGCGTAACCACAACAATATCGTCATCTTTAAACTGTTCGCTATTTATCTGTACATCACCAATGTAATGATTTCCGTTTTCTTCACGAACAAACCTTGTAGGTCTGCCCAAATGATGATTTACTAAGTCAATGACAATATGTTGCTCTTTTAAATATTTATCATTATTGTTCTGTGATGGTTTCATATCTAAAACCACAAACTTTTGATGTTCTTCATCTGTGAAAACTGTCGTACGCTTTATACTCTCAGGTTGCTTACCAATCATTATAGAAGAATTTAAAGTGACTGCCGAACCCTCAACACAACGTTTTACAACGTCTAATTCAACCACAGGAAAATACTTTTTTCTTATTATGTCAGCGAATGGTTTACCTGCTCCTATTGGGGGTAATTGTTCAATGTCTGCTATTAAAATAAGTCTTGTTTTCTTTAGATTAATTCCCTTTAAAGCCCGATTGAGTAATGCGCTATTTACCATTGACATTTCATCTATTACTAACGTGTCTGCTTCTATTGCATTTATCTCTGCATCTTCATTATCTGATATTTTAAACAACCTATGTAATGTGTACACAGGTCTGTTTACAGTTTCCCTTAACCTATCTGCGGCTCTGCCTGTTGGTGCTGCAAAGACAACTGTTCCACCGTATACATTCTCTATTACATAAAGTAATACTTCTGCTGCGGTTGTTTTACCTGAACCTGCCGGTCCTGTTATGCATAATAAGTTATTACCTACTGCTCTTGCAGCATCTCTTTGTTTTTCTTCTAATTTGAAACCTTTTATGTCTTCAAACTCAGCGATAAGTGATTCAATCCTATCTTTATCGAATGATATGTCCCTATTCTTTAGTTCATTTAAACAAGTAAATATACCATATTCGTTCGCAATATCTCTTGTTGTGCCAAAGTACGACTTTCCATTATACTTTAACCCCAAAACTTGTCCTGTCTTTTCAGCAATGTTTAATACCCCTACTCTTTCTTGCTCTGTGGATTGAATTAAAGATATCTTTACTGATCTTCTACCCCCGTATTGATACATCCCTCTGTAATTCCATTGTATCTGTGTGGGAGCGTACATGTTACCAAATACTTGATGTAAACATTCTCTCTCCACTTTCTTGATCCCGTCTGTTGCAATCCCACCGCTAATAAGCTCTTTAAATTTAAACCCATATGTACCTGCTATAGGCATGTCCCATTTTGCAAAATCCACAAAACCGCTTTCGACAAGCAAGTGATATGCTCTTTTTCTTGTAACCATTATATCAAATATACTTTTACTCAGTTTTGAATCTTTTGTATTAAAGGTACTATCTATCACTTCAATTGTCGAGCCTACATTTTGCGAGTTATCTTTAAAATAATCTAAACAAGCAATACTTTTTCTAAGGTTTAGCACTATCGTTTCTTTAACACCTTTTATTCTACCTATAAGTCCGTTAGATAGCGCAACTGTGTCTAATACCCCTGTTCTAATCTCATCGTTGAAGTAATGTAATACATAGGGATTTTGTTCAAGTATTGTTAATAAATCAACACTGTCCTCAATTATGCCCTCTCTCTTTAACGAATAAAGCTTAGATAAGTCTCCACTGTCGAAATCCTCTAAAAAGAAAGATAATATTGCTACACAAATAAAGTCAGGGTTAGCCAGCGCGTGTAGTCCCTTACACAGCACATGTCTCCATGACTCATAGTCTTTGTTAAGGTACGTGTTATCTTCTCCAAATTTGAAAGTTTCCGATACCTTATTTATTGTGTTAATAAGTTCATCATCAAAATCAATATTTCTTTCACAATCTAGCGTAAACTTTCTAACTAAATCACCTAAACTGTTAAAAGAACATATTACACTAAATACCGAATACCTGTATGTCTTTACCAAAAGCTTAGACAGTCTTATTCTAGGTACAATCGGGTTTAATGTTTTTGCTGTAATAGGGCTTATTTTCTCAATTAAGTTAGCAATTCTGTTCGAGTCTATTTTTAATTCCGCTATTTTCCTTGAAAAGTTATTTAGAACGACACCATAAGCGTCTTTACTACGATTATGCCTGACAACTGACTTTAAATAGTTGTTTAGATACTTTCTAAAGTTTTCTTGTGATGCTATCGCAACGTCAATTGCTGTAGATAATGTCTCAATTCCATCCCACAGTATGTCATCTAACTGCACATTCGATTGCTTACAGTCTACTTTTAGCGCATCTTCTATCAACTTACCGTATTTAATAGTATCTGTAGCTATATCCTTAATATTGTATTTTGTGTTTAAACGTTGAATGTCACTATCTTTTATTCTTTCAACTACAGCATCAAAGTTAGTAACACCACTATCTTGTAAAACACTACCCCCTATGATAAAATCTGTCATTCCCTTAAATAAATTACCCTTTATTAGCAGAGAGTTTCCAGCTATTCCTGCTCTTGTAACCACCATTAAAGGGATAGTTTCAGTCAATACTTCTAACTTGTTTTCTGTTACAAAATATATTGCTTTACACACACAAGTCTTTATAGAAAAGTAATCAATATTCACTCTCGATGAAACATTTGAAATGTCTCCGTATACAATAACGTTTAGTGCACTGTCTCCAACTTTTTGCTTTAAAGTCTCGTAATTCATAATGTACTACTTCCTTTTCGTTGTTCTAAACTATGTAGTTAAACACTCATGTCTACTGCTAAACTAGTCTTAACGTCAATTTTTAAATTTTTACGCCCTTGTCTAACGATAAATATACCATCCGTTGGTAATGTTAGTATTTCCTCAAATTGCAAGTTCAGTAACTCGTTATCCCCATTTATGAATACCGTTTTACCCGATCCTCGTATATGTCCCCAAGTGTTCTCTTAATTCTATTATACTGTTGTCCGCTTTACTAATACAAATTGCGCTGCTATCAGTAAAAGTAAACACAACATAATCATGCATGTCCGTCTGTTCTCTTACTCTCTTTCCATATAGAATCTCAATTGTGGATTGTTCAATATCCCTACAAACTCCCTACTGCTTAGTACCATGTACCAATGTCTATTAGATTGAATAACCGCCCCTTGTCACCATCAACACAAACCATTTTGCTTTCTTTAGAACCTTTCACAGCAATTATCGCCCATGTGAATCCTGCATCTCTCAAGGATTTAGTACGCATGTGCCTTAATTCCACAATGTTATTACTTTCTCTAATGACACAAACAGCGCTGTCGTCCTCAAAACAATATACAGTGTAGTCTCTTAAAACAAAGTATTCCGTTACCCTTTTGCCATATATAATTTCAACGGTAGCTCTGTTATTGTCCATACGCAGTGTTCTCAACTCTCCCAAGGGTATACCTCTTTTTTTCACCCTCTTTATTTAGTCTCACCCCTAGTTGCTCCATTTTCACGATATCGCTTTCAAAGATTTTTCAAGTTCCCCGTATAAGTCCATATACCTCTCCGGTAAATTATACACAGTCAATAATTTTGCGTCAAAAAATATAAATATTCTACCTTGATAAATACGCATGTTATTTGCTTTTTTACTATGAAAGTAAAGCCCAGATAAAAAATGTTTTAGAGAACCAGTTGTTTCACAATGCTTAATACCCGTGTTGTATGCTTTATTCACCAGTTTATCTACAACACTTCTTCTTGAAATTCCCCAACGCTCTCTAATTCTGATTCGGGCATGTTGTGTAACACTTACTTTCATTCAATCGCCCCCAGTCATTTGTATTTATTTAAGTTAAGGACTACATCTAGTTAAACCCAAAACTACAACATTTTTTTCGCTTTTTTATGCCCTCTGATTATGACGTTCTTTTGTTTTGGTGTAAGTCTTTTAGTAGTAACAACTGTATTAATTACATCCATTACAAAGGTATCTACTTTATTTTGTTTATTCCACAATGTTAATTCATTTATCTTATGCTCTATATCAGGGTTTAGACCTAATGAGCCACTTGTATTTATGCTGTTATTTTGTATGATACCTTTTTCTTCGGCTTCTATACTCTCTTTTAACTCTCTATACGCTTCTTTAAGCCAATAATACTGATTTTCAGACCATTTAACAACATCTAGCTTCCGCTCGATTAGCATATCATAAGCAATGTTACCACCACGTATAGTTAACTTATTTTCATGCGTTAAATTATTCTCTAAATACTCTTTCACTTTTGTCCTTTCAGTAATCCGTGTTTCTCTCGCAATTTCCTCTTGCTTAATCAGGTAGTACATTTGTGCTACTGTTTCTTCTAACTCTTTTGAATGTGCTATGATATCCCTCTTTATGTCCGGTCTGTTTGCTAAATTGTAATAGTAATCCAGTTCATAAGCATACGCCAAATTCATCCTATAATTTACACAGCATAACAAGTTTAAGTCTCTAGCCCGTAATTTGAAATTGACTATGTCATCATCCCTACACGTGTATGTGGAAAGGAAATATAGACAATCCTCAACCTCTTTTCTTATCGGATTCTTTAACTTTTTCCTAAATTCATACATGTCAATAAAGTTTACAGACAAACCCTCGGTCGCCCATAGGTTTGTGAGATTTCCCAATTTAAACAATAAATCTTTACGTTTACTTATGTTCTCTTGTAATATTTTATAGTTACCGATACCCTCTTTTTCTTTATCGTAATCAAAATAGTCGTATTCATCCTCACTAGATAGTCTTCTTAAAAGATACCTATGTATACCGCTGTATAGGTTATGTAAGAATATAGAGGTGTTATTGTCGCTGTTAAAGTAGTCTCTTTCAAATTTACCAAAACCAACGTATTCCAAGCAATCCTCTGGCAGTGTATATTGTTCAGCTAGAGTAACAGGTACAGATAAACCCAACCGTAAAAAACTTAGAGCAGTTACCTTAATGTTCGAATCAGGTAATTCTGAAATAGCATCTGCTCCAAATACACTTATAAACCTACCTAAATTCCCACCCTCATATGTGTAATACTCCTGATATCTTTTAGTTTCCATAATTGTAACCATCAATTTTAACTCTTTTTGCATTGTATCTTGAAGTTTTGTTAACGCCTTTATGGCTTCCACATCCAAGTCAAAAAAGTCGCCCACACATGTAGAACCAAATATAAGCGAATTACCGTTACTCCTGTTAATCGCCTTAAACGCATACCGCAATGAATGCCCTAACTCACAACTAACCCTCTCGTTACCGTGATCCCGCATCCCAGCAAACATCCAGTCACCCTCGCCTTTTAGCTTATTAAGCACAGCTATTTTATGTTTTGATACCCCTAATCTTAGAGAACCTGTGAGTTTATTAAATAAATATATAGTATACTTTTCATAGTATTCCATGAGGAAATTTGATTGCTGTTGGGTGAAGAATGTGAATAGGTTTAGATTTCCTTTCAATCTTTCCTCAATATACTTCCTTTTGAATTTCTTATAATCTTTTTTGTTAAACAACCAAATTTCCCCCTCTCTTTTTAACTACCCTTTTTAGCCCCTATTGTTAATGTATTGCTACTCCCAGTAGTAACCGTTACTAATCCCGTTAACTTTGCTTTTCAAGTCTGCAAGATACCCATCTACTGCTGCTATTGCGTTACCGTATCCTTTTAAGTTTGTATACTTACTTACTAAGTTGTACCCTTGTTGTAGATATGTGTCGCCTATATATCCTTTACGTAAACCCCTCTTTTCAATCTCCTTAAATACAATTACAATACTGTCAAATATTAAGTTTGCTGTGCAGGTATCTTCAATATATTGTTCCCAATATAAAGATAAAAAATCGTTTACAGGGGTTACTCTGTCTATTGAAATGTGCTTTTTCTTTGCTATCTGCACAAAGTTATCGTAGCTTTTAATTATTGTCACCTTATCGTAAACTTCTAAACATGTTGATTTTACATACAAAGTGTTTAACCTTGCCACGTTTACCCAGTTCACTGAAATTTCGTATACAGTATTCTTCGTTATGTCAAGCTCTAAGTAGTTTATGTCTCTCACATTAACTTACCTCTTTTTCAACATTAATAAGGGATATCATGTCTCACAAATACATCCTGTATTTCACCGCTTATTTTCCCTCGTTCTTCCCCTGTGATAGCGTCAACTTCATACCAAGTGTTATTTAAGGCATCTAAACAATAAAGAGTAAAGTGTTTTATTGAAAGTTTCATTGCCGCATACCCCTTTGATACCCTATTTAGATTTTCATCATAAACCCATTTTAAATTTTCCTTTTTACATGTGCAGCTAAAACTAACTTTGTCATCTTTATGAAGTAGCCTAGTAATGTCTTGAAACCCCTCTAAGGTAATTTTGTCGCTACCCCTCTTTTTCAAATGCCAACCATCTTCCTCTAGTAGTGCTATGTGTTTTCTTCCGTGCGATTCAAAATCCTTAACAGACCTATTTAGGTAATCAAGCCCTATGTTAAGTAGTCGGACACCATCAAATTCATCTGTGAAAAGTAGGCTGTAATGCGGCTCTTCTCTCATTATTTCACTCCTGACTTCGCCAGTTATTGAAGAAAGGATCTCTCCATTTAAGTCAGTTATAAAAAACCTTTGTTTAGTATCATAAAATATACTGTAGTCCTTTGTATCTGGCTCTATGTATGCTAGCTCTTCACCTGTAATAACCTCTAGTTTGGATTTTATAGTGTCTATTGTATTCATAATCAAACCCTTATTCCTTTCTCCTCATGTCCGAGGCAAACCATACCTCGATATGCTGTTACACTACCTATTGATGTTCCATATCCCGTTAGGTTGCGATGTTTATGTACTAAGCTCTCTCCAAGTAAAAGCACCTTGTCATCCAAACTCCCTTGTCTGATCCCTCTTTTTTCTATTTCCCTGTATACAACTACTATGTTTTCAAATATAAGGTTGACAAGTTCTATTTCCTTTAAATAAGCCGACCAATGCCTACCTATAAAGTCAGTAACTTCGGGTAAGCGCTTAAAAAACTTAGGTACACTTAGTTTTTTAAGCTTAGTATAGCTATCAGTTAATTCTTTTATACTGATAGGTGTAACCCTATATATTTTTACGAACGCAGTGTTTGGACTAGATACTTCAACCTTATCTTTAGTTATCTCATAAGAAACATTAGGTAATAAACCCCTTTCTAAGTACTCGTCACTCATAGTTATTTACTCCCCTCGTTAATTATTTCTTAAAACCGCTCTAGCAGCCTTTCTGTAACACCTTTTTCACTGTTAAACCGACTTTCAAACTCCACCGTCAACCTTATACGGTCTACAGACCATTTTATTTTATAAATGCTTTATTAAATATAGCTTTTTGTGATACACCAGATAAAAGTCAAAATAAAAAGATAAGGCTTAATTAAGTCTTATCTTCAACTAATCTTGTACCCGAACCACTTAAAAAACTATCCATAAATTTAAAAGTGCGGGCTTAAATTTATTAAGTACCTAGAATGAAAACGTACGCACAAATTTTGTCGTTCGAATCAAAAAATATAACCTATGCGTCTTTTGAAAATAGTATTGTAGGAAGTTAATATGTTTCGATATATTAAAAGAAAACTCAATATCTTGTCAGCTTTTCCTTAACATGCCTATAATACACCCAAGTAAATATAAAGGTGTTAACCAGTTTACAACTGCCAATAATACCCTAAATTAGAATACTTAAAAATTACGCCATGCTTATCCGCCCAAAGTAAAACGCCTTTGCATAACTCAATAATTTCACCAGATAAGTCAGTCAATACCGCAATCTTTACATCCTCGGCTACCTACACCTTTGATAATCTGTGTCGTATCTAAACACCTCGATATTTCCTCTATTTCTTCTCCAGTAAACCCATTTACCTCAAACCATTTTTCATTACCGTCAACTACCCTTGAACAGTTGTAAGTATACCCCCATATTGTTTGTACTATGGTATTATAGTCTCTTGTAAGGTAAGTATATTCTTCGTCCAATAACCTATATGATTCTTTAAACTTTATTTTGACCGCAAATCTAAAACTATTATTGGAATGAATAAAGTATGTGATACTCTGATACTCTTCTTCTGTTTCAAGCCTTATATCCCGTCTTTTTAGATACCAACCAGTTTCACCACTTAACATCAGATGTTTTTCATTAATAGTTTTAAAACCAAGTAATACTTTACCGATATAATCAAGTCCAATATCTAATACTTTACATGTGTCCGAATTAATAATCAAGTAAATTAAGCTTGTTCTGTGACTATATTTAAGTGTCTCACACTGAACATTATTATGTACAACTATAATTTCCCCATCTAAATTTGTTACGAAAGCCTTTTCACTATCTTTACTAAATAATACTAAATAGTCCCTTGTGTCAACTCTTACACTTTCTAGTTTCACTCCTGCTACTATTTCAAGTCTATCCTTTATACTGTTTTGTAATCGCATAATTATATGTTCACCCCCCCCTATTTCTTATCTTGCCAGTTTATATGTCTACAATGTGTTATGCCATCAATAACTTCAAAACATTTAACTACATCCCCTCTTGTTGTCTCCTCTATTTTAGTAAATTCTCTAGTTCTAAATTTAAAGTCCAAGTCTAATACCCGGTATAGCATTTTGTCTTTTATTCTTACTATAAAAAACTTTACTGTGTCCGCTTCACAAACAGTTGTCACTTCCTCGAATACTTCCGAAGTAGCACAATCCCCCGTGCATTTTTTAAGAAAACATCCCAAATCATCTTGTAAGTATAAACAAGAGTTATCTAACATGGAATATGTCACAATATTCCTATCTGTGTATTCCATGCCTATATTTAGTATATTAAGATACTTTCCTTTTTCAATATAAACAATATACCTGTTGATTCCATAAGGTTTAATTTTCACACCGCCATTATAAAAATTAATAACATTTCCCGCTCTATCTGTTGTTACCGCCTGTCCCGTTTCAGTATGAAAAATTCTATACATACCATCATCAGATCTAATGTATTTCAATTTATTACCTGTCAATAACTCAAGCCTAACTCTTATGTCTTTTATTACCTCTGCTTCTGTCATCTTTCTTCCCCTTAACTTAGTCTGATTATCTTCGTATAAACAGGCGAGTAATCGTTATTTAATGTAAAAAGATTATTCCTCACATCACCATAAAAATTAATAACTTTACTAATTACACCGTCAAACTGTAAACTTTGATATCTATTTGTAAGCTTCATTCCTAATCTAAAAACTTCATCATCTGAATAGCCTGAATGTATACCCCTTTTCTCTACAAGGCTAAACACATTTACCATGTTATCGAATAGGGCATCTGCAATTCTAAAGTTTTCTAAGTATGTTTCCCAGTAAAGCTTAATAAGTTGTTTAGCTGTATACCTAGTGATAAGCTTTATTTTGCGCTTTCTTGTCAGCTTAACTAAATCAGTATAACTCTGTAGTAGAGAGTCTAAGTCAATTAACTTTAATCGCTTAACACTAATAAACTCAGTATGTGGGGCTGTTATAATTATATAATCATTTGAAATACAATAAGACACATTATTTAATAACTTTCTAGTTAAGTAATTATCTACCATAGACTACACACCTTTAAACAGTATTCTTTCTTTATTAAAAATTTGTCTTAATCCACAACATATAAAAAAGACAAGAGTATATTGTCTTGTCTTTTTAAGTGTTATATTTTTACCGCTATGCAAAATAATCTAAAAGTATTTTAGTTACTTACTGATCGATGTTCCGCACTTCCATTAAACGTAGTGAATTCAGTTTATCTACTGTGTCTTTAGGTAGCATAACCTCAATCTTCTCCGTAAATTCGATAGTATGGGTGTCAGCAACCTACCTATTCTCTTGTTACAGGTTCAATAACAATTAACTTGTCTTTAAACCATACAGCAGTCTCCTTTGTTAACACTTTATTTTGACTTTCAGTGAATTCAAGTAGACTTGTTATCTGTGCCTCTGTATTGTCTGCATAGTGCACAAGATATGCCTCTAAGGTAGCAGGTCTTGCGCCGTAGTCGTAACCTCTATGATTCTCTACAACCCCTATTAAATTATCAATCTCTGCCGATGTTAAATACTTTCTTAACACTCTCATTTTAGTTGCCAAATAAAGTATTCCTAAACCCTCATGAGTAATTTTTCCACCCTTTAAAGTGTACTCCATATCTCTGTAGTCTATTGCCGCTATTTTTCCAATATCGTGCAGTAAACCACAAAGCAAAATAAACTCTTTTTTCTCCTGTAAGCCGTATATATCAATCAGTGTTCTCAATATACGCATAACTTTGAACGTATGATGTGGCAATCCCCCACAAAAGTTATCGTGGTGCGATGTTGCTGCCGGTGTTAAATAAAACAGTCGCATTATTTCCTCTGGTATTATTTCTTTAATAAGCTCCAAGTACTTGTCCGAAAAATTCTCATGCATAAACTCATTAAAACTTTTTTCCAATGCCGATATGTCTATTGTTCTATAAAATTCAGCCACAGCATCAGTCCCTAAATCCTCAAATACTTCTTTAACAGTGTATTGCATTTCATCTTTATATTTGTCACTCACCAACAATACATTAAACACTTTTGATCCAGAAGTAAACACATCAACTAACGGTTCTTCCCAACAAATAACAGGGTACTCACCACCATCATATACCCCTTTTCCTCTTATGTATTGCTTGTTTGATTTTGTGTTAAATACTGAAACCTCTTTTAAGCATATTTCTCCTGTTGCTGTCTCCCCAGCACACATGTCAAAAGGATTAATTTTCATACACACACACTCCTTAAACGATTTTTTCCTTCAATAAAATCTAAAATCTGAACCTTTTATCACATTTATACGAATAGTATTTATTTTATTAATTGTTATGGAATTCTATAATCTTAAAGCCCAATTTGTAGCACATATAAATATAGAGTAAAACCTTAAAAAAGTCTATTTTTTTAAAATTAAAAGTCCATCACCTTAGTCTCAAAACTAGAATTCATATTTAACTCAATGCCTTTTTCCAAGTATTCCTCGATTTTTTTTGCTTGCATATCTTCTGTTAGGTAGAATAACTCCATATGACTGGGGTACACTGTCCCAATTAACTGGGCAAGTGATTCAGGATCAGCTTTACCTATTAACTGCCATCTACCCTTGAATTGCGTATACACCCTCTTGTTCCCAGATTGTCGCAGAAGTGCTTTTTTAAAATTTTGGAACATAAACATTGTTGTGTTACTGTCTACTTTTACTGCTAAAGAATCCCCTTTAAGTTCAACAGATTCGACTAAATAAGATGCCAATTTATCGTATGTGTCCATTTTCGCAACTCCTTGAATGAAAAATTTTAATATAATTGTGCGGTTTACCTCTTATTGAATATGTTTATTAAATTAAACAAGTGATTAACTTTTAAACTCATCTGGATCTTTATAATTCCCTGTTATAAACCAATGTTTAACTTCTTTACCTTTTGTAGTTCTTGCTCTCACTTCTTTTTTATTCTCATCTATACTTAAAATACGAGAATAACTAACATTAGTAATTAGTCTGCCTTTACTGTTTATTACACCGTTTAATTTGTTCCTCTCCACTATAAAATAGTTCGTCCCGTAGTGTTGAGTAATAGCGTCAAATCCCGCAGATATTTTGTTTCCACGAAAGTCGCATAAATATGTCTTGCCCTTTAAAGTTAATATAAAGAATATATTCACATTATTAATAGTATCTCTTACCAAAACACAATTGTCATATTTACACTCAAGCACAGTTTCATACCCGTTGTTAGTTGTCTTCACTACCCCTTTTTTACCGTTTTGCACCACACTCCAGTATGTTATATTGTCTTTGCCTGAATTCGAAATATCCACAAGATGTCTAAAACCCTCTATGTCTTCATACTGACATTTAAAACCATCTGAGTCTTCATTGTGATCTTTACAAACTTCGTAGTTCATAGGTACAACTAAGGTACGATTGTTTAAATTATATAATCCCACTTTATTGTCCTTTTCAACACTTATATGCCCCTGTTTCCCTGTTGTCCAACACTTATAGTCATCCCATACTAAGTTTAGGTTTTCATCATATAAATGAGTATGAACACGATATCTATCTGTTATTCCATAATAATAATTATTAGTATCACAAGTAAAAAGGCATATGTATCTACCGTTTAACTGAACAGATGTACCATCATATCTAAACCCAGTATAGCCCTCACTTGAACGCTTAGATAATATTATGTTAGAAGTTCTGTCATCACAAACAACTCCCGAAAACCCCTCATTTCCCGTAACTTCATGAATAATATCACCATCATCTCTAATGATAATACTTTTTTCACCATCTCGAATAAATGTCAATTTACCTATTGAGTTACTTGTCATACTTTTAGCATTTTCCCACAAAACGTATACCCCTGTTTCATCTACCCTAACTAAATCCATCAATCGGTTCTTTGTCGCTATAACTGTTTTACGCTGTTCATCAAAATGAAACTCTATACCGTCATAATCAAAACCTGTTAATGCCTTGATTTCTGCATTATAAAAACCCCATTTGTTTCTTACTTTTATAGCTAAAGAAGTACTGTTAATTGGTTGTACCTCTTCAATTGGAAAAGGTATAGCACGTATATTTCCAGCTCTAAGTATACTTTGTATGCTCACTGCATCAATGTTTGTAGTACACAAAAATAAATCTTTTATTAGATGATGTATACTAGTATAGTTAGCACTGATTACTTCAATTCCTTTTAGGTCAACACAACCTACTTTATATAAGTAGCTACCGTTGACAATACTTCTCTCAACAACCTTAAAGTAATTTTCACCAATAGGATCTATTGAGTAATACCTTTTCTTTGTAATCCAGTTAGCATTACTGTCAATTAAAGAATAACCAACACGGTCTTTTACTGTATAATACCTCCTTTTTTTAGTTTTTCTGAACACTTCATATTTGCCTACATATATGAAATCAGGTAATAAGTAAACATACACTTCAAAATGTCCACCGCTTACCACGAAGTAATCCTCTGTTACTAAATGTACTTTTACAGACTTACCCAGTATAAGAGAAAGCTTATTTAATACTTCCTCATGTGTCCCCACAACATTCTCCGCTTTAACCTCTACTGTTTTCTTGCCATGAAGCAAGTTATTATTTTTGTTCATTGTTAACAACTCCTTATACAAATCTATGCTTTTCATGTAAATCTTCTATATTCTCATACTCGACATCAGACACGACATTGCCTTTCAAGTCAATTACCTTATACACACCATCACTTCTAACCCTTAAGCAATCCCCCCTCCCCTCCGAACGTATAAAATCATACCCCCTTGTCAATATCTCACCTTTGTCGTCCGCTAAGTATACCTTACCTTTTTGTTTAAGCATAAAAACAATATCCGAATCAAGATAATTGTGAAGATTGCATTCGTCATATTCAGGTTTTATAGATACTTCATAAGTACCAAATTCTTCATCAACACATATTACTCCTGTCTTCCCATTTCTAATAACTTGATAGTATGTCTTATATCCGTGGTTGTTCTCTTTGACACGTGATCCTAGACAAAATATCCCTCGGTTTGCACTCTTTTGCGCATACATGTCGTATATTTTAGGAACAACCAATTGTTTTCTCCCTAAGTCATATAACCCCACTTTACCGTCATTTTCAAAATTAAGATACTCCCCACTTCTTACAGTACAAAGTGTACCGTCATTTTTTATTAAATTCAAATCTCCATCATACACCTTATCATGCGTATCTATATTTTCTCCTGTAGCAAAATAACTGCCCCCTGGTGTTTTTATATGAAATAGATAGGAAGAATCAAAATCAAACAATGTTCCATCAGATTTAATACCAATACTCTTACCGTCAGTAGTTGTACACACCAAACAAGATGTATTACTAGATTCAATATCTTTAACAGATATTTCATTTAGTTCACATACTATATCCCCTGTACAACTTATAATAAAGCTATTTTTATCAGATTCAATATAAGTTAATGCCCTCTTTAGATTACTCTTCATGCATTTTGCACCTCGATATAGAATGTACACACCAGTTTCGTCACAAGCTATAAGGTCATACCTTTCCCCTCTTCTAGTAATTATTGCTTTTGAATCAGGTATCACGTTAACACTGTCCCACTCAAAACTAGATAACTCCCTGTCCTCAACACTATAAAATCCCCACAAGCCTTTTTTCCTTTTTATTGCTAGTGTGTGCTCACATATACAAATAACACTGTCAATTTCATAAGGTATTGCTTTCTTGTTGCCTGCTCTAACTATAATTTTTATTTCTACCCCTTTGACTGTAGTCGAACACAAAAATAAATCTCGAATTAAAGACTGTATATTAGAGTACACAAGTGAAATTACCTCATTTCCTAACATGTCGATACAGCCCATATATGTGTCAGGTACTCCCTGCGGATTCAGTACATTTTCCTTAACACCATAAAAACCATTGGTCATAGGATATATAGTTATGTACTCTTTCTTCGTTAGAATATCTCCACGTTCACTTATTAACCACCAGCCTTTTCCTGTGAAAGAACCAAAATATTGCCCATGCCCCCTTTTAGCAAACGCTGTATACTTATTCAAAAAGTTAAAGTCAGGTAATGCAAGCACATAAAATTCTTTTGTTTCGGCTTGCACTACAAATAAATACTCAGTTACATACTTCAATGTAACCTGTTTTCCTAATATTATACTTATCTTTTTTAATTCATTTGAATAACTCAAAATGTAACCTACCTTTTTAATTTGTTTAGATCTTCGCACTAACCAGATAGTCCCTAATCTTTACACTTTTTTAAGTATAACTCAAATAATATTAACAACCCTACCGTTTAATGTCTTAGCTTTTACCACGCCATTATGTGTAATCACAAAGTCCGTGTACATTCTTTTCGTGGTCTCATATGTGTTTATGTTCATAGTAGCCCACAATTTAGCCTGTTTCTCCACCACACTTGACAGCATGAATTTAGAATATGAATCACTTATTTTAACTGCAATAAAGTTATAGTTAAGCCCCTCAGCAACAACAACATTCTCTAGCACTATGTCTTTTTCCCACATCGCTAATTTCCATACACATTTTGGCGGGTCTCCTGCCACTACCATAAACGCCAAATGAGTATTTTCATTTATTTTCTCATATCCCATGAGGTCTTCAAGTATAACTATCTCGTTATTAGTAATTCTACACCTTACTATGTCATACCCCTCTCCTTTGTTCCTGCAAGCCCACATATCACCATCAGCATTTTTTCGTATATATGTACGATTATCTAAAGGCACTATTAACTCGCCTTGACTTCCCATCAGCCCTCTTTTATCTTTATCGTTGTAGACTTCAAATAAAGTAGGGTAACTTTCACAAACATTATTTTTTTCATAAAAACTTACTACAAGATGACGACAACTCTTATAAATGTCAATTAAGCCCCCGTCATGTTTGTTAAACACATAATATTGCTGATTTATTAAGATAAATATATCGGGAGTTACTGCAAACACAATACTGTCATTACCAGATAATACCTGTAACTCTTTCCTTTTACCCTCTATCACTTTGTTACCTGCCATGTGAACACCCCTTAAACCCAATAATCGGCAACAGCAATGCCATCTTTGTTTAACTCAACATATTCCTCTTGATCATCTACAGTAACAAGTCTCCAAACAGTGTCTTTTACTTCCTCAGTTATATAATACTTATACTTAAACTCTGTACGTTCTAACGTATGTGCGTTCATTACTGCCCACGATCTATCAAACCAATAGGATGTATCTCTTGTAATTTTCACGTAGTCTTCAGTTATCCAGTCAGCTCCTGTTATATCCTTATAAGAAATAACGCCGCCTGGACACACTAAATACGCTGGTTCGTTATCCCTATTATATGCAATGAGTGAGGTCTCTAATAACGATCGAAACCATAGGAATTCCTGTTTTAGTATTAAGTTATTATTAATGTCTACACACCCTACAAGTTTATCTCTCTCACTATTCTTATAGCTCCAAAAATGGAATGTGTCTGATAGGGGTTCTATAAAATAATATTCAGGTGCTATTCTCAATTTACCTTTTGAATCAAGTATTGCTTTTTTACCGTCATGTGCGGTTGCTACATAATACTTTTTATTATTATGTCCACAGTACACACTAACCATAAGATAAACGGAATTAGGGTAATACTCGTTGTTGTAGTAATACTTCATGTCTATTACATCTAAATACACCCCTTGATATTCGTAGTTTTCAGAATCAAAAACATAATATTCCCGTCCACCTCTAGTTCCTGCAATGTGTAACTCTTCTAAACCATAGTGATTAGCTTTATGTAATTCAGCACCTATTATTATCTCTAAGCATTCCATTTCTTGTTTTAATTTAGCGTTCGTTTCCAACACCACCTTTTAAATGTACAAAGTTCTACAATTATCTCATTCTCTTTAAAAACAAGTTTTTCAATATCCCCGTTATGTAGCATACCGTATACAGTGTCTGGTCGCTTAGTGTCAAGTTCATAACCTACGTATGTAGACGTTTTTTGCCCTGAATTAACGTTCATAAATATGGTAGCACCTTGTCTTTTTGTTCACCTACAAGTACTTCCAACATATTAAGTTTTACTTTATCTATCATGTGTCGTTCCCCTTATACTCCCTGTACTCTATATGATCTCCATTGATAGTAAATTTGTTAGTTTCTTGTAAGGTTATTTCATTCTGTTCCGATATTCCGTATCTAACAAAAATCTGTTTTTCAAGATCATAACAGTCTAAGTATACACTACCAGTCATGTAAAGCATGTCATACACAACAGGTATTACATATTCGCCTCGATTGTTTATAATCCCCTCTTTGTCATGCTTAACTACCCTATAAAGTCCTGTTTTTAACTTGCAAAATTCTTGGTATTCTTCGATAAGTTCATACGTCTTACTGTCAAATATAAATGCTTTATTTATTACTGCCTCATATGTTGATAGTGCGACAATACTATCTGTAGTAAATGCAACATAAACAGTTGTACCCAGTAACGTCGATAGTTCAGCTCGCTTTTGTTCTAATTCTATTAGTTTGGACATATGTGTACTCCCTTATTCTATAACTTTGTAACGCTTGATTCTCCTAATAAAACTCTGTCCCTTTTATACTTTGTGGTGAATACTCCTATACTATCATCCATCCCTAACTGACACCATAAGTACTTAAACTCAGTTTTATGTAAAGTGTTAACATTCATAATCGCACATAACATGTCCTTTCTTCTTAATAAAATATTGTGCTTGTTTAACCTATCTACGCTCGACACTTCTTTACCTAAAAGTATAACCTTTCCGTCTTTAATTAGTTTTAGCTCTCTGTCGTCATGAAAAAGGTGTAGTTCACAAGCTATAAAAGTACCATGATTAATGTAGTCCAGCTCAGAATAAATACCCTCTAGTATTGTTTTGTTTCTTACCATGACACATCCATACCTCCGCATGTCTCGACTAAATCGCCAATACAGTCCGTTTTTATCTAGCGGTTTAAGGCATTTAAACTCCATAGGTATTACAAGATTTCCTCTCCAGTTAATCACTCCGAATATACCTTGTCCAACACCCACCACTCTATATCTCGTTGTGCTTGTAGTGTTATAGTGTGAGAAAACTCCCACCAATTCCATTTCCTTATCATATACATAATAACTAGGAATGTCCCTCAGTTTTAACACAGTTAAAAAAGCTGTTGATTCCACACAGATAACAGGTGATCCTGCAATAATCTCTAATTCAGCTATTTTTGTTTTAACGTCTACCATTTTATATCCCCTACCAGTCCGCCAAACAATTACCCTACTCTTGTTTCAGGTTTTCCCACCAATTTTGAGGGTAAATCCAGTCAGCAACTTTTTCTATTTTATCCTTTCCTAAATGTAAGACATCTCCCTTTACGGGCGTAAACTTAAATAAAGCATAATTCGGAAATGAGGAATCAGTGTCGTAATCTATATACTTATATTTTGTACGTAAATGCGTGTTCACGTTATATACTGCGTACCATGTATTACGGTAAATAACCACATTGTTATCATTCAGTCTACCCGTTAATACTACACTTTCCACTGTCGCACAACTATTGTTTTCTATGTTTATTATCTCCCAGTTGTTATCCGGTACTATCAATTCTGAATAACACTTCTTAACAACAAATACAGCTGGATTTACATATTTTATAGTGCGGTATTCCTCTTCAAAAATCATCTTTTTTTCTTTTAAATCAAAACAGCCTAGGTAGTTTATACTCCTTTTTGAAAATACCCAAAATCTACACCCAGAATCTAATGAAAATAACTGTTTATACTCCACAGATAAAACTAAGTCACCTTGCCTATCCATCAAACCATGTATTAAATTATTCCTGTAGTCCATCTGATTCACTGCCAAATACTCTAAATTATCTATATCCCCACGTACACCCCAATAATTACCCGTTATCTCGTTTGTATCGTTATTCATTATATAGTATGCTGATCTTCCATCCCTATCTTGTAACACACTTATGAAATCGTTATAACCTACAACCTGCATTTCCATACCTAAAAGTACTGATAGTCGAGCCACACTTTGCCATAATTTATCAGGTATGGCTTCATACTTCTCTCTATTCACTTTACCCCCCGTTTATTATCTATAACATAATCTTCCCATGTTTGATCTTGCGCATATAAATCCCATGTCTTTATGTGACTAACTTCTCCCCTACCTAAACAGAAAATTTCCCCTGTTCTACCGTCTTTATTGTGAAATAAAGCGTATTCAGAGAATTCATCATGTATCTCACAGTATGCAAACCTACCTTTTGTACAGGTTCGTGAATTTATGTTTATACATCATACGACCAATCTTTTGAAGTAATACTATGTTATAATCAGCATCCCTCTATTATATTGTAGTTTATGTCAAATACAACTTTTTTACCCATTCCGAATAAAGGTGTTGCCTCAGCAATATTATTTTTAAACAGTGTGATGCTGCCATATATAAAAGGCACTACTGTCTCGCCGTGTTCATTTATAACTCCCGTAACTGTCTTTTCCTTGTTCTGTACCACCGCCCTATTGCAACTAAACGCATATGCTTTACCGTATTCACAGGGTATAACAAGTTCACCCTCAGTATTAATATACCCGAATAACCTTGTTTCTTTGCTTAATACAGGTGCAAATCCACCACTAAACGCCATCACTGCATTGTATATGCCCATTACCCCTATTTCAGTATTGTAAACAAGCTTTTCTCCGTTTTTTACTCTGAATATTATTAATTTTCCTACAACCCTAACAACTTGCACAGATGTACTGTAAATTACCGATAGTTGATTTATAAGTGTTTTAAATTCTTCTGAGTCAATGCTTACTAATTTTCCGTCTTTCAATATAACATCCATACCCTCACCTACTTTAAATTTTAAAAAAGCGGCTTATGTACTACACATTAAGCCGCTATGTATTGATTAGGAAGTGATTTTTTCCTACATTTGTATAATGTTCACTTTACGCATTAAACCGCCCGATTCCCCTATTTCTTTGTCCCACATTTCACTCTCTAACCTTATTCTGTATGTCTCCATAGTCTTTGCTGGAATGTCAGCGTTTGCATAGACCGAGTAGTTTACCCCTGCTTCATACCCTAGTTTTATTTGTAACATTTGAGCTTTGTTGTATGCTGGATTAGCGTAAGGTCTAACATTAAACTTATTTTCACTCTCTAACCTTATCATTTCCATACATTCAACTTTAAAGTCAGGGTGTAAATAGTACCGTACATTTATACCAGATTTAAGTCCTAAATAAATCTGCTCCATTTGCTCTGCTGAAAATGCTGTGTAGGTATAGCACGTATAGTTTAAATTCTCTGCCTTACCCCTGTTAATCCAATAAAGCTGCCCTTTTGTGAATTTACTCTCTTTATCCTCTTTTTTGTATTCTTTGTCCAGCTTTACTTGTACAGGTTTCTGTGTTCTCACCTTTATTTTATCGTATGTGCCGTTTATTGCACTTATAAAATATTTACCCTCTATCGTATTCTGATTTGAACCAGCGGTGTTTGTAACTACCTTTCCATTTTGTAATCCGCAACTTATAGCTGCTTTTAAGGCAACATTTTTATTAAAGCTCTTTGTTACCCCTTGATTGTTTACCATCTTAAAGCCGACAGTGTTGTCACTTTCATCAACGTATTCAGCAAGAATTACAAAAGGTGTAGTTCCTTTAGTTTTGCGGAAGTAATCGAACCTGTCTAAACTTCCATTACTTCCTTTAAGTTGCCCGTTCTCAACTACTGCATTTTTAACTAAATTACCCTCTTGTATTACTTTTATCAACGCTTGTTCATCCAGTGTTGATATGCTTTTACCCTGTTGACTTAACCTGTAGTAGTATTTCCCATCATATGCCTGTCTATCAATTATAACTGCCATGTTAATCCCTCCTTAAAAATGTTTAATCAATTTAATAATTTTCTGCGAAATCATTTAACTCTGAAAGTGATGAAAACACACCTATTTGATCCCCTATATCGTCTAATAGTACATACCCGTTTTTTATTGTGACACAAGCATATACTACTTTACCTGTTTGTTGCCTATAAGGTACTATGCTGTTATACATAAAAGGCGATAATTCACAATGTCTAGTAATTACCTTGAAACGTGCTACTATACCTTGAAAGTACTTTCCATGTTCAGTTATATGTTTCTCAACTACATAAGAATTGCACCCTGTGGGAACAATATCAACATAGTCTTCTGAAACTTTTCCCTCAGTAATATTCCAAAGGTAGCATTTGTCCTTATACTGTTCTGCATACTCTTTGATGATAAATAAGTCATCTGAATGATCATATTCTATTTGTTTATAGCCTATAGGTAAAATCTCAGCACCTGTGATATCAAATACCCCATAGTAATTACCATATCTTACTATGAAGCACTTATCCGCAATTTGCGTTACTTCGTCGAACAGGATTTTTAACCTGTTTAACATTTCAGCACCCCCTATTACACAAAAAGGCTTACATTGTCTTGTGCAAATTTAGCCCATGTAGGACAAAGTGCGTTAAACTTAACATTCATCATTATCGAGGTAATAACACTTATTTTCATACAGCTTTTCAGGTCATTGATACCCATTGATTTTGTTTCTAATTCTCTGATGTTCAATAACCAATTACAGAAATGAGCAAACTTTGTAATCAATGGCTCAGATGGTCTAAGCACATCACCGACAAATTCTTTTTCAGCATCAGACACAAGTCTATTAATTCCTGATTGTATAGTTAAGTGCATTATCTCCGATTGTTTTATCTCAGGGTTTATCTTACCTGCCAGCAAATCATCTATGTTAGGGATAGAATCTTTAAAGTTGCAAAACGCAAAAAATCTATTCGTTTCTTCAACCCCAATTGCTCCTGCAATTCTATTGTACATCAAATCTTTAGATACTGTTCCGTTTTCACTTAAAAGCAGTGTATCTGATATTGTTTCCCAAGCTCTAGGCGATCTTGCAACGTCTTCTACATCTTCTGGAATGTCATGCAAACTATCCGGTGACCATGATACATAAGCCAATACCATTGGGTGTACGCCGTTTAGTCTCCCCCAGTTTTTAAAACTGTTTACATCAGATACAAGGTTATAGCAAAATCCTCTATTTTTCAAAGGCATACTCAATGCGTTATATACCTCAACCATGTCTTCTTCATGATTACCACAAGCAACTATATACCATCCCTCAGGTAATGTGTAGTTCTCTAACTGCCCCTTTTCAATTAACTGATAAACAGCAAGTCTTGTTGCTCTCGATGCGCCTGTGATTTCATCCAGTAACAAAATTCCCTCTTTACCATGTTTTTGTTCATTCGGCAGTGTTCCAGTTGTTAGCCAATTTGCAGTAACTCCATCTTTATCTGGTGTAGGTATACCTTTAAGGTCTGTCTCAGTGTAGTTAGATAAACGTAAGTCTATAAACCCAATACCCAGCTCTTTTGCTAAATTTGCTAATGCTACAGTCTTACCTATACCAAATTGACCTATACCAAATATTGTACGTCTTTTCTTTATAGGTAATTTTAACTCTAACCCGACCATATCCACAAATTGTGAAATTGTTAACCCTAATACATTTGCATGTGCCATAACAATCTTCCTTTCTCGTTTAAAAATTTAAACTCATGTCTATTAACATTTTTGTTAAACGTTTATCCTCTGTTACTGCCTAATAAATTTTGCTACCTTACCAAAAGGGGGTTTAAACGCTCTCTCATTTCCTTGAATTACCCAAATTACATTCTTACTGTAACGCCATTTCTTTATGTCAGTGTAAAAGTACCCATCTGTGAATATGATTATTACATAAGGTTTGATTTTACATTCCTTACTGTCGAAATACTCGAATACACAATTTACATCAGTGCCCCCACCCCCAGCGGCTTTGATCTTAGCGAACTCCTTGATGTCGCTAAACATTCCTGTCTGTGCAACTTTTGTATCCCAATAAATAACTTCCGCATCCATCTTGTACAATTTCAATAACTGGTTTAGTTGCTTGTAAAATACCCCTAAATCGGTATCTGCTATCGAACCAGACGTGTCAATGCAAACTTTTACCCTTTCTAGCATACTAGGTTCGATCTTTGCTTCTCCAGGTAACATTAATCCACTGTGTATATATCTCTTATCAGGGCTTGTAAGACTTAAATATCTTTCTGCCGTAGCTGTTAGATACCTTTTAACAAGCTTCTTCCAGTCAACGACAGGTGCTATTGAATCTTCTATTAGTCGCTCAATATTTCCAGCTTGACTTCCAGCTAATTTAGCATTTGTTAAGCAACCTCTTATCTTGTCTTTTATTTTTTTAACACGTTCCTTATCTTTTAATTTAGTCTTAGGATCAAATTTTGAACCCTTATTTGATTTTGAGGATTTGTTAGTGTTTTGATCCTTATCGTGTTTATCTTCTCCACTTTGGTTACAATCATTTTCATTATTCCCAATACCGCTTTCATCACTGTTACCGTTTTCGTCAGCTATTCCATTTTGTTCTTCGCCGTTTCCATCACTGTTACTGTTTTCGTCATCTGTTCCATCTTGTCCTTCGCCGTTTCCATCACTGTTACTGTTTTCGTCATCTGTTCCATCTTGTCCTTCGCTCTGTCCACTTCCATTATCCTCTTCGTTCTCTTGCATATCCGGTTGTAAGTCATTCCCTAAACCACCTTGTTGGTCATTACTGTCAACGCTTTCTCCGTTAGGTAATTTTACTGAATTCCCACCACCATTTTGTTGTTGCTTTTTAAGCTCTTTCATTAACTTTTCATACAATGTTTCTGCATTTTCAACAGAAGTGTCTATTGATTCAACTAGTAATAAACCTTTTGGTATTTGTACATCTACTGTCCTGCCCCCTAATCCTGTTACTCTTGTTACATTTTTTCGGTCTAAATTAAATTCCTCAACAAGCATTTTGTTAATTATTAAATCACAAGCAAGATTATATACTTTAAGATTTTTACCTTTTACTCTTTCATTGTGCATCAGCGATATGTGAAGTAATTCATGCATATTAACAAACAGCAATTCTGGAAAAGTCAACTCTGCAACAAATTCAGGATTTATAAATAAAGTATCAATACTAACCGCCATTGTAGGCACGCCTTTTTCAACACGTTTTAGCCCTTGATATAATATACCGTAAAAAGGTCTTAGTTTACGCAACGTGATCATTGACTTCACAAGCTTCTGTTCAACTGTTAAGTCGCTATGCTTATCTTTTATCTTACTTGAACGCTCAAATGATCTATTAGTAATACTCCCACCAACCTTATCAGTATATATTTCCTCAAAGTTAATTGCCTGTGTTTGATTAGATTCTTCCTTAACTTCTTCTGTAGTCTGTTCAATAGGTTTATCATGCGTAGGCTCTATAACAAAATTAGCTTTTTTTGGTTTATTCGGTTTATTTGCATAGGATACTGTCTTAGCTTTTACTTTTACGATACCCTCTGGAAATGTACCAAGTTTAGCCCTTAAATGCTCTTTTCCATTTTCCTGTACAACAACTATTGCATTAAGTATAGTCTTGTTTTTTGTCAATTCTATGCACTTTTTAACAGGTAAATACATTACCTTATACTCTCTTGCCGTTTTATTAACACGTACTTGATACCCTAAAACTGCTCCAGATTCTGTACGAACCCGCTTTAATATGTTTGCCCACATGAATTTTCAACTCCTTTATCTACTTTAAAATAGAGTCCTAAAATATGTAATAGGCTCACACCCTAACCCTTTATGTGTGAGCCTACACTTAAATATTTTGTCAAGCCATAATACTCTCTAATGTCCTGTTCTTTAATACATAATCCATTAATTTTCGACTGTACTGATATCCTATCGCAAATTCTTTTATTTCCTTATACTTGTCCTGTGTCATGTAAACTAATTTAACAAGGTAATCCTCGTCCTCGTCTCTATGTTTTATGATGAATCGCTTGATTGCTTCAATCTTTCCTATGTCTAATCCTGCTAAATTTAGTATAAGCTGTTCACTATCTGCATAATACCCCATTGTCAATAAATAATCGTCACCCGTGATTCCACCAATGTGTATATCCTCTAAAAGCGTAATTTCTTTATCCTTAATCGCTTCTTCCTTAACTTCCTCTTTAATTGATTCTGGATCAATGATTTTTATTGATGTAGGCTCAATGTCAGACATATACACTGTTATAAAACTCTCCAGTAAACCCTCTAAGCCATCTTTTGTAGGCTCGTTTAACGTTAGTGCAGATTTCAATTGTAACGATGACTTGTCAACATTTGCGCCATCTATGAGTAGATCGCCGACATAATACCCTTTGTTTGTATCTTGTAACATTGCATAAGCATAAGGTCTGATTACCTTATCCATATTACCTGGATTCATCATGTAATCTGTTAAGTACCTTATCTTATATGCTTTTATTTCCCTGCCCATTAGTTCAACTACATCCCCCGAGGTATAATGCTCACTTTCAGACCAATATATAGAGTCCGCTTTACTGTACAATTGATGTCCTGCCTGTGTGTTAAGCTCAGATAAATCACTCTTAGCCTCATACCATGAATGTCCAAACCCAACACCGCAAAATACAGGACAAAATCCCTTATAGTCGTATTCCATACATTCTCTTACTAACCATTGAATAAAGTAAGGATTTATGTCGTTTCTTACTTCTAAGAGTATCTCGTCATGTACGAACGCTAGCATTTTTACTTTATCCCACAGGTCATACTTTTTAATATGGTACATCATTCTGATACAATTAAGCTTGAATATGTCTGCTGCTGTATTGTGAGTCACTATACCATCTGCTACATAATACCCGTCGTCTGTGTTGCACACATCATACATATCTATATACTCGTCTGTAATTTCTACAGTTTCAGGAATGAGTACTCTTCCAAATATATGTTCATCCTTAACACACTTTAACTCCCTGCCCCTTTGATTCTTAGCAGTGTTAACAAAACCAATAACATCTAAAAATTTTTGATTATCATATGTACTTATTACAATCTTGCTCCTATCAGGATACCTGTAATACCTGCTACGTACACCAAAAAACAACAATGCTTTCTGCACGTCTCTACACATAATTTCAAAATCTAAATTATTTCCAAATGTCAATGTTATCGTTTTCCCGATAATTCCGCCATCCCCATCGAATAACCCTCTAAGAAATCCTCTAAGCAACTCTGTGTCCATAAATATCTTGCCATGTATACCCCGTTTTATGTCCAGATCACTAACGGTAATATCCGTAAGCGGTTTCATGCAGTCCAACAACGTTTCGCCCACACCCAACTCATGCTCTGCTATAAACTGTGTTACGCAACATCCACCATCCTCACAATTTACAATACTACCGTCAGACGCTAATCTACCTAGAACCCTACCAGCTTCAAAGCTATCTAACATCGAATCTACAAAAACATTATTACTGTTATTTGCATTGGCATCACGTGCCTTTGCACTTGTCGAGTAAATAAAATCCGAAGGTTCATATGCATTATTTACAACAACTCTATGTGGGTTGGTAGAATGCTCCTTAGTGAGTAAATTCCTGCACTCAACGAACCTTTCATCCCCCCTGTGACTTCTAACAAGGAATTTGTGTGACGGGCTACAGATAAATTTTTGTCCGGTATTAAATGTAACCACACATTTTCGTTTTTTACCCGAATAAAGTATATCGCCGTAAGACCAAATGTTCCCAGTCCAGATAAGCATATGCTTATTTACTACATCTTTTATGCGAACAATACCAAACTCTTTCGTTTGTATCCGTGTATCTCCATCCAAACACCCCTGTATAACTGCATTTCCAGCTTGCTTTCTAATAGAGTTAACCGAATATTTTATAAAGTCATAATACCGTCTCCGCTTAAATGCTGTTGTCGTGTATCCGTTTTGAACAGCCCTGTCTCTTGTATCCTCAAAAAAGTGCAATACTTTTTCTTGTCCTTCAAAATATACCTTACGAAGTCCTGCTGCTTTCATTTTTGTCTCATTATTACGTTTACCAAATATATTATATCCAAGTGTACTGTCGCCCATTCCGAAAGGTAAACCAAAATTAATCGCTTTTGCCTGTTTACGTAATGATTTTTGTACTAATTCATAAGGTATTTTAAACATTCTTGATGTTTGATAAGTATGGTAATCTTTTTCAAAGTCTTCAAACATTTCTAACAATGCTTCTTGTTTTGATAATGTTGCTGTTACCCTATACTCTATCTGCGATAAGTCTGAGTCTACTAAATAATACCCCTCTCTTGCTTTTATATATTTGCGTACCCAGTCATTAGCTTGCTGATAATTAGGTTTAGATGCTGATGTTCTTCCTGTCCTCGCTCCCATACTCATTGTAGACGGGTATATATTCCCGTATTTATCCATTTGATCAGGTAGAGGCTTAATAAATAACTTTATCATTTGTGATATTGTCCTGTATTCTTTAATTGCAAGTATGAAATCATCTTCATATAGTTGATTTAAAACCTCTTTCTTTGTGCTTGTAATCTCATGTCCTTTTGATTGTAATACTTCAAGTAATTGAGCAGGAGAATCCATGTTAAACGTCTTTCCCGCACCCCAGTATATTATATCTAACAACCTGTCCTTTTCTTCTAAAAGCTCTGCATTAAGCTTGTCTACTTCATTTGGTGGCATGTGATACCCCCAAAACTCTTGATACCCTATACACTTTGCGAAGCCAATCTCTATAGCGTAAGTTATCGTTTGATTTGTCTCCTCTAGTTCTTTATTAAGTACAGCCAATATTTCATCTAAGTTATCGACGTCAGCAGGAGCATATGCCAACACATAGTCCTCAGGTAAGTCTCTAAATGTAAAAGGCATTTTACTCCAATCTCCAACAGGTGAAAAATCCTTTAAATCAAGTACTTTTCTTCCTGTTATTGTATATGTCAGTTCTTTTAAACCATAGTCAGGATATTTGTGAATTAACAACTGTGCTGCTAACTGTGAATCTTCACAAAAATTACTGTCTACCCCATAAATATATCCCACTTTCCAGTCAAAACTTACGTTAGCGTTTGCAAGTTCCTTTTCTTCCAGTATAGGCTTTAAATACCCCATCATTATCCAATCATTTACTTCTGTTAAATCATCATCCTCTATTGCCTGCTTAAGTTCATCTTTTTTGTCAGTGTCATAATGAAAACCGTCTATGTCTAAAAGTATTTTTTCCTTTTCTGAATCTGTAAGTTCTGTAAATATGTTTTCCATATCAGTGTGATAAACAGGAATATAATAGTTTACATCCTTATACTTTGAATCTAAAGGATGATCTGTTTTCATTAATTTGTTAACTGATATCGCTAAACCCACCATCCTATCAGCTTCACGTGTCCTCGATTTAGAGTTTATTTTCAAGCCTGTTGTTTCATAGTCAGCCTTTATCACTCTCTTTGTCTCTTTTAAATATTGCAGGTATTCAAAAAAATCAGAAACCTTGTTAAGTTTCCAATACTTCTTGTCTTTTATATACCCCATATCCTTTTTTTCTAATAAATACTGTAGGTCAACTAATAACGATCTTACAGAGTCATACCCTATTTCTACTCTCTCTTTAAAGTTTGCCGCTGTAATATTCGTGCTAAACGGATTTGCTATTTGAAGTGTTTTATACTTTATTGATGTTAAGTATTCAGTATACTCAGGTATGTTGTAAAACTCTATCTCAACCTTTATTTTCCCACTCGAAAAGCTTAAATTCCCACCTATAATATCTTGTTTTATAGAGGTAAATTTACCCTGTATATCTGTGTAAGTAAAATCCTTTTCGCTTATGATACCCTTTAAATTAAACTCATAAGTATCCTCTGTCTTTGTCTTGTAAACTATATACTCTGTCTGGTATTGAGCATAGCAAGCCGTTTTTATCGCAAGCCCAATGAAATGGAATATTCCTTTTCTGTTACCAACATACTGTAATGTTCTGGCTTTCTTTCTAATCAAAAATCCACAAGGTTGGTTTTCGTGCATGAAAAGCTCATTAAATAAAAAGTCAACTCCCTCTTTACATGCTTTATTAAATACTTTTTCATTATTAAGTATCCACAGTAATGAATAGTCAGTATTACCTGTGGGTTCACCATCTAATCTTAATGTGCCTGCTTGATCGCAACCTTTTAATTTAAGCTTATATTTACCGTTAAGTGTAAGAACCCCTGTTAACAACTATTCATCCCCCTTAAATATATCAATAACGTTCACGTATTCCTCTTCATTGATTTCTTCTAAGAAGTTATCGGTAACATAACAGTCGTTAGCATATTTTTGTGCGAAACATGAGGTGTCGGAAGTAATTCCAAGTGAGCCTACTTCTAAGTCTTTCATTTGACTTATAATACGCTTGAATTGATCGTTGTACCTTAGAGGACAACCAGACTTTTTAAACCATGAAACAAAAGCGTCATTATTACTTACAAAGACAAGTTTGTAACACTCTTTAAAGTCCTGCGGATTTCTCTTTATCATGCTAAGTGCATATTCCAAGTTATCCAATAAAAGATCATATTGATTTTTTGCCTTTTTAATTCTGTTCTTTGACACAAATACATATTCTGGCGGTGTGCCTATTTCGGTGTACACTACAACAGGATAGTAAGTAATGTTCTTATTTTTATTATTTTTTGGATTAATGTGAACCCAGTATGTATTACTCATTATGTTTACCCCTTTCAAATTGCGGATAATTAAAAAAGTTAGACTAAGTAATAATCTAACTTTTATTATTGCTATAACCCTATATACAATTTGTACTTAACCAACTTTTTGTCTGGATTTGTCTACGACGTTTTGCATAATTGCGACTACCTCTTTTATGCTTTTACCCGATTCTTTTATAAAATAATACAAATCCTTCCCTTGCCTGTCTACGATTTTACGCCTTTTTGTAACCTTTATATCTCCTTTTAATGCCCCTAGGATATAATCAAAAACAGGTCGATCTTCTACTAAAAGTCTCTCACACTCCGATTTTAAAGATAATTCAGAATCCTTAATGTCAAACTCCGGCTCAATGTAAGAGTCTGAGTACTCTTCGACGAATTCTTCCTTATCTCTCATGCCATCATAAATGTTATAGCAAGCATGTTTTACACAAACATTTATATAGTGTTTGAAACTGCTCTTATCAGGATCAAAAGGAGAAGATATAAGTAGCTCAATTGTTCTACCTAATACATCTTCTTGATTAACTCCATACTGCCGATGTACTATGCTTACAACTTTTTGTATTTGCGGCATATGTTTGCTTACTAACGCCATTGTCTTATACAACTTATATCACTCCCCTCTATTCTTTAATTGTTACGCTCTTGCCTTTACGTAAGAAAAAGCGTTTTCATATCCCAAAAATTCTTTTAATAATTCACTAAAGTCAGGTAACGTGCATAGAGTTCTAATCTTAATCATAGTCCCCTCTACAGGTGCGCCTTTAACATTTGTTTCACAAGCCAACAATGCGTCAACCAATTCACTTTCGGCATAACCGTATTCATCTAACTTATTTATCATTTTTTCATAAGTCTGCTGTACAGATATTTTGTCCTCAATCACAGCGTAACCCTTTTCTTCTACGCTGATTGCTAAGTCACTTATTGTTCCAAATGAAGTTTCTTCTGAATCTTCCCCTGACTTGTCTACGATATTAACTTCTTTTTTGATTGACTTACCTTTTCCGATTTGTTTTTGTTGCCTGTAAGAATTTTCGATTTTTCTGTTAAGATGTAAAAATGCTGTTACTGAAAAATTTTCGTCTGTTCCCTCAAATATGCGGTCGATTGTTTTGTTTGATGCGTTAGCAATTACCTCTGCTTGCCCTTGAGTGGTAACCCTAATGCTTTTTAGTTCCTGTGCAAGTTCTGCCATTTGTAATAATTGTCTGTCTGTACTCATGTTTACCTCGCTTTCCGAGCCGGATTTTTTTTTAAAAAAATCTGACAAATTTTTCATTACCAATAGCTTATCATATTTTTTTAAAAAATGCAATAGATTTTTTAAAACTTTTTAAAATCCCAATTAATTCCTTTTTAAGCTTACATTTTTTCCAAATTATATAATTTTTCATAGCTCAATATCCTCTAAAGTTACATCAAGTTTGTTCAAGTAATAATTATTCCCCCTTTTTTGAACCTTATATTCCTTTACTTCTGTTTGAGAATCAAAGTCTAACTTTTTCCTTATAGGCTTACTTGACTTGACTAAATTATTTATCCCCTTTAAAGTCGGAATCCCCCAAGTATCCCCTATATATAACCCCTTTTTACTATAAGCTAACGCCCTCGCTAAAGGATGTGCCTCATTATCCAAAACATCTGAATATTCGACACAACCCCCCACATCACCATCTTTTAATTCTGTTTCAAGTATTCTTTTCATATGTGACCCCTCCTAGACATTGTGTAAAGCGAATGCAGTAATGCTGTCTCTGACTTACTATTATTTAATGTGACATAAAAACTTATTATCTCTATATAAGATAACCCTTTTAATACCCTCATGTATTTTGATATTTTATGTATTGATAGGTACTTTAATTCTATAGGAAACTGTTCTCTTAGGTTATCATAATCTATTGGTGCTACGCTACAAATATACCCCTCTTGGTATAGCTTTTTTACAAACAACAAGTCTTTAAACATGTTCTTTAATATAGTGTGCGCTCTGTTAAACCCCTCTTGCTCGATAAAAAACTTATACTGTCTAATAAATTTTTTATCTTTACGCTCTGTTCCAGTACGACCGTCTATTACACTTCTAAAAAGTATCCAAGAGTTTGTGTTTATACTCCTAAATTTCTTTACTACACTATGCTCAACATGATCATATTTCCGACACTCAAACAGAAAGTCATAAAAAATCTCTGTGTCATACTTTAAATTATTTAAAACATGATACTCTGCTTTTGGATCTATACTTTTTATGAACATCTGTAACAAATACTTTATACTGTCCTTATTAACCCAATTTAATGAGAGTTTTAAACAAGTTGATTTTTTAGGCAGCACATCTCGTAATTCTTTTTCTAGCTGTAAGAATTTCGCATATTTAGCCGTGGAAAAAAGATAAATAGCATTTTCAGAATAAGTTAATTTCGCCAACACCTTTTTAATATCACTACACCTGTCCACATGAATATATACTAACCACATATCCTCTATTAAATGCTTAGATTCTACAATGTTAGTTTCCCCTGCGGTAGTAATACTCTCTACTTCTATTAAGTTATATGAAGAAGTAGACGCATTATATCTTTGTTTGTAGTAATCAAATATCATCAATGACATTTTTGAGTAAGAACAATTCAACAAAACAAATTGGTTGTCTTCTTGTATACTCATTATACCCTCTCTAATTAGCATGACTATACACTCCTAAGTTAATAACATCATTTGCAAGTTTCTTTTTAAACTCTATCAATCTCTCAAAATACCCACGCTCTATTTCTTCGAGTTTTAACTCTTTTAGCATATATCGGATTTGAACCCAGCCTGCATCCCAACAGTTCATATGGTAGTTTTCAGGCATCTTTGTCCGATACTTTAGAGTGTCTATGTTCGCTTTACAACAGTAATCATACAACTCCTGAGCTTCGTGGGATACTCCCTTTAGTATAGCGTCTTTCACATACTTATCATAAAATACATTCTTATGCCCATACTTCCCATAATCAGTAGTTAACACGTCTAAGCCCTGATCTTCTGCGGCTTTTAAAATCCTGTCCGTGTCCATATAAAACATGGTATTTCTTACATTTTCCACATTCCCAGTGTCTACCCTTGCTGAAAACTGATAACTCTTTAAATCAAACAAACTAAATATCAAAAAATCACGTAACAATTCTTCTTCAACTTCTCTTTCAGGCTCTATTGGGGTAGACATATTTAATCCAAAGTCACCCCTGTCGGTAATTGACCTATGCACCGCAAACATGGTAATTGCTCTTTCCAAATTCTCCTTTGTTATATCTATGTATCCCTCAAAAGTTATTGGTCTGGTAGATATAATTGCTTTTCCATTCTTTACAAGAGTGTCTACAAAAGATGTGTACGCAAAACTATTTACACTTGCTTTAAGAATTTTAACTGGTTTGCTGTTAAAGAATTTATAAGCTGGCATTTGCACATAATAGTCAGCTTCTTTCGACTTCGCCCACTCACTAATCCGTCTTTCTTTTGTCTTAAATAAACCCAACTCCATTTTCGACACTTCTCTAACATTGCCTTTACTGTCAAGTCCAATACGTTTTATGCAACCATCGCCTACCTTGTTTACCTCAAGTTGTTTATGAGTGTAGGCAACAAATACTATACCCCAAAACTCACTGGATGTGGTGTCCGCAAACTCATTACTGTTGAAAACGATACCCTCTTGAAAATCCATATACTTCTGGATGTATGACAGCAATCCCGTGTTGTCTTTTAAATAAGTTGCCGGAGAGTATATCCCCATAACTGAATTCGTTAAATTATGAACCCTTATAAAGTCTACCACTTTAAATATAAATTGGGTATACAGATCTCCTGTTGCCTTTCCTAATCCTAATTCTTTCATCCATAGACTTGTTGTTGTTTCTGGTGCAAAGCTCTTAAACGGTGGGTTGAAGAAAAACAGTATCTTTTCATTATTTCTTACTGCCTTTTGTAACTTATCTGGTAAAGTGTCTAAAAACCCTGTGTTAACACTATCATAATCAATAGAACACAAAAAGTCACAATTAAACATTGTGACTTCGTCAGAATAAAACTCAGTGTTTCTAATTAAGTCGATGTCAGATTTATTTAATGTGCTAAGATAAACCTTACTTGGATTAAGGTCTTTAGCACTTCTTAACAAATTCCCTGTTCCGCACGAAACGTCCCAAACATGGCAATCTTTTAAATCTATATACTGTCCCACAATCTCTCTACCATATTGAGCTAATGTCTCAGGGGTAAAATACTCCCCCCCTGCTTTTCTAACTTCTGACGGAACATATCTGTCTTTATTCTGTAATAAATCTAACTGCTCCTTTTCGGAAATGTCAAAAGTATCATTTATTAACTTAAAGTATAGTTTCTCAATAGACGATAATTCCCTAAAGTCTGGTCTTATAATACCTGTAACGAATCTTGAAATTACTTCCTGCACGTTATCAGTTTTTACCGCATTTATCGACTTGTTGAAATAATCAAAATATTCCTGTCCAATCAACATTATATTTCCACCCCAATAACAAATATTTTCTATTTATTATTAAGATAGTTTAGAAACTCACTGCTAGTCATTATTGGTATTCCTAACTTTTGTGCTTTAACAACTTTACTTGTAAGGTCGCCTATTCCTTCCCACAAGAGTATGTCAACGTTTAACGATAAAGTTTTTATTAAGTTAATATACACCTTACCCCTATATACACCGTTTAATGTCTTTATAAATGCCTCTTTGGATGGATAATTCAAAATACCCCTTGATATTACTATACTAATCTCTTTTGTTACGCTCACAACATTGAGGTAATTTTCCACGTGCTCTAAAACTTCACGCTCTTGTAAAAGTCCCTCAAATACCTTTATGGCAGAAATGTTATAATCTTCTTTTTCAATAAGCCCTAATTGCTGTTCAATAAAAGAAATTCCATAGGTATCTAACGTTTCAAAAAGTTCAGTGAAAGAGTCTAAACCTTTCATAATTTTCATTGCATTATCCCTAATAGCAGGGATGTTTGCCGCCCTCAAATATTCCCATAATTGAAGCTCTTTAGCCTGCACTTGATTGTAGAAATCTACCGACTTTTCCATAGATATGTCATCTGCTAAAACCCCATCTTCGTCCGGATTATATGCAAGTAACTGCAAAGGGGATTGAAGCTCAAAATGGTTTACAATCTTTAACGCATTTACGTCACCAATACCTATTATTATCAAATCTTTACACATTTGTACTAACCTTTTTGCCACCTTGTATGCACAAAATTCATTACTACAAACAATACTTGTTTTTTCTTCAGTTAACGTAAGTTCGCTACCACAATCGCAGTATTTATTACAGTTAAGTAAGTTAACCATTCGCTTATCCAAGTATTTTTCATACTTAATAACGTAATCACTGAAAGTGTAAACCATTTTAACTCCCCCTTATCAAGCTTTTTCAAGTTGTTGCTTTATGTAACCAGGAAATTTTCTTGCTACAAAGTGTGGATTTTCCAGTTTTTTAAACTCTTCTTTCGGCATGTGTAACTTCTTCATTGCGTCTATAATAGTATTCCCAAGTGTAAGCACTTTCTTAAACTTCATTATCTCCTTTTTATCTTCTAGTTTGCCTAAGAATAAATCTCCCGATGCATACAAGTGTACTAGTTGGTGACAGTTTAAGCATAATGTAATTCCATTTTCCATTGAGTCAACACCACCTAAACTAACAGGTACAACATGGTGGAAATCAAGAATGTACATGTGTTCTTCACCGTCTATGTCTGTGCAACACTGGCAAGAGTATCCATCTTTTATCATTCTTGCTTTTCTAAGTGCAGGATCAACTGGTTTTTTGTCTCGTGATACTTGTTTCTTATTTTGACGGATTTCCGAAGTCCTGTCTATTTCTTCTATTTCTGAAAGATCAAGAGTCTCCATATTACAGTTAGCTAGATTTAATAATGCAGCTATTTCATCATCCTCTAATCCCTCACGTTTCATAGGTTCAGTAGAATTTTCTACAACCTTAACAGCTTCATCAAATCCGCCTGTTTCACCTACACTGAACATTAACTCTTCTTTCTGATCTAGTAATTCCTGTCTAGTGACCTTTTTTCTGATCATGTCTAGTTTTTTATAAGCTTGGTTTATGGTGATAGTGCCCTCTAAAAGCTGATCCCGAATGTCAATCATGTCTGATTCTGATGCCCTCATTACCTCAACCAGTTTTGTGTATTCCCCTGGTCTTAGATTAAGTAAATACTCTATTAACTCAGGTGAAAAATTAACCATTTTTGATTCAAGAAACTGGGATGTATCCCACACTTCACCTATTGTGTAAGGTTCATACTGGTTAAGTATCAGTTCTAAATATGGAATAGCTTTCTTTGCTTTGGCTGAGTCATCAAAATTATAAACCAGTGATTGTAGTTCTGTAAACCCATTCTTTAATGCCGCATGTACACGCCTTATACCGTTAATTAATATATATTTCTTTTTATTTTCTGTGCGCATAAGAATAGGTGGTACTAATACCCCTAGTTGGGCTACAGATGCTTTTAAACCTTTTAACCCCTGTTTCCTTGCTCTGTTTGGCGGTACAATAATATCCTCTACATTTACTTTTTCAAGTGAGATAAAAGGTTTAACAACCTCAAAATCTGTAAAGGCATTCTCAAATAAATCAACTCGTTCTTTTACACTTTCTTTCAGTATCTCATTCATGTAAGTACAACTCCCTACTATTCACATTTTACCAGCCTAAACACATTAGCGGTATTTATTATAATAAATAATTGTACTTATCTTTTTTAATACTGTTACACACCCTAAAAACACTACGCCTAACTGTTACTTAATTTTATTATTTCAAGTATCTTAACACATTTTGTACCTATTACTGCGAATTCAGAACAAGCATATCCCCAATACTCCATGCCATGTACTGCCTGTATATTATTGTTTACTAGCCATTTATACGCCTTTGAGGAAATTGTTCCAAGAATAAGATCAGGTTCACGTAATTGAGGTGAATTTTCTAAACGTAGTTTAAAATTTTTTGTTACAAAAGAACAACTGTGTGCTAACGTGCCTGATTGATCAAAGAACATTGAATCGTATTCTCCCAAGTTTAATATTACACCACTAAATGTACACCTGTAGCAGTACTTTGCATGACAACCGTACTTCACCATTCCTTTGTCCCACATCGGTGTAAAATACACCCCATATCCTGATGCTTGTGAATATTCACGTTTAGGTTTCACATGTCTAAATTCAGCTATGTCTTTACTGTTAGTGAAATGATATATCTCTTTGTTTTCAACAGTATGTATCACCTTACTCCCCCAATTCCATTAATTTATATAATGTTCCGATAACATTACCATCTGCGTCACAAGGTATTACCCCTGCTTCACCACCATATTTAAAGTGTATTGTTTCACCCTCATACGCTTCAAGTAATTCAAGTGCTGCAAGATTATACAGAGGTACATTCCTGACAGTATTTCCGTTTTCCACAACAACAGGTCTAACAACTGCTTTTGGTGTAATCTTCGACTTTCCTTGACAAAACTCTATTTTTTCAATTATTGAAGAATACACTTCCTGTTGCCATTTACCCATTTTTAAAGCAACATTGCCTCGATTAATAGTTGTGTCACTTCCAAGTGAGTTAAATATGCCTACATCATTTATTGAAGTCACAATACCGTCTGTATCATATTGATACGTCTCTTTATGCTCTCCTAAAACATCTAGTATTTCTTCTATGTCATCCTCAAAAGAACCAAACGGCGCTATTGTAGCCGTGGCGTATAGAGGTACTTCAAAACCTAAAGATTCTAAATACTCAAATTTTTCTTCTAAAGTATTGAATTGATGCACATTGTCCCCATATATGTCATATGCAACAAAATTTAATAGCTTTATTTCATCTTCTGTTGCGTAAGGTCTAATTAAAGAAGATACTGCTGAAAATACCGACTTTATATCAGGGTTAAATTTACGGGCTTTACTTAAAGCATGCTTGTTTAGTACAATTTCCCCCCTTAATTCTACCAATCCTAAACTACTTAATTTTGTTAAATTTTTATCGGAAAGTATAACACTTAAATGGTTAGTCGTATCTCTGCCCCTTTTATACCTGCCTTTTGTACTTGCAGAAACAACTTTACCGTCATGTATTGCCGCTCTACCAGCATGTCCATTTAACTTGAAAGAACTAACACACTCAATTTCCCTGATACCCTTTTGTTTTACTAAATCCTGCAACTCTTTTCTAAACCTATCTAAGTCTCTCATTTCTTTTATCGTTTCAATAGACTTCATAGGTATTTTAGTTAAGTACTTATCTTTATCCTTATCAATTTCACCATAATCCATAGCGTAAACTTCATTTAATACGTCTGCATCGGGCTTTAATTTTTTTAAAATCCCTCTCAGCCTATCATATAACGTGTTTGATACTTCTTCCTCGCCTTTTTCATATGAAATATTATAGTCTCTTACTTTATCAGTCAGTGTTTCTACAATCTCGTCTACAGTCCCCTCTAGTTGATCTTGCGAAATTCCTAAATTTGATAGTAATATCCTATCTTGTACATTGAATTCTATCATGTGTAGTCCTCCAATCTTTGAAGTTATTAAGACCTGAAATTGAACGCTCTACTTGTTTTGGTAATGCAAGACAATATAAATTTTCTTCATTTTTTACCCTATCTGTTATTCCGTACCGTACTAAGTCCAACCCTAGTTTTTTAAAATTACCAATGTTTATTAAGCATAGCATTGTTTTTTCATGTCCTTTATAAAACCCCTTTACCGTTGATTCTATAGTCCTGTTATACTTGACCTCTAAATGCTCAAAACCATCATCTAAAGTTTCTAACATTTGATCTTTTAAACTTTCATTCAAAAAATAAAAACTAATAAGACCTAAACGAAAGTTCTTTATGTAATTATTTTTTTCTGCTGTAGATATTACGTTAACACCACTGTTTATTTCATAGGCGTGGGTATACGCTATTCCCAATGAGTCATATACATCATCCGGTACACCCATCTCTAAAAACTCTGTTATATTATAAATGTGACCTAACGCTTCTTGTACTGCTTCTTTATGCCTACCTGTGATGCGAATAGCTTCATTTACTATCGCTAATAACTTAGATTTCCATTCTGTGTTAGGTATTTTATAAATATCGAACACCACATCGGGATACAGCATTTTTATGTCTTCTGCACACTCATTCAGTATTATTAACAACCTACTAGTGTCAAAATTTACCGAACCAAAAACATCTTCTATTACAACATCAGTAACGTCATACTTGTCAATTAACTTAGCTAAATACTTTATAAGTCTTTTTCTTACAGATGTTACGTCTCTTTCATCCTTATTGATTAAAAATCCAGTGTATAACGGATTATAGTCCAAATCCAATATCGAACACCCTGTACTGCTTTTCGATATATCTGCTCCCAGTATGATTCTTTTATTCATTGTCTAATACCCCTTGTTCTTTTAAATATCTTTTGAATATTTCATTTAATTCTGAATTCTTTAAGTCAATTTCTTTACCATGTATTATTATCATATCAAAAAGACAATGCACTTTTAAGTTAGCCTGCGATACCCTTTCGTTTAAATTATATAATCTTTTGTTTGTGATTACATTTGTCTTGTCCTGCCTTACCTTTTCCATTAATTTGCTACGTCTTTCTTTATAGTCCTTTATCTTGCTTTTAATGTCTTCCTCAATAATTTCTAAAGTATCAGATTCATCTACTATAAACTTAGGAATTTCCACCTTATACATGTTAGCCAAATCTAACAAGGCATCCACATAACTTACTTTGCTCTTTAATTGTATACTCATAAAGGCTCTGTGTATACCTATAACATTACCGCCTACCGAACAACCAAAACAATTAGCAAAATTTCTTCTCTTCTCGTATGAAAAGGACGGATCAGTGTCATCATGAAAAGGACAAATTATCGCACTTACGGATATATCCTTGTTTGCATCGCCCTTATACTTCTTAGGATATGCAGGTATTATAACCTTGTTTATATGCTCAGGTAGCGAAACCTTTTCAACTATCTCGTTTTCAGCTTTTTTATATAATGTCTTGTTAAAAATATACACCACCACCTTTATCTCTAACCAACATTGTTTAATTAAATTTAGTTGTACGAACAGAAAACCTGTAAACATTTATGTGTTTACAGGTTTTCTTCTCGAAAAGACAAGGTTTATTTTTAAAGGGGTGTTAACCTGATTTGCTTAGTTTATCTTTTGATTATGACAGGTGTTATTACCGCTGTCATGCCCGATGAAAGCCTCGCACTTTCAATATCAAAATTTAATTGTATTCCCATTGTCTCTGCAATTTCTTTTGCATGTTTGTAAGACAATCTAAATGCAGGATACTCCATCATATTGTTTCCGACTAATTCACGTACCACGGGTACTTTATTCACACAGTAAAGCCCTATGATAGCTTTAGTGCTTTTATTTTGTCTCTTTAAGTACTTCTTAAATTCTTCAATTGCCAGTCTTTGCTGTTTTTTGTAAAGTACTTTGTCTTGTTCAACGTTCACTGCTGAGATTTTACTTTCAAGTGAACCCATAACCTTAGCGTATACATCATGGGTAATAAAAACTATTTTCCCGTTTTTAACACTCACAACCTGTATGTTTTCTGCCCCTAACTCTTTTTTAATGTCATTCAACATTCCTTTTCTTTTGTACGTCTCGTCTGAGTATATACCCCATGTGCACCCAAATACATAATTTGGTGCTATATCCCCTAGAACGAATTCATGTGCTATACTAAACCCCATGTCTGCATCCCCCTTATTCACACACTCCATAAAATAATTGATCTTCGTTATAATTTAACTTTTTGTCCATATATTTTTTATTCCTGTACTATTTCACCAAAAAATGAACATACCCCTATGTTCCCTACCATGTAGAAAGGTGAAAAGTACTTTCCTACCCTTGATGGTATGGGTAATACCTGTACCCTACCTAACTGTAACTCTTCTTGTGTTGCGTATAGTCCTATATTTTTGTCAGGTGTTTTAATTGTCTCGTATGTGCCGCCCCCAGAAGTTCTTAAATCAATGTCCTTACCTTGATGTAATGCGTCAACTATATCTGCTTTAAACTGTGCAGGTAAAATAGTAGCAAAACCTAATTTCTTCTGTAACCTCAATAACCTAACATAGCCCAGTTCTAATGCCTGTGTCTTAGTGATTTTAGTGTAGTCTATGAGTCCTAAATAATCCACTACAAGTAAATCGAAAGGATCAGTCTCATACGCTCTTTCTAACTCATCTAAAAAAGTATCAACATGACAAGGTTTGTCAATAAACTGGATGCTCCCATAATCAAGATTAGTTATTAAATCATAATAAGAAGCAAATTCAGCTTGCCTATATTCCTCTGATGGGTATAACTGTTTCTTTATTGTTTCCGAATCCAGTTCAACATAAACATTATCCTCTGAATTGTAATAGTAATCAAAATGTCTAGCTCTCAATAAGGGTGTCCAAGTTAAATGATTCCCCTCTAATACCCATATTGCCACTCTTTGTTTATTGACTACTACCGCTCTATGAGCTAAGTAGGCTGAAAATCTCGTTTTACAAGACTTTGCAGGTGCTAGTAAAGACACCATTTCACCAGAATATATCGCACCATATGCTTTGTCTAAAGGTCCAATTCCAAAGTCAGTAACTTTTCTTAATGTGTTTTTATCTGATTCTGTACTTTCTTTATAGTAGTCTAAGTCTAGTTTAAATACCCCTCTGTGCTCTGTTTCAGACGATATTATTAAATTGTCTAACTTTGTAAATGCTTTACTTAAATATTGTTTTGTATCGTCATATCCTTGTAAGGTTTTCTTACCCTGCTGTACACCATCCAACATTATTGTGGTTGCAGTATCAATTTCTTTAAGCGTGTATTCCGCTTTAAACCCGTCAATATACCCTTTTACAGCGTCTTTGAAAGTCTCAAAAGACACAATTTCGTCAGCTATCTCATTGTATACCTCTAAACAGCTGCTTATAAAGGCTTCAACAGGGGTCATCCCCTCGCTCTCTCCCCCTATTAATTGCCTGTAATCTTCCATATTTATTAACTTTGATTCCTCAAACTTACCTTTGTTACGCTCCAAAGTGGAAAGTAACGAATCTTCTGAAATAACATAAATCTCTTTCCGTGCACTTATTAATGAATAAAAAACTGAGTACTCGTTTTTAAATATGTTTTCTCTTACCTTTGTCTTTAAATAATTGTGACATAACTTTATGTTCTCTAGTAGTTGCTTATCGTCTACCGAAATTTCTCTGTAAATTAACCCCCCAAAAATAGTCTTGTCAAACTCCACCTAGCCCACCTGTCTTTCCCCTTGTCCTACTAACTCTTAGTATAGAATACTGTCCAATCTGAGTAAGCAATTATCCTCAAGATGTTTCTTGCTTCAATCAGTGTCAGATTGTCAATAAACTCACCAATCTCAGGCATACTACCCGATTCAACTTTCTTTATTAAAGCGTCTAATTTTACCCTTGCTGCTGTAATCTCGTCATGTACTTCCTCACCACTTCCCATTTTTTATACCCCTTTCTTTAAGGATTAAGAGAGCCTTATCTTTTGTGTTGTGACCTTTTATCTTATGCTGTAACTTTACTGTTAGTCTGATGTGCAAGTATGTTTTTTATCCTGTCATACCAAGAAATTAATCTCGGTTCTGCCTCTACTTTTGTTCTTATACCGCAAACATCACACTTAAAATGCAAGTATTTACTGCATTGTACTGTCTCTACTTCCATGTAATCGACACCATTTAATTGATGCCCACAAAGACAGCGAAACGGTATCTTTTGTATAGGTATTTCAGTCTTTCTCATAATAGTTGCGTTCACTTATACCACCGTCTTTCGTCTCTTTGTATTTCTGTTTACTCTCATAAGTATCTTACTCTCTTATTTATGTTTCTATTTCCAGACAAAGCCCTTTTTCCTACAATATGCTCTGTCAACAACAGACGTATTAACCGCTTCTACAGACATATCTTGTCTTCCAAGCTTTAAGTTTAACTTATGCGCAGCTCTATTTGCTTCTTCTAAGTCTTTAAAACAAATTGCGGTAGATAGCCCAACACTATCTAAGTCGGAAAAGTATGCGAATTTATCGCATATGCCTAAAAATACACCTTTATTTTTATTAACAATTATGTGATTACTCATTTAAATGTACCTCTCGCATGTCTGCCATTTTTTATTTGTTTGCCTCTGTATGATACTACTACTACTCACCAGTTTAAAAAGAAAGAGTATAGCTTACCTAATTATTCGCCATTTTAATACGCCCCTTTATAGGTTGTTTTTATTTTGTTATACTCACGTTCCAATTTTTTTAACGCAGACATATTCATGTCAGTCCAACTCTTACCTGAATTAGCAAGCTGACATATAAGTGGATGCGCTTTACTAATGCAGTAATCCCACATTTTCTGCATATCCTCGTCTGTCTTGTTTTGTGACTTTAAGAAGTCCCGCATTTCAACATAATCCATTCTATTTCACATCCTTTATTCTTTCTTATACTCGCTTTTATTTGACCCTTTATTGCCTAATACTTAACTTGTAGCTATTTTTTCTGCTTGTGAAATAAAAAGTGAATAAGAATTCCATTAGAATCCCTATTCACTTTTATTTAAAAGATTATACTAACTCTAACGCTACATTAGTCGCCTCTCCTGACTTATAGTTTACAACACCAGTTAATTCCACAAGCTGCATATCTCTAATGTTGTCGATTTTTCCAGCAAATACAACAGTTTTAGCTGTCTTTGACTTGCGCAGTATATCTGTGAATTTAACCGTCGCCTGTTTTCCAAGTAATGATGTAACTTTTACATACACATTATCGCTGTCTGAATCTGCAAACTCTATTGAACCAATATAATTCCCATCTGCAAATCCTTTTTGTATGTACTTCTGCTTACGCTTATCAGTAGCAAACTCATTACTTGAAACAATGCAAACCCTGCCGTCATCATCACAAAACACATATGTTCTGTCCGGTTTCCATAACTTAATATCAATTATTTCAGCATCCTCTATCCCAAAATCCGATAGAATGAATACCCCTGTTTTCTTACCTGTAGTATACTCTATATTTTCCAAGTATACCTTATAAATTTCACCAGTTGAGGCGAACAACATTATAACATCATTTGCCTTGCAGTTTACGTTGTATACACAGTTAGACGGCATTTTTGCGTTCATACTATTCTTGTATATAAACAAATCTTCCGTGATGCCAATTTGAACATTTGACCTGTCAACTGGTTTTTCATAAATAACTGTAACAGGTGTCAAATCTTCGGGATATTCATAATGTATAACCGACTTTTGTCGGTAACCTTTCTTCTTAAACTTAACTTGTAACCCTGATAATTCATCAACAATAAAGGGTACTGGATTAAGTACAATCCCCTCAGCACGTTGAAGCTCTTTTGTTAAGTTTACTACCTGCTCTTTTTTCTGTCCAAACGAAAACTTCCTTATGTCCTTTATTTTTAAGTCCAATAAAAACTCAAATATCTGTTGATTAAATGGTGTAACCTTTGCCTTTAAATAGTTGTAAAGCACAATATCATTGTCCTCATTTTTAACAAGTTTAACCCATTCATCAATATCAACCTTTGACATAAAACTCATATAAGCTTGTAAAAACATCAGCTTATTCGCTAAATCTTCAACAAGCATTTTAAAATGTTTGCTTACAATTTCTTTACGCCATTTACACCATTCTCTAAGTAAGTGTCTTACCCCTATTTGTTTTAATGAATTCCCGTCTATTACATTAATATTTACTGGATAATTCTTCTGTAGGTCTGATTTATTCAATACATAGTTAACTATAGCATCAGGTTCTCCATTAAACTTAATAACAAGTTTGAAACCTTTAATTCCAGATTCATCTCTCGCCTCAATAAATCGTGTTTTAAAATAATTATCACGTTTTGCCAACTTATAAAGTCCATCTATAACGTTTTCAATTATAACTCCATAAGGTAACTCCGTAACAACCATTTCAAAATATCTGCCTTTTTGTTCAATTGAATATGTAGCATATATAGGAATTGAGCCTTTACCTTTTGTCCATATCTCTTTCATACTCTCATATAATGTTACAATACTCCCACCAGTTGGAAAATCAGGTCTTAAATCCATGTAATTAAATTCTTCCCCCTGTACAGTTGCCTTTGTAGCCTCAATTAAGTCAATCACATTAAATGATGGTATTGATGTTGCAAACCCTACCGCAATACCCTCTGTTGGATTTGCTAGAACCGCAGGAAAGTTAACAGGTAACGCCTTTGGCTCTGTGTTCTTGTTATCATATGATGATAACATTTCAACTGAGTCTAAAAATTCAAAATATTCCTTAGCGTGGTCTTCTAACATAGCTTCTGTATAACGTGGTGCGGCACTTGCAAAATTAGATGTTACTGAACCAAAGTTTCCTTTTCCATAAATCAACGGAAAGTTCCATGCACCATATTTGTCTGTCATTCTAGTCATAGTCTCATATATAGCCATGTCACCGTGAGGATGCAACTTCATAACTTCACCAACAACGTTGGCACTTTTTGTCTTGTTATTGAACAACTTCTGCTTGTACATTGTATACAGAATTCTTCTCTGGGAGGGTTTTAGCCCATCCTGTAAGTCCGGTATAGCCCTGTCCAACAAGACCTTTACCGCATAAGGCATGTAATTGCCGTAAATAACATCCCTTATATCTGTGTCTACAATTGTCTGTTTTGCTAAACTCATTACTTCACCCACCTTAAATAAAACTTAATTATACCTTTATAATTAAAGTATCAATTAATTATCATGTTTAACCTTTAATACCCCTTATTGTTCGTACATTTCTTACCTTAATAAAACATAGTAATCAATTTTTAGTCTTGTAACTGTAGGTCTCATCTCCGTTTTCAGTCTCATAAGTGATTGTATTGTCTCTAAAATTAACAGAAACAATTTGACTTGCATTTATAGGTAGATACATGTTATTATCAACATGATATACGTCAAACAAGTGATTTACTTTATGTAATACTACTATAATAGCATCATCTTGATGTTCTTGGTCTTTACTGTATTGTGAAAAGGTATTAACAACAGTCCGAAAATATATTGGAGGTACAATCACCTTACAATTTACCATTAAGCCATATCTATTGTTCCTTTTAGCTTTGTAAATCTGTAAAGAGCCATATGTTCCCGACAATAGCTTTTTTCGATACTTACATGAAAATATTAAATGCACTATTAATAAATGC